>Ga0265293_10002292_pt1 | contig 39000 bp, 29 predicted proteins | sample Munlanlewell138R_FD_192505 | JGI IMG/M metagenome (GOLD analysis project Ga0265293, IMG submission 192505) | Leachate microbial communities from a municipal landfill in Southern Ontario, Canada - Leachate well 138R | ecosystem: Engineered > Solid waste > Landfill > Unclassified | place: Canada... | reverse complement strand
GTAGGCGAGGGCGGCCATGTAGTTGTCGGGCGCGGCGCCGTGCATAGCGGTGTAGGCGTTAGCGAACGTGACGGCCTCCGGGTTGGGGAGGTTGGGGAGGTAACCGATGAGGCCCGTGACGCACTGGGCTTCCGGGGCGGCGCCGAAGTCGGACGGCCAGCCCGGAGGGGCACCGAAGATGTGCTGCGGGGTCACGTTCAGCTCGCGCACCTGGCTGGTGAGCGGCTGAGCGTCGGAGTCGTAACCGATCCAGTAGAGCATGTCGGCGCCGCTGCCACCGACCTTGCTGATGGAAGCGCGGAAGTCGCCGGTGCCGCCCGTGAGGGTGGACTGGAAGGCTTCGCGCAGTGCTACGTCTATGCCCATAGCTTCCAGGCCAGCTTCGAGGCCGGCGGCGCCGGGCGTGCCGAAGGCGCCGTTCTCGTGCAGCACAGCTACGCTCTGCACACCGATCTCGGCGAGGAAGCCGAAGGTGGCCTCCACGTTCTGGTAGTCCCACGGGTGGATGTGGAAGAACCAGTCTTCCTGACCGAGGAGCTCCTCGATGCCGTCGAAGTCGTCGTTACCGATACCGGAGGCCGCGCCGCCGATCCAGCTGACGATGGGCTGGAAGGTGCGGAAGGACTCCACCAGGGCGAGGGTCGCGCCGGAGGCGAAGCCGCCGCCGATGAACTCCACGCCGTCTTCGGTCATGAGCTTCTCGAACGCTGCTACCGAGGTGGCCGCGTCGGCGCGGTCGTCCTCGATGATGATGCGCAGGGGCTGACCGAGCACGCCGCCAGCGGCGTTGATCTCGGCGAGGGCCAGGTCGAAGCCGGCCTTCTGGGCGATGCCGGTGCCGGCAGAGCCGCCCGTGAGGGGGGCCAGGATACCGATGGTGACCTGGGCGGAGGCCAGGCTCATCACGGCTACGAGCAGAACTGCTACCAACCTTCTCATTCTTTCTCCTCCTGTACTGACTTGCGTACCTAACGCTTGACTGGGGTCCTGGTGTGAGTGGCTCCTCGAGGGGAGCCGTCGGTTCCGGCGGCGCACCGCGGCTGCCGCCGGTCTGCATGGCGTCACATGGCGGTGACCCCACCTTCTGAACGGCCGTCGCCGGCGTTACGCGCGGCTTCGGCCCGGTCAAAGAACGGTCTTATCAGGGCCGCCACGCCTTCCGCGTTCTCGATGGGGGCGGCGTGGCCCGCCCGCGCGATCAGCTGCACCTCGGCCGGGTCGCGGCCGAACTGCTGCAGGACCTCACGGTGGTTGCGCACTGGGGTCAGCACGTCGTCCTCGCCCACGGCCACCAGGAGTGGCAGCTCAAGCGCGGTTAGGGCCGCCTGCAGGTCCGGTTCGGCGGCGGCCGAGGCGAGTAGCCCCTCCAGCAGCCAGCGCACGGACTCCTGGGGGTGGTCGGCGGCAAGGTCGCGCGCTTCGGAGAGCGCCTTGGCGTTGGCCGCCAGGAACTCGGGTCCCCACACCCACGGGGTGGCGGCGTCGAAGCGCGCCGCTGCGCCGCCTGTAGCCAGGGCCCCGAGCCAGGCGCGCACCGCCGCCTGCAGCCGGGCGTCGGCTGCGGCGAATGTATCGAGCAGCGTGAGAGACGCGACGCTCCCGCGCAGGCGCCCTAACTGCTCAAGCTCGTGGCCGGTCAGGTTCTCTTCAAGCGCCAGTTCGGGCTGTTGCAGCCACGCCAGCAGCAACTGGCTCACGTAGCCGCCGTTGCTGAGCGCCACCACGTGAAGCGGCGCCAGGCCACGCTGGTCGAGGTCGGCCAGCAGCGCCAGCAGGTCGCGCGCGTGACGCTCGCGGCGGTACGGGCCCACCGGCGCGTCCGAGGCGCCCTGGCCGCGCATGTCGTAGCGCAGCACCGTGCGCTGGGGCTGCAGCAGGCGGCCCAGCAGGTTCCACGAGTCCGTCGACATGGTCACGCCGTTCACAAGCAGCACGGGCAGGCGGCCCTGGGCGCCGCCCGAGCCTTCTTCTACGTACAACTGCGCGCCGTCGTTGGTGGTGAGTCGCCAGGTGCTGGTGCTCACGCGGCGTCCCCCTGCAGGGAGCGCGCGAGCTCGGTCTTAAGGATCTTGCCGGCGGCGCTCTTGGGCAGCGAATCGACCAGGTGGATGCTCTTGGGAACCTTGTAGTTGGCCAGGCGCTCCTTCAAGAAGGCGCGCAGTTCCTCGGCCGTGAGCGGCTGGTCCGGATGCAGCTTCACTACCGCCGCGCCGACCTCGCCCCAGCGCGGGTCGGGGACGCCCAGCACCGCGCACTCCGCCACGGCGGGGTGATCGTAGATGGCGCTCTCGACCTCGGTGGGGTACACGTTCTCGCCGCCGGAGACGAACATCTCCTTGCGGCGGCCCACGATGGTGAAGTAGCCCTCGTCGTCCTCGGCGGCCAGGTCGCCGGTCCACAGCCAACCGTCCCTCAGCGCCAGCGCAGTCTCGTCGGCGCGCCCGAAGTAGCCCGTGAACACGTGCGGGCCAGCCAGGGTCAGCTCGCCTACCTCGCCGGCGGCGCAGGGCGTGCCGTCGGCGCGCCTGACAACGGCCTCGGCGTGCAGCATCGGCTTGCCGACGCTGTTGGGCCGCGCCTCCGCCTGGTCGAGGGTTATGGAGAAGCAGTTGACGCCCGCTTCGGAGAGGCCGTAGCCCTGCTTGAAGCGCACTCCGCGGCCCGCGTAAGCCGCGCGCACGGGCTCAGGGCAGGCCGCGCCGCCCGAGATGGCCCAGCGCACGCTGCTCAGGTTGGCGGCGGCGAAACCGGGCGCTTCGGCCAGCATGTGGAACATGGTGGGCACCAGGAACAGGATCGTGGCGCCGTGCTGCTCGACCTTACTCAGGTAATCGGCGGGATCGAAGGTCGGCTGCAAGACCACGCGGGCACCCAGGTGCAGAAGCGGCAGCGTGAGCGCGTTGACGGCAGCGTGGAAGGCGGGCGTGGCCTGCACGGCGCAGTCGTCGGGCCTGAGGCCCCACGAGAGCACCGTGTTCACAGCGTTGTAGAAGCCCTGCCGGTACGGCAGCATGGCGCCCTTGGGCAGGCCAGTGGTGCCGCCCGTTAGCAGGATCATCTGCGTGTCCTCGGGACCGAGGTCCGGCGTGGGCAGCGGGGCGTTCGGGGCGCTCCTCAGCTCGGCCTCGTACGCCTCCAGGCTCAGGCTCGGCGCGCCCGCCCCGCTCGCGGCGGCGGCAGCTACCGTCTCGTGGTGTTCGTCGTGCAGCACAAGTGCGGGGGTCAGGTAGGCGCCGATGGCCCGCTGCTCGGGCACGGCCAGGCGCGTGTTGAGCGGGGCGTACACGTAGCCGAGCTTGGCCGTGGCCAGGATCAGGTCGATGTGCGCCAGGTGGTTGTTGGCGAGGATCGAGACGCGGTCGCCCTTGCCTACGCCGCGCGCCGCCAGCAGGTTCGCGAGGCGCTGCGCGCGCTCGTTCAACTGACCGTAGGTGTACCAGCGCTCGCCGAACTGAACGGCGGGCGCGTCAGGCGTAAGGTCGGCGCGGCGGCGAGCGAGGTCGAGGATCATGCGGGGCTGCCGCCTTCGGCAGGGCTGGGCGCTGACGCCGTGGAGCCGCTCCAGCGCAGGGTCAGCGCGTTCCACACGTAGCCCACGCCTGCGGCTACCAGCACGGCCAGGTCGCCGCCTTGCAGCTTGCCCTCAGCGGCGGCGAGCTCGAGCGAGAGGATCTGGTCCACCTGTCCCAGGTGACCGTAGTCGCTGAGGTAGATGGACTGCTCCTGCGCCAGCTCGAGCTGCTGCAGGATGTAGTCGTGAGCGCTCTTCTTCATGTGTAGCATCGCCAGGTAGTCCACCTGATCCATGCTGGCGCCGGAGCGCCGCACGGACTCTCGTACCACCTGCAGGAACGTCTCCAGGCTCTTCTCTTCCAACCGTTCCTTCATGCCGGCCGGGTCGGTGACCTGCAGCCGGTAGTCGGCCAGGTTTGCCTGGGTCAAGGGCGCCTTGGTGCCGCCCACTGGAACCAGCACGTCGAGCGAGAAGCTGCCGTCTGTGACGATGCTGGAGCCCAGCACCTCGTGACCGCCGCCGCGCTGCACCACGGCTGCCGCTCCGCCCGCGCCGAGGTTGTACATGAAGCGCACGCGTTCGTCGGTCATGTCTATCAGGTCCGAGTTGCGGTAGCCGCCAGCCACCAGCACGGTGTTGACGCTGTCGTCGGCCACCAGCAGGTCGCGCGCCTGCTTGATGGCCAGCACGGCGGTGCCGCACTTCTGGCCGATGTCGTAGGCGTACGCGGAGCGCGCGCCCAGGTCGTAGGCCAGCTTGATGCCGGCCGTCCACACGGGGTACTCCTTGTACTCCTCGGTTATGGAGATGACCACGTCGACGTCGTCTGGGGCCACGCCGGCTTGCGCCAGCGCGCGTTCGGCCGCCCACACGCCCATGGCGGTCGGGTGATCGTCGGGCCCCGGCACCACGCGCTGGGCGATACCCATCTTCTCGCGCACCACCCACTCGGGCACGCCGCTGGCTTCGGCTATGGCCGCGGCGTCCATGCGGCCGGCGGGCACGTAGGTCCCCAGGCCGCTAACGAAAGCTGCGGGGCGGGTCACGCCGCACCCTGGGCGGCGAGGCCCTTGAAGAGGAGGTCGTGCGTGGTGCTGAGCACCGCGGCGGGCGGCGGGCTCTTCTCCCAGATGGCGTAGCGCAGCCCAAGGAAGTGCGCCACCCCCATCAGCGCCCAGGCCTGCGCCTCAGCGTGACCGGCGCGGATCTCGTCCTTGTGCTGCGCCTCGTTCAGGCGGCTGGCGTAGGCGTCGGCCAGCGTCTGGTAGTACTCGCGGTAGATGCTCTCGTCTACGAACTGCGACTCCATGACCACGCGGTAGAGGTTCTGGTTCTTGAGGGCGAAGTTTATGAACGCCTCCAGGCCGACCTTCTCGACCTCCACCCGGTGGGTGATGCCCTGCGTGGCTTCCGACAGGGCGTGGCGCAGGCGCCTGCCCATGTCGCGAACCAGCTGGCGTAACACGTCGTCCTTGCTGGGGAAGTAGAGGTAGAAGGTGCCCTGCGCCACGCCGGCGCGGTTGACGATGCTGGCGATGGACGTTCGGGCGAAGCCGTTCTCGCCGAACTCGGCTTCGGCTGCGTCGAGGAGCCGCTTCCTGGTCGCCTCGCCGCGGGCGGTGGTGGGTCGTGGCAGTAAGGTCAAGCCCGTGTCTCTCCCGTGAGCCGGGCGACGCTGGCGCGCCCGGGGTGTCTACATGACAGGTGATTCAGTAGTCAGTTAGGTGAAGCGTACGTTCGCGCCCCGGTCCTGTCAACTTCGCGTGAACTCAGTCGAGTACACAACCCGCTGCGCGTCACGCCTCGAGGGAGCGCACCTACGCTCTTAGCCGCGTTGTGGTCGCGCCTGAGCGGGGCGCACGAAGAGCGCCGCGCTGTCAGGCGCGGCGCTTGCTAGTTGCGTTGAGTGGAGAGTTCAGAGCGCACGGGCGCCCTCACTCCATGCGGCGGTCACGCGCGCGGGAACTGCTCCTGCCTGCCGGCCCAGTCGTCCACCTGGCGCTGGGCGGCCTCCTTCGTGAGGCCGTAACGCTCCTGGATGATCCCAATCAGCTCGTCGCGGTTGCCGTGCAGCTGCATCAAGTCGTCGTCAGTGAGCTTGCCCCACTGCTGCTTCACGTTGCCCTTCAGCTGGTTCCAGTTGCCGCGGATAGTGTCCCAGTTCAGTTGCATGATCTGCTCCTTACGGTGACTTCCTTGTTGGCATGACGCCATTTCGCGGACGGGTCCTGCTGGTGTTGCGCGCTCAGTCTGGGCGCTCGCGACCTGTGAGGCGTGAGGTGGGAATGTGAAACCCACAACGCCACCAAAGCTGACGGGCGCCCAAGCGGGCGCCCGACGTTGATTCTGAAGATGAGGGCTCGACCCCTGGCCCTAGCCTGCGGCTAGACCCCGGACAGCTTGTAGTTCTTGTCGATGTACGAGCCGTACTCCTCAGGCACGTCTATCTCGGGGTAGATAGCGTCGACCGGGCAGGCGGGCACGCACGCGCCGCAGTCGATGCACTCATCGGGGTTGATGTAGAACTGGTCGTCGGCTTCGTAGATGCACTCCACGGGGCAGACGTCGACGCAGGAGGCGTCCTTAACGCCGATGCACGGTTCGGTGATTATGTATGCCATTCCAAGCACGTTCCTCTCGGGCAGGTGGGGCCCTGCGGCCGGTCACCGTCTCCGTTGACCGCCTAACCGGCCCCGGCCGCCCACAGGTGTAGGGCCGCCGCTGGCTTCTGCGCGGTCTCTTCCAGCCGTTTTAGCAGGTCTGGGGCGTTTATGACAAGGACTTAAGTGGCAGAAACGGCACACAAGGAACGACCCCGGTGCCTTCTCTTTCGCTCTGTCGGTGCCTGCTCGCGGGTGTTGCCGCTTCTGGCGAGAGGTTACTCGGTCGAGCCTCTATCGGAACCAGGGCCGTTCTTCTAAGAAGTGGTCTGTAGAGTCTATGTGTTAGACCTCCTTCCACCTGCATGGTACTGCTACCGGTGGCGCCCGGAGTAGGGCCCAAAGTCCTGGTGTTCAAAGGCCGGATGGTCTACCATAAGAATTTGGGGCCGCCGAAGGGCGGCCGTTCATCGTTAAAGGCGAGCCCGTTTCAAGCCAGCCTCCCGCTAAAAGAGTCCCGCCTGACGCGGATTTCGCCGCCAGGCGGGACCCGAACTTTTGTTGCACAAGAGTGAGGGCCAGCTCCCGCGAGGGAGCCGGCGCGCGCTCAGAAGATCAGCCAGCCACCCGAAACGGCGATGACGCCCGCGAATATCAGCGCCACGGTGTTGATGACCTTGATGAGGGGGTTGATCGACGGACCGGCGGTGTCCTTGTACGGGTCGCCCACGGTGTCGCCCACCACGCTGGCCGCGTGAGCGTCGGAGCCCTTGCCGCCGTGGTTGCCGTCCTCGATGAACTTCTTGGCGTTATCCCAGGCGCCGCCGCCGTTACTCATCATGAGGGCCATCATGAGGCCCGAAGCGATGACGCCGATAAGCACGCCGCCGAGGGCCAGCGGCCCGAAGAGGAAGCCGACGATGAGCGGTGCCGCTACGGCGATGATGCCGGGTAGAGCCATCTCGCGCAGCGCGGCGGCGGTCACGATGTCTACCGCGCGGCCGTAGTCCGGCGTGGCGGTGCCCTCCATGATCCCCTTGATCTCGCGGAACTGGCGGCGCACCTCCTCGATGACGGCGCCGGCGGCCTTGCCCACGCTCTCCATGAGGTAGGCGCTGAACAGGAACGGCAGCATGGCGCCGATGAGCAGGCCTATCAGCACGACCGGGTCGTTGAGGCGGAAGGCGCCCTCGGCGAACTCCACAGGGTCGACCAGCTTGAGGCGCTCGGCGAAGTCGGCGAACAGGACGAGAGCGGCCAGCGCGGCGGAGCCGATGGCGTAACCCTTGGTCACGGCCTTTGTGGTGTTGCCCACGGCGTCGAGCGCGTCGGTGGTCTCACGCACGTTGTCAGGCAGTTCCGACATCTCGGCGATGCCGCCAGCGTTATCGGTGATGGGGCCGTAGGTGTCCATGGCCACAACGATGCCCGCCACCGAAAGCATGGCCACGGCGGCCACCGCGATACCGTACAGGCCGCCCAGCATGAACGCGCCGTAGATGGCGAAAACGAGCAGCAGCACGGGCAGGGCGGTGGACTGCATGCCGACCGCGAGCCCCGAGATGATGTTGGTGGCGCTGCCGGTCACGGACGCTTCGGCCACCTTGCGTACGGGGCGGAACTTGGTGCTCGTGTAGTACTCGGTGATGAACATGAGCAGCACCGTTACGGCGATGCCGATGAGGCTGGCGCCGAAGAGGGAGGCCCAGCTCATGTCGCGGCCCAGCACCGAGAAGTCGAAGTCGTGGAACATGAGCCACGTGGCGATGCCGAAGCCCGCGACGCTGATGCCGGCGCTGGCGAACACGCCCTTGTAGAGCGCGGCCATGATGTTGTTTGAGCCCTTGTTCAGGCGCACTGCGAAGACGCCCAGGATGCTGGCGAGGATGGCGATGGCGCCGAGCACCAGCGGAAAGAGCACCAGGTTGGTGATCTGACCGGTGCCGGGCAAAAGGTAACCGAGGAACACAGCGCCGATGGCGGTCACGGCGTAGGTCTCGAACAGGTCGGCGCCCATGCCAGCGCAGTCGCCCACGTTGTCGCCCACGTTATCTGCGATAACGGCGGGGTTACGCGGGTCGTCTTCCGGGATGCCGGCCTCGACCTTGCCCACCAGGTCGGCGCCCACGTCGGCGGCCTTGGTGTAGATGCCGCCACCCACGCGCGCGAAGAGCGAGATGAGCGAGGCGCCGAAGGCGAAGCCAACCAGCGGCTCGACGGGGTGAGGCAGGTCTAGCACCACGGTGAATAGCCAGAAGAAGCCGGCCACACCGAGGAGCGCCAGGCCGGCCACAGCCAGGCCCGCCACGGCGCCGCCGTTGAAGGCGATCTTGAGCGCGCCGGCCAGGCCGCTACGCGCGGCCTGCGCCACGCGCACGTTGGCGCGCACGGCTACGCCCATGCCCACGTAACCGCTGATGGCGGAGAAGAGCGCCCCGACCACGAAGCCCGCGGTGCTCCACCACCAGGTCAGGCTGGTATCCGGGTCGCTCGTCGCGAACGCCACCACCGCGAAGATGGCCGTGATGATGACCGCCACGATGGTGATGGTGCGGTACTGCCGGTTCATGTACGCGGCGGCGCCCTGACGCACAGCGTCGGAGATGGCGACCATGCGCTCGTTGCCCGTAGGGGCGGCCAGCACGCCGCGCGCCAGCAGCGCGGCAGCGACCAACGCCACGAGGGCGGCGAGAGGCAATAGGGAGATCAGCAGGTCCATTAACTTCCTCCAGGGCGCACGTGACCAAGGTTGCAGGCACACGGCGCCACGACTTTCGTCCAGGCACGGCGCGGCGGCGCTTATAACAGTGGCGCCGACCGTCCTGGATAGCAGCGGCAAGCTTATCATTCACGCAACGCTCACGAACGGCCTGACCGAGCCTTTGGCCGGTATCGCCGCAGCCCACTACCAGGAGGCGCCCATGGCCACCCACCCAGGAGCCGGGAAACCTGCTCCGCCCGAAAGCCTGACCGACGTCCCGCGGCTCGTCACCGACTACTTCGTTGTAAGGCCCGACGCGGCCCGGCCCGAACAGCGCGTGGCGTTCGGTACCTCGGGTCACCGCGGCAGCAGTTCTGACGCGACCTTCAACGAGGACCACGTGGCCGCCATCAGCCAGGCGGTGGCCGACCACCGCCACGCCAGGGGCGTAACCGGCCCCCTGTTCCTCGGTGCCGACACTCACGCGCTCTCGACACCCGCACTGGCCACGGCCGTGGAGGTGCTGGCCGCCAACGGCGTGCAGGTGGTCGTGGCCAACGGACTGGCCGCCGTGCCCACGCCGGTCGTGTCGCACGCCATCCTCACCTACGGCGGAGAGGGCCGCGCCCGGGCCGACGGGATCGTCATCACACCGTCGCATAACCCGCCGGACGCGGGCGGCTTCAAGTACAACCCCCCGCACGGCGGCCCCGCCGACGCAGACGAGACCGACCGGATTCAGGCGCTGGCCAACCAGCACCTGGAGGAGGGGCTGACGGGCGTCAAGCGGCTGGAGCTAGGCAAGGCGCGCGGGTCTGGCCTCGTCGAGGAGCGCGACATGACCACCCCGTACGTGGAGGACCTCGGCGCGGTGCTAGACATGGACCGCATTCGGGAGGCGGGCGTGCGCATAGGGGTGGACCCGCTGGGCGGCTCGTCGCTGCACTACTGGCAGCCCATCGCCGAGCGCTGGGGGCTCGACCTGACCGTGGTGAACCGCGTGGTAGACGCCGCTTTCGGCTTCATGACGCTGGATCACGACGGCAAGATCCGCATGGACTGCTCGTCGCCTTACGCCATGGCCAGCCTGATAGGCATGCGCGCCGACTTCGACGTGGCGTTCGGCAACGACCCCGACGCCGACCGGCACGGAATAGTTACACCCCACGGCGGGCTCATGAACCCGAACCACTACCTGGCGGTGGCGGTCGATTACCTGTTCTCCCGCCGCGGTGACTGGCCGGCGGGTGCGCTGGTGGGCAAGACGCTGGTCACCAGCTCGATGGTCGACCGGGTGGCCAAAGCGCTCGGGCGCCAGGTGGCCGAGGTGCCCGTGGGCTTCAAATGGTTCGTGAGCGGCCTGTTGACGGGTGCGTACGGCTTCGGGGGCGAGGAGAGCGCCGGCGCCTCGTTCCTGCGCCGCGACGGCTCCCCGTGGAGCACCGATAAGGACGGACTGCTTCTGGGGCTGCTCGCCGCCGAGATCCTGGCCGTGACCGGTGAGGACCCGGCCCGCCTGTACGAGGGGCTCGAGGAGCGCTTCGGCGCGCCCGCCTACGCGCGGATAGACGTGCCGGCCAACGCCGCGCAGAAGGCCGCGCTCAAGAACCTGAAAGCCGCCGACGTGCCCAGCGGGCAACTGGCGGGCGAGGCCATCGAGAACGTGCTGACGGAGGCGCCAGCCAACGGCGAGCCGCTGGGCGGCGTGAAGGTAGTGACGGCCAGCGGCTGGTTCGCCGCGCGGCCCTCCGGCACCGAGGACCTGTACAAGATCTACGCCGAGAGCTTCAGAGGAGAGGACCACCTGCGCCTGTTGCAGGAGGAGGCGCAGGACGTTGTCGCCAGCGCCTTCCGGCGCGCCGGGGCGTGAAGCGGCTCAGTCGACCAGCAGCGGGACCGTGAGGATAGGCACCGCGCTGGAGCGCAGCAACGCGTCGGCGCGGTTACCGAGCAGGAGGCCGATGGCGGCGCGGTGGTGCCGCAACCCGATGGCTACCAGGTCGGCGCCCAGCTCCTGCGCGAGCTGCGGCAGGATCACCACGGGTTCGCCCTCGCGCACCACGATGCGCTTGGCCGTTCCGGCCGAGAGGTTCGACAGGCGCTCGTTGACCTCGTCGCCGTCTAGCTCCTTGTTGCCACGGTCGCCTTCGACCACGTGCGCCAGCACCAGCTCCGCACCCAGGTCTGCGAACTTGCGGGCGAACTCCCACGCCCCCAGCGAGGCGGCGCCGAAGTCGGTGGCCACCATGACGCGCTTCACGCGCGTAACAGCGGACTCCTCGCGCACCGAGATGGTGGGCGTGCTGGAGCGCCGCACGAAGCGGCCGGCCACGCCGCCCAGGAAGTGCCTATCGAAGCGGTTAGCGCCGTGCGCGCCCATGACCACCAGGTCGTAACGCTGCTGGATGGCCAACAGCTCCTCAACGGGGTTGCCCCACAGCAGTTCGTAGGTGCCGTCGGGACTGGCGAGGTGCGAGAGCATGCCCAGCAGGCGGTCGACCTCAGAGCTGCGCTGCTCGGCTAACTGGTTCAGGAGCTCTGGGTTGAACGTGTCGAGCTGCGGTCTGCTACTTGGGCGGTCGATCTCCGTGCGGCGCTGCGCGTGCACCACGTGCAGGGTGCCGCCGGACCGTTCGCGGATGTCGCGAGCCAGTGTCAGGGCCTTCTGCGCCGGCTGGGAGAAGTCGGTGGGATGCAGGATACGCATGCCTTACCTCCGGTTTGGGTGCGCCCATCATATAGGCGCTCGTCCGAGCATGCGGCATGTTGAGGGTGCGGGGCTGGGGCTTTTGTCCGAGCAGGAGGGATTATCCTTGAGTGGAGGGGCCCCTGGCCCCCTTAGGAGGTAGCGCATGTACCGAAAGATACTGATGCCCACCGACGGTAGTCCGAGCGCCGACCTGGCAGTGAAGCAGGGACTCGAGTTCGCCAAGCTCACGGGCGCAGAGGTGACCTTCCTCCACACCCTCGAGAACCCGCTGGCGGCCGGTTACGTGGCGGCGGCCAACATGGCGTACTCCGCGGAGCTCTACCAGGACCTGCGTGACAGCGCCAACAAGCTGCTCGAGCACGCGGTCGGTCTGGCGCGCGAGCAAGGCGTGACGGCCAAGGGCGTGCTGGTCGAGGACATCGACCCGGTGCAGGCCATCCACGAGGCCGAGAAGGACCACGACCTGGTGGTCATGGGTACTCACGGCCGGCGCGGGTTCAACCGCTGGATGTTCGGCTCTGTGGCCGAGGGCGCGCTCAGGCGCTCCACCGTGCCGTACCTGGTGGTGCGCTCCGAACTAGACGAGTAGCGTCAGCCCTGCAGTTTGTTCCACAGCGAGCCGCATAGGCCGCCGAAGCCGGTCTCGGGCGTGCCGCCCCACAGCGCGTCGATGCTGTTCTGGATGATGACGTTGGTCCAGTTGACCGGCGCGTCAACGCCCAGCGACAGCGCCGTGTGCACACCCGCGCAGATGGTGGTGAACACGCACTCCTGCAGCTGCGCGTCGGAGTCCTCCGGGCCGAGCCCACGCAGGGGGCCCGTGAGCGCTAAGCCCAGGCACCGACTCATGGCGGCGTACTGGTTGATGGCGGTGCGCAACTGCAGGATCACGTTGGCCTGCTCCGCGTACTCGGTCATGGCCTGACCCCAGCCGCGGTCACCGCGCCCCAGCAGGGCGCCGGAGGCCGGATCGTAACTGAACCAGCCGACCGCCCCGTCGCCGCCGGGCGGCACGAGCGCCAGGCGCCCCGCCGCCAGTTCAGCCTCGATGCGCCAGCGCAGGTCGCTCGGGAGGTTCGGCGCCGCCGCCAGCAGCTCGGCGCTAGCGCTCACCACCACCCAGTCACGGCCGGCGGCGAGGTCCGCCGCGTAGGCGCCTGCGACGCTCGGCGCCTGACCGGCTCCAGCGTTGCGCGCGGCCAGCGCGGTCGCCAGTTCGGCTTCCAGCACCGTGTCGAGCGCACCCTGCGCCACGCGCGCCTGGCGCACGTCGGCGCCGCCGGTCGGCAGCACCGGGCCCGCCACCAGGTCGAACGAGCCGCGCACGCTCAGGTCAGGCTCGAAACGGCGGTGGTACGCGGCCACGAAGGTGCCGGCGCCGTGGCCGGCCAGGCGCTCTGCGCGCTGCGAAAGCAGCAGATCGAGCGGCGGGAACAGCCCGGCCGTGTCGGCCAGACGCTGGTTGATCACGGCGATGTCGAGGCTCTGACCCTGGTAGTACAGCTCGCTCCACGCGCCTCGGTTCTCGAGGATCCGCGTTGCCGCCGCCCAGGACAGGGCGTCCTGCGCCAGTCCCGCGCCGGCTATCACGATGTCGGTCTGCCCGCCAAGCGCCAGCGCGCGCTCGAGGCGCTGCTCCTCGGTGAGCTCAACGGCGTTGACTCCAGCCGCGCGCGCCGCCGGCCCGAGTAGGTCGAACACCTGGCGCCGCTCGGTGGTAACGCCCTCGCCGGGTGTGTGGATGACGTACTCGAGCCACAGCGCCGTGAACGCGCCCGCGTCCTCACCCTCGGCGCCGCTAGCGGAACCGGCCGAGCCGCCGAACATGCCGCCCAGGCCGCCACCCAGACCGCCGACCGCGCCAGCGTTGCCGCCGCCGCGCGCCGCACCCACCGTGCCGTCGGCGCTGACGCTGTTACCGCCAGCCGCGGCGCCCGCCACGAACAGCGTGGGCTGCCAGCGGCTGGTGGCCAGCAGCGCCGCCCGCAGCTCCTCCAGGGGGGCGGCCGTACCGAACGGGTCGAGCTCGGGCCAGCCGTCCGGCAGGCCCGCGAACGCCACGTGGTGCTGCGGCCTCTCGGCGCTGAGCAGCTCGGCTGAGCTGAGTACGTGCTCCTGCAGCTGTTCGCCGTCCCACGTTTCGGCTACCACGCTCAGCTGCACGTGGTGCAGGCGGGCGCCGCAGGTCAGGTCGCGGCAGGCGCCGTCGACCGCTGCCAGGAAGCGCACCTCGGGCAGGTCGAAGCGCGCTTCGGCCGCCACCAGCGGCTGGCCCGGCTCGGCGCCGGGTGAGGTCGGGTCGAGGTCACGCCAGGCGCCCTCCACTTCGACCTGTACCCACCAGTGGTCCGCGAGCAGGTCCGTAACCGCGACCGGCTGCGACGCCGTGGCCGGGTGGCCGCCCGCCAGCAGGGCACCGCTCAGGGCCGCCGCCTGCGCGGCGGCGGAGTTCGCCACGTTCTGGGAGAAAGCCGAGCTGCGCTGCGCGGCCTGATCGAGGCTCTCCTGCAGCGTGGCCGGGTCGAGCCCGATCGCGCCAGCTGCGCGCTCGCTTAGCTCTTGGCTGGAGGGAGCGTCGGCGTCGCCGTTCGGGGCCCTGCGCTGTGCGGCCGCCGCGGCTTCCAGAGCCGCGCCGCTCAAGGTGGCGCGAACCAGGGCCACCCGGTGACCCGCCGCTTCCAGCAGGCGCTCCAGCATGAGGGCGCGGTCCAGGCTGTTGCCCTCGCGGTCCATGAGCACGCCTCCGGCGCCTTTCAGGGCGCCGCGGTAGGCGACGAAGCCGGTGTTGTCCCGCACCCAGGCGAAGATGGCGTCGGGGTCTGTTGAGCCCACCTCGGCCAGCGCGGCGCCGAAGTCCATGCGGTGCTTGGGAAGCTCGTCCACGGCACGTTCGAGCACCTCGAAGAGCGTCTCTGGTGGCGGCGCGGCCTGCGCGCTTACGGCCGAGCCGACCAGCATCACCGCCAGGGCGAGCAGCGCGCCCGCCAGGCGCGCTTGAGGGCGCCGCCGGGCGCCGCGTTTGGAGAGCTCAGGTGAGGGTGTCTCGGGGTGGTGCGGGGCTGAAGGCATGCTCGTCGGGTCCCTTCCGGTCGCAGCGTCGGGGTCGAAAGTCGCGGCAGCTCGGCTGTGCGCGGTTCGTGAACAGCAGTGCAGAGTGTACGACAAAGTCGGCGGGGCGCAGGGCGCTGGAACCCCGCCGCCGGGTTACGCTCCGGCGATGAGCCGCACCGTCGGTAAGGCGCAACGCCTCAACCTCCTCAGAGAAGAACTCAGGCGCCGGCCACGCAGTGTGGTCGAGCTGGCACGCAAGCACGGCACCAGCCGCCGCACTATCGAGCGCGACCTGCTGACGCTCGCTGAACACATGGGCGAACAGGTGATGCGCGACGAGCAGGCCCGCTGGTTCATCCCCAACCGCACCCCCGGGCTGAACGAGGTGGAGGCGCTGGCCGTGTACAGCGCCACCCGGTTGCTGCTTCACACCGGGGTAGGCGAGAGGCATTACCGCACCGCCTTGGAGAAGCTGGCGCAGCAGGTGCCCGAACCGGCGCGTGCTGGGCTTCTGAAGGGCGTCGACCGGCTGGCCCCCACACCGGAGGACCGCGTGCTGGACCAGGTGGCGCAAGCCTGGTTCCAGCGTAGGGTGCTCAAGTGCAACTACCTCTCGGCCAGCAGCGGCAAGGCCAGCACGCGCGAGCTGGAGGTCTACTTCTACGAGATCAACCGCCGCAACCTGGAGCCTTACGTACTCGCCTTCGACCGCACGCAGCGCCAGCGCGTGCTCGTGTTCAAACTGGCCCGCATGTCAGACGTGAGGCTGTTGGACGTGGGTTACGAGATCCCCGCCGACTTCGACCCCGCCGCCAAGCTCGACAACGCTTTCGGGATCGTGGTGGGTGACGAGGTGCAGATCGACCTGCACGTGCCCGAGCATGTGGCGCGGCGCATGGCCGAAGGCGGCGACCGCAACCTGCGTCTCGGCCGGAGCCTGCCGGGCGCCAGGCGCGAGGTGCACGTGATCGGGACCCTCGACGACAAGGGCCGTCCGCTGGAGCTGCTGCCGTGGCTGCTCAGCTGGGGCGACGCGATAGAGGTCATGAGCCCGCCGGAGGTGCGCGCGCAGGTAGCCGAGTCGCTGCAGCGCACGCTGGCCGCGTACGCCGAGGGCAGCTAGGAGAGTAGGGCGTGGAGTTCATCTGTCTGGCCGCGGGCAAGGGCAGCCGCATGGGGCGGCTCGGCTCCTACCTTCAGAAGGCCATGTACCCTGTCGGCCTCAAGCCGTTCCTGCAGCACTCCTTAGAGCAGCTGCTGGCCAGCGGCGCCGCCCCAGCGGGCTCACGCATCGTGCTGGTGGTCGGCCATCTGGCGCAGCAGGTCGAGGCGTACTTCGGCAGCCGGTTCGAGGGACTCGAGGTGGCCTACGTGCGGCAGGAGCGCCTGGCCGGTACGGGCGACGCGCTGCGCCTGGCCGCAACGGCGCTGCAGGGTAGCGGCTCGGTGGTGGCGTGGCAGGGCGACCTGTTCGTGCCGAGCCAGCTCTTCGCCCAACTAGTGCGCCACCCGCGCGCCAACGTGGTGACCCTGGGAGAGGGGCACGAGGACGAATCGCCTGTCCTGCGCGCCACCACGGTGGGCGACGAGGTCTCGCGCGTGTGGCAGGGCGCCGGTCCGCTGCTCGACATCGGGCTCTGGAAGCTCGATTCTGAGCTGCTGCCGGAGTTCGGCAAGGTGGTGGCGACAGGCGGTGAGTACCGCATGCTGCCGAACCTGCAGCGGCTGATAGATGGCGGTGTCAGAGTGGGCTTCGTGACCAGCAACGAGTGGGTGCACCTGGGCGGTACGCTGCCGAGCGCCGAGGAGAACGTGCGCCAGGTGGCGCGTCGCCTATGGCTCGAGGGATCGGACTGAGTAAGCGGGGCGCACGCGCCTGAGTGGCCGGCTCGCCGGGAGGGTAACGGAAGTGATAGTGGTTCGCGCGCCGCTGCGCATACCTTTCGCGGGCGGCCTGACAGACGTTAAGGAGTACGCCCTAAAGTACGGCGGCGCCACCATCAGCAGCACGGTGGCGGCGGCTGCGTGGGTGACCATGCTTGAGAGCGTGGACGGCGCGTTCGAGGTGCACTCGCCCGGGCGTGTGGAGCGGGCGGATTCGCTCGAGGAGCTGAGTAACGACCTGGTGCGCGAGGCGCTGCTGGCGGTCGATCCTCAGCACCCGCCCGTGCGGGTGTCGGTCTGGCTCGACGTGGGCTCCGGCAGCGGCGTGGGCAGTTCGGGCGCCATCACGGTGGGCCTGGTGCACGCGGCGCATGCCTTCAGGGGCAGCGTGCCGACGCCGGAGCAGCTGGGCGTTACGGCGGCGCACGTGGAGGTAGAGACGCTCAAGGGCGCGTCTGGCTACCACGACGCACACATCTGCGCCCGCGGCGGGCTGCTGCGGCTGGATTACCAGGGCGCCGAGGTCAGCGCCACGCCCATACGCATGAGCGCCAGCGCGCGCTCGGAGTTCGAGGGTTCGCTGCTGCTCTTCGCCACCGGCTGGAGCGCCCCGACCAAGGCGTCGCTGCAGACCCTTAGCGCCAACCTGACCAGCGCCCTGCCCGTGCTGCACGACATGAAGCAGTTGGTGAACGAACTGCAGGGCGCCCTGCAGGACGGCGACCTGGCGCGCGTGGCCTACTGCGTGGGCGAGCAGCAGCGCCTGAAGCAGTTGCTGCCCGGTAACTTCGAGGACGAGCGCGTGATCGAGCTGGTGGGCCGCATGAAGCGCCTGGGAGTGGGCGCCCAGCTGCCGGGCGGCAAGATCAGTGGCTACCTGATCGTGTGCTGTCCGGACGGCCAGCAGCAGGCGGTGCGGGACGCCGTGGAGGACCTGAGGGAGGTTCCGCTCAGGCTCACTACGAGCGGCAGCGCGGCCCGCAGCTTCGCTGGTTAGTCGTAGCGCACTTCCAGCAGCTTCTGGCGCTTCTCGCTGCCGTCGCCGCTGACGAATGACACGGTGTCGCCCACCTTGCGGCCGAGCAGCGCCGCCGCTGCCGGCGCCGTGAACGCCACCAGGCCCTCGAACGGATCGGCTTCGTCGACCCCCACGACCTTGAAGCTGCTGGGTCGGCTACCCGGCGCGTCGTCCTGCACTACCACGGTGGCGCCCAGCACCACCTCGCGGGTGCCTGCAGGCGGCTTCGGCACCAGCACAGCGCTGCGCAGTCTGTCCTCCAGCGCCGGGATCTCCTCGTCGAGAGCGGCCAGGCGCCGCACGGCGTTCGAGCCTGACGACTCGCTCGGCTGAGCGGCCAGGTGGACCGCCTCCGCCCGCAGCGTCGCCAGCTCGGCTTCCAGCGCCGCCAGGCCCGAGGGGGTCACCAGGTTCTGGACCCCCTCAGGCAACGGCGGGCGCGCAGTGACCAACACCTGTTCGGCATCGGCGTCCTCTTTGATGAAGGCGCGACTCATGCCCCAAGCGTACAGGTGGGCTGAGCGTCAGTCGCCGAGCCGGCTTACCAGCTGGTTCAGCGCGGCGCGCAGCGCCTCGAGTTCGTCGCCCTGCTGCGTCTGCAGGTCGCGGAGCTCGGCCAGGTCGTCCTCTTGCGCCGTGAGCTCGGCCACGTAGCGCCGGTAGAGGTCGGAGTTGCGGTCCAGCGCCGCCATGTTGGCGCGAATGCGCTGCTGTTCCTGGAAGATCACGTCGACCTGCGCGTCGGTGCGCTCGCTGGCGCGCTGCGCGCTGGCGATCTGCGCCTGCAGGTCGACTATGCGCGTGAGGGTCGCGCGGTCCTGCTCGGACAGCTCCACGTTCTGGAGGTAGAGAGCTATGACGTCCGAGCCGAGGTTGGTGAGCGCCAACTGCTGCGAATCGACCCGTTCGGCCACCACCTCGAGCTCGCAGGGCGCATCCGGGCGGCACACCAGGTGGGTCGGCACGGCGGAATCTTCGGGGGTCGCGCCGTCTTGGCCCACCACGGCCACGCCGAAGCGCGGCCTGCCGGCCGACATGGGCGGCTCGGGCTGCGGCTCGACGATGTCGAAGCCGGTCAGCGCCGGGCCCTGCACGATGAGGAAGCGGCCATCTGCAGGGTTGCCGCTGACCTCGATATTGAGCGTCTGCCGCGTGAGAGCCGTGACCTCGATGACGTTGCCGCGGATGGTCGCCCGGGTGACGTCGGAGGTGCGGGCGCCGGACTGGAGGCTCACGCTTAGCTCCAGGTCGACGGCGTAGGCGAGAAGGCGTTCATCGGCGGGGAGCAGCTCGGGCAGCTGGGCGTTGCCGGCGAAGCCGACCTCGTCGAAGATCGTGACCGTTCCCGCTGCCAGCTGAAGACCCGTGTCGTTCACGAGCCTGAGCGCGTGCAGCGGGTGCCGGGCGTGGTTGGACTGATCGAACAGCGACACGCGCTCGGCCGTGACCTCAGCCACCACGATCGGCACCAGCGCCGACTCGTTACGGCCGATGGTTACGGGCTCCAGCACGTGATAGGCGAAGGCGGTGGCGGTGGCGCTCGCCTGCGCCTGGCCGACCACGCCAGCGCCGCTCATCTGCGGGGCGGCAGCTACCGGCGCTGGCATGACGTCCATGAAGCTCGCTTCGGCGCTGGCGTCGCGTCCCAAGTTCGCGGCGCTGCCGAGGATGCTCTGGCCGGAGTCGGTTCCGGGCACGAGGCCGCCGGTGGCCTTGACCGCCACGCGCGGCCGGACGGCCCATACGGGCTCGTATAGCGAGGTGATGAACGAGATGGGCTGACCCGCGATGAACGACAGCTGCACGCCTTCGAGCACCTGGTCGGTGGGGTTGTCTACGATGGCCCAGCCCTGCAGGGTGCCCCGGCCGTCGTCGCCGACCACCAGGCGGTAGGTGCTCTTCCAGATGGGCATCTCGCGCACGTAGCCCACGCGCACCTCGCGCTGGCCCTCGCCGCTGAAGCGCAGCGTGACCGTGGCGCTTTCATCGTCGCGGTTAGCGGCGATGGTGGCTAACGCCTCGTCGATCTGGGCGGCAACCGCGGGGTCGAGGAACTGCACTGCGCCTACCTCGTCGAGCGCTACGCGCCTCACGCCTGTGGCGGTGGCCACCGTCACGAATGCGCGCGCCCGGCCCTCGGCGTCACGCTGCTCCTCAACTCCGAGCAGCGCACCCTCGATGACGCTGGGTCCGTCCAGGCGAACCTGTTCGCCGCGCGCCTGGGCAAGCAGGCCCACCAGGGTGACGTTGTTGCTGAGGTCGATGGAGAAGGCGTCTAGCAGGCGGCTGAGCGGTGCCTGCGAGCTGTAACGTACGGGCTCGATGGTACCGCCGCCGAAGTCCTGCAGGACCAGGCTCTGCAGCAGGTCGTCCATCTCGTCCTTGGGTACGGTGAGGACCAGCTCCTGGTCTCCGGTCACGACCCCCACGTGTTCGAAGTAGCCGACCCCGCTGGTGAACAGCGCCAGCCGGGTGATGGGCAGGTCCGCGCTTGAAACGGGCGCTGCGGCGCCCGTCTGAGCGGCAGCGGACATGGTTACGAGCACGAACAGCGTTGCGAGTATGGCGGCTAGGGCACGCCGGTTGCGCTGGTTCATGCCAGGCATGTTACGCCACCTTGAAGCGCGTGGAGAGCGAGATTAGCGAACGATTGGCGCTTTGTAATACATCGGTAAGAGCCGATAGAACATACTTGCCCGGTCGCCGACAGGCAGGCGTAACCACCCCGAACGGTGAGAAGCGCAAGACCGTTCGCCATAGGAGCACCGGGAGCAGATGCGCAGCAGGGCAACACAACTCTTCTTGTTCGTCGGCGCCTACCTGGTGCTCTCGCTGCTCTGGTTCGAGTTCAGCGACAGGCTGCTCACGCGCGTTGTGGCGGGCGACGGCCCGCGCACGCTCATGGGCCTCTTGCAGGAGTCCGTGTTCGTACTCGTGTCGGCCGGCATCTTCTGCGGCATCGCCTGGCGCCGCCTGGTCCTCGACCGGCGTGCGGACCAGACCATACGGCGGCAGCTCAAGGCGTCCGAGGCCCGCTTCCGCTCCCTGGTGCAGAACAGCAGCGACATCATCAACGTGGTCGACAAGGACGGCAAGACCGTGTTCCAGACCGACTCTGTGAGCCGCGTTCTGGGTTGGACCACTACCGATGACGAGGGCTGGAACCGGGTCCATGAGGACGACATTCAGGACCTGCGCACCGCGCTGCGGCAGGCGCGCAGCGCTCCTGGCGAACAGGCCGCGTTCGTTTACCGCTGCCTGCACGCCGACGGTTCGTGGCGCTGGCTGGAATCGACCGCGGTCAACAGGTTCGACGACCCAGCGGTCGCGGGCCTGGTGATCCATACGCGGGACGTGACGGCCAACCGTATAGCCGAGGAGCGCCTGAGGGCCGAGACCGAGTTCACCAACCACATCATCGACAGCCTGCCGGGCCTGTTCTACGCCCTCGACCAGCAAGGGAACATCGTGCGCGCCAACCGCGCCTTCGGCTCCACGCTCGGTTACTCCGCCGAGGGCATCAGGAGCGTGCACCCTTTCGAGCTGTTCGTGGAGGAGGACCGCGCCGAGATCATGGAGGCCGTGAACAAGGTCTTCTCCGAGGGCTCGGCGCGGCTGGAGGCCTCGTTCCGCACGGCCGACGGGCGCACCGTGCCTTACTCGCTCACAGGTACGCGGCTCGAGACGCCGAGCGGACCGCTCATGGTGGGTACCGGTCTCGACATCTCCGAGCAGCTTGAAGCGCAGCGCCAGATCGAGGAGCTCAACCGCGAACTCAATCACCGGCTCGGGCACATCACCGCGCTGCGCGAGATCGACAACGCCATCGTCGGCAGCCTCGACCGCTCAGCCCTGTTAGACACGGTGCTGCGCCAGATCGGCGAGCGGCTGGAGGTGGACGCCGCCAGCGTGCTGCTCTACAGCCCGGGCCTGGGCCGCCTGCGGCTGGGCGCGTCGCTGGGTCTCGGCCAGGCAGCCCGCAGGAACACCGACCTGCGCCTGGGCCAGGGGTTCGCGGGCCGCGCCGGTCAGGAGCGCCGCACGGTGACGGTCACCGGCCGTGAGGCTGTGGCGGCTGGACTGGTGTCAGCCCGGGGCCTCTCCGGCGAAGGCTTCGAGTCGTACATCGCCACGCCGCTGGTCGCCAAGGGGCAGCTGCTGGGCGTGCTCGAGGTGTTCCACCGCGAGCACACCGAACGCAGCGACGACTGGCACGACGTGCTCTCCGCCCTGGCGGCGCAGTCCGCGCTGGCGCTCGAGAACGCCAACCTGGTCGAGTCGCTGCAGCGCAGCAACACCGAGATGCTGGCGGCCTACGAGCGCACCATCGAGGGCTGGTCGCGCGCCCTGGACCTGCGTGACGAGGAGACCGAAGGGCATAGCCGCCGCGTCACGGAGCAGACCGTTAAGCTAGCCGAGCGCTTCGGGATACCCGAGGAGCAGATCGTGCACATCCGCCGCGGGGCGCTGCTGCACGACATCGGCAAGATGGGCGTTCCAGACCATGTGCTCCTGAAGCCGGGACCGCTCACGGACGAGGAGTGGGTGCTCATGAAGCAGCACCCCGACTTCGCCTACGAACTGCTGCTGCCCATCGAGTTCCTGCGCTCGGCCCTGGACATCCCGTACAGCCACCACGAGCGGTGGGACGGCTCCGGCTACCCGCGCGGCCTCAAGGAAGTGGAGATTCCGCTCAGCGCGCGCATCTTCGCGGTGGTCGACGTGTACGACGCGCTCACCTCGGACCGGCCGTACCGGCCCGCCTGGGAGCAGTCGCGGGCGCTGGCCTACCTGCAGGAGAACGCCGGCGTGCAGTTCGACCCGCAGGTGGTCGAGGAGTTCGTTGGCATGCTGGCAGAGGAGCGCGCCGTTGTCGACGCCCGCGCCCTGGAGGGCGCTCGTCAGCCGCGCCGCATGCCGGTATCACGCTGAATACGCGCTTCGCGGCGCTGACCGCCGTCCATCAGATCAGACGCGGTTACCTCATCGACCGAGCCGCCACGTCCATGCTGGCCGCCGCGCCGCGGGCCTTCTTCCACTAACTCCTTGAAGCGCTTGAGGTCGCCAGCGATGCGGCTGTTGACTACGCCCAGCATGGCGCCCACGTTCTCGATCACGCCTTCGGGCTCGTACTCGATGTGCATGTGCACGCGGGTGGTGGCGCGGTCGAGCTTGTCGAACGTCACGCGGCCCTCGTTGCGCGCGCCCGACGTGCTGGTCCAGGCGATGGCGCTGCTAGGCGCCTGCTCGGTGACGCGCGCAGTCCACTCCTCCTCGCGCCCGCCGATGGTGGCGTGCCAGCGTAGCCGGTCACCAGGCAGGCGCTCCACGCTCTGGACCCCTTCCATGAACGAAGGGAAGCTCTCGAAGTCGCTGAACAGCATGTAGGCCTCCGCCACGGGAACGTCGACATCGATGGATTTCTCGAAGCGTGCCATCTCGGTCTCCTTTCGCGGCCCGGTTGCGGCCACAACGCGCTGAGAGTAGCGGCACGCGAGATGGGAAACGTTGCAGGCGTCTGAGAAGCCTGTGGACGCCTGCCATGGCGTTCTCACGCTCAGGAGTGCCGAATCGCACCAGGCTTTTGTCGCAGTTGCGGCACCCTAGGTGAACGTGTTGACCACGGTCCATGTCCCGCACCAGTTCCCCCCGCGCGGCGGGCGGAGTCGGCACCCGTGAGCCGCCCCCTGGGCCCAGAGCCGTTCGAGCAGCTCAGGCGTCAGCGTGGCCGCATGGTGCAGGCGCTCCTCTGGCTGCTGCTGGCGGTGGTGGTCGGTGCGTTCGCCCTGAACGCCGCGCTGCTGGGCCGTGAGATCCTCACCGCCCAGGCCCTGGTTCCCAACCTGGCGTTCGCGCTGTTGCTGCTCCTGGGGCTCTGGCTCAACGGCGCCGGGCGCTTCCGTGTCGCCGTCGGGATAATCGTGGCCGTGACGCTGGTGGCCGGCGTACTGGGCGTGCTGCTGGAGGGGCTCGCCGCCGGCACCACTTCGCTGCTCATCCTCTTCCTGCCGCTGGTGCTTGCCGGCCTGCTGCTCGGTAGGGCGGCGCTGGTGGCGTGCGCGGGTCTGACCCTGGCGGCTGTAGCGCTCGCACCGCTGCTGCACGGTTCCGCGCCGCTGGCTGGCAGCGCCGATCCCAGCGCCTCTCCCTGGGTGCTGGTCCTGCAGTTCACCATCGTTTACGGCGCCGTGGCGTTCCTGCTCGACCGCTTCGGCCTCGTGTTCTATAGCGCCATGCACACAGCCTCGGCGCAGGAGGCGCTCATTCATGATCAGGCTCAGCAGCGGCAGCGTGACCACGAGGCGCTAGACGAGGGTCACAGGCTCAACGACGCCATAGTGGCCAACCTGCCCGGCGTGTTCTTCATGATGGACAAGCGGGGACAGTTCTACCGGCTCAACCGCAACATCGCCAACAACCTCGGCTACAGCTTCGAGCAGTTGCAGGGCGCCGGGTTCGACGCGCTGGTGCCTCCTGCGGAGCTGAACAGCGTGAAGGAGCGTATCCGCGAGGTCTTCGAGCACGGTTACGCCGCCGACCTGGTGACGCTCATCGCCGAAGACGGTCGGCGCATCCCGTACTACGTGCGGGGCACGCGCGTCACCCTCAAGGGTGAGGAGTTCATGGTGGGGCTCGGCATCGACCGGAGCGAGATAGACGAGGCGCAGGCTCGGGTTCGGGTCCTCGACAACGAACTCGAGGAGCGGCTCGAGCGCATTACCGCCTTGCGCGAGATCGACCGCTCGATGGCTGGCAGCCTCGACCTGAGCGAGACGCTCTCGGTGGTGCTGCAGCAGGTCATGCAGCGCCTGCAGGTCGACGCGGCCTCCATTCTCCTGTACCGCAGTGGTTCCGACACCCTGCGGTACGGCGCTAGTCGCGGCTTCAAGGGCCTGGCCCTCACCCGCACCGAGCTGCGCATGGGTCAGGGGCTGGCCGGGCAAGCGGCCCTTACGCGCGAGACCTTCACGCTCGCGGGCCGGCAGGAGTTCGCGCGCGCCTTCGCTGGTGCGTCCTCACTGCAGGATGAGGCGTTCGAGTACTACATGGCGGTGCCGCTGGTCAGCCGCGGCTACCTGCAGGGCGTGCTGGAGCTGTTCAACTACACCGAGTTGAGTCCGAGCGACGACTGGTCGGACTTCCTGGCGGCCCTCTCGACTCAGGCCGCCATAGCCATAAGCGCAGCAAGGGCGTTCGACAACCTTGAGCGCACGAACGAGGAGCTGTTGCTGGCGTACGAGACCACCATCGAGGGCTGGGCGCGGGCGCTGGACCTGAAGGACGAGGACACCGAGGGGCATAGCCGCCGCGTCACCGAGCTCACCACGCGCCTGGCGCGCCGCATGGGGATGACCGAGGAGGAGATCGTGCACGTGCGCCGCGGCGCTCTGCTTCACGACATCGGCAAGATGGGCATCCCGGATGAGATCCTGCGTAAACCCGGCGCCCTGACGGCGGAGGAGTGGGAGTTGATGAAGAAGCACACGGAGTTCGCCCGCGAGTTCCTCGAGCCGATCCCCTTCTTGGCGCCCGCCATGCCGATCCCCTACAGTCACCACGAGAAGTTCGACGGCAGCGGCTACCCGGAGGGCCTCGCGGGCGAGGCTATCCCGCTGGAAGCGCGGCTGTTCGCGGTGGTGGACGTGTACGACGCGTTGACCTCCGACCGTCCTTACCGCGCGGCGTGGAGCGAGGAGCAGGCGCTTGAGCACATCGCCCAGGGGGCGGGCTCGCACTTCGACCCCGAAGTGGTGGAGGAGTTCCTGGCGCTGGTCAGGTCAAGCGCCAGGCGGTCGAAGGCGGACACAACTCGCTGGTAGGGGCCCGCCGCAAGCGCGGCCCGGGCGCACGGCAGCGCCCGCTACAGGCCTGGCGCGGGTAACGCGTAGCATCTTGGTGGAGGCCTCGATTTGAGCCTGCTGCAGAAACTGATCGGCGCGGGCCTGCGCCCGCACGTGCGACGCAAGGCGCGCGGCAAGAGCCTGGAACAAGTGCAGGCGGCCCTGACCGCGTCACTAGAAGGCGTGGTGCGCCCGCGCATGGACAGGGTGACCGACTCTCCCGGTAACCGGGAGGCGGTCAATCACTGGATAGGCATCGAGCGCTGGAGCCTGGCGCGCCTGCGGGTGGCACTGGGAGAGCCGTTCGTTGAGGGGAGTTACCACCCCTACCGCATGCCGGACAGCGCCACGTGGCAGGAGTTGAAGGACGAGTTCGAAAAGGCGCGCGGTGAGACGCTTGAGCTGGCGCGCCAGCTGCAGAGTCGCGGATTTAACCAGGATCTGACCGTTAGACATAACGACCTGGGGCCGCTCACGGTCATCGAGTGGTTCGTTTACATAGACGACCACAGCCGGCGAGAGGCCATCCGGTTGCGGTGATGGACGCGGTGCGCATCGGGTTCTTCGTGATCTCCGCCCCGCGCCTGTACGCGGCCGTAGGTCTACTGTTTCTCGTGGTGGTGGCGGAGCTTGGTGCCTGGCTTCGGCGCCGGAGCGCCTCGGCCGTTCCCGACGCCAGCGGTGAGGTCACCGATGCAAGTTGGGCATGGAACGCGCTCTTCGCCGTGATCATCGGGGCGCGGCTGGGTTTCGTCGTGCAGAACATGGGCTATTACATAACGCAGCCGCTGCAGGCGCTCGCGTTCTGGCAGGGCGGTTTCGCGCCGTGGTGGGGCGTGGCCGCAGGGGCGTTGGTGGCGTTCTTGTCGTTGCGGCGCCGGCGCCGGTCTTTAGGCGTGACCGTGCTTCCGGCTGCCTTTGCGCTGGGCGCCTGGCTGCTCGTACCGCAGCTCCTTAGCCCAGCCGGCGGGGCTCCGGTCGCGTTCCCAAGCGGCGTGGTCGAGCGGCTGGAGGGCGACGCGTTCGACTTCGGTGACCATGCGGGACGCCCCACGGTGGTGAACGTGTGGGCTTCGTGGTGCATACCTTGCCGGCGAGAACTACCTCAATTGGCCCGCGCCGCAGAAGAGCACCCGGAAGTGCTCATCTTGTACGTGAATCAGGGCGAGAGTCGCGAGACAGTCGCAGCCTTCCTCGCAGGGTTCCCGACTGTCGACGCCGGTAATGTGCTCCTCGACCGCAGCCAACGGGTCGGGAATCAGCTTCGCAGCGTCGGGCTTCCAAGCACCTATTTCTTCGACGCGAACGGCAACCACGTCAAGACACACGTGGGCGAGATATCGGGGCCGGCCATAACGCGTGAGCTGCACTCCCTTGCCGCGGTTAGGTAGGCGTGGACCGCGGCGCAGCCACCATGAGGGCGTTACTCGCCGGCCACCGCCGTTAGACCAGCCACGAACTGGTCGATGAAGAACGTGTACAGCACAGCTACCGGGATGCTGGCAATTAGGGCGCCTGCCAGTAGCGGCCCCCACCGGAACACGTCACCGCGCACCAGCTCCGTGGGGATGCCGATGGAAACGGTCTTCTGTGCTGATTCCTGGACGAAGGTCAGCGCGTACACGAACTCGCTGGTGCTCAGCGTGAACGCGAACACCACCACGGTGAGGATGCCGGGTACGGCTAGCGGCAACACGGCGCGTATGAACGCTCCGAAGCGGCTGTAGCCGTCGATCATGGCCTGTTCCTCGATATCGCGCGGGATGCCCTTGAAGAACCCCATGAGCAGCCAGGTGCAGAACGGAACTGTGAAGGTGGGGTACGCCACCACCAGCGACCACAGCGTGTTCTGCAGGCCGAGCGCCGCGATGACCTTGGCGAAGGGGAGGAAGAGGAGGGTAGGTGGGATCAGGTACGTGAGGAAAATGCCGATACCGAGCGCCTCGCCCCAACTGCCTGCCAGCCGCGCCAGGCTGTATGCGGCAGGGACCGCCAGCACCAGCGTGATGAGCACCACTAGGCCGCCCACTACGAACGAGTTGAGGAGCCAGCGCACGAAGAGTGTGTCCGCGAACAGCAGCTGAATGTGAGCGAACGTGGGCGACTGGGTGAACCAGAAGGGGTTGTTGTTCGGGGCAAACAGGTCGCTGTTGCGCTTGAACGCCGTGATCAACATGACGTAGAAGGGCAGGGCCGCGAAGAGCGTGAAGATGGTTATTACCAGGTAGAAGCCGCCACGGCTCACGACCTTGGCTGGAGTTAGGGCGTTCATCGAGGCACCTCGACCAGGGTGTGCGCCGTCATATGGTGACCTCGCTGCGGCGGATGAGTCTGAGCAGCAGGGCGCTGATGCCTGCCAGGACCGGGAAGAGGAACATGGCGATGGCGGCGCCCTTGCCGAGATTGCCGCCCAGGATGCCCGTGAAGAAGGCCAGGCTGGGTAGCACCTGCGTGCTGTTGGCGGGGCCACCGCGGGTGAGGATGAAGATGTTGATCATGTCGCCGAACGTGAAGACGAACGTGAACAGTATGGCCACCAGTAGGATCGGTGAGAGCATTGGCAGCGTGATGTCGAACAGCCTGCGCATGTAGCCGGCGCGGTCGATGCGCGACTGCTCAACCACGTCGCGCGGGATGGAGTTGAGGCCCGCAAGGACGATCACGGTTGCCAATGGAAGCAGACGCCAGACGTTGACGAGGATCACGGACACGATGGCGAGGGTGCGGTCGCCCAGCCAGTAGAGGTTCGGTAGCGCCCCCAACGCGGCGCCGGGGCGGCCGAGAAGGCCGACCTGACGCAGAACCCAATCGATCGGGCTGAACACGGAGTCGAGCATCCAGAGCCAGCCGATCAGACCCAGAGCGGCGGGCGCGGTCCACGGGAGGAGCAGCAGGAACCGCACTAGCCACTTACCGCGGAAGTTACGCATCAGTAACTCCGCTTGGATGGTGGAGAGGATCAGAACCACGACCAGCGTGCTGAAGGTGAAGAGCACGGTGTTGCGAAGCGCCGTGAGGAACGTACGGTCAGACAGCAGGTCAGCGAAGTTGCCGAGCCCCACCCAGCGCGGGGTAGTCCCGCCGGTGGTGACGTCGTGCACGCTGTAGTACACGGCGAGGCCGAACGGTACGCCGACCAGCGCCACGATGAACACCACGGCGGGTGCCAGCATGAGCACCGCCAGCAGGGTCTGGTTTGGGCCTGAGCCGGCGCGGCTCTGTGCGCTCGGTGCGCTCATGCCGGTCCGGCGCTGAGCCGCTGGCCGGTCGCCCGGTCGAAACGGTTTATGAACGCCGGCTGGATGAAGAAGTCGTGCTGTTGCCCCGCCTCGATGGTGCCAGCGAGGCGCGCGGGGATCTTGGCTATGACGGCGCCGCTTTCGTTGACGCCTTCCTCAGTGACCGGCTTGGCGCTGGGTACGGAGCCGTACAGGAGCAGGTCCGAACCCAGGTCCTCTACACCAGAAACGTGGAACTCGAAATGCTGAGCCCCCGTGCTGGCCTCGAAGTGGCTTGATGGCAGGAAGTTCTCGGGATGGAACCCGATGGTCTCACTCCCAGTCTCTAGGAGGTTCATGGCGGGCGAACCCATGAACCGGGCCACGAACGTGTTGGCGGGCGAGCGGTAGATGTCGCTCGGCGCCCCTATCTGCTCGATCTTGCCGTGGTTCATGACAGCCACGCGCTCGCCTAATCCCATTGCCTCCACCTGATCGTGGGTTACGTAGATGGTGGTAATGCCGATGCGCTGGTGAAGCTTCTTCAGCTCGTGCCGGGCGGAGTGGCGTAGCTTGGCGTCGAGGTTGGACAACGGTTCGTCGAGCAGGAACAGGTTAGGTTCGCGCACCAGCGCGCGGGCGAGCGCCACCCGCTGGCGCTCGCCCCCGGACAGAGCCCGCGGCTTGCGGGCCAGCAGGTGACCGATGCCGAAGAGCCCCGCAGCCCACTCCACCTTCTCCTTGATGGCGGCGCGCTCGGTGCGCACCGCCTCCAGTGGGAACGAGATGTTCCGGAACACGCTCTTGTGCGGGTACAAAGCGTAGCTCTGGAACACCATGGCGATGTTGCGAGAGTTGGGCGGGAGGTGGTTGACCACCTCGCCGCCTATGAGAACGTTGCCGGAAGTGAGCTTCTCGAGCCCGGCGATGGTGCGCATGAGCGTGGTCTTGCCGGAGCCTGAGGCGCCGAGCAGCACCAGGAACTCGCCGTCTTTAACGTTCAGGTCTACGCCGTCAACGGCCCGCACACCACCGAAGTGGGTGTGTACGTTCTCGACCTTTAGGGTGGCCACGTCAGCTTTCCGTTAACGGGGGGTTCAACGGGTCGTTCAAGGTCAGACCAGCCCCCGCGTGCGCCACGCGTCGAACACCGCGCGCGATTCTGCCGCGGCTGTGCGGATGGCCTCTTCCACAGTCTGGTCGCCCCGCACCGCGCGGGCGAACATGTTGGGGATCACGAACGTGTTGAACACCTCTGCAACCGCTGGGCTGGTGACGCCAGGGTGACCCACGTTAGTGGTCCACTGCTCGGCGTTCATAAGGGGGCGTAGCTTGCCTTCAGGCTCGCCCTCTAAGCGGAACGGGTCGTCGCTGAACCAGGCCTGATGCAGATCCGCGAACGTGCCGGCACCTGGCACCGACGGGAACTCGCTGTTACCGGATACGGGTGAGGTGAAGAAGCTGGGGGAGTTGTACAGCTTGCTGGCGTACATGGCCTGGTCGTAGTTCTCAGCCAGGTCGAGCATGAACTGCTTGGCGGCGTCCACGTTCTGGCTGTGCTGCGGCACGATGTAGTTGTAGATCACGTGTGCGTTGCTGTAAGACGTGCCGCGCGGTCCCTGGAGGGCGGGTCCGAAGTAGACGTCCTTGGCGATATCCGGTACGTCCTCCTGCGCCGAGCGGTAGGCGGAGATGGAGTTGAGGATGTAAGACGCGCGGCCGGCCAGTAGCGCCTGGTTGTTGGAAGCGGCGTTCCACGCGAACACCTCGGGCGTCATGGCGGCCTCGTAGAGCTCCTTCATGAAGTTGACGGCTTCTATGGCGCGCTCGAAGTGCTCGCCCTGATCGATGACGATGTTGCCGTCGGCGTCCTGTAACGCGCTGTCGAAGGAGTAGAGGATGGCGCGGTGCGCCATGTTGGAGTCGAGCTCCTGCGCCAGGCCGATGCCGAGCTGCACACCCTGCTCGTCGCGGATACGGCCGCCGATATCGATGAGGTCCTGCCACGTGGTGGGACCGTCGGGCATGCCCGCCTGCTCCCACAGGCTGCGGCGGTAGTTGGCCGGGTCTATGGTCCAGCCCACGCAGAAGCCGTAGTACTTGTTGGTGACGGGGTTGTAGGAGTAGCGGCGCGACATGTCGAGCTGAGGGCCGAAGCGGTTGGCGGCTTCCTGATTTACGTCGGCGAGGTCGAGGAGGCTTGGCTCGAACGCGCCCGCCTCGGCCCCGACTATCTCGATGAGGTCGTGCCCGCTACCGGCGGAGAGTTGTGCGGCTACTGTGGCGGGTAGGTCTGCGAGGTTGACGTGGTCGACCACGACGTTCACGCCGTTGACCGCACCCCACTGTTGGGCGTAGCGATCGAACCAGGTGTCGTAGCTCGGAACGAAGTGGCTCCACTGAAGGATGCGCAGCGTGCCGCCCTGACCCTGCGCGCGGAGGAGCGTTGGCCCTGCAGCCGCGGCTACCGCCGATACTCCTACTAGCTTCATGAACGTGCGGCGCGAGATAGGCCTATCTAGGAACGTGAGCTTAGGATGCCTGTCGTTCATCTCAACTACCACCAACCAGTCGCTGGGTCCGCGGGCGGGCCCTCAAAGGGGGCGTGGCCGCACACCGGTGCGGGTCGGAGCAGACTGGCTTGTGACAGGACGGTGGGGAGGTCGGGCCGGGTGCGCCGGAGCTGCGCTGGTTGCGGCATGGGAACGGTTTGGCTTCGTCGACCTCCTCTGCGTTACGTAAGAACGCTGCTCGGAAACGGAGAGACGCTGGATAACCGCGGTGTTCGGTTCGGGCCATCCGGTCGGGCTATGACGAAGCACCACAAAACGACGCCCGGCCTTAGTGCTGGTTTGAGTAACCATAGGCTTAACGGCGTTGGGTGCGCAAGGTTGAACGAACGGTACTGGTCCGCAGCCCGGTCATCTGGGGCCGGGCAGCTAGTCGCGATCGGTCAGTAACCCGGCGGCAGCGCGGGTGGCTGCCAGGTCAGGGCTACGCTGGGCTCGCCAGCTTGATCTGCCGAAGCCGCGTCAGCCGTGCCCGCCGCGGTGACCGTGACCGGTATCTCGAGCAGGGCGTGGCGTATGAGGCAGAGTTCCGCCGCCACTTCGCGGCAGTAATAAACGAGCACGTCGGCGTTCAGTTGCGCCTGCCCAGCCGTAAGCAGGACGTCGAACTCGAGCGTGAGCGGGTACTCGGGCTCGGCCACAGTGATCGTCTGCGCGTCCAGCCCCTGGTCGGCGCCTACGCCAAAGCTGACGCTCACCTGGAGTGGCGCCAGGAGGTTGGCTTTGTAGCCTTCCGGCAGGCTCAGAGTGAGAGCCACCGTGCCCTTACCCGCAGTGGTGGTCATGCCAGGGACCTCTACGACCTCGTCGTAGTGCACCTGACGCCGTGCTTCCTGCATAAGAAGTCCGTTCGGATCGGTTAGCGTGAGCGTTCGCACCACCAGCGAATCCAGGTTGGCCACCCTCACGGCGTGGTTGTTGGTGTCGGCCACGTAGAGCGAGCGGCCCATGACGCTCAGGCCGCCGGGTTCGTAGAAGCGCGCCTCGTCCCCGGCGCCGTCCTGCCACCCCTCGACGCCGCTGCCCAGCAGCGAGGTGCTCTCACGCGTGATCGGGTCGAGCACCTTGATCTTGTGGTTGTAGGTATCGGCTACGTACAGCAGCCCCTCGGCGTACGCCACGTCCTTCGGATGCTGCAGCAGCGCCTGGGAGCCCACGCCGTCGGCGTCGCCGAAGCCGAAGAGGCCGGTGCCCACCAGGGTGCTGATGTTGCCGCCTTCGGCGACGTCGACCTGGCGCACAGCGCTGGCCTCACTGTCGGCCACGAACAGCAGCTCACCGTCGGTGGCCAGGCCGCTGGGTTGGTTGAGGCCGCCCAGCAGCGCTACGCCGTCCCTCAGCTCCTCACGGCCGCTGCCGGCGTGCAACTCCACGCTCTGCGTGAGTGGCACGTAGCGCCAGACCTGGTGCTGGCCCGCCATGGCGATGAACAGCTCGCCGTTAAGCCACAGCACGTCCCAGGGCGAGTTGAGCCCTCCCGAGGCGGGGGCGCTGCTGCGGCCGAAGAGGTACTCCTGCGAGCCGTTGCCGGCTACCGTGACCACCGTGCCCGCCCGGAGGTTCACCAGGCGGACGCTGTGGTTGCCCGTGTCGGCCACGTACAGGGAATCTGGCCCGGCCAGCGCCATGCCCTGGGGCCTGTTGAACGACGCCTGCGCGTACCCGCCGTCCTGCAGGCGGCCCTCGCCGTTACCGATGACCGCGGTGACGGTGCCCGAGAAGTCCGTTACGACTATGCGGTTGTGACCACTGTCGGAGATGAAGAGCCGCCCCCCCAGCGGGTCGGCCAGCACGTGGCCCGGGAAGCGCAGCGCTGTGCGGGGCGGCGTTACAGCCTCGAGGTTGAGCTCAAGCGGAGTGCGGTCCAGCGTGCCCCGCTCCTCGAACACCTGGATCATGCCGGCGATGACCTCGTCGAACAGGTCGTAAATGCCCTCGCCCTCGTGCCGGCCGAGCACGTTGCCATCCGGGTCGATGAGGATGAAGCTGGGCCACGCGCGGATGGAGTACTGGCTCCAGATGGCGAACGAGGAGTCGTTGACTATGGGGTGGGTGCGGTCGTAGCGCTGCGCGATCATGCGGATGTTGGCGGTCTCGGACTCGTTGTAGAACTTGGCCGAGTGCACGCCTATGACCACCAGCTCGCGCTCGTACTTGGTCTCGAGCGCCCGAAGGTCGGGGATGACGTGGATGCAGTTGATGCAGCCGTAGGTCCAGAAGTCGAGCAGCACGATCTTGCCGCGAAGCTCCTCCAGGGTCAGTTCGCGGTCGGTGTTGATCCAGTCGAGGCCGGGAGGGAACTCGGGCGCCGGAGCGCGGCCCACGTAAGACTGCGCCGCGCCAGGGGCGCCGACAAGGGTGCCGAGCAGTACCGCCAGCAGTGCCGCCATGGCCAGGAGCTTGCGCATGGGGTGATGATAGGGCCAGTAGCGTTCAGGCGGCGTATCTGGGAGCGTGAGGACGGCCGCCGGCGCGAGTTACGGCAGCCAGGCCAGTATCGCGGTGATCAGGTTCTGCGAGTCCACGACGTACGCCTGCGAGTTGGCGGGGTCGCGCACGTCTACCAGGTAGGGGCCGGTGCCATCGTTCGGCAGGACCAGGGTATCGCTGAGGCCGTAAGGGCGCAGACCCGTGAACGCGATGTGTTCGCCGTCTGGCGAGAACGCCGGGCCCGCGTTGGCGGTCGGCCCGGTCGTGAGTTGCCGTGGAGTGCCCTCAGGAGCGAGGTCCTTGACCCAGATGTCGCCGTTCAGCACGTAAGCCAGCTGCGACTCGTCGGCCGAGAGCGCGAGGAAGGTCACGCCCCGTTGACCCCACTCGGCCCGGGTGAAGGTCTGGATCAGGTAGGCTCCGAGTTCATCGTCGTCTTCGAGGAACTGCGCGAGCGGAACCATGATCACCGCTCCGTGCACGTCGGGGTCGAAGGCGCCGCCAGCCTCGTACGCCATCAGCAGGCTCAGGTCGCTGGTCCACAGCATGTTGGTGCTTGCCACCCGGTAATCCAGGGCCGTGTAGACGATGGACGCCGTTTCCGTGTCCAGCACTTCGAGCAACGGTTCGCCGAGTACCGAGAGGTTGGCCGCCAGGTACTTGCCGCCGGGGGCGACCGCGAACCGTTCGACGCGGTGGAGTGACTCGGTGTCCGGCCACATGAGGCTGCGCTTGGTGCCGAACGTGGTCAGGTCGTAAACGTCTATCAGCAGCGGCTCTGCCATGTTCAAGCCTGCTACCCACAGTTCGTTGCTGGTGAGGTCCAGGGCCGGGACGTCGTGGGTGGAGATGGAGGTCTTCTTCAGCCAGTCGCTGTTGCCGCTCAGGTTCAGTAGGTGCACGTAGCCCGTGCCGCTGCCGATGAGGCGGCCGCTGTACTGGTTGCCACCTGGTCCACCGGGTCCACCGGGGCCACCGGGCCCGCCCTGGGTGGCGCCGCAGCCTGCGGCTAGCAGGAGGACGCTGATCATGCTCACGATGACTTTTCGGTGTCTCACGTGTCCCTCCTAAGCTCCTAAGTGCGCTGCCCCACTGGCAACGCACGGTAGGGTAGCAATGGAACGCCAAAAACTGGAGGGCTATAACTGTATGGTGCCTCTTGTGACCGAACCTGAAGCCATCACCGATCCACAGGTCGCGGCGTTCATAAGCGACCGCGCACGCGGCCGGCACCTAGATCCGTTCCTCGCGCGGGAGCGCACTATCGCAGAGGCAGCGGCAGAGCTGGGTATCAGCCCGCAGCGGATGCACTACTGGGTCAGGCAGATGATGCAGCTGGGGCTATTGCTGCCCGTGCGGTCCGAGGTCAGGGGCCGCAGCCGCACCGCCGTCTACCGCTCCAGCGCGGACACGTACCACCTGCCCTTGGAAGTGCTGCCTACCTCGGACTTCGAGACGCTCGAGCTTCACTTCCAGCCCGTTTGGCGCCAGTTCCTGCGGTCGGTCGTGACGGCGGGACGCAAGTACTCAGACGGCTGGCGCGTTACGTATGGGAGGACGGCAGGCAAACCCGCTTTCCATATCGAGCCGCTCAGCATGCCCGCTGCGAACGTGCCGCTGTTGAACGCGTGGACGCGCCTGGAGTTGACACCGAGCCAGGCCCAGTCGTTGATAGAGGGGCTCGCCTCGCTGCTGGAGCCGTATCTGAAGGGGCCCGCCTCCCACAACGCGCGGGGTTACCTGCTGCACACGGCTGTCGTGGAGGTTGAGGAGTGAAGCGCGGGGTCCTGTAAGGGACGAACCGGGGGCGCGCGTGGGCCAGCGCATTACCCGCTGCGCTGCAGGATCTCGTACGCTTCGCCCACCAGCTTGAACTGTTCCTCCGCGAACTTGATCATGACCCTGGTTGCCTTGCGGCCCTTCAGCACGTCGGGGTGCAGCGCCGTCTGCAGCTCGCGGTAGCGCCTGCGGATCTCATCTGGTCCCGAGCTTTCGCTGAGCTCGAAGATGGCGAGTGCCTCGGCGCGGGTGCGCGGCCTAGCGGCCGTAGGGGCGGGCCGCGGGCCCGGGTTCGCCTGCGCAGCACGGGCTGAGGCGGCGCGACCCTCGCTGACCCCCACGCGGTAGCCAGACTGGTAGGCGGCCTCGCGCTCGGAGCGGATGCGGCCCTCCAGTTTCGTCATGGCGGTGCGTTCGCCGTCGCCGACGCCGCGCAGGTACGCCTGGGTGGTGAGCTGCCCCACCTCGGTGCGCGCCTCGGCGGCCCCGTCGTTCCTTCCCTGCACGTAGGCGGCGTTAGCGGCCGACGAGATCCGCGTCTGCACAGCCGCCGTGTCCTGCCCCTGGCCGTGGCGCACGCCCTCCGCGAAGCGGCTCTCGGCCAAGGCGGATACGTACGACTTCATGGCGTTCAGGTTGGCCGCGGCGTCAGCGCCCAGCAGCTTCTCCCACTCGCCTTCGAGGCGGGCGAACTCCGCGCTAGTGACCCGCGGAGAACCCGAGAACCTGCGGTAATCGCGCGGCATGATCAGGTACGCCACGGCCGCGTGCAGCGCGAGTACCAGGGCCGTGAGTAGAAGCCACTGCCACTGCGCCATTACCGGCAGCCAGGCGCCTTGGCGCGGAAGCAGGTTCAGCGCGGCCCCCAACGGCACCGCCGAGAGCAGCATGCCGCTGCCCAGGCAAGTGAGGCTCACGAGCGTCCGGCGCCGCACGTAGGCCGCCACGCGCCGGTCCTCGGCCGCCAGTTGCTGGTCCAACGCCCGCCTATAGCCCAGCCTGACGCCGTCGCGGTACAGCGCCTCGACCAGCTGATGGCCTCGGGCGTCGCTCAGCTTGGGCGCAGCGTCCTGCGGCCGGACGGCGCGCGCCACCAGCCAAATGAACAGAACCAGAACCCCGAGCCCGAGCAGTAGCCCCAACGTGTAGCCCTCCAGAACGACCACGTCAGCCGTGCGCTTGAGCGGCCGTCGGTCAAGTCTACCCGCGGCGCCTCGCGCGGCCATCGGCCGAAAGTGGCAACGCAGCGGCCACGGCCCTGATGCTCGGGGGCTTTCGGCAACGCGCATGCCAGCCCGGCCGGTCTGGTACTTTTGCGGCGTGATCCCCTTCTGTGGCCGAGAGGAGCAACTGGACGCCCTCATGGCGTGCTGGCAGGCTGTCAAGGACTCTCGGGAGCCCAGGGTGGCGGTGCTGCTGGCTGAGGCGGGCCTGGGTAAGACGCGGTTGGCTCAGGAGTTCTACCGCCGCCTGGTGGCAGCCGAACAGGGCTCCGCCGGCTACTGGCCTCAACAGCTGGGTGAGGATGGCAACAACCTGCTGGTCAACCCGCCGCCGGCCGGCCTGGATTCCGGCGCGCCCATGCCGTTCCTCTGGTGGGGCGTTCGGCTGGCGCAGCAGACGGAGCGCAACCAGGTGGCCACCGGCGCGCTGTCCGCTCACGTGAACGATTCACTGGTTGCGCACTTAGAGCCGTTCCATAGGGAGCAGCGCCGGCGGCGCAGGCTGGTGGACCTGGCTAAGGTCGGCGGCGCGGTCGCCGCCGACGCTGTTCTGGACCTCATTCCGTTCCTCGGTCTTGTGAAGAAGGCTGGCGAGGTGGGCCTGGAGCTCAAGGGCATCCACGACTCCTGGCGCGAGGACCGCCGCACGCTCGACGCGGCCACGCTGCTAGAGCAGCGCCGCGACTCGCTGGTCGATCAGCTGCTGGCCGACCTCGGGAAGCTCTTCAGCGGCCCGGCGGGCCGCACCGTGCCCGCCGTGATCCTGGTGGACGACGCCCAGTTCTCGCGAGCGGACCCAGGCGTTACTGCGTTCGTGCGAGCGCTAATTGACGCCATGTCGCTAGGCGGCTGGCCGGTCATGCTGCTCGTTACGCACTGGGAGCGTGAGTATCAGGACGCCGTGCAGGGCGGGGACGCCTCGCCTGTCGCCAGCCTGGTCCAGGAGTACGCCGCCACCGCGCCGGACTCGGTTTCTCTGCTGCGCCTGCCACCCATCTTGGGACTGGAGCCCATGGTGACCAGCCGGCTGCCCGGCCTTACCCCTGAGCAGCTAACGCGCCTGACCCAGCGGGCCGGCGGTAACCCTCAGTTCCTCGACGAGATCGTGCGCCTGGCACTGGACCCACGCAGCCGGTCCTGGTTCGAGGGCCGGGACACCAGCGCCGCCATGACCGAAAGCGGACTCTCCACGTTGCTCGCCAAGAGCGTTGACCTGCTCGAGGTGGCCGCCGCGCGCTTCGCCGGGAGCCCGGAGGAGGTCCAGAAAGCGCTGGTGCTGGCGGGCCTGCAAGGCGCGGAGTTCCTGCGCGGCGTGGTGGCCCGGATGGCGCAGTCGTTGGAGCCCAGCGGCGCGCCTGAGCACGAACTCGAGGCGGCGCTGGACGCGGCGGCGAGTCGGCACGGGTACGTGGCGCCCCTGGGGCTCGGTCAGGCTGCCTTCAGGCAGCGCCTCTACCAGGAGGTAGCCAAGGAGTTCCTGCCCGCCTTCTACGACGAGGACGAGGCCGTCGCGGAGCTGCGCGCCGTCGTGAAGGACGCACTTCACGGTAACTGGGACATCGAACTGGGTGAGGACGGCGAACCAGAGCTGTGGCGCCTGGCCGTAGAGCTGTTCGAAAACTCTGATGACAGCGAAGAGAGGCGCATGGCAGCGCAGGGACTGTACAGACTCTCCATGTTCACGTCTCTGAAAGGCGAGCTTCAGGTGGCCCACGAGCAGGCTGTGCGCTTGGCGGCGCTGTTGGATGAGCTGCCTGACGATCGTCTAGACCCCAACCTCGGGTGGCTCAGGTCCGTGAACGACGCCTTAGCGTTCATGGGCGATACCGCCGCGCAGCGGCCCGTGCTTTCGCGCCTGCTGCGTCTGACCGGTGAGGCCTACGAGGACGACGTGAACACCTGGTCGGCCTCCATGTACACCGAGGCCCTGCTGGACGTGGCGGAGTTCTACGACCGCGTCGGTAAGTCCGATTTGCGGCAGGAGGCGCTGGCCACTGCCGCGGCCGCCATGCAAAGCCTCGACGGCTTCGAGCCCGACGTGGAGTCGCTCGAGACGGCGCTGCGGTTGCACCGCGAGTACGGCGCATACTTTGAAGAGCAGGGGCAGCTGAGCGACGCCCGCGTACTTTTCGCCCACGCGCTAGAGCTGGTTCACCAGCTGAGCGCCATCGACGACGGACCCCGGCGGCGCTTCGAGGCGGCGCGGATGCTGAGCCGGATCGGCGCCAACGCGCTGTACGCCGGCGACACGGCGGCCGGCCACCGGGACCTAGGGTCCGCGGTGAACCAGCTGCGCGAGCTAGTGGACGCTTTCCCCGGCGTGACCCTCGAGATCCACCTCGTAACGGCGCTGGACGACCTGGCTGAGGCCCGGCGGCGCGAGGGCGATTACCGGCGAGCGGAAGAGGTGCTGGAGGAGGTGCTAGGGGTCATGCGCCGCCACCGCGAGATGGCTCCGAAC
>Ga0265293_10002291_pt1 | contig 39010 bp, 38 predicted proteins | sample Munlanlewell138R_FD_192505 | JGI IMG/M metagenome (GOLD analysis project Ga0265293, IMG submission 192505) | Leachate microbial communities from a municipal landfill in Southern Ontario, Canada - Leachate well 138R | ecosystem: Engineered > Solid waste > Landfill > Unclassified | place: Canada... | reverse complement strand
AGCCGCTCGCGGCGAGCTTGGCCGGTGCCAGTTCGCTGACCATCGAATGCCAGCAGAAGTGCATCGATTTCCGCCTGCGCACGCGCTATGTCGATGAGCAGGCCAGTGATCTGGACGACGCGCTGGCACGGATCGAAAAGTACACCGCATCCGGTGAAGCTAAATCCATCGCGCTGCTCGGCAACGCGGCGGAGATCCTGCCCGAACTGGTGCGGCGCGGCGTCAAACCCGATTGCGTCACCGACCAGACCAGCGCGCACGATCCGGTGCACGGCTATCTGCCGATCGGATGGAGTGTCGAGCAGTGGCTGGCCGAACAGCAGGCCAACCCGGAGAAGGTGCGTGACGCGGCAAAAAAATCCATGCGCACGCATGTCGAAGCGATGCTCGCCTTCCACGCGCAGGGCATCCCGACCGTCGACTACGGCAACAACATTCGCCAGATGGCGCAGGACGAAGGCTGCACCAACGCCTTCGACTTCCCCGGTTTCGTGCCGGCCTATGTGCGACCGCTGTTCTGTCGCGGCATCGGCCCGTTCCGCTGGGTTGCCTTGAGTGGCGACCCCGAGGACATCTACAAGACCGACGCCAAGGTCAAGGAACTGATCCCGGACGACGCCCACCTGCACAACTGGCTGGACATGGCACGCGAGCGCATCGCCTTCCAAGGACTTCCGGCGCGCATCTGCTGGGTCGGCCTCGGGCTGCGCCACAAACTCGGCCTGGCGTTCAACGAAATGGTCCGCAATGGCGAACTGAAGGCACCCATCGTGATCGGTCGCGACCATCTGGACTCGGGCTCGGTCGCCTCGCCCAACCGCGAAACCGAATCCATGCAGGACGGCAGCGATGCGGTGTCCGACTGGCCTCTGCTCAACGCCATGTTGAACGTTGCCGGCGGCGCGACCTGGGTGTCACTGCACCACGGCGGCGGCGTCGGCATGGGCTACTCGCAGCATTCCGGCGTGGTCATCGTCTGCGATGGCAGTGAAGATGCCGACCGCCGCATCGCACGCGTGCTGTGGAACGACCCCGGCACCGGCGTCATGCGCCACGCCGATGCCGGCTACGACATCGCCATCGACTGCGCGAAGGAGCAGGGGTTGAAGCTGCCGATGGTGTGACGTTTTGAGCACCATCAATTGCGGCCGGATCGGTGTCGTGCCATATTCGGCGCTGAAAAAGGAGCCGAATATGGAACATATCCTGTCCAGTGCCAGTGTCAGCATCACCGAGCTCAAGCGCAATCCGAGCGCGGTGATCGCGGCGGCCGATGACGAGGCTGTCGCGGTTCTGGTGCACAACAAGCCGTCGGCCTACCTGGTGCCGGCGCGTGCGTACAAGCGGCTGCTCGACCGCCTGGAAGACCTGGAGCTGGCCGAGCTGGTGCGGCAGCGCGCCGGAGAGCGCCGAATCCAGGTGTCGCTGGATGAGCTATAGCCTGGAGTTCGTCGAATCGGCATTGCGCGAATGGCGCAAGCTGGTGCCGCTGATGCGCGAACAGTTCAAACGCAAGCTCGCCGAACGCCTCCAGAACCCGCACGTTCCCAGTGCGCGGCTTCACAGTTTGCCCGGCTGTTACAAGATCAAACTGCGCGCTGCCGGTTACCGGCTGGTCTACCAGGTTGATGACAACACCATCGTGGTCACGGTGATCGCGGTGGGCAGGCGTGATCGTGAGGCGGTGTACCGCATCGCCGGAAAGCGGGTTACGCCGGCGTAGGAATGATCAGCTGCGCCGGGTGACGCGGCATTGATGGACAAGCACGGCGGCGTATCGGGATTGTCCCTCCGCCGTCACACGGCGTAGGCTGCACGGCTTGATCCGCCAGACCTTTCAAGCGAGCCATTCCCGAATGAATTCCGCGTCCAAGTCGCCGGCCACGCCGTCGCGCAGCCTGTTCCGCACCAAATCCATCGAGCAGACCATCGCCGACGCGGCCGAGCCGGGGCGGCGGTTGAAGCGCTCGCTGACGGCCTGGGATCTGATGATCCTAGGCGTGGCGGTGGCGGTGGGTGCGGGCATCTTTTCGGTCGGCGCGCGTGCGGCGGGAAGTTTCGCCGGGCCGGCGGTGTCGGTGTCGTTCCTGCTGGCGGCGCTGGCCTGCGCGCTGGCGATCATGTGCTACGCGGAGTTCGCTTCCAGCATCCCGGTGGCGGGCAGTGCCTACACCTATACCTACGCCACGCTGGGCGAATTCCTGGCCTGGATCATCGGCTGGGATCTGATCCTGGAATTGCTGACCGCCGGCGCGGTGATCGCCAAGTACTGGGGCATCTATCTGGCGATGGTGTTCGAGCTGTTCGATGTGCACATACCCACGACCCTCGACGTGTTCGGCCTCGGCATAGACTGGGGGCCGTTGTTCATCGTCGGCGTGTTCACCGCGTTGCTGATCGCCGGCACCAAGATTTCGGCACGGGTCAACAACGTGTTCACGATCATCAAGGTCGGCATCGTGGTGTTCGTGATCGTGGTCGGGCTGACCTACTTCAATGCCGAGAATCTGTCGCCCTTCATCCCGCCGGCAGTGCCGACCGATGGCGGCAGTGCGGATGTCTGGTCGCAGTCGCTGTTCTCGTGGATGACTGGCGCGGCACCGGCGAAATACGGCGTGGCCGGGGTGCTGTCCGGGGCGGCGCTGGTGTTCTTCGCCTTCATCGGTTTCGACGTGGTGGCCACCTCGGCCGAAGAGGTCAAGAACCCGCAGCGCACCTTGCCGCTGGGCATCTTCGGCGGGCTGGCGCTGGTGACGCTGCTGTACATCGGCGTGGCCTTCGCGCTGACCGGCATGGTGCCGTACACCTTGTTGGCCGAGGCCGAAAATCCGTCGCTGGCCACGGCCTTTGTCGCGGTCGGGGCGGGCTGGGCGGCGCAGGTGATTTCGGTTGGCATCCTGGTCGGCCTGACCACGGTCATCATGGTGCTGCTGATGGGCCTGTCGCGCGTGCTGCTGGCGATGAGCCGCGACGGCCTGCTGCCGCGCTGGCTGAGCGTCACCTCGGAAACGCGCCGCACACCGGTACGGCTGCAATTGATCACCGGCGCGGCGGTGGCGCTGCTGGCCGGCTTCACCCAGGTCGAAATCCTGGAGGAGATGATCAATATCGGCACGCTTTCCGCCTTCGTGCTGGTCAGCATCGCGGTGTTGGTGCTGCGCCACACCCGCCCGGATCTGCCGCGCGCGTACCGGGTGCCGTTCTCGCCGGTGCTGCCGGTCATCTCTGCGCTGCTGTGCTTCTATCTGATGCTCAACCTGACCACGCTGACCTGGGTGCGTTTCGCGGTCTGGCTGGTGATCGGCGCGGCGATCTATTTCGCCTACGGGCGCCGCCATGCACGGCTGGGGCAGGTCTAGGCAGGCCGGATCCAAGCAGTAGCCGGGCCGAAGCTGAGCCGGTTCGGCACGGTTTGACGCCTTCCTGTGCAGGCGGGTGTGATTTCGCCCGGTTGGAGACGGGAGGTGGCGCAGATGAACGCATATGCATCCGTTCGTGCCGTGCTGGTGCTGCTTGGTGGTCTGCTGGGCGGTGGGATGGCCGGATCGCCGGCCAATGCCGGACTGGTGCCGTTCGATGACGTGGTGGACGTGGCCGCCGGCCTTGCGCACAGTTGTGCGGTGACCGGCGCAGGCGCGGTGTATTGCTGGGGCAGCAACGAATACGGCCAGCTGGGTGATGGCAGCAGCATGGATCGGGTCACGCCGGTGCAGGTCACTGGCCTGGATTCGGGCATGCAGGCGGTCTCGGTCGGGCGTGATCACAGTTGTGCATTGAGCCAGGGAGGGGCGGTGTGGTGCTGGGGGCGCAACAGCTTCGGCCAACTGGGCGATGGCACGACGGTGCAACGGTTTTCGCCGGTTCCGGTGTCGAATCTGTCCAGCGGGGTGCAGGCGATTTCGGTCGGCGGCAGTTTCAGCTGCGCGTTGAATGCGTCCGGCGGCGTGTTGTGCTGGGGCGCCAACAGCTTCGGCTCGCTGGGTGACGGCAGTACCAACAACCGTGCCGTACCGGGGTTGGTCTGGGGTATGGGCAGTGACATGCGTGCGATCAGTACAGGTCAGGCGCATGCCTGTGCCATCGCCACTTCGAACGGTGGCTTGAAGTGCTGGGGGTACAACGCCGGCGGCCAGCTCGGCATCGGCAACACCGAAAGCCAGGCGACGCCGGTGAATGTTTCGGGTCTAGCCTCCGGCGTGGCCACGGTTGCCACCGGCGTGCTGCACACCTGCGCGACACTGGAAGGCGGCGGGGCGGCCAAGTGCTGGGGCAACAATTTCCTTGGACAACTGGGCGATGGCAGCAATACCAATCGCCTGCTACCGGTGGATGTGGTGGGACTGGGCAGTGGGGTGGCAGCGATGGCCGCCGGTCATTACCACAGTTGTGCGCGGAGCGGCGATGGCACGGTGCGGTGCTGGGGAACGCATTACAACGGTCAGCTTGGCATCGGCGTGGACAGCTACAGCCAGCGCACGCCGGTACAGGTCCAGGGGCTGGCCGGGGTGACCAGACTGGTGGCCGGTGATCATCACAGTTGCGCCATCGTCGCCAACGGTGCGCTGCGCTGCTGGGGCGCCAACAGCCGGGGGCAGGTCGGTATCGGAGAAGTGTCGTGGCCCGTGTTCGGGCGTACGCCGGTGGATGTGGTGGGCCTGTCCAGTGGCGTGGTTGCGCTGGCCGCCGGCGGGGACCATACCTGCGCGAAGACGTCGGCGGGCGCGGTGAAGTGCTGGGGCAACAATGGATCCGGCCAGTTGGGTGATGGCAGTTCTGTGCGCCGCTTCACGCCGGTCAGCGTGATCGGTCTGCCAGCCGGCAGCGTACAGATGCTCGCGCCGGGTAATCGTCATACCTGCGTGCTGGTCGGCAATACGGTGCGGTGCTGGGGCGACAATTCCCAGGGCCAGCTTGGTGTGCCCGCCACGCTCGAACCGCATCCGCCGGTGAATGTGGTGCTGTCCGGCAATACAACGATGATCGACGCGGGTTCGTTTCACACCTGTGCGCTGAACAGCGCCGGCCGGGTCAGTTGCTGGGGCATTTCGCCATTCGGCTACAACGGCGGGACGACGACGCTGGCCGATCTGGTCAGTGGCATCGGTTCGGTTGCGGCGGGCGGGGGGCACAGTTGCGCGGTAACCACCACCGGCACGGTGAAGTGCTGGGGCAGCAACGACGGTGGCCAGTTCGGCTATTACGGCAGCGACAGCCCTTACCAGACGGTTCTGATCGAGGGCCTGTGGCCGGGCACGAAAAAAGTCAGTGCAGGCAGCAGGCACAGCTGCGCGATCGATGCCCTCGACTGGGTCCAGTGCTGGGGAAGCTCAGTGTATGGACAGGGTGGCACGCCGGCCCCGATGGCGCTGAGCGGCGTCAACGGCGTGCAGTCACTGGGCACGGGCGACCTCCACAACTGCGTGGTGATCGCCGGTGTGGTGAAGTGCTGGGGCAACAATGCGCGGGGCCAGATCGGCGACGGCGGCAGCAGCACGCCGGCGTATATGCCGGTGGAAGTGGCGGGCCTGGGCAGTGGGGTCCAAGCGGTTGCCGTCGGCGATTTCCATGTGTGTGCGCTGACCGCTACGGGCGGGGTCAAATGCTGGGGCGACAACGAATACGGACAGATGGGCGATGGGCGTTTCCCCGGCGTGCCGGTGCCGCAGCCGGTGATGCTGGACCCGGCATTTTTCCGCAGCGGCTTCGAGGCGGGCGAAGATGGGCAGGGCCGGTGAGTCCGGCTTGCCGGCTCCGTTCGCCGACCAGAGTAACGCTGGTTAGACCGTGCCCTGCGGCGCGGGCGTCTGGTCGCGGATTGCGGGAATCTGGCGCAGCAGGAAGTCGTGCAGATCGGTCAGGTCAGCGTGCAGCAGTTCCGGCAGCGGTTCCAGCGCGGGCGGCGGGGTCAGATAACCCAGCGATTGGCTCAGGGCTTCGATCGCGTGATTGATCGGCGGCATGTCGTCGGGCCGCAGATGGACGATGGGTGTGTTGTCGTCGTCGTTTTCACACAGGTTGCGCTCGGTGTCCCAGCAGGCGGCCAGCACGCGGTAGGCCAGGCGCTGGCAGATTGAAATGCCGGGCCACCACAGTTCGGCCGCGTTCCGCTGCGCACGCGAGCCGGCGAGGGCGTCGTCCACGCCCTGCTGCAACTGGAAGCTGCACTGTTGCAGTTCGCGCCGGGTGATGCGCGCGGCGGTGGAGGTGACATCGCCGGAGGCCAGCAGCAGGCTGGTGCGGCGGATCGCCGACAGGCATTGCACCATGCTGCCGACCAGGGTTCCGGCATCGGCGTGCGGCGGCAGCAGGCGGAATACGAACAGTGCGCAGGCGCAGCCCAGCAGGGTGTCGACGCCGCGCTCCAGCAGCAGGCCGCCGATGTCATCGACCGGTTGCCCCCCGGAGGCGATGGTCAACGCCACGCCGGTGATGAACACCACCGCGATCGCGTAGTTGCGCACCACGGCGATCTCGATCACGAACTGCATCGCCATCACCATCAGCAGCAGCCACAGGCCGGTCGGATTCCACCACAGCATCAGGCCGGCCAGCAGCAGGCCGATCCAGGTGCCCAGGGTGCGCTGGATGCTGCGCAGCAGGGTGCGCGGCCAATCGAAACCCTGATGCAGCATCAGCACCGCGGCGGCGATCGTCCAGTAGGCGCGTTCGGCTTCCATCACGGCCGCTAACGCGCCGGCCAGCAAGGCCGCCACGCCGACCCGCAGCACCACACGCAGCGCGTTGGAACCGGGCGCCAGACTTTCCCGCAGCCGCGTCCACGAGCGCGGGTAGCCATGCGGAATGGCACTGAGTGGAAGTGAGGGTGGGCGCCGGATCGCCGGGCGCATGGTGTCTTCGAGCAGCGCATTGGCGCGCGCCAGCAGCGATTGGCGGCGCTCGTCGGACAGCTGTTCGTCCAGGCTGCTGGCAAACAGCAGATGCAGTTCGCGGTTGACCCCGCGCAGGCGTTCCAGCTCGCCACCATCGCGCGCCGGGATCGGCTGGAAACCGACCAGCATCTGCCAGCTCTCCTGCAACGCGCGGGCGGCGGCATGGCGTGAAATGTGCTGCGGGGTGCCGGCCTGGAGCCAGGCCACCACCGCGCGCCCGGCCGCTGCCACGGCCTGGCGCTCCGGACCGCGCAGCTGGATCAGGGCGCCAATGGTGTGCAGCACCCACGCACCGATGCCACCGCCCAGCACCAGCGCGCCGGCCTGCCACACTTCGGTGTGTTCGGCCGGCAGCGCGGTGCCGGCGGCGCAGACCAGTACGAACATGTACGCGCCCGGCGGTCCGAGCCTTACCGCATTGCACAGCCAGGTCGCCAGCATCGCGACGAGGGTCAGCACCGGCACGATCAGCCAGGGCCAGTTTTCCAGCCACAGGCCGAACATCACCGCCAGCGAGAAAGCGCAGGCGACCACGGCCAGCGTGATCGTGCGCGAGGCATACGGCCGGCCGGCGCAGTACAGCGCGGTGAACGCGCCGAGCGTGGCCATCAGGCCGGCGGAAAGGTCATCGAACCAGATCCCGGCCAGGATCGGCAGGCCCATCGCCAGCGCCGCGCGCAAGGCGAAGGCCCAGCGCTGCGGCGGTGCCGGGCGCACCTGTGCCAGCTCACGCAGCAACTGGCGCAGCGTTGTGGGTTCGGGTGTCGGAATCGGGGGAAGCGGGTCACGCATGACGCCATCGTAGCCGGGCGACAATGGCGCACCAATGACTGGTGTGCAGGCGTGCGCAGCGAGTCCGCAATTTCAGTTGCGCAGGTGCAGGCCCGCTGGGATTTCGGGCCGGATGGCGGCGGGCGGTGACGGGATCAGTGCGGCGGTGCGCTGGCCGGATCGTCGAACAGTTCGGCGTAGTGCCGCAGCGCCGCATTCATCTCGGCCAGTGGTGTGCTGTCGGACGGATCAGTGTGCAGCGCGCGGCTGCCGTTCATCAGCGCCGCGAGGATGTGGTGCAGGGCGGCGTCCGGTTCCGGTTCCAGCTTGCAGTTGGCGAACAGGTACTGGATCGCGGCATCGATCCGGTCGGCGTGCGCGATCACCCGGGCCGGGCCCAGGCGTCCGATCTCGTGCGGAGCCAGATCGTGCAGCGCGCTGCGGATGCGCGCCATGCCTTCCAGCAGGGCCGCATCCGGGGTCCAGCGCACGTGATCGGCGGGCGCCTGCCAGGTGGCGTGCGATTCGGCGGCGTGGTGGTCATGGCCGTGTTCGTGTTCGTGCTGATGCGCGTGTTCGACGCCATGTGCGGGCAGGGCGAGGGCGAGCAGTGCCATCAGCGGCAGTAACGGCAGGAGGCGGATCGATTTCATGGTGGGCACCGGAAGGCAGGGGCGGTACCGGAATGGTGGAACACATGCCGGAAGGCTTCCATGACACGGATCAATTCGGGCCGGGCCGTAAGGAAATGCCCGCCGGCCGGTTCAGGTGTGCCGGCTCAATCCCGGCCTTCATCCAGCGCCGCGCGCACCGCATTGCGCGGCAGCGATCCGCTCAGATGCAGGTGGCCGGCGTCCAGCATCGCCGGCAGTTGGCGGCGCCAGTCCAGCGGCAGGGGTTCGGATGCGCCGGCGTGGATCCCGACCCAGCCGTTGCGGCCGGTGCGCTTGGCGGCGTACAGCGCCAGATCGGCCAGTTCCACCACATCGCTCCAGCTGATCTGATGGGGGAACGCGGTCTGTAGCGGAAATGTCGCCTGACCCAGCGAGCAGGTGCGATGCAGGCGGCGCCGGTCGGGCAGTTCGAAGGCGCGGCCGCCGATGGCCTGCACCACGCGGTCGGCCAGTTCGGCGGCATGGCGGCGGGTGGCGTGGCGCGCGACGACGAGGAACTCTTCGCCACCCCAGCGCACCAGATGGTCGCTGTCGCGGAAGCAGTCGTGCAGGCGCTGCGCCACCTGCATCAGCACCGCATCGCCGGCGGCGTGGCCGTATTCGTCGTTGACCTGCTTGAAGTGGTCGATGTCGACCATGAAGAACAGCAGATCAGCCTGCGCCGCGTTGCGGCCTTCGGTGTTGGCGGCGTCGTGGCGTTGCAGGCTCTGCGCCACGTCGGTCTCGATGTGGGCGGCGAAGTAGCGCCGGTTGCGCAAGCCGGTGAGCGGGTCGGTGAGGCTGGCTTCCTCCAGTGCCTGCGACTTTTCACGCAGTGCGATCGAGACATCCTGCAATTCCCGCGTGCGTGCGGTGACGTGCTGCTCCAGCTCGTGCTGGCGCCGGCGCAGCCAGCGCGTGCGTTGATGGATCAACGCGTGCAGCAGCACGAACAGCAGTGCCAATGCAGCCAGCCGCGCCCACCAGGTCTGCCACCAGGCCGGATACACGCGCAGTGGCAACGACAGCAATTGATCTCCGGACTGGCTCGCGCGCGGGTTGCTGCGTAGTTCGAAAAGGTAATTGCCGGGCGCCAGGTTGGCGAAGGTCGCGACGCGGTAATCGGCCGTCGTCGTGGTCCAGTCCTCACGCTCGCCCAGCAGGCGGTAGGCGTACTGGATGCGGTCGGGCGCGTTGTAATCGAGCGCGGCGAATTCGATTGCGAGGCTGCGCTGGCCGGGCACCAGTTCCACGCCTTCCATGCCGAGTGCTTGCGGCGTGCTGGTGCCGTCGATACGCAGATCAGTGATGGCCAGCGGCGGCGCGTGGTCGGAAAGCTGGAAATGTTCCGGCAGCACCGCGACCAGCGCCTGTGTGCCGCCGAACAGCAGGATGCCGTCGCGGGTCTGCGCATAGGCGCGGAACCAGGGCGAGCCCAGTTCCACACCATCGCTGGGGCCCAGCGTCAGTACCCGCTCCAGCGCGGGATCCAGAACGTGGCTTTGCGTCCAGAGCCGGCCTTGCGCATCGCGCAGCAGATTGGCGCCGAAAGGCTGGCCGGGCAGACCGTGCCTGCTGCTGATGGCTTCGACGGTTTCGCGGCCTTCGGTGTCCAGCTTCAACTGGAACAGGCCCGATGGGGTATCGAACCAGACACTGCCGTCGTCATCGACCAGCAGGCCGACCACGTCCGGGTTGTGCCCACGCGCCGGGTGCGCGGCCTCGATCCGGCGCGGTTGCGCATCGGGATCATCCAGCAGCGCGAGGCCGGATTCGCTGCCGATCCACAGGCGTTGTGCGGCATCCAGACCCAGCGCATTGATGTCGCCACGCAACGACGTGGCCGCATCGCCGGATTTGCGTTCCAGTGCCGTCGCGCCGGGCCGGTGCCGCCACAGGCCATCTTCGGCGGCGATCCACAAATCACCGCGCGGATCGGCCAGCAGGCGTCGCACGCGCCCGGTGTCCAATACGAAATCCTGCAACGGTCCGTTTTCGGCGGCGCGGCGGAAAAGTCCCGCATCGCTGCCGATCCAAAGCGCACCATCGACGGTTTCCGCCAGCCCGGTGATACGCACGCCGCGCAGCAGCGGCTGGCCGTTTTCATCGCGCAATACATCCTGCGGTTGCAGCGCGGCATCAAGCACCGCGATGCCGCGCCCCTGGGTGCCGAGCAGGATGCGGCCGTTCGCGAGCACCGCGATGGCGCGCACGCTCAGATCGTCCGGCGCGTCATCGACGGCGGCGAAGGCATGGCGGTCGCGCAGGCGGAAGGCGGTATTGCGCGAGTTGTGCCGCTGCACCCCGCCGCCATAACTGCCAACCCAGAACTGTTCGCCGCGATCGCGCAACAGGGCGCGGACTTCGCCATTGGCCAGCGAGGCGGGGTTGCCGGGCTGGTGGCGAAGATGATGCAGCAGCCGGCCATCGCTGATGGCGCGGATCTCCACGCCGTTGGCGCGCCCGGCCCAGAGCTGGTCCGGCCCGGTCTGGAGCAGGGCATAGATCGCGGCATTGCCCGCATCCGCGATCGGCTGTGCGATGGCGTTTTCATCACCGGCGGCGATGCGCCACAGCCGGCCATCGCGGCTGCCGACCCATATCTGCCTGTCATCGCTTTGGAGCAGGGCGGTGATGCGCGGTGTGGCATCGCCCAGCGCGACCGGCGTGAACGTGGCGGCATCGGCTGTGCGCCGGGCCAGGCCGTTCCAGCTGCCCAGCCAGAGCGTGCCGTTGTGGTCGAACAGCAGTGATTCGATGCGGTTGTCCGGCAGACCGCTGCCGTCGCCGTAGCTGAATTTCCGCAGTTGCCCGTCGCGGTTGCGGACCAGCACGCCCTGATCGTCGGTGCCGATCCACAGTTGTCCCTGCGCGTCCTCGACCAGCGTGTTGACCGAGAACGAAGGCGGCATCAGCGCGCTGGTGTCGACCGGCAGCAAGCGGTCGCTGGCCGGTTCGTAACGCGCCAGCCCCGCAAAATCGGTACCGACCCAGAGCGCACCATCGCGGTCGGCCAGCAGCGAGCGCACGAACAGCGAGGTTTCCTCCGGCGCCGCGCTCCAGCGGTTGCCGTAAAGCCGGAAGCGATGCCCGTCGAAACGCACCAGCCCGCGCGCCGTTCCCATCCAGATGAAGCCGGTGCTGTCCTCGGCCAGCGAGGTCACCACGCTGCTGGGCAGGCGCGGCCCGGCAGCGGCGAAACGTGGCAGATCAGGTGCAATCCCGCGTGCTGCCGGCAACGCGTGCGGCAGCAGCAACAGCAGAAGGAAGGCGAGTACACGGACGGGCATGGCGCATCCTAGCCCGGATATGGCGTGAGCCTCATGAAATATCCGGGCTGGCACGATGCATATCGGGCTGCCCGCCGCGAAGGGATGGCTGCCACTCAATCCTGCGATTCGAATCCGTCGACATGCAGGGCGGGGAGGTCGGTGGCGGGTGCGGTTTTCGCCAGTTCGCCGATGAAGGCCAGCCCGAACCAGGCGAACGTCACGCTCGCCTGTGCGGTGCCTCCGACCTGATCCAGCGTATCGTTGGCGGTGTGCAGTTCGGGGAAGAACGCCCGCGTCTGCGAACCTGGCTCGCTCGCCATCACCGCAGGAAACCCGGTGGCCGTCCACGAGGCATGGTCGGAACAGCCATAGCCGCAGGCCAGGTCGCGCCGTTGCAGCCCACGCGAACCCAGGTAGACGTCGAACAGCTCACGCGAGAAGGCCAGCAGCGGGCCGTTGCTGTAATCGCTGATGAAGTGCAGGTGGTAGGGCACGGCGTCGTGATAGTTGGTCATGTCCAGTTGCAGCACGCCGACCACGTTGACGTTGTCGGCGGCAAAACGTTCGGCGATGGCACGCGAGCCACGCAGGCCCACTTCCTCGGCCGCATAGCCCATGAACTTGACGCTGCGTTGCGGCTGCCAACCGCTGGCCAGCGCGATGCGGATCACCTCGCTGATCACCGCGATGCCCGAGGCGTCGTCATCGGCGCCCGGCGCGAACTGTTGAGGATTGCTGCCTGCACCCGACCGGATCGAATCCAGATGCGCGCCGACCACGACGACTTCGTCGGGCAGCTCCGAGCCTGTCACGGTCAGGATGACGGAGGGCTGGGTCGAGCACAGCGCACAGTCGGTGAAAAGCTCCATCTGCACGTCGGACCGGCCGGCTGCCAGCGCGGCCCAGTGGTCGTGGATCCAGAGCGCGGCATCGAGCCCGTGCGGGCTGGAGTAGTAACGGTTCTGATAGCTGGAAAGGTGTTCGATCGTGGCGCGGATGTTGGCCTCGGTGACCTGTGGCAGCCAGGATTCCACGGTGGCGGCGTTGTCGATGGTGTAGTCGGCATTGGCCCGGCCGAGCAGCGATTGCAGCGCGCGCTCGCGCGCAAGGAAATCCTCGGCGTGCGCGCGGCTTTCGAAGGCGAAATAACCGCCACAGCGGCCTTCGTGGTGATGCACGTGGTCGGTCAGCAGATGCTGCTGCGCCGGGTCCAGCTGCAGCAGTTTCAGTGCAGTCCCGAGGCTGTCGCGCCGGTCGAGGGCGGGCAGATGCCGCAGCGGGCTGTTGCGCAGGCTGGATTCCGAGGTCAGCACCCAGGCAGGCGGATCACTGGCCACGTGCGCTGCGGCGGGTGACAGGCCCGTGGCCAGAGCCAGCAGGATGATCCATCGCAAGGCGCGGGTATACGACGACATGTGGTGTTCCCCCCGGAACGGTGCTGGTGCAGTCACGCGTCCGCTGGCGCAGGCGCGGCATGTGTCCCCTGCCGCGGATTCTACGCGCGTGACGGGCCTGGCGTTGCTGCGCCGTGCCGCGCTTCCTGCATCAGCAACGCGATCTGTGCGCCCAGCACCAGATCGCCGACCTGGCCGAAATGCTGGTGCCGCAACCGGCCCTGGGCGTCGACCAGGATGATCGTCGGGGTGCCGCGCATGGCGTAGGCGCGCATCGTCTGCGGAATCGGTTCGCCGTCGCCGGGGCGGTCCACGCCGACCGGGAAGTCGATGCGGTATTCGTGCAGGAAGGCCTGCAAGGACACCGGCCGCATTGCATCGTGGTGTTCAAACACGGTGTGCAGGCCGATCACGGCGACATCTTCGGGCGCAAAAGTGGCGCGGATACGCTGCGCCTGTGGCAGGCCGTGGCTGACGCAGCCCGGGCACAGCATCTGGAAGGCTTCCAGCACCACGACCTTGCCGCGCAACGATTCCAGCGTCGGCGCCTGCGCGGTGTTGAACCAGTGTTCCACCTGCCACGGTGGAGCGGGTCGGGGCGGGATGTCCATGCTGGTGCGTTCGTGGGGGCAGCCGGGGCGGCTGGTGCCAGTGTATGGCGTGACCGGTTCAGCCGCTGCCGAGCAGCTGACCTTCGGTGTCGAGCAGGAAACGGGCACGCTTGCGGCCGAAATAGAAGCTGGCGCGGTAGCGGCCTAGGTCTTCGCCGGTGCCGCGTTCGCACAGCACGGAAATCCTGCCGTCGGCCATCAGTTGACGGAAGCGCTCCACTTCCAGATCCAGTGCGCGCGCCACCAGTACGCCGTCGATGTCGATCGATGGGTTGGGGGTTGCGATCATGTCGCCACGTTCCTCTTGTCTGGGTCGGACTCCAGATTGGCGCTGTTCGCCGTGGCCGGCCATGACCTGGATCAGCTGCGCTGGCGCAGTTCAGCGCCCGCCAATCCCGCCGCCACCACCACCACCGCCGGAGAAACCGCCGCCGCCGGAAGAGCCGCCGGAGAATCCCGAACCGCTTCCCGGGGGTGTGGCGACGTGATCGATCCGGGTTGTGAGCGATCTGCCGACCGCTCTGCTGAAAGCGCCCATATCGGACACCGGACGGCCATTGCTGCTGTACCAGGCCATCGTCGAAGTGGCTGCGGCAGCGGCGCTGGCGCCCACGGCGAGGGTGAACTTGCGGGTCCAGGCGTCCTCGACCTTCAGTGCCACGGCATAGGGCAGAAGAAACTGGTAACGCTGCTCATCCAGTATCGGATCCTGTGTGCCCGGCGGTTGCAGGCGCTTCAGTTCTTCCCGGTCTGCCACGCTCAGGTAACGGCGGAAACCTTTGATACGGTCCCGGAGGACGCGGCCTTCCGGCGTGACTGCGGGCAGCAGGAGGGCCAGCACGATGGCGGCCACGATGGTCAATCCCACCAGCGGAAGGGCCAGCAGTTGGCCGCCGCCGGTGCCATGGCCGATAGCCAGCGCCGCAACGCTGAAAGCCACGGCGATTCCCAGAACGATCAGCACGCTGCTGCTGTTGCTTTGATACAGGCGCCCGCCATACAGGCGCTTGAGCATCCGGCGGATACGTTGCTGATGGGCGAAGAAGATGGTGCGGGCGCGGCTGGCGCCGCTGTCATCCAGGGTGAGATGCGGCTCCTTGCGGAACAGCGCGCGTGCCAGCGGTTCCAGCCCGGGTGCCAGCGCGTCATCTGCGGTATCACCTGCCTCGCTGTCATCGGTGCGTTCAAGGCGCCAGGTTTCCGCCCTTCGACCCTTTTTCTCCACTTTGATCCGCAACTTGCCGGCAACCGCCAGCGCCAGCACATCGGCCGAGACGCCGCGCATGTCGGGATGGCGTCTTTCGATCAGGCGCAGCATCGACGGCGGCAGGCCAACGGGCGGGTCGTACTGCACCACCACCGGGCCGGGTTTTGCATCGCGCCCGATCCGGTGCCAGCGCGGCAGGCCGTAGCCCAGCACCGCCAGCAACCCGAGCAGCGCGATCAGGCCGGCGCGGTTGTCGGTCAGCAGCCACCAGAACCTGCGCAGCGGGCCGGGTGCTTCGACCACGCCTTTGGGAAAACCCAGCACGATGGTGAAAGCTTCGCGTGGTTTCAGCGGGGCGGTCAGCTGCCAGCGTGCAACACCCGGTGCCGTGATTGCGCCCTCCCAGTTCTGGTCGCGGCTGCCCCAGGTTCCGGTATAGGCCGTGATCCGCATGGCTTCGGGATCCACTTCATACGGTAGCTGCACCTCGACCGTGGCCGTCTCTATCGGGAAGATCGAGCCGGTGCCGATGGCGTTCCAGTAGAGCTCGTCGTGCTCCTGGAAAAATCCCAGTTGGCGCGTGGTGTGGTAACGGAAGGTGTAGGTGAATTCGCCCGGCACCGGCAGGAAGTTGTCGTCGCCGGTGTTCAGCCGTATGCCATTGAACAGCGTCTCGGTGAAATACGGCTCCGGCTCACCATCGCGCAGCACCGTATACACCTCGAAGCCGACCCGGACGCGGTTGCCGTTGCCGTCGATGTAACCGGTCGGGAAATCCCGCGTCAGACCGCGGCGGATGTTCTGGCCCTCGGCCCGCACCGTGATGTGTTCGGTCACGTCCATGCTGCCGTCGGGATGGATGAGCACCTCGCTGTCGTGCGAGAGAATGCGTTCCTGCGCGAACAGCGGTGCGCTGCCGGTGCACAGCACCAAAGCCAGCAGCAGCTGGAACAAGGTTGCGCGACTCATGGTTGTGCCACGTCCGGTGCGATGCGCCGGGCCGGATCGGCACTGAAGAATGCTTCCGCCGGAAAACCCATCGGCCGCGCCAGCAGCCGGGTGGGGAGGCGTTCGACCGCATCGTTGTGATCCCGCACCGCACCGTTGTAGAAGCGGCGGGCGTATTGCAATTGTTCTTCGACCTGCACCAGATCGCGCTGCAATTGCAGGAAATTGCCGCTCGCTTTCAGTTCCGGATACGACTCTTCCAGCGCCAGCAGGTGGTCGATGGCGCGCTGCAACTCCTCCTCGGCCTGCGCCAGTTCCGGCCGGGTATGCGTGGCGAGGGCACGCTGGCGCAGCGCGGTGACGGCCTGCAAGGCGGCGGTTTCGTGCGCGGCAAAGGCGCGTACCGCGCTGACCAGTTGTGGCACCAGATCGTGCCGGCGCGCGAGTTGCACATCGATATCCGACCAGGCGGTGCGCACCTGATTGCGCAGGCCTATCAGGCGGTTGTAGGTGGTCATCGCCCATGCCAGCAGCAGGGCAAGGAGCAGGCCGATAAACAGGATCATGATGGTGTGCGGGTGGCTGACATGGGCATCGGGTTGATATGCCGGATTCCGTAGGGTAGCGCAGCGACGCCGGCATGCCGCCCGGCGACTGCTCACCGTTGTGTGGTGTCGTTGATGGCTTGTCCTGCCGGCATCAGTGCGCGGGCCGGGGCTCAGCGCTGCATGCAGTGGCGATAGCGGTCGTAGACGCGGGTGGCGAACCATTCGGTGGTCAGTTCGCGGGTGATCTTCGGGCTTTCCAGCCGGATGCCGGGAATCACGGCGCGCGGCAGCGCTTTGCCGGCGGCGGCTTCGCCCAGTTCGAACACGCGTTGATGCAGGGCCGAATCACTGAATTCCAGCCGGTCGGCGCGTTCCAGCTCGCGCCGGATGCGGCGGGGGTCCATATCGAGTTTTCCAGCGAGCGAACGCACCGCGGCTTCGGTCAGGCCGGGCTGGTCCAGCGGTGCGCCGGGCAGCAGCAGGTCGCCATCCAGTGCCAGCGGAATCCCGCTGGCCTGGCTGACCGCATTCTGGAAGGCGGCATTGCGGCTGGCGTAACGTCCGGCGTTGTAGTCGGCGAAACGATGCACCTTGCGGGTGTACGGCGTGTCGTAGCCAAGCAGGTGTGCGATGCCGAAATACATGCCGCCGCGCCGGCTGAAGACTTCGTTGCGGATGCTGCCGTCCACCGCATACGGGTAGCCGCGCGCGTTGGCCTGCGCGAATGCGATCGAGACCTGCATCGGGCCGCCGGTTTCCACCGGATTGCGCTTGCCGAACAGGCGCTGGCCCAGCGGCACGCGGCCGATCAGATCGTCGTACAGCGCGCTCAGTTCGCGTTCGGTACGCACCTTGGACAGCCGTTCCTCGTAGCTGCGGCCATCGGTGGATTTGAGTTTCAGTGCGGCTGCGACGGCGAATTTCGGGATGTGCAGCGCGGCGGCGCGGTCTTCGATTTCGGTGCGTGCGATCTTCGCCAGATTCGGCACCGAGGGGTCGGCGCGGTAGCCGGATTCCTGTTCCAGCACCGCCAGCACGGCGCAGATGTTTTCCGCATTCGGCGTGATCGACTGGGCCTGGAAGGCGATCTGGATGTCGGCGGCCCAGCCGTCGCGATCAGTGGCGGAAGCGGGAATGCGGCGGGCGATCTCGGCGCGCACTTCAGCCGGGGTCGGGCCGGCCGGGGTTCTGGGCGCCTGTCCGGCGCAGCCGGCCAGCAGCAGGACACCGGAAATCGCCGCAAGCCGCTTCCATCCGCAGCGCAGCGCATGGCCCATGGCGGTTTTCATCGGGGATTGGAGACCCCGTGCGGTACATGCCCGGCGGCGACATGCTGGGCAGCGCTCTGGATGTTGTGGGTGCAGTCGTCGAAAAAGATGTCGGCCCCGAAGGCGCGCAGGAACGGACCCTTGTCGCGCCCGCCGAGGAACAGTGCCTCGTCCAGCCGCACGCCCCATTGGCGCAGGGTCAGGATCACGCGCTTGTGCGCCGGTGCCGAGCGCGCGGTGACCAGTGCGGTGCGCAACGGCGAGTTTTCCGGCGGGAACGCGATCTGGATCTGGTGCAGCGCATGCAGGAAGCCGTGGAAGGGCCCGGCCGACAACGGCGTGGCGGCCATTTCGCGCTCGTTGCGGGCGAAGGCTTCGAGCCCGTCCTCGCGCGAGATGCGTTCGGATTCATCGCCGAAGATCACCGCATCGCCATCGAAGGCGACCCGCAACTGGCTGTCGGTGCGCGCTGCGGCACGCGCCGGCAGGATGGTCGCGGCGGCGACGCCGTTGTCGAGCGAAGCCCGCACCGATTCCGGATTGGCGGAAAGGAACAGGTGTGCACCGAACGGTTTGATGTAGGGCCACACCGGCGCACCGCTGGTGAAAGCCGCGCGTACGATTTCCAGTTCGCTGCGCTCGATCGAGTTGAAGATGCGCAAGCCGGTGTCGGACGAGTTGCGCGACAGCAGGATGACCTCGATGCGGGGCAGTTCGGGCTTGCCCAGTGCGTTGAGCGCCAGCAGTTTCTTCACCAGCGGGAAGGCGATACCCGGTTCCAGCGGCTCGTCCTCGCGGCTGCGCTGGTAGGCGGCGTAGGCGTCCACGCCCTCGGCTTCGAACACGGCGTGGCTGTCTTCCAGATCGAACAGCGCGCGTGCCGACAGCGCCACCACCAGGCGCTCCTCGCCCGGCGCGGCGGCCAGATGCGGGTTCAGTTCGATCACGGCCGGGTCAGACGGTGAACTGCTCATCGAAATTGCGCTCTTCCATATTGTGTTCGGGGTCGAACAGCAGGGTGACGGTTTTGTCCTTCGATTCGCGGATCGTCACTTCCACCACGTCGCGCACTTCGAACGAATCGGCGGTGGCGCTGACCGGGCGTTTCCACGGATCCAGGATCTCGAACCTGACCTCGGTGTCGTTGCGCAGGATCGCACCACGCCAGCGGCGCGGCCGGAACGGGCTGATCGGCGTCATCGCCAGAAGATCGCTGGCCAGCGGCAGGATCGGGCCGTGCGCGGAGAGGTTGTAGGCGGTGCTGCCGGCCGGCGTGGACACCAAGACGCCATCGCAGACCAGTTCCTCCAGCCGCACCGTGCCGTTCAGATGGATCCGCACCTTGGCCGCCTGCTTGGTCTGGCGCAGTAACGACACCTCGTTGAACGCGACCGCGCCGACGCTGCCGCCGGCCTCGGTTACGGCGACCATTTCCAGCGGCTTGAATGTGGTGCGCTCGGCCGCCTGCAACCGTTCGATCAGCGCTTCGGTGGAAAAGTGGTTCATCAGGAAACCGACGCTGCCGGCCTTCATGCCGTAGATCGGCTTGCCCAGACCCATGTGGCGGTGCAGGGTCTGGAGCATGAAGCCGTCGCCGCCCAGCGGCACGATGATGTCGGCCTCGTCCGGCGACACCTGCTCGTAAAGCTGTTCCAGCTCGGCCAGCTGCGCCTGTCCTTCCGGCGTACGGCTGGCGAGGAACGCGATGCGGGGAGGTTGGTTCACGGGCAGGGTCACCTTGTGGGGCGGGGAATCCACACTTTACCCCGCAATGGCCGCCGGCCCCATCCGTGACCGATGAGCATATCGAGACAGCGCAGGATCATGGCTCGCGGGGGAACAGCAGCGGCAGGTAATCGCGCGCGCCGTGCAGGATGTGCAGCACGACCACTTGCCCGGCTTCCACGCGATAGAACACCAGATGATGGCCATGGACCCGGCGTCGTACGCCCATGTCCGCGTAGCGTGGCACCAGTGGGAACGCCAGCGGTGCATCGCCCAGAGCCAGGCAGCAGGCGCGCAGTTCCTGCATGAAGCTTACGGCCCGGCCCGGATTGTCACGCGCAATCCAGTCCGCGATGGCTTCGAGATCGGCTTCGGCTTCCTGCGTCAGCCGCACCTTCATGCCGTGGTTTTCGCCATTGCCGCGTACTTGGCCTCAAGCCGGTCGAACACGGCCTCGGCCGATTGCGTGCGGCCGGCTTCAGCATCCTCCAGGCTGCGCGCCATCGCTGCATCCAGCACGGCAAAGCGGGCCTCGCGCTCCTGGATCAGCCGGACCCCTTCGCGCAGCACTTCGCTCTTGGAGCCATAGCGTCCGCTTGCCACCAGATCGCTGATGAATTGTTCCAGCGGTTTACCGAGTTCTGCACTGATCATGGCGTGCTCTGCGTTGGACGGATCGCCAGCCTAAGGGTCTTGATAACAGTTATCAAGATGAGCTGGGCATGATCAACCGCGCCGTCAGGAAAGCAGGGCGCATACGGAGCGGAATCCGGATTGCCGGCGGTTTGTGGGAGTAAGCCTGCCCAAGATCCCGATATTCGGACATCGTGTGGAAAGTGCTGTCGCGGCGGGTTGCTTCCGCAGGAACGATTGGGTGAGGGCGGTTCAACAGACACCCAGCCAGCCCGGATTAGACTCGTGCGATGGAAAAATCCGCAGCAATCTTCCCGCAGGTGGAAACAATGGCGCCGGCCCGGCCGGCACGGGTGCTGCTGGTGCCGGGCATCTGGATGCCGGGCTGGTCGATGCGCTGGTTGGCGAAACAATTGGCGGGCGAAGGATTCTCGCCGCGCTGGCTGGGATATGCCGGCGTCTCTGGCGGCCCGCAGCCGACCCTGCCGCGTCTGCGCGAGGCGATGGCCAGCGCCGACGCGGTGGTGGCGCACAGCCTCGGTGGTCTGATGGTGCTGGAAGCCTTGCGCGAAGCGCCGGACGTTCCCGTCAGCCGCGTGGTGTGTCTGGGTTCGCCGCTGGCCGGCAGCTTGGTGGCGGCAGGGTTGGAGCGGCGCGGTCTGGGTTTCATGACCGGACGCAGCCGCGAGCTGCTGACGGCGGGTGTGGCGTTCCCGTGGCCGGCAACTGCACAGGTTGCCGCCGTGGCCGGAACATCGGCACGCGGCGTCGGGCGCATGCTGGGCGGGCTGGATGGCCCCGGCGATGGCACCGTCAGTGTCGCCGAAACCCGCTGGCCCGGCCTGCGTGCCCACACCACGGTGCACGCCAGCCATTCCGGCCTGCTGTTCTCGCGCGATGCGGCGCGGCAGGTGGGTGCGTTCCTGCGTGGCGGTGGTTTCGAAGCGGAAGCGTGACGCGGTGGCGGCAAGGGCGGGGACATTTCGTCCGGCTATTCGAGAATCGCCCGAACCGCTTCCAGCGCTTCCTGCACCACATGGGCTGGCGCCTTTTCCAGATGCCGAAACGTCCCCGCCCGGGCATCGACGGTGCGGGTCTGGTCGCAGAGCACGATGCCGTGGGTACGCAGCCCGGTTCCCATCAGGGTCACGCTGAAACCGGTCTCGCGCGAGGCGCTTCCACCTTGGGTAATCGGGGCCACCAGCAGCAGACCCGAGGCGCTGTTGAAAGCATCGGCCGACAGCACCAGCACCGGGCGCGAGCCGCGTATCTCGCGGCCCTGGGTCGGGTCCAGGCTCAGCTCGAGTATGTCGCCCCGCTGCGGGATGGCGCGGCTCACAGCGCCTCCCTTCCTTGAGCGGTGTCCTCCAGCCAATCGGTGTCGCGCTGCCACAGGTCCGGGGATGTCGGGCTTTTCGCCAGCCGATCAGCGAGGCTGCGCCGCGCCGGCGTCACCGAGAGGCTGTCGCCAGAGACGGTCAGCTCGACCACCGAGCCGGCATCCACGGCCAGGGTGTCAGCGATGGCCTTGGGAATCGAGAGGATGATGGAGCCGCCGGAGCGGCGGAGGGTGGCGACACAGCTCATGATGGCCGTTCCTTTTGTTTTACTCACGTAAAACATACGCGGGTGCGGCTAGCTCGGCAACTGGATCAGCCGCTTTCACCAACCGCCGGCAGGTGTAGCATTCGACATGAAATCCACCCAATACAATATGATTCTCGTTCTCATTTGAAGGAGTTGTGCGCCATGTCCATCCGCTGCCTGCCATTGCTGTTGTTGCTCGCGCCGCTGGCGCACGCCGGAACTGCGCTGGATGCACCCGAAAGCTGGGGCGAGACGGTGCCCGAACAGCAGGCGCTGCCGCTGGATCAGGCGTTGGCCTCGTTCGATGCCGCGATGAACGAGCCGCGCGTGTATCAGGGCCGCATCGTCGAGGTCTGCGAAAAGCGCGGTTGCTGGGCGAAGCTGGAGCTGGACGGCCACTCGGCCCGGGTGATGCCGCGCGATTACGGCTTCATGATGCCGCGCGACCTGCGTGGCGAAGCGCTGGTGTACGGCGTGTTGCAGGCCGGCGATGGCCATGGTCATGGGCACGATCATGGAGATGACCATGACCACAGCCATGCACACGATCATGACCACGCACATGGGGAAGGTGAAAGCCATGCGCACGCTGCTTCCGCAGTGGCGGAGCGCAGCTTCCGCATCGACGCACTGGGCGTGGTGATGGTGGAGTAGCGCACCACGGCCGGCGGGCTGCCTGCCGTTGTAGAATCGTCGGCTGTTTCCACTACACGTACCGACGGTTCCACCATGGCAGGACACAGCAAATGGGCCAACATCCAGCACCGCAAGGGTAAGCAGGATGCCAAGCGCGGCAAGATCTTCACCAAGATCATCCGCGAAATCACCGTGGCAGCCCGCCTCGGTGGCGGTGACCCCGGTTCGAATCCGCGCCTGCGCCTGGCCATGGACAAGGCCCTGGCGGCCAATATGAACAAGGACAACATCGAGCGCGCCATCAAGAAGGCGACCGGTGAACTGGAAGGCGTCAGCTACGAGGAAATCCGTTACGAAGGCTATGCGCCCGGCGGCGTCGCGGTGATCGTGGACACGATGACCGACAACCGGATGCGCACCGTGGCCGAGGTGCGGCACGCATTCAACAAGTTCGGCGGCAATCTGGGCACTGATGGCTCGGTCGCCTTCATGTTCAAGAAGCTCGGCGTGGCCTCGTTCGCGCCTGGTGCCGACGAGGACGCGATCACCAATGCCGCGATCGACGCTGGTGCCGACGATGTGGTGGTGCATCCGGAAGATGGTTCGATCGAAGTGATCGCAGCGCCGGAAAACTTCGACGCCGTGCTGGCCGGGTTCGAGGCCGCCGGGCTGAAGCCGGATGAAAGCGAAGTCACGCTGCGTGCCGACAACGATATCGCGGTCGAGGGTGATACCGCTGTCACCGTGGTCAAGCTGCTGGACTGGCTGGAGGATCTGGATGATGTCCAGGAGGTCTATTCCAATGCCGATCTGCCGGCCGAGGCCTATGAGGACTGATCTGGTCCGGCGGCGATGAAGCCGGTACTGGCCACGACCCGCATCCTGGGCATCGACCCGGGCTCGCAGCGCACCGGCGTGGGCATCATCGATGTCGATACCGCCGGCGGCATCCGTCATGTGCACCACTGCGCCCTCAATCTGCTGGCGGCCGATTCCTTCCCGCAGCGGCTGCGGCTGCTGCTGGACGGATTGCGCGAACTGATCGAGCTGCATGCGCCGCAGGAAGTGGCGATCGAAAAGGTCTTCATGGCGCGCAACCCGGATTCGGCGCTGAAGCTGGGTCAGGCGCGCGGCGCCGCGATGAGCGCGGTGGTGCTGCGCGATCTGGCGATCCACGAATACGCCGCCAAGGAAATCAAACTGGCCGTGGTCGGCACCGGCGGCGCGCAGAAAGAGCAGGTGCAGCACATGATCGGCCTGATGCTGAACCTGCCCGGCAAGATCCAGGCCGACGCCGCCGACGCGCTGGCGGTGGCCGTGACCCACGCGCATGTGCGCGCCACCGCGCGCCGCATCGGCGTGGATGTGCGGCAGGCCTGGGGACGGAAGTAGGCGCGGCACACGCCGCAATCGTGCGGAAAGGAGCACAGCGTGATCGGACGATTGAAAGGCACTCTGGTGCACAAGCAGCCGCCGTGGCTGATCGTGGATGTGGGCGGCGTCGGTTACGAGCTGGAAGCGCCGATGAGCACCATCTACGACCTGCCCGAACTCGGGCGCGAAGTGGTGCTGTTCGTGCATCACGCGCAGAAGGACGATGGTGTTTCGCTGTATGGCTTTCTGCATGAAAGCGAGCGTCGCCTGTTCCGCGATGTGCAGAAGGTCACCGGCATCGGCGCGAAGATCGCGCTGGCGATCCTGTCCGGCAGCAGCGTCGCCGATTTCGCACGCCAGGTGAAGGACGGCGATACCGCCGCACTGTCGCGCATCCCCGGCATCGGCAAGAAGACCGCCGATCGTATCGTGCTGGAATTGCGCGACAAGCTCGACGGCCTTGCCGGTGCTGCTCCCGGCGTGACGACGGCCGAACGCAGCGATCCGGCCGATGCCCTGGGCGAGGCCACGGTGGCGTTGCAGCAGCTGGGCTACAAGACGCCGGAAGCTGCGCGCATGGCGCGTCAGGCCGCAGCGGACGGCGACAATGCCGAGGCCATCATCCGCAAGGCGCTGCGCGCCGCGCTGAAATGAACCTGCGGCTGTCCGCGCGTGATATGCCTGCGCCGCAGGGCCGGATTTGGGTCACAATGCCAGGATGACTTCCGACCGCATCATCGCCGCCGACGCCACCAGCGAGGACGCCAACTCCGAGGCCCATATCCGTCCGCGTTCGCTCGACGAATACCTGGGCCAGCAGGCGGTCCGCGAACAGCTCAAGATCTACATCGAAGCGACCAAGCGCCGCGGCGAGGCGCTCGACCATGTACTGGTGTTCGGCCCACCCGGGCTGGGCAAGACCACGCTGGCGCATGTCATCGCGAACGAGCTGGGCGTCAACCTGCGCCAGACCTCCGGCCCGGTGATTGAGAAGGCCGGTGATCTGGCTGCGCTGCTGACCAATCTGCAGCCGCACGACATGCTGTTCATCGATGAAATCCACCGCATGCAGCCGGCGATCGAGGAAGTGCTGTATCCGGCGATGGAGGATTTCCAGATCGACATCATGATCGGCGAAGGCCCGGCCGCACGTTCGATCAAGCTCGACCTGCCGCCCTTCACGCTGATCGGCGCCACCACCCGCGCCGGCCTGCTGACCGCGCCACTGCGCGACCGCTTCGGCATCGTGCAGCGGCTGGAGTTCTATTCGCCGGAAGAACTGACCCGCATCGTGCGGCGTTCGGCCGGCATTTTGGGCATTGATTGCGAGCCGGAAGGCGCGGCCGAAATCGCGCGCCGCTCGCGTGGCACCCCGCGCATCGCCAACCGCCTGCTGCGGCGGGTGCGCGACTACGCCCAGGTCAAGGGCGATGGCGTCATCACGCGCGCCATCGCCGATGCCGCGATGGTGATGCTGAAGGTCGATCCGGAAGGCTTCGACCAGCTCGACCGGCGTATGCTGAGCACGATCATCGAAAGCTTCGACGGCGGCCCGGTCGGGATCGAATCACTGGCCGCGGCGCTGAGCGAGGAGCGCGGCACGCTGGAAGACGTGATCGAACCGTATCTGATCCAGCAGGGCTATCTGGTCCGCACCGCACGCGGCCGCATGGCCAGCGCCAAGGCGTATCAGCACCTTGGACTTGGGTCCAAGGTGCGGGACTCGGAAGTTGGGAGTGGGGAATCGGGGGAGCTGTTCTGATGGCCCACGATGCCTGCGAAGCCGGCGATGCCAGCGCGTCGCTTTCCCAATCCCGAATTGCCAATTCCGAATCCTCGCTGTTCAGCCATCCGATACGCGTCTACTGGGAAGATACCGACGCTGGCGGTGTGGTCTATCACGCGTCCTATGTCCGTTTCCTCGAACGCGCGCGCAGCGAGTGGCTGCGCAGCCTGGGCATCGGACAGCAGACATTGCGCGAGCAGCAGGGTGTGGTGTTCGCGGTGCGCGGCATGCAACTGGATTTTCTCGCGCCGGCACGGCTGGACGATGCGCTGTCGGTGCTGGTCGGCGTGTCATCTCTTGGCCGCGCCAGCCTGGTGTTCGAACAGCGCATCGTGCGTGATGCCGATGCGCGGGTGTTGCTGACGGCCACGGTCAAGGTGGCCTGCCTGTCGGCGCCGGATTTCCGTCCGCGCCCGCTGCCTGATGGCATGCGGGAGCGGTTCAAGCAAATTTCGCATGAGGTGTGATCGATGATGCTGTTGGCGATGTTGCAGACGGCGGCCCCGGCCGCTGCCGAAGCCCTGGGCGAGGCTGCGGTCCCCGGCCTGCCGCCGGCCCCTGTCAGTGCCGAACTGGACACGCTGCAACTGATCCTGCATGCCAGCCTGCCGGTGCAGCTGGTGATGCTGTTGCTGCTGCTGGCCTCGATCGCGTCCTGGGTCATCATCTTCCGCAAGCGCAAGGTGCTGGGCGGCGCCAGCGAAGAGGCCGATGATTTCGAGGAGCGCTTCTGGTCCGGTGGCGATCTGGCCGCGCTGTTCCGCGATGTTTCCGGACGCGACCAGCGTCCGACCGGGCTGGCCGCGATCTTCGAGGCCGGCTTCCGCGAATTCGCCCGGCTGCGGCAGAAGCGCGGTTCGGATTCGCGCATCCAGGTGGAAGGCGCGCAGCGCGCGATGCGGGCCAGTCTGGCACGCGAAGTGGACGCGCTGGAAAGCAATCTGGAACTGCTGGCCAACGTCGGTTCGATCAGCCCTTACGTCGGCCTGTTCGGCACCGTGTGGGGCATCATGATCTCCTTCCACGGGCTGGCCTCGATGAAGGAAGCCACGATCGCGACCGTCGCGCCGGGTATTTCCGAAGCGCTGATCGCCACTGCGATGGGCCTGTTCGCGGCGATCCCGGCGGTGTGGGCCTACAACCGCTTCGCCACCAAGGTGGACCGCATCAACGTGCGTTACGAGGCCTTCGCCGAGGAGTTCAGTTCGATCCTGCAACGCCAGTCGCAGGATGAATTCTGAGCCGCCGCATGCAGCCCCGTTTCCCTGTCTTCCACGTTGAAAGCATGCCCGCCGTGCGCATCCTGGCGCCGTGGGCCTTGCCTGGAGTATCCCGTCGATGATGACCCGCCGCAGGCGCCGCAAGCTCAATGCCGAAATCAACGTCGTGCCCTACATCGACGTGATGCTGGTGTTGCTGATCATCTTCATGGTCACCGCGCCGCTGTTGCAGCTGGGCGTGGACGTGAGGCTGCCGCAGGCCGATGCGCGCGGCATCCAGGCGCCGAAGGATCCGGTCGTGGTGGGCGTGACCCGCGACGGCCGCTACCTGCTCAAGCTCGAAGGCCAGCCGGCCGAGGAGCTGGACGAGGCAGGGCTGGAAACGCGCATCGCCGCCTTTGTGCGCCAGAGCCCGGAAACCGCGGTCTTCATCGATGGCGACATGGATGCCTCCTATTCGCTGATCTATCGCGCGATGGCGGCGCTGCAGCGTGCCGGCGCCAGCCGCATCACCTTCCGGGGCGAGCCGGCCTCCAGCGGCGCGCGTTGACCCTGCGATGGAAACCCGTGCCGACAGGATCACCTCGGTCGTGCTGGCCATCGGCCTGCATCTGCTGCTGTTCGGCCTGATGTTTGTCGGCATGCTGTTCCAGCGCGAGCGTCCACCGCTGTCGGTGGCCGGCGGCTCGATCGAAGCAGTGCTGACCGAAGCCTTGTCCACACCGGCATCTGCACCACCCCCGCCGCCGCGCCCGGCCCCGCGTGCCGAGCAGGAGACCGCGCCCCCGCCGCAGCCGCGCCCGGAGCCACGCCCGCAGGATTCGCCCGAACCCGAACAGCCTGACGCCCAGGCGCCGTTGACCCGGCCCGATACCGTGGATCAGGAGAAGGTCCTGCGCGAAGCCGAGGAACGCGCCGAAAACGCACGCCGCGAACAGGAAGAACGCCGCCGCCAGGAACAGGTGCAGCTGGAAGAGCAGCGCGAAAAGGAAGCCGCCGAACGGCGCCGGCGTCTGGCCCAGCAGCAGGCCGAGCGCGACAAGCAACTGGCCGACATCCGCCGTCAGCGTGAGGAGGCGGAAAAGCGCCGCCGGATGGAAGAGGAAAAACTCCAGCAACTGGCCGACCGCCGTGAACAGGCTGCCACCCAGGCTCCAACGCCTGCGGCCGCGCCAGCTTCGAACCAGCCGCTGTCCGACCGGCTCGGCAACCAGGGCACCGATGATGGCTTGGCTGCGCGCTACGCATTGGCGATCCAGCAACAGATCGATCGCAACTGGCTGCGCCCGGACAATCTGCGTCCGGGCCTGCGCTGCTACATCGGCGTGACCCAGATGGTCGGCGGCCAGGTGACCGGCGTGGATTTTTCCCGCTGCCAGACCGATGAGATGACACGTCGCTCCATTGAGGCCTCGCTCATGCGTGAGCCGCTACCGTACCGTGGCTACGAAGATGTCTTCGAGCGCAAGCTCATCGTCCCATTCTGTTATCCGATCGAGGTCTGCACCCGATGAATCGTCTGCTGATGCTGCTCGCATTCCTGCTCGTCCCGCTGCATGGCCTGCATGCCCAGACCCTGGAAATCAACCCGATCAGCGGCAGTGCTGCAGCGTTGCCGATCGCGGTGGTGCCGTTCGACTATCTGGGGGCATCGGTGGCACCGGATGTCGATCTGGCGGCCGTGGTCCGGGCCGATCTGAACCGTTCCGGCTCGTTCCGCACGCTGGCCGACCGCGATCTGGTCGAACGCCCGCTGCGCCAGTCCGACGTCAATTTCGGTACGTGGCGCCTGCTGCGGCAGGATTACCTGCTGGTCGGGCGCGTGCTGGATGATCCGGCCGGCGGTTATCGCACCGAGTTCGAGCTGTTCGATGTCGCCAAGCAGGAGCGTCTGCTCGGTCTGGCGCTCAGTGGCCGGCCCGGCAACATGCGCGACATCGCGCATCAGGTGGCCGACCATGTCTACGAGAAGATCCTCGGCACGCGCGGCGCGTTCTGGACCCGCATGGCCTACGTCACCGCCGTGGGCCTGGGCCGCGACACCACCTATTCGCTGATGATCGCCGATGCCGACGGCCACAACCCGCAGACCGTGGTGCGCTCGCGCGAGCCGCTGATGTCTCCGGCCTGGAGTCCGGACGGGAAGCGCCTGGCCTACGTCAGCTTCGAGCGCGGTGCGTCTTCGATCTACATCCAGGAAATCGCCACCGGCGCGCGTGAGGTGGTCTCCAGCTTCAAGGGCATCAACGGCGCACCGGCATTCTCACCGGACGGCAGCAAGCTGGCGCTGGCGCTGTCGCGCACCGGCAACCCGGAAATCTATGTCATGGACCTGGCCAGCCGCGCCCTGACCCAGCTCACCAACCACTGGAGCATCGACACCGAGCCGGTGTTCACACCCGATGGCCGCAGCATCATCTTCACCTCCGACCGCGGCGGAAAGCCGCAGCTGTACGAGGTCGCCATCGAGGGTGGGGAAGCCCGCCGCGTCACCTTCAGCGGACAGTACAACGCGCGTGCCACGATCGAGCCGGAAGGCCGCATCGCTATGGCGCAAGGGGCCGGAAACGTTTATCGTATCGCTGTTCTGGATCGCAGGTACGGCAGCGGAGGGGAGACGCGGTTGATCTCCCCGGGCAATCTGGACGAATCGCCGAGTTTTGCCCCGAATGGAAGCATGATCCTGTACGCCACGCGTGAAAATCAGCGCGGCGTGCTCTATGTCGTGTCCGCGGATGCGCGGGTGCGGCAGCGTCTGGTTTTGGCCGATGGTGACGTCCGGGAGCCCGCCTGGTCGCCATTCAGGCAGCGGTAAGTTTATTGGACGGGCTTCTCCAACAATCAGCTTGACCACCCGATTACCTCATCCTTGCAAGGATCTGTTTCATGAACACGACACTGCGTTTTGCCCTCTTCTCCGTCCTGATGCTGTCGCTGGCGGCCTGCACCAAGCAGACCAAGGCACCCGAGCCCGAGCCCGAGCCGTACGTGCCGCCGGCACCGGTCGAGACCCCGGTGGTCGATGATGGCCGCTACAGCCCGGAAGATCTGGACACCGATTCCTGCCTGCGCCAGCGCGTGGTCTACTTCGACTTCGACCAGGATGCGCTGAAGCCGGAATTCACCGCGATCATCGGTTGCCACGCCAAGTACCTGCAGGACCGTCCGTCGGCCCGCATCACGCTGGAAGGCAATGCCGACGAGCGCGGCACGCGTGAATACAACCACGCCCTGGGCGAGCGTCGCGGCAACGCGGTGTCTTCAGCTGTGCAAGCCAGTGGTGGTTCGGGCAGCCAGCTCAACGTGGTCAGCTACGGCGAAGAGCGCCCGGTCTGCACCAGCTCGAACGAATCGTGCTGGAGCCAGAACCGTCGCGTCGAGATCGTCTACACCGCCAAGTAAGCGATGACGTTTCTTCGCACCATTGGATGTGCAAGCGTAGCGGTGGCCCTCTGGGCCGCCGCTGCGTCGTTTGCAACCGCCCAGGATGGGCGCCTGAGCCTGGCCGATCGCGTGGCACGGCTGGAACAGCAGCAGGCTGGCGGTTCGGGCCAGCAGGCCGGCAGTGTCGAACTGCTCAACCGCATCAGCCAGTTGCAGACCGAGGTCCAGGTGCTGCGCGGAATGCTGGAGGAGCAGGATTTCAAGCTGCGCGAGCTGGAACGGCAAAGCCGCGATCTGGGCATCGACTTCGATTCACGTCTTGAACGCCTTGAAAGCGGTAGCGGACAGTCCGGACGCTTCATCGATCCGGAACCGCGTACCGCGACAGACAGCAACGTCGGTGGCATCATCGGCTCGGTGGTGATGGAAGAGCCGGAGGTTCGAGGACCGGTCGATGCCGGAGTCGCGCTGCAAGGCGTGGATGGCGATCCGTTGCAGACCGAAGAGCAGGTTGTTGCTGATCCAGCCGCCGAACGTGCCGCCTACGACGCCGCATTCGAAGCCCTGAAGAATGGTCAGTACGCCGAAGCTGCGCGTCGCTTCCAGTCGTTCCTTGGGCAGTTCCCGAACGGCGAGTACGCACCGAACGCGCAGTATTGGCTCGGCGAATCGTACTACGTGACGCAGAACTACCAGATCGCGCTGGACGCGTTCGAGACCCTGCTGGCGCGCTTCCCGAACAGCAACAAGGTGCCCGACGCCCTGCTCAAGGTGGGCTACAGCCATTACGAACTGCGCAACTGGACCCAGGCCGAGGACACCCTCAACCAGGTCGTGCAGTCGTATCCGGACAGCACCGTTGCACGTCTGGCCCAGGGCCGGCTGCGTGCGCTGCGGCTGGAAAACCGGCAATAAGGCGGACAAGCGGAATGGACCCCGCAGACACCGACGTGCTGCGGCTGCGCATCACCGAGGTATTCCTTTCACTTCAAGGTGAAGCCCGTGACGCGGGCTGGCCGACGGTGTTCGTGCGCCTGACCGGCTGTCCGCTGCGCTGCACCTATTGCGATACCGCCTACGCCTTCCACGGCGGTGAATGGCGCAGCATCGATTCACTCGTCGCCCAAGTGCGTGCCTTTGGCGTGCGCCATGTCTGCGTCACCGGCGGCGAACCACTGGCGCAGAAGCGCTGCGTGGTGCTGCTGGAGCGGCTGTGCGAAGCCGGTTTCGTGGTGTCGCTGGAAACCTCCGGTGCGATCGACATTTCCACCGTGGACACCCGCGTTTCGCGCATCGTCGACATCAAGACCCCGGATTCGGACGAAGAAGCGCGCAACCTGTGGAGCAACATCGAACAGCTGACCGCGCACGATCAGATCAAGTTCGTGCTGTGCTCGCGCGCCGATTACGACTGGGCGGTGGAGCAACTGCGCCAACGTGCGCTCGATACCCGCTGCACCGTCTGGTTCTCGCCCAGCAAGGATCAGCTCGATCCGCAGCAACTGGCTGACTGGATCGTCGCCGACTGCCTGCCAGTGCGCTTCCAGATGCAGCTGCACAAGCTGCTGTGGAACGACGAACCCGGCCGCTGAGCGCCCGGCAACAATGAGGATGGGAACGTGAAAAAAGCAGTGGTGCTGCTGTCTGGCGGCATGGATTCGGCGGTGGTGCTGGCGATCGCGCGCGAGCAGGGTTTCACCTGCCACGCACTCAGTGTCAGCTATGGCCAGCGCCATACCTCGGAGCTGGAAGCGGCCTCGCGCCTGGCCGCGAGCTGCGGTGTCGAGCACAAGGTGGTGTCGGTCGATCTGCGCAGCATCGGTGGCTCGGCCCTGACCGCCGACATCGATGTGCCGGAGGCGCCGCAGGACGGCATTCCGGTCACCTACGTGCCGGCGCGCAACACCATCATGTTGTCGATCGCGCTGGGCTGGGCCGAAGTGCTTGGCGCCAACGACATCTTCTGCGGCGTCAACGCGGTGGACTACTCCGGATATCCGGACTGCCGCCCGGAGTTCGTCGAAGCCTTCGAACGCCTCGCCAACCTGGCCACGGTGTCGGGCGTGGAAGGCAACCGCTTGTCCATCCATGCGCCGCTGATGCGGATGGGCAAGGCGCAAATCGCAAGCGAAGGCCAGCGCCTGGGCGTGGATTTCGCGCTGACCGTGTCCTGCTACCAGGCCGATGCGCAGGGCCGTGCCTGTGGCCGCTGCGATGCCTGCCGGTTGCGGGCCGAAGGCTTCCGCACCGCCGGCCTGAGCGATCCGACACGATATCTGTGATCCGCAAACCTTGTGTCGCACGCGCTGCGTGACTAGAATTCATCCCCTTTCGCGCGCTGCCTGCAACGTGCCACCGGCACACGCGATTCCGCGCCATGCCAACCCTCCTTACCCATCTCCCGGGCCGTTAGCTCAGCGGTAGAGCAGTGGACTTTTAATCCATTGGTCGATGGTTCGAATCCATCACGGCCCACCACTCCCTCCCAGCGTATTCACGCAGTTGCCGAAATTTTGTGGCAGACCGCCAGTTGGTTGTGGTGTGTATCGGTCACGGTGTCACTGTCAGCGACACGGCGATGCCACGCCCCGCGACGGATACCTCGAAGCCCGAATCGGGCGCAGGTCGCACTCTTCGTCACCCTGTGATGCGGCATCAGATAGATCCGCTTGTGTGGGCGGCAAGAGACCTTCACCGGGCCGGCGCGATGCGTGCATCTGCGCCGGCTTTGATAGGGGTCAGGCGATCTTGCGCAGCTGATCCTTTGCAGGTTCGGGCCGGGTTCGTGCGCCATTGGCGGCGATACTGGCCGGTTGCGGCTTCAGCGGCGTGGAGTCGCGCAGAAACGCCTCCAGCGAATCGTCCATCGCCTCCATCCACGGGGTGTGGTGTGGCGGCGCCAGGGTGCCGGTGATGGTGGAGCGGTAGGACTTGTTGCGGTAGTCAAGGATGCCCTCGCGCTTGTCCCGCATCCATTGCTTGAACATTTCCGCCACTTCTTCGATCGCGAAATCCGGATAGTCGCTGCGGTCCACCAGATCACGCACGTAGGCGGCCTGGAAATCGATGTCATCATTGACGCCGGCGCAGGCGTTCTCACGCGCGAACCAGGCTTCGCTGTCGGCCACCATTTCCTTGCGGCCCGGCAGGGCGGTGCGGCCCATGATCACGTCGCGCGCCACCCAGGCCTGGGCGTCGAACATGTTGAAGGTGTAGTACTGGTCCTGCATCCCGAGATAGATCAGTTTCGGGTTGTCGATCCAGAACACGCCCTGGTACAGACCCTGCGGATACAGGCGGTTGTTGGTGCGCAAGGTCAGCTCGTCCGGCAGGAACGGGAAGTGGTGCTGGTAGCCGGTGCACAGGATGATTGCGTCGACATCGCAGTGGCTGCCATCGATGAAGTGGGCGGTATTGCCTTCGACCCGTTCCAGCAGCGGTTTCTCGCTGAAGGCCTCCGGCCACTGGTAGCCCATCGGCGCGCTGCGATAGCTGAAGGTGACCGATTTCGCGCCGTACTTGTAGCACTGGGTGCCGATGTCCTCGGCCGAATAGCTGCTGCCGACCAGCAGCAGGTCCTTGCCCTCGAACTCGCAGGCATCGCGGAAATCGTGCGCATGCAGCACGCGGCCGGGGAACTGCGACAGGCCCGGGAATGCCGGTGCATTCGGCGTAGAAAAATGGCCGGTGGCCACGACCACCCAGTCGAATTCCTCGCTCACCATGCGGTCCTCCAGCAGCTCCCGCACGGTCACGGTGAACTTGCCGGTGTCTTCGCTGTATTCGACCGAATGCACGGCGGTGTTGAAGCGGATCTGACCGCGCAGGCCGCTGCGTTCGATCCGGCCCATGATGTAGTCGCGCAGCACCGGCCGTGGCGGATAGGAAGCGATCGGACGGCCGAAGTGTTCCTCGAAACTGTAGTCGGCAAACTCCAGACACTCCTTCGGCCCGTTCGACCACAGGTAGCGGTACATGCTCGCGTGCACCGGCTCGCCGTGCTGGTCCAGGCCGGTGCGCCAGGTGTAGTTCCACATGCCGCCCAGGTCGGACTGCTTTTCGAAACAGACGATCTCGGGTACCTGCGCACCCGCGCGGCGGGCCGCGTCGAAAGCGCGAAGTTGTGCCAGCCCGCTGGGGCCGGCGCCAAGAATGGCGATACGTTGGGTCATGTGATGGTCATCTCCTTTTCACGGCAACGCCCGTTCGGGGGCGTGGCCTGGCGCAGGATGCGCCGGAACGCCGCCCGGGAGCGGGCAACGCGCGAAAGCGCCCGGCTGCAAGGTGGAGTGCAGTGGATGGAGGGAAGGAAGATGTCGGGGCTCCTGTGGGAGCCGGGTTCCACCCTGCCGGTGCCGGGCATGGGCGAATGCGCAAAATATGGTGCCAGCCCGCAGAATGGCTGCGAACATCGGGCAAAACAGCCGAATCCGGCTGAAAATCGCGCAAAACGCAGCGCGATTCTAGCACATTGCCTGAGGTGGTGCCTTGCCGCAGCTGGATTCAGGGTTGCGTGAATGAATCGATATTGGCTGCTGCGGGATGGTTTTGCAGCTGAACAGAATGTTGGGGCTGGGTGTCGGTTAAATTAAATGAGCTGTGAAATATCGGGAGGAAAACTCCCGAGAGTTAATCGCGAAGAGTGTCTGGGTTGATTCCTGTCCGGATACTTCAGAAACAGCCGGTGCGGGATGGCTGTTGGAGTCGCCGTGAGACGACGTGAAAACCCCATTTCAGCGCATCAGCGCCAGTGCTTCGAGCACCGCTTCGCCGTAGCGTTCCAGCTTGGCTGCGCCGACGCCGGAAATCGTGGCCAGCTCGTCCAGTTCGTTCGGGTCGGTTTCGGCGATATCGCGCAGCGTGGCGTTGCTGAAAATCATGTAGGCCGGCACGTTCTGTTCGCGCGCCAGCTGGGTGCGTAGTTCGCGCAGCGCGTCGAAACGGGGCTGGGCCTGGCGTGAAATCTCGATATCGCGTGTCGGGCGCGAGTCGCCGCGCGCGCCGGAGCGGCGACGTGTGGGGCGCAGGTCGCGGCGCAGCTGGATGTTCGTTTCACCGCGCAGCACCGGACGTGCGGCTTTGGTCAGCAGCAGGCTGCCGTAGCCTTGCACATCGACATCCAGCAGGCCGCCGGCGACCAGCTGCCGGAATACGCTGCGCCAGGTGTTGGCATCCAGATCGGCGCCGATGCCGAAGGTGCTCAGGCAATCGTGGCCGAACTGGCTGATGCGCTCGTTACGCACGCCGCGCAAAACATCGATCACATAACCGACGCCGAAACGCTGGCCGGTGCGGTAGACGCAGGACAGTGCCTTCTGCGCGGCCTCGGTGCCGTCCCAGGTCTGCGGTGGTTCCAGGCAGTTGTCGCAGTTGCCGCAGGGTTGCGGATAGGTTTCACCGAAGCCGGCCAGCAGTACCTGGCGGCGGCAGCGGGTGGATTCGGCATAACCGAGCAGGGCGTCGAGCTTGCGCCGTTCCAGCCGCTTGCGCTCCTCGCCGGCATCGCCGCCGTCGATCATGCCGATCAGCGTGGCGACATCGCCGAATCCGTAGCACATCCAGGCTTCGGCCGGCTCGCCGTCGCGCCCTGCGCGGCCGGTTTCCTGATAATAACCTTCCACCGACTTGGGCAAATCAAGGTGCGCGACGAAGCGCACGTCGGGCTTGTCGATGCCCATGCCGAAGGCGATGGTGGCGCACATCACGATGCCCTCTTCACGGATGAAGCGGCGCTGGTTGTGCGCCCGCACCTCCGAATCGAGGCCGGCATGGTAGGGCAGCGCGTTGATGCTGTGGCCTGCGAGGAACTCCGCGGTTTCCTCGACCTTGCGCCGCGACAGGCAATAGACGATGCCGGCCTGGCCGTGCCGTTCGGAAAGAAAATCCAGCAGTTGGCGGCGCGCATCGTTTTTCTGCACCACACGGTAGCGGATATTGGGGCGGTCAAACGAGCTGATGAACCAGCGCGCCTCGCGCAGTTCCAGGCGTTCAGCGATTTCCTCGCGCGTGGGTGGATCGGCGGTGGCGGTCAGCGCGATGCGCGGGACCTGCGGCCAGCGCTGGTGCAGCACGTTGAGCTGGCGGTATTCGGGGCGGAAATCGTGGCCCCACTGCGAAACACAATGCGCTTCATCGATCGCGAACAGCGCGATGCGGCTGCGATCCAGCAGATCAAGAAAGCGCGACGTCAGCAGCCGCTCGGGTGCAACGTAGAGCAGGTCGAGTTCGCCGGCCAGCAGCGCGCGTTCGGTATCGGCGGCATCCTGTGCGGCGAGCGAGGAATCCAGCCGCGCGGCACGCACGCCGAGCTGGCGTAGTGCGTCGACCTGATCCTGCATCAATGCGATCAACGGCGACACCACGATGCCGGTGCCCTCGCGCAACAGCGCCGGCACCTGGAAACACAGCGACTTGCCACCGCCGGTGGGCATCAGTACCAGGCAGTCCTCGCCGGCCAGCAGGTGCTCGACGATGTCCGCCTGCGGGCCACGGAAGGCATCGAAACCGAAGACGCGCTTCAGCAGTTCCAGGGCGGGCTCAGACATCCGGACAGGATAGGACAAAAGCCTGTGTTCGGGGATGGGGCGGTGTGGTGATGGTGCAGGAAAGTGGCACTATCAGCCGGGCCAGGGCCGTTCCCGACCGGGCTTTCAGCCGCCGGATACCGGCAGCCGCCAGCCGTGCCGGATCGCCAGCCAGCGCAGCGTGAAGCACAGCACCATACTGGCGACGGCGATGGGTTCACGCGGCAAATCGAGCATGTCGCCGGCCACGATCACCGCCGCGCCGACCAGCGCTGCGACCGCATACAGTTCGCGCTTCAGCACGCTCGGTACCTGTGCCACCAGCATGTCGCGCGCCATGCCGCCGCCGATGCCCGATACCATGCCGAGCATGATCGCGCCGCCGGGGCCGAGTCCGGCGTCGAGCGCCCGGGTCGAGCCGATCACCGCGAACATAGCCAGTCCGATCGCATCGGTGATCTGCACCGGGTTGCGCATCCGTTCCACTTGCGCATGACGGAAGAAGGTCAGCAACCCGGCAGCGATCGATATCGCCAGATAGCGCCAGTCGACAATCGCCAGCGGTGGCGTCAGGCCGAGTAGCACATCGCGCAGCACGCCGCCGGCGGTGGCGGCGGTGAACGAGAGCAGCAACACGCCGAACAGATCCAGGCGGTTGCGCACCGCCACCAGCGCGCCGCTGATCGCGAACGCGAAGGTGCCGACGAGATCCAGCAGCTGGGCGAAGGCGGAAGCAAAGGTCATGGATCAGAGGCAGGCCAATGAAAGGAAGGTGTCCGGCGGTAATGCCGACAGGGGATTATGCGCACATCCGGTGCGCAGGCCGGATATTGCCTGTTGCAGACACGGAAACGGCAGGAATTTCTTCCTGCCGTCGCCGGTTACGTGCTGTCTGGGCCGAACGCTGCCGGGAGGGTGCGCCGATCAGCGTGTGCGGTGCTGGATCATTCCAGCAGCGAGCGCAGCATCCAGGCGTACTTTTCATGCGTCTGCAGGCGCTGGGTCACCAGGTCGCCGGTCGGGTCATCGCCGGCCTTGTCGGCCGTGGCCAGCACCTTGCGCGCGGTGCGGCACAGCGCCTCGTTGCCGGCCACCAGCTGGCGCACCATGCCCTGCCAGTCCGGCACGCCGTCCTGCGAAGGTTCTTCCTTGATAGAGGACAGCTTCTCGAACTCGGCGTAGGAGCCGGGTGCATTGAAGCCCAGCGCGCGGATGCGCTCGGCGATGTCGTCCAGCGCATTCCACTGTTCGGTGTACTGGGTCTCGAACATGGTGTGCAGCGAGTTGAACATCGGCCCGGTGACGTTCCAGTGGAAGTTGTGGGTTTTCAGGTAAATCGTGTACGCGTCGGCCAGCATGTGCGAAAGGCCTTCGGCGATGGCCTTGCGGTCTGCGGTCTTGATGCCGATATCGATCTTCATCGTGGGCTCCTCGGTTCGGGGGAATGGTCACTACCCTACGCCAGTTTGCGAGGGCGGGGAAATCAAAGGTTTGTCTGACTTCAATAGGTGTGGTCAATTGCCGGGAATTCAAGCCGAACCGCTGCCATTGCGGTTGAATCAGCGGCATGCGGCGCAGCTGATCGCCATGCTGGCTACTGTCTGCTGCACGCGTGTGGCATGGCTGAATCCGGTTTCGGTGCATTCGGGTGAGTGGCGTTAGGCTATCGGGTTGAAGTGTTGCCGGTGTGGCGTCATCTGTTCGCCTGTTCCGGGCGCTCGCTTGCCTGTCTCTCTTGTGCCGACCGTCGCTGTCGGCTCGTCCGTTCCCGATACGTCTGCCCGCATCCTGATGTCCTCTTCCCAACCTTCGCTCAGACTTGCCTTGAGCCGCGATCAAGGGCGCCTGAGGCGCCTGCAATCGCGTGCGCGCCAGAATCCGCGTGACGCGGAGTTGTGCGCCACGTTCGAGGCCGAACTGGCGGCTTCGGTCGCGGCCTGCCAGGCGCGGCGCGAGGCATTGCCGGTACCCGAATTCGATCTGTCGCTGCCGGTCGCGCGTGAGGCCGAACGGATCATCGAACTGATCGGTCGTCACCAGGTGATCGTGGTCGCCGGCGAAACCGGGTCGGGCAAGACCACGCAATTGCCGAAGATGTGCCTGGCCGCCGGGCGCGGTGCGGCGGGATTGATCGGTTGCACCCAGCCGCGCCGCATCGCCGCGCGCGCGGTGGCGAACCGGGTCGCCCGCGAGCTGGGTGTGGAACTGGGTGGCGCGGTCGGCTACCAGGTGCGCTTCAACGAGCGTGTTTCCGAGCGCAGCCACATCAAGTTCATGACCGACGGCATCCTGCTGGCGGAAATCCAGTCCGACCGCTACCTCTCGGCTTACGACACGATCATCGTGGACGAGGCGCACGAGCGCAGCCTCAACATCGACTTCCTGCTCGGCTATCTGAAGACGCTGCTGAAAAAACGCCCGGACCTGAAGCTGATCGTCACCTCGGCCACGATCGACACCGAGCGCTTCGCACGCCATTTCGATGATGCGCCGGTGGTGTCGGTGGAAGGGCGCAGCTATCCGGTTGAAATGCGCTATCGGCCGCTGGATGAAGGCGATTGCTCAAACAGCTCCCTAGC
>Ga0265293_10002290_pt1 | contig 39023 bp, 32 predicted proteins | sample Munlanlewell138R_FD_192505 | JGI IMG/M metagenome (GOLD analysis project Ga0265293, IMG submission 192505) | Leachate microbial communities from a municipal landfill in Southern Ontario, Canada - Leachate well 138R | ecosystem: Engineered > Solid waste > Landfill > Unclassified | place: Canada... | reverse complement strand
TGGCAGATAAAATTGTCAACTTAAGAATTTTTGCTGATGATTTGGGTAAAATGAATAAATCCCTTATGGATATAAAGGGTGAGCTTCAGGTTGTAAGCCAATTTACCCTTGCTGCTGATACAAAAAAGGGTAATAGGCCTTCTTTTGATAAGGCGGCTTCTTTAGATCTTGCTCAAGATTTGTATAAATACTTTGTTACATACATTGAAGATAAGTATTCTTTGGATGTTAAAACTGGAGTATTTGCAGAGCACATGCTAATAGACATAGCCAATGATGGGCCTGTAACCATAATAATTGATAGTAAGATAAATAAGGTAAATAGAGAAAAGAACAATAAAGGTTAAGATGAAAATTATAAAAATGAGCTCAAAAATGCTCTCTTCAAACACTTATATAATCACAAATGATAAAAAATCAATAGTAATAGACCCAGCTATAGAAGCTGAGATACTTTTAAATAGAATAAAAGATGAAGAATCTGAATTAGAAAAGATAATATATACCCATGGACATGTAGATCATATATTTTATGGGGATGAATTAAAGGAAAAATCAGGGGCTAAGATTTATGGCCATTTAGATGATTTTGAGCTGTATGAAAGTTCATTTAAAAATGGTGCAATCTTGTTTGGCTTAAAAAGAAAGTTTAATAAACCTGATTTTGCTTTAAAAGAGGATGAAATAATTCAATTAGGAGATTTGCAAATTAAAGTAATTCATACACCAGGCCATACTATGGGTTCAATTTGTCTTTTAGCTAGACAAAGTCTTTTTACAGGCGATACCTTGTTTTATGAATCGGTTGGTAGAACTGATTTAGGAACTGGGGATTGGGACATGTTAAATGATTCTATTAAAAGTAAGTTGTATACCTTGAATGAAGATGTTAAAGTGTATCCTGGACATGGTATTACTTCCACCATCAAACATGAAAAGGAGCACAATGCATATGTTTACCAAAGTTAAAAATACAAATCAATTATTAGAAGCCTTAGGCAAAATTAAAGAAGACTCCCATATTATTCTAGAAGAAGGAGTATATGAGTTAGAAGAAAAAATAATCCTAGAAAATCTAAATAACATTACCCTTGAAGGAGAGGGTAAGGTTGTTATTAGTGGAGCTAGTAAGCAATTCAAAAAAGATACATATCCCAATAGCATATTTGTAAATGGACAAAGAAGGTTAAAATCTACTGGATATACAGTACCCGTTCAAGCTTGGAATAAGTGTGTAAGAGAAGACTTTGTACCATATAATTTGTTGGAAGATTTTGAAGGAACCCCTATATATGAAGGATTCTTAACAAACATTGACAAGCTTAAAGAGGAAAAGCCTGAAAACATTGAATTTGTATTTAATGTTGGCTGGACTCAAAGCATGTGTAATGGGCATTCATCTAAGATTGTAGATGACCAGCTCTTTTTAATTCCTTCTAGAGATAAATTTGTAGAATTACAAAAAAAGAAAGTAACACCAGTTGGCGCTCCAACAGAATTAAGAAACTTAAGATCTCAACTTAAAGAAGGTAGTTTTTATCACGATAAATCTGGAAATGTGATTGAGTATCTGCCCACAAAAGAAGAAAAAGAAAAGGGTTATGAAATACTATATCCTCATCTTGAAGAGCTGCTTAGTATAAAAGACTCTAGTAATGTAAAAATTAAAAATATTCAATTTTCTTATACTACTTGGGAATATCCTTCAAGATATGGATTTAATGAAATTCAGTCTACCACCTTTGAAGATACTACTAAAGAAGATAGATTTAATATTCCAAAAGCTTCAGTATCTGTAGAGTACTCAAAAGATATAAGTTTTGAGAACTGTGAGTTTTCTAATCTTGGAGCTACAGCTATTCATCTTGCAAGAGGTTGTAAAAACAATTCAATAAAGAAGTCTACCATTCACAGTATTGCTGGAGGTGGTATTATTGTAGGTCATTTTGAAGATAATGATGCTCATCCAGAGGATGAAAAAGAAATCAACTTTAATACCTTAATTGAAAACAATGAAATATTTGATATTGGATTAATTCATAATGGAGCATGTGGAGTGTTAGCGGGCTATGTAAATTCAATAAAGATATTTAATAATTTAATTTATAACATAGCTTATACAGGTATATCTGTTGGCTGGGGATGGGCTAGTATTGATCCAGCAGGCAATCTTACTTATCATGCAGACTTAAAGGTCCATTATAAAGAGCCTTCAATTTTAAAGAATAATCATATTAAGGGAAATGAAATCCACCATGTTATGACAAAAATGCATGATGGAGCAGGAATCTATACCTTATCCAATCAAGATGGTTCTATCATTGAAGATAACTATATTCACGATAATGGAGAATCAAAAGAAGAACCAATTGAAAAGATTTATGTTAAAAAATCTTATCTAATAGGTGTAACTACTAAATGGGGCTATATTTCTAAAAGAAAAGGCTTTCCAGGTGGTATTTACCTAGATGAAGGTAGCGCTGGATTTACTGTAAGAAATAATAAAATTGAAAGAGTAGCCTGTAATTATTATTATCATGATACAGGAATTCCTGGAATTTTTGAAACCAATAATTATGATGTGGAAAAACTTGATAACCCAATATTATCCTTTGATTAATATTTTGATTATTAAATAAAATGTAATGTGCTGAAAATACTAAAAAATCAGTAAAGATTAGGAAGAAAATTTTAAAAATATATAATATAAATGAAAGTTGCAGCAACTTACAAATGGAATATTGTTTGACTTTGTAAATAAATAATAGTATTATTGAATGAATTTAAGAGGTGATAAAATGGCAAAAATATACAATGAATTATCCAAAACTTTTAGCGAATATTTACTTATTCCCAACTTAACTACAAAGGATTGTTATCCAGATAACATCAATTTAAGAACTCCTTTGGTAAGATATAAAAAAGGTGAAGAATCAGCAATTAATCTTAATGTACCTTTTACATCTGCAATAATGCAGTCTGTTTCCAATGATACTTTAGCAATTGCTTTAGCAAAAAGAGGGGGCTTGAGTTTTATCTTTTCTTCTCAATCAATAGAAGGTCAAGCTGAAATGGTTAGAAAGGTAAAGAAATTCAAGGCTGGATTTGTTGTATCTGACTCTAATCTAACAAAAGACCATACCCTAAAGGATATTTTAGCTCTTAAAGCTAAATCCGGTCACTCAACTGTTCCCATAACCCATGATGGAACAAGCGAAGGTAAATTACTAGGAATTGTTACCAGCAGAGATTATAGGGTTTCTCGTGATAGCCCAGACAAATTAGTTAGTGAGTTTATGACTCCTTTTGAAAAACTTGTTACAGGCAAATTAGGTATTACCTTAAAAGAAGCCAATGATATTATTTGGGATCATAAACTAAACAGTTTACCCATAATTGATGATAATGGACACTTGAAATATTTAGTTTTTAGAAAAGACTATGATGAACATAAGGAAAATCCCACAGAGCTTTTAGATAAAGAAAAAAGATACATGTGTGGAGCAGGAATAAACACCCATGACTTTAAAGAAAGAGTTCCAGCCTTAGTTGAAGCAGGTGCAGACATATTATGTATTGACTCATCTGATGGATACAGTGAATGGCAGCATGATACCATCAAGTTTGTTAAAGAAAAATATGATGGAAAGGTACTAGTAGGAGCTGGAAATGTTGTAGATGCAGAAGGATTCAAGTATTTGGCAGATGCAGGAGCAGACTTTATTAAAGTTGGTATAGGTGGTGGAAGTATATGTATCACTAGAGAACAAAAAGGAATAGGTAGAGGACAAGCATCAGCGGTTATAGAAACTGTTAAAGCAAGGGATGAATACTTTGAAAAAAATGGAATATATATTCCCATTTGTTCTGATGGTGGAATTGTTTATGACTACCATATAACCTTGGCCTTAGCTATGGGCGCCGATTTTGTAATGATGGGTAGATACTTTGCTAGATTTGATGAATCACCAACAAAGGTAATAAAACTTGGTAATAACTATGTTAAAGAGTACTGGGGAGAAGGTTCTGAAAGAGCTAGAAATTGGCAAAGATATGATGTAGGACCTAGTGCTGAAGCTAAATTTGAAGAAGGGGTAGATAGTTATGTACCTTATGCTGGGAAATTAGCTGATAACTTAAATGTAACCCTAGCTAAAATTAAAAATACCATGTCTTCTTGTGGATCTAGAAGCATTGAAGAGTTGCACCAAAAGGCTAGAATAACAGAGGTTTCATCTACAAGTATTGTAGAAGGTGGAGCTCATGACGTTATTCTAAAAGAAAAATCAGATTTTTAGGTAATAATGAATAAAAAATACATTTATATAAAAGGAGCAAAAGAAAACAATTTAAAAAACATAGACCTTTACATTCCTAAAGAAAAACTTGTTGTAATGACAGGGATCTCTGGATCTGGGAAGACAACTTTAGCCTTTGATACCATATATGCAGAAGGCCAAAGAAGGTATGTAGAGAGTCTATCTTCTTATGCTCGCCAATTTTTAGGCTTAATGAACAAGCCTGATGTAGAATTTATTGAAGGTTTGTCTCCATCAATATCCATAGATCAAAAGACAACCTCCCACAATCCTAGGTCTACTGTGGGAACTATTACGGAAATATATGACTACTTAAGACTCTTGTATGCCAGAATCGGTATACCTCATTGTCATATTTGTGGAAGAGAAATTAGTTCCCAGTCTATTGACCAGATAATAGATAAGATTTTAGAATTTCCTGAAGGCACTAAAATCATGGTTCTAGCTCCTGTGGTAAAAAGAAAAAAGGGAGAATTTAAAAGTCTAATAGACAATATTTTAAAAAGTGGTTACACAAGACTAATAATTGATGAAGTTTTGTATGACATAACTGAGGATACTATTGATTTAGATAAGAACAAGAGACATGATATTACTATAGTTATAGACCGTTTGATTATAAGAGATAATATTAGAAAAAGGTTAACAGAATCTGTTGAGATTGCTTTAACTGAAGGAGATGGACTTGTATTAATTAACAAAGATTTACAAGAAGATATCTTGTTTTCATCAAAATTAGCATGTCCCCATTGTTCCATAAGTATAGAGGATTTAACTCCTAGAATGTTTTCTTTTAATAGTCCCTTTGGAGCCTGTGAAAGATGTTCTGGTCTAGGAATTCTATTAAAAGCAGATGAAAACTTGATTATTCCAGATAAGTCTCTTTCTTTGTTGAATGAAGCTGTTGTAGTTGCTGGCTTATCCTTTGACGAAGGTAGTGTTTTATACAATCTTTATCTAAATCTTGCTAAAAGATATGACTCTGACCCTAAACTAGCCTTTAAAGACCTACCAGATGAACTACAAGACATTATCTTGCATGGCACTAATGATTCTAGTATAACAATTAAGACAAGAAAAAGAAGAAGCCAGACCATAGTGTCAGAACCCTTTGAAGGTTTATTAGCCATGGTAGAAAGACGCTATAAAGAAACCTCTTTATCTTATATGCGTTCCTATTACGAAGGTTTTATGAGCGACTCAGCTTGTCCTAAATGTGATGGTAAAAGATTAAAGCCTGAAGTACTAGCTGTTACCATAAACAACCTAAATATCTTTGATGTAACAGACTTTGCAATTAAAGAATCCTTGGCTTTTTTTGAAAATATAAGTTTAAGTGAAATGCAGATGCAAATATCTGCAGTACTTTTAAAGGAAATCAAAATCAGATTAAAGTTTCTAATAGATGTAGGTCTAGATTATTTAACACTTAGTAGAACTGCAGGTACCTTGTCTGGTGGAGAAGCCCAAAGAATTAGATTAGCCACACAAATTGGTTCTGGCTTAACTGGAGTTATATACATTTTAGATGAACCTAGCATTGGCTTACATCAAAAGGATAATGCAAAACTTTTAAATGCCTTAAAAAACATGAGAGATTTAGGAAATACCCTTATTGTTGTTGAGCATGACATGGAAACAATTGAGCAGGCTGACCATATAATTGATATTGGACCTGGAGCAGGTATTCATGGTGGAAGGGTAGTTGCCCAAGGAAAGGTAGAGGACCTTATAAAATCAAAAGAATCCATTACTGGAAAATACTTCTCAAAAGAACTACGTATTGATATGCCAGATAAGCCTAGAGAAGATGACGGTAGATTTTTAAAGATTTTAGGAGCTGAACAAAACAACTTAAAAAATATTGATGTTTCTATTCCTTTAGGCTTGTACACCTGTGTCACTGGAGTTTCTGGCTCTGGTAAAAGTTCATTAATCAATGAAATTTTATACAAAGAGTTAGCCTTTGTTTTAAATGGAAAAAGAATTAAAGCAGGTAAACATAAAGCCATTGAAGGCATGAACTATTTAGATAAAGTTATAAACATTGACCAATCTCCAATTGGAAGAACCCCAAGATCAAATCCTGCTACTTATGTAGGTGTCTTTGATGGAATTAGAGATATTTTTTCCATGACTAAAGAGGCAAAGGCTAGAGGCTATAAAAAAGGAAGGTTTAGCTTTAATCTAAAAGGTGGTAGATGTGAATCTTGCAATGGTGATGGAATTAAGAAAATTGAAATGCACTTTTTGCCTGATGTCTATGTTCCATGTGAAGTATGTAAAGGAAAAAGATACAATAAAGAAACCCTAGAAATTAAATATAATGGGAAAAATATTTCAGATATTTTGGATATGACAATCGAAGAAGCTTTCTACTTTTTTGAAAACATTCCTCAAATTGAAAACAAGATGAAAATGTTATTAGATGTTGGCTTAGGCTATATTAAGGTTGGCCAATCTTCTACCACCTTATCAGGTGGGGAAGCTCAAAGGGTAAAACTAGCTTTTGAGCTATCAAAAAGAAGTACAGGAAAAACTATGTATATTTTAGATGAGCCAACAACTGGACTTCATATCGATGATGTAAAAAGACTTCTTTTAATTATAAATCGCCTTATTGAGGGCGGAAACACTGTAGTAATAATAGAACATAATCTAGATGTAATTAAATGTGCAGACTATATAATCGATCTAGGCCCTGAAGGAGGAGACTTAGGTGGAACTTTAGTCGCCACAGGTCCAGTTAAAGAAATAATGAATAATCCTAATTCTTATACTGGTAAATCACTAAAAGATTATCTAAAGTAAAAAAAGTATATTCACATAAACTTCACATACTAATGATAGAATGTAGTAAACTGAAGATATTGAAAGGAGAGCAAGATATGAAAACTTGTGATATTTGCAAAAAGAATATAGCAGTTATATTCGTAACAAAAATACAAAATGAACAACATACTCAAGTTGGATATTGTATCTCATGCGCTAGAAAAGCAGGCATCTCCCCAATTGATAATTTGATAAAAGAATCTGGTCTAACTGATCAGGAATTAAATAATATAAATAATCAGATGGGAGAATATTTACAAAATTTAGACTTTGATGATATGGCTGTTCCAAATAAGTTCCATGAAAACTTTTTGGCACAAAACAAGGATCCTAAAAAGAAGACCCAGACAAAGGAAAATCCAAAAATCGAAAAGAAGAAGTTTCTGGACTCTTTTGGCATTAATTTGAATCAAAAGGCTATTGAAGGCAAAATTGATAATATTATTGGCAGAGAAAAAGAAATTGATAGAATGGTGCAAATCATCAATAGAAGGCAAAAGAATAATCCTTGTCTAATTGGTGAAGCTGGTGTTGGTAAAACAGCTATAGCTGAAGGATTGGCCCAAAAGATTGTAAATCAAGAAGTTCCTGCAAAATTATTAAACAAGGAAGTCTATCTTCTAGATATGACTGGAATTGTGGCTGGAACTCAATTTAGAGGACAATTTGAGTCTAGGATGAGAAACATCATCAATGAAGTTAAAAAGCTCCAAAATATCATTCTGGTTATAGACGAAGTGCACAATATTATCTCAGCAGGTGATGCTGAAGGTGGTATGAATGCAGCTAACATTTTAAAACCTGCCCTATCTAGAGGGGAAATCCAGATTATTGGTGCAACCACCATTGATGAATATAGAAAACACATAGAAAAAGATTCTGCTTTGGAAAGAAGGTTTCAACCTGTAAACGTAGATGAACCTAGTGTTAGTGAAACCATTGAAATTTTACATGGTATTAAAAAATACTATGAAAGTTACCACTATGTTACCTTTACCAATGAAGCTATTGAACAAGCTGCTATTCTTTCAGAAAGATACATTACTGATAGATTTTTACCAGATAAGGCTATTGATATAATTGATGAAGCTGCATCTAGAGCTAACTTAAGCAATGATTCTTTGGTTCATTTGCAATTGAAGAAAAATGAATTAGACGAAATTCTTGATGAAAAGGAAACAGCTGCCCTAGCAGACTCCATAGATGATTACAAAAGAGCTGCTGAACTAAAAGAAAATGAATGCAGACTAAGAGAGGAAATAAACTCATTAGAGGAAATAACTCCTAGAAAAGAAGTTACAATCCATGATGTTGCTGCAGTAGTTGAAATGTGGACTAAGGTTCCTGTAAGTAGAATTACTCAGGTAGAATCTACTGCTCTTTTAAACTTGGAAGATAAAATCAGAACAAAAATGATTGGCCAACAAACAGCAATTGATGTGGTATCAAAGGCTGTAAGAAGGGCAAGATCTGGTATTAAGGTTAAAAAGAGACCAGCTTCCTTCATATTTGTAGGTCCTTCTGGAGTTGGAAAAACTCATTTAGCCAAAATACTAGCTCAAGAATTATTCTTGGATGAAAATGCCATGATTAGGCTAGATATGAGTGAGTATATGGAAAAGCATTCTGTATCCAAACTAATTGGTTCACCTCCAGGCTATATAGGTTATGATGAAACAGGTCAGTTAACCGAAAAAGTTAGAAGAAATCCATATAGTTTATTGCTATTTGATGAAATTGAAAAGGCTCATCCAGATGTCTTTAATATTTTATTACAGATTTTAGAAGACGGAAGACTGACTGATAGTAAGGGTAGAGTAGTACAATTTGAAAATACCATAATAATAATGACTTCAAATGCTGGTACATCCTTTAAGAACACTGGCTTTGGCTATGTGCAAGAAAAGGAAGATCAATCAGGTAGGGTTAAAGATTCCTTAAAGGATATCTTTAGACCTGAGTTTTTAAACAGAGTTGATGATGTTGTTGTATTTAGCTCTTTGACCAGCGACGACATTTTTGAAATTGGCAAATTGATGATTGAAGAATACAAGGTAGATTTAAAAGAAAAGAACATTCTTCTAAAGGTTAGTGATGAAGCCCTACACCATATAATTGGTGACACTTATGATGATAAGTTTGGTGCAAGACCCTTAAGAAGACAAATTCAGACAAACATCGAAGATGTCTTGTCAGAGATGTATATTAAAGATGAGCTGAAGGATAATATGATGGTTATGATCTCACTAAAAGATGGTAACCTAGACTATGAAGCAATTTAAATGCAAAAGTATAAGACCTTATCAGTTTATTTAAAAGAAAAGTTTAAAGACAAGATACTAAAGCTTCCAGTATATGGAGGCTTTTCTTGTCCAAACCTTAAAGGAAATAATGAGGGCTGTCTATTTTGTGAAGAAGGAACCTCAGATTTTGCATATAAAAATTTAAATATTGAAGATCAAATTATTGAGCAAATTAAAAGACTAGAAAAAGTTAAAAAAGCTAATGAAAATACTAAATACCTAGCATATTTTCAATCTTATACCAATACATATGCAGATGTAGATATATTAAAAGAAAAATATCAAGAAGCTTTAAAGCATGAAAAAATTGTAGGGCTTGTTATTGCAACTAGACCAGATTGTTTAGATGACCAAGTTATTGATTTATTAAAAGATATAAATGAGAAGACTTTTTTATGGCTAGAATTAGGCTTTCAAACCTCAAATGAGAACACTGCAAAATTAATAAATAGGGGATATGACAATTCTATTTTTGAAAAAGCCCTAGAGAAGTTAAAAGAAAATAATATAAAGGTGGTTACCCACGTTATATTTGGCCTACCTTCTGAAAGTAAAGCTGATTATTTCAATACCATTAAATACTTAAAAAAACAAGGAATATGGGGTATCAAAATTCATTCATTGTATATAGAAAAAGATTCTAAAATGCAAGAATATTATTATAAGAATCCTTTCCCTATAATAACATTTGAAGATTATGTAGAAGCAGTTGCTGAGTCTTTAAAGATAATAGAGGAGGATATTGTCATTCATAGGCTTACAGGAGATTGCTTAAAAGAAAAGCTCTTTGAGCCTAAATGGAGCGGTGACAAATTAAAGGTTCTAAGTAGTATTAATAAAAGATTATCTTCTATCTATTAACTAATAAAGGAAGAAAAAGAAGCTCTTATAGGGTCAATTACTAATTGGCTGTCAAAACCAAAGACTTCCTTTAAGGTAGTGGTGGTAACATATAAGCTTTTGCCATCAATGTTGTATCTATCCATAAAAAGAGAAGTTCCATAAAAATATCTGGGATTTTCAACTCCAATTACCTTATTGGTATAAGCTTGAGATCTGCCTACACTAAAAATTAATTGGTAACCTTGAGAAACTAGATAGTTATAGGTTGGGTCATTACGATCTCCATCTACATACTTAGCTACTGAGTAGTTTTTTCCACCTGGTGTAATGTAAATGTTTGTATCACCTAAAACTGGTCTAATATATTGGTGCCACAGTTCAGTGTCATATTGTAACCATTCCAAATCAGTGTATTTGGAGGGAATATCTCTTGAGTTTGCAAAGTGATAATAAGAGTGGTTTGCAAAGATAAAGCCCATTTCTTTTAGTTTATCTGCTACAGCTTTAGCTTTTTCAATCTCTTGTTTGTAGTTTGGGCCATCAATCTTTGCTGTTTCATGGCCAAACATATTTTCATAGCCAGACATTCCAATGGTTGCTCTAGCATTCTTATAGGAAAAGTCTGGATGCTTATTTATAAAATCTTCTAGAATAAGAACATGTTCTCCATCATAGGTTATCTTTTCAACTCCATCTTCTACCACTAAAGAAGCAAGATTTCCTTGGTCATCTATAAGGATTTTTTTACAAAAACCAGCTGCCCAATGGGTACAAGCCATATTGTCAAAAGACATAATAAGTGGCTTTTTGTTTTCTGGAAGATAAAGGGCTTCTTTTATTCTCAAGTGTTCAACACCATTATCCATGTATGTATCATAGATATCATGGGGACTAATAAGTATAAAGTTGTTTTCATACAATAAGTCCAGTGTCCTAATAAATTCATACCTTGTAGCCATTATGTCAAACAATTCTTTTCCTCTGGCTGATGAAAAAGCCTTGTTGGCATCTAGAGCAAGGGAATGGAAAAACATATTGTAGACAATGCCAGTGTAGGGGACTAGATTCTTAATTTGATCTTTTTCAAAAAGGTCACTTATATATTCTAAATAATCACTAATCTTCTTTTCATCTTTAAAGATATCTGGAGTAGACCTTATTGTGTAATAGGCATTTTCATAATCTTCTTCAGATTCAAAGGTTTTAGCCACGTTTAATATTTCATCAATTATCTGGTCTTTAAGTAAGACTGCTTGGTTTTGTGCTTTTTCATAATAAAAGACATCTTCTTTTGAAACTAAGATATAGCTATAGTAGGCATCTAAAAACTCCTTATCTTGTTCAAGTTTTTCAGCATTTTTAAAATTATCTCTAGATTCTTTAATTATAAGGGCATTTTCTTCATACATCATGACCAAATCTAAGAAATCTGTATTTTTTAGAAGGTCATTTAATAATAGCAAGGATTGATTGTAGGTATCATAATCAAGATCACCCTTATCTTGAGTTTTATAGGACATATATAAATCTGTAACGGTTGTATTTACAACTTCTTCACTTATATATGATGAAAAATACTCAAAAATACTATAGGTGTCCGAAGAAGGGACCAAATAACCTTTGACCAAGGCTATAAGTTTACTGTTCATAGCTTCACTTAGAAAATCGTAAAACTCTGGATTGTTCTTTTCAGTTTCAAATAATTGATCATGGTAAGATTTAGCATTGGGATAATCATCTTGTTCTATGGCCATACTCAATTGTTTGTAATCATTTTTAGCAGGAGGCCTCTTATTATTTACTAAGTGAAGGGCAAAGTCTAAGGTGAAATAAATTGTTAGAGCAACAAGCACAATGATTAATATAACCATTGAAACTTTCAGAAGACTTTTATTAAAGGATTTATTACTTGTACTTTTTTTTCTTGAAGTAGATTTTTTCTTTTGTGTTTTTTTACTCATTATTATTTTCCCTTGTTTTAATAAGGACATCTTATCACTATTCAATAATAAAATAAATATTTGCTAATTAATAATATGTCTCATTAACAATTATATTTCTATTTGCTATTTTTACAAGAGTATTTGATTATACTAAGCCCAAGGTATAAAATGTAGAAAATATATTGAGAGATATTAGAAAAAGGATTAATAATATGAAATGTACAGCAACTTGCGCTTTTGGACTTGAGTCTGTTTTAAATAAAGAATTGAAGAATATGGGTTTTAAGGATATCCAAAGTGAAAATGGGAGAATTAACTTTGAATCAGATTTATATGGAGTTGCATGTGCAAATATTAATCTAAGAACTGCTGAAAGAGTCTATATAGAGCTAAAATTCTTTTATTCCAAAGATTTTGATACCTATTTTGATAATATTAAGACTATTAACTTTCATGACTTTATTGATAAAAAAGGTCGTATAGAGGTAGCAGTTACCTCTTTAAATTCTAAATTGCAAAGTATACCCGCATGTCAATCTGTAGCTAAAAAAGCTATAGTAGAATCAATGACTAAACACTTTAAATTGAAAAGATTAGATGAAACTGGTCCCACTTATCAAATCAGTATATTCATATACAAAGACAAGGTTAGAGTTTACTTGGATACAAGTGGAGTTTCTTTATACAAAAGAGGGTATAGGGCCATAAGTGGCCAGGCTCCATTAAAAGAAACCTTGGCATCAGCTTTAGTTCAAATAAGCTATTGGAACAAAGAAAAGATACTCTTGGATCCTTTTTGTGGCTCAGGCACCATATTAATTGAAGCTGCTTTGATTGCCAACAATATTGCGCCAGGACTTTATAGAAATTTTTTAAGCGAAAGCTGGCCAATTTTTGGGAATTCCCTATGGGATAAAGCTAGAGATTTTTATCAAGAAGCTATAGAAAGTGGTCCTGTGGCAGAAATAATTGGCTATGATATAGACAAAGAGATAATTGCAATTGCAAAAAGTAATGCCAAAAGGGCCAAGGTGGACCATTTAATAGATTTTAGGGTTGGAGATTTCAAAGACATTGAAGTTCCCTATGAAAAGGGTATAATCATCTGTAATCCTCCTTATGGTGAAAGATTAGAAAATGTATTTTTAGCCAACAAATTATATGAAGATATATATTTAAAGTTTAAAGAGTTTCCAAAGTGGAGCAAATATATTTTTGCTCCTGATGGAGTTTTTGAAGAAGGCTATAAAGATAAGCCTGACAAGAAACGTAAACTCTACAATGGTAGAATACTTTGCTATTACTACCAATACTTTGGTGAAAAATAGGAGGGGACATGAATAAGAACCAATTGTCTAAGAAACTTTCTCTAGTTATGGATATTCCAAAAACATATAGTGATCAAATTATTAATAATGTTTTTGCAATTATGAGAACAGCCTTGAAAGAGGAAAAAAGAATAACAATATTAGATTTTGCAACCTTTACTGTGAAAAAAAGAAAGGGTCGGAAAATAAGAGATATAACTACAGATGAAACTATTAATGTTCCTGACTTTTATGAATTGAGAATTAAAGCTTCCAACTCTTTAAAAGAGTATTTAAATGAGGATTTAAGTAAAAATATTATTGAGGACTAAATATTTTTGAGATTAACAAGATTCATATTAAGTGAATGTTGATAAAAGAAGATATAGAAGATATAATGTCGAAAATTAAATGTAGCAGGTGAGAGATGAATAAAATAGAAATGCAAAACCCTATAGTTGAAATTGATGGAGATGAAATGACAAGAATTCTTTGGCAGATGATAAAGGATTATTTGCTTCTTCCCCACATAGACTTAAAAACAGACTATTATGACCTTTCATTAATAAATAGAGATAAAACAGATGATCAAGTTACTTTTGATAGTGCTTATGCCATTAAAAAACATAAGGTTGGGGTTAAATGTGCCACAATAACTGCTAATGCTCAAAGAGTAGAAGAATATAAGCTAAAAAAAATGTGGAAAAGCCCTAATGGTACTATAAGAGAAATTTTAGATGGAACAGTCTTTAGAGAACCTATTGTAGTAAGTAATATAAAACCCACTGTATCAACCTGGAAAAAATCTATAGTTATAGCTAGACATGCCTATGGAGATGTGTATTCCGCTACAGAGTATTTTGTGGATAAAGCCGGTAACTTAAGATGTACATATGACAAAGATAATGATTTGACAGATAATGTTCTGGATTTAAGGTTTGAAGGTGAAGGAATTGTTCAAATTCAACACAACAAAACAGAATCTATAAAGTCTTTTGCTAGATCTTGCTTTAGTTATGCCCTTGATAAAAAAATTGATCTTTGGTTTTCAACTAAGGATACTATTTCTAAAAAGTATGATCATCATTTTAAAGATATTTTTGATGAAATATATAAACAAGAATACATGTTAGAGTTTAAAAAGAATAATATAGAATATTTTTATACCTTAATAGATGACGCTGTGGCTAGGGTAATGAGAGATGAAGGTGGTTTTTTATGGGCTTTAAAAAACTATGATGGGGATGTTATGAGCGATATGATATCTGCGGCTTTTGGTTCTTTAGCCATGATGACTTCAATATTAGTTTCACCAAATGGTGAATTTGAATATGAAGCAGCTCATGGTACTGTTACACGACATTTCTATAGACACTTAAAAGGAGAGGAAACTTCAACCAATTCTATGGCTACTATTTTTGCTTGGACAGGTGCCTTAAGAAAAAGAGGTCAATTAGACAATAATAATAGGCTAATAGAATTTGCTGACCTTTTGGATAAAACCTGTATAGAATCTATTGAAGAAGGATTTATAACAAAGGATTTATCAAATCTAGTAAAAAGTGATAAAATCACTGTATTAAATACTGAAGAATTTATAATTAATATTGCTGATAGATTAAAGGAGAAACTTTCATGAAAATAACAAGAGAAACTACAATATTAGATGTACTTAAAATGGATCCAAATACAGCTGACATTTTCTTTGCATTTGGAATGCACTGCATCGGATGTCCTCATTCAGCTGGAGAAAGCATTTATCAAGCTGCTAACACCCATGGTGTGGATGCCAATGCTCTAATAGATGCTTTAATTGCATACTTTGAATAGGTAAGTAGTATAAATAAAGTATTATGATTCATATAGTCCTTGTAGAGCCTGAGATACCCCAAAATACTGGTAATATAGCTAGGACCTGTGTAGCCACAGGTTCTCCTTTGCATTTAATAAAACCCTTGGGTTTTTCTTTAGAAGAAAAGACTCTTAAAAGGGCAGGACTGGATTATTGGAAGGACTTGGATCTTCATGTTTATGAATCATTAGAGGAGTTTTTAGAGCTTAAAAAGAATTGCTCCTTATACTTTGCTTCAACAAAAGGCAAGAAGGTTTATTCAGATATAGCTTACCCAGACAACTCATATATTTTATTTGGCAAAGAAACAAAAGGCTTACCAGAGGACCTTTTAAGAGATAACTATGATAAAACCATACGTATTCCTATGATTAACGACACTAGGTCTCTTAATTTGTCTAACAGTGTAGCCTTGATTTTGTATGAAGTTCTAAGACAATTTGACTTTATTAATTTGAAAAAAGATGGATTTTTAAATTTATAGTTAAATTTTTAACAAATTGACTTGTTTTACACCTTTTTGTATTGAAAAAGACAAGAGGTTATTATAGAATTATTTAGAAGAAATTTTTTGATTTATTAGGAGGAACAATAAATGAAAGTAAAAATAGGTATTAATGGATTCGGTAGAATTGGACGTTTAGTCTTTAGAGCTGCCATTGACAATCCTGAAGTTGAAATTAAAGGTATTAATGATCCTTTTATAGATGTGCCATATATGGCTTATATGTTGAAATATGATTCAGTTCATGGACAATTTAAAGGAACGATTGAAACAGGCGAAGATTATTTAATTGTTAATGGACAAAAAATAAATGTTTATGGCAAAATGGAACCTGCCCAAATCGATTGGAAAGGCTGTGGAGCTGAATATATCGTAGAATCTACTGGTGTTTTTCTAACAAAAGAAAAGGCAGCTGGGCACTTAGAAGCTGGAGCTAAAAAAGTTATTATGTCTGCTCCTTCAAAGGATGATACTCCAATGTTCGTTATGGGAGTTAACCAAGACAAATATACAACAGATATGAATTTTGTTTCTAATGCTTCTTGTACAACAAACTGTCTAGCACCTCTAGTAAAGGTTATGCATGATAACTTTGGCGTTGTTGAAGGCCTTATGACTACAGTTCATGCTATTACAGCAACTCAAAAGACCGTTGATGGACCTTCTGCTAAGGACTGGAGAGGTGGAAGAGCCGCTTCTGCTAACATTATTCCTTCTAGCACAGGTGCTGCAAAAGCAGTTGGTAAGGTTATTCCTTCTTTAAATGGAAAACTTACAGGAATGTCTATGAGAGTTCCTACAGTTAACGTTTCAGTAGTGGACGTTACCTTAAGATTAGACAAACCAGCTTCCTATGACCTTATCTGTGAAACAATGAAAAAGGCTTCAGAAAATGAAATGAAGGGTATTATTGGATATACAGAAGACGCTGTAGTTTCTACAGACTTTATTACAGATCCAAGAACCTGTATCTTTGATGCTACAGCTGGAATTTCATTAAATGATAATTTTGTTAAACTTGTATCCTGGTATGACAATGAGTGGGGCTATTCTAATAAGACAGTCGACCTAATTGTCCATATGGCTAAAGTTGACGCTAAGTAAAAAATTTAAGGCCCGTGAAAACGGGCCCTATTATTGCATAAGGAGACCGTGATGACAACTTTATTAAATAAGAAAACCGTTGAAGACATTAATGTAAGTGGAAAAAGAGTTATCGCTAGAATGGATTTCAATGTACCTTTACAAGATTCAGTTATAACAGATGACAAAAGAATCAGAGAAGCTATGAAAACCATTAAGTATCTTTCAGACAACAAAGCAAAAACAATTTTAGTATCCCATTTAGGAAGGCCCAAGGGTCAATTTGACATGAAATATTCCTTAAAACCTGTAGCTAAAAGAATTTCTGAGCTTTTAGGCAAAGAAGTTGTTCTTGCTGCAGATGTAATCGGTGAAGATGCTAAAGCTAAAGCTGCTGCTCTAAAAGATGGCGATGTAATGCTATTGGAAAATGTTAGATTTCATAAGGAAGAAGAAAAGAATGATGAAGAGTTTTCAAAAAGCTTAGCTTCTTTTGCTGACATTTTTGTAAATGATGCTTTTGGTACAGCTCATAGAGCCCATGCTTCTACAGCTGGAATAGCAAGATTTTTGCCTGCAGTTTCTGGATATCTAATTAAAAAAGAAATTGATTTTATGTGTCAGGCCTTAAACAATCCTGTTAGACCCTTCATTGCCATTTTAGGTGGTGCTAAAGTTTCTGACAAAATTGGAGTTATTGAAAGTCTTTTAGAAAAGGTTGACTCCATAATTATTGGTGGGGGAATGGCATATACCTTCTTAAAAGCTCAAGGCTATGAAATTGGTACTTCAATTTGTGAAGATGACAAATTAGAACTGGCCTTAGATTTATTAAAAAGAGCTAAAGAAAAAGGTGTTAATCTATTATTACCTAAAGATATCGTTGTTGCTGATGAATTTAAAAATGATGCTAATATATCCATAAAAGATTATGACCAAATTCCTAGTAATCTAATGGGTCTAGACATTGGACCAAAAACAATAGACTATTTTTCTGATACTATAAAAGATGCTAGAACAATTATATGGAATGGGCCTATGGGAGTTTTTGAATTTAAAAACTTTGCAAATGGTACAAAAATGATTGCTCAAGCAGTTGCAAATGCTGATGCCACCTCAATTATTGGGGGAGGAGATAGTGCAGCTGCTGTTGAACTTTTAGGTTTTGCTGATAAGGTTAGCCACATCTCAACCGGTGGTGGCGCATCACTAGAATTCTTAGAAGGTAAGGTTTTACCTGGTATTGATGTATTGGAGGATAAATGAGTAGAAAAAAAGTAATTGCTGGAAACTGGAAAATGAATAAGACACCAAAAGAAGCTTCTGCATTTATAAAAGAGCTTGTTGCTAGTGTTAAAGATGTAAAAGATATTGTTGTTTGTGCAGTACCATATGTAGCTGTAGATTCTGCTGTTAAAGCGTCTAGAAGAACAAGAATCAAGATAGCTGCTCAAAATATGCATGCTTTAGAAAATGGTGCTTATACAGGAGAAGTTTCTGCTGAAATGTTGGTAGATGCAGGTGTTAGTTATGTCATAATTGGACACTCTGAAAGAAGACAATATTACAATGAAACAGATGAAACTGTTAATCAAAAGGTTTTAAAAGCCCTATCAGTTGGACTAAAGCCTATTGTCTGTGTTGGAGAATCTTTAGAACAAAGAGAAATGGGTGTTACTGAAGATTTTGTTTCATATCAAGTTAAATACGCTCTTAAAGGTGTATCTGAAGAAGATATGAAAAACGTAATAATAGCATATGAACCTATTTGGGCTATTGGAACAGGCAAAACAGCAACATCAGAACAAGCTAATGAAATTTGTGCCCTTATAAGAAGAGTTGTTTTAAATCTATATAGCAGAAGAACAGCTAATCGTGTAATCATTCAGTATGGTGGTTCAGTTAACTCAAAGAATGTTAAGGAACTATTTTCTATGAGTGATATAGATGGTGGCTTAGTTGGTGGCGCAAGTCTAAAAATAGATGAGTTTGATAAAATAATAAATTATAATTTATAAGTAAACACATTGGAGGTTAAAATGAAACAATATATCCCTATAGAAGCAATATGGGCAAGAGAAATAATAGACTCTAGAGGAAATCCTACAGTTGAAGTTGAAGTATTTGTAGATGGTGGTTTTGTTGGAAGAGCTGCTGTACCAAGTGGTGCTTCAACAGGAGCTTTTGAAGCTGTAGAACTTAGAGATGGAAACAAATCAGTATACCTTGGTAAAGGTGTTCAAAAAGCAGTTGATAATGTAAACGAAGTGATTGCTCCAGAACTAGAAGGTCTTAACGTTTTAGACCAAGTTCAAATTGATAAGCTAATGATTGAACTAGATGGAACAGAAAATAAAAGCAAACTAGGTGCTAACGCTATTTTAGGTGTTTCTCTTGCAGTTGCAAAAGCAGCAGCCGAAGCTTTAGGTCTTAGCCTTTATGAATACATAGGCGGAGTTAATTCTAAAACACTACCAGTTCCCATGATGAACATTATTAATGGTGGAGAACACGCTGATAACTCAGTTAGCTGCCAAGAATTTATGATTATGCCTGTTGGAGCTACTTCTTTTAAAGAAGGCTTAAGATGGTGTGCGGAAGTTTTCCATACTCTTAGAGGAGTTTTATCTAAAAAAGGTTATTCTACAGCAGTAGGCGATGAAGGTGGATTTGCACCTGATTTAAAAACAGATGAAGAAGCTCTTCAAGTTATTGTTGAAGCTATCGAATTAGCTGGCTATAAACCCTATGATCAATTTAGAATTGCATTAGATCCAGCTGCTACTGAAATGTATGAAAAAGCTAAAGCAAAAGGTCAAGAAGGCTCATATTATTTCTGGAAAACTGACAGAATGTTTACCTTAGATGAAATGATTGATTATTGGGCAGAAATGGTTGATAAATATCCTATTATCTCTATTGAAGATGGTCTTGCAGAAGAAGACTGGGATGGCTGGAAAAAGCTTACTGATAGACTTGGTGATAAAATTCAATTAGTTGGTGACGACCTATTTGTTACTAATACCAAAAGACTTAAAAAGGGTATTGAATTAGGAGTTGCAAACTCAATTTTAATTAAAGTTAACCAAATTGGTACCTTAACCGAAACCCTGGAAGCTATTGAAATGGCTAACAGAGCTGGTTATACAGCGGTTACAAGTCACCGTTCTGGCGAAACTGAAGATACAACCATAGCTGACATAGCTGTTGCTACAAACTCAGGGCAAATTAAAACAGGTGCTCCTTCTAGAACAGACAGAGTAGCTAAATACAATCAACTTCTAAGAATAGAAGAAGAATTGGATGAAGTTGCAGTATATCCTGGTTTAGATGCTTGGTTTAATATTAAGGCATAATAAAAATCATTTAAATATTTAAGTCACTTCGCGATAAGTGATGATACATGTAAAACAAGGCCACAGATACAATGCTTTACAAGCAGTATCTGTGGTTTTATAATTAAAAGAAAATATAACATAAAGAATAGAAAGTTATAGATCAAGAAAAAGGAAATTATTTGTCTTGAATTATATTCCATAGGAGATGCTATGAAACTAGTAATTATAATTGGTGCAGGTGCTGTAGGGAAAATGACAGTTGGACAAGAATTGATGAAGATAACAGATCTACGACTATATCATAACCATATGGATATAGAATTGGGGATAGAAATTTTCGGTCAATACAAGTATGTTCGTGGTGCAGTCAGACGCATTCGGGAAGTAATATTTGATGAATTTGCCAAAACTGACTTATATGGCATGATTTTTACCTTCATGTGGGCCTTTGACCATCAATCCGATTGGGACTATATTAATAGCCTTGTAGATATTTTTCGACGCAATAATGCAGATATTTATTATGTTGAGTTGGTAGCGCCACAAGAAATTAGACTTCAAAGGCACATGACAGAAAATAGGCTTAAGCATAAGGCTTCTAAAAGAAATATGGATTTTTCAACTGAGCTTTTACTAAAAGAAGATAAGAATTATCGACTGGTAAGTAAAGACGGAGAAATTCCTTTTGAAAACTATATTAAAATTGATAACTCCAATTTGCAGCCTGAGGTTGTAGCTCAAATGATAAAAGAGAAGTTTTCCTTTTAATGTGTTTTGTATATTCGTCTTTGTATATTATAATTAAAGAGAAAAAATCTTTAAAGGAGGAGATAAACGGTTTATACTGTTTTATACAAATTTAAATGTTAATTAAAAGTTTTGAAAAGGACAATCTAAAGGTAAATGTATTTGATACAAGGAAAAATATGGGTATTCAAGCAGCGCATGATGTTAGAGATGCAATTAAAAAAGCCCTTACTCAAAAAGAAGAAATTAATATAGTCTTTGCTGCAGCCCCTTCTCAAAGTGATTTTTTTGAAAGACTTATAACCTTAGATGATATAGAGTGGGGAAGAATTAATGCTTTTCATATGGATGAGTATTTAGGAATAGAACAAGATGCTCCCCAAGCTTTTGGAAACTTTCTAAGAAATGCTATATTCTCTCATGTTAATTTTAAAAATATCTATTATTTAGATCCTAGTGTAGATGATGTTACAAAAGAATGTATGAGATATGAATCTCTATTAGAGAATAATCAAATTGATATTGTATGTATGGGTATTGGTGAAAATGGCCATATAGCTTTTAATGACCCTCCAGTAGCAGACTTTGATGATAAGGTAAAGGTTAAGGTTGTTAAGTTAGATCATGCTTGTAGAAGTCAGCAAGTAAATGATGGTTGCTTTTTAAGTTTAGAAGAGGTGCCAAAATATGCAATGACCCTAACAATACCGGCTTTATTTGAAGGAAAGAAATTATTTTGCATGGTTCCAGCCCAAAGTAAGGCAGAAGCAGTTTACCAGACACTAGAGGGCGAAATAAGCACCAAGTGTCCTGCATCAATACTTAGACATCACTTAAGTGCTAAGCTCTATTTGGACCAATTAAGCGCATCTAAAGTACTTTAATATGAGAGGTATATATGGAAAAAGCCTATAAAGCTGCTTTAAATTTTTCTTATGAAGGTGAAATACAAGAAATTTCCCCTATGGGTAAGGGTCACATTAATAAGACCTATCTAGTAATAACTAATAAAGAGAAATACACTTTACAATGTATAAATACAAATGTATTTAAAGATCCACAATCTTTAATGGAAAACTTCTATAATGTCACTGAATTTATAAGTAAAAAGATTGAAGATGGTAGAGCTAGTTATCTGAAAAAGACTCTTAGTGTGGTAAAAAGCAAAGATGGAAATATCCTGTATTTAGATGATTTTGGTAGCTATTGGCGTTCCTATATTTACATTGATAAGGTTATAACCTTTCAAAAGGCTACAGATTTAGAGACAGTTTTTAAGGCAGGTTATGCCTTTGGTGACTTTATAAACATCTTATCTGACTACAATATAGATGAGCTTCATGAAACTATTAAGGATTTTCACAATACTAAAGTAAGGTTTGAAAATTTCAAAAAGTCCTTAGAAAAGGATATTGTAAATAGAGCAAAGCAAGCTAAAGAAGAAATTGAATTTATCTTAAAAAGAGAAAAAGATTATTCAATTGTAGTGGATAAATTAGAAGAGAATCTTATACCTACTAGAGTTACCCACAATGATACCAAATTAAACAATCTACTATTTGACCAAGACACTTTTGAACCAGTTTGCATTGTGGATTTAGATACAATTATGCCTGGTTCTTTGTTGTATGACTATGGAGATGCCTTAAGAATTGCTGGCTCTTCTGCAGAAGAAGATCAAAGTGATTTAAGTAAAGTAAATTTTGTTATGGATAACTTTATTTATTTCACTAAAGGCTTTTTAAAAGCTACAAAAGATAGTATTACAAAAGAAGAATTGGAGCTACTAGCTTTTTCTATTAAGTTAATAACTCTTGAAATTGGAATGAGATTTCTAACAGATTATTTAGACAATGATATATATTTTGCAACTAAAAGAGAAGACCATAATTTAATAAGGGCTAAAAATCAATTTAAGCTGGTAAAAGATATTGAAGAGAACTTAGATCAAATGAATGAATTAGTAAGAAAGATTTATGAGGAATTATCATGAAATATGTATGCAAGAACCTTTCATCTTTAGAAAAATGCCTATTTACAGATAAAATAGATTCTTTTTCTAGTATAGAATCAATAAGTGCTTTAAAAAATGAAAAAATAAATTTTCAAATTGCCTATACTGTATTACACCAAGAGTTAAGAGATAAGGTACCCCTGTTTTTCAAATTTGACTCTGAACTGGAAGAATTTATAAAGGTTTACAAGGTGGAGCATGTAGCTTGTAGATTTCCAATTTATAGAAATACAGACAAAGAAGATTATATGATTGAAAGTGGGCAAATGGTTCCTGATATTTTAGAAGAATATGACAAAGAAGATAATGTATATTTTGTTCCTGATACCTTACAGACCTTGTGGGTTGAAGTAGATTTGGAAAAGAATGATAAGTTTAAGGGCTTACATGAAATAGCCTATTCTTTTTACAACAAAGAAGGGGACTTAGTACTGGATAATTCTATAAAAATTGAAATAATCGATAAAAAGCTAGAAAGCCAAGACCTTATCTTTACCCAATGGTTCCATGGAGATTGTTTAGCTTCCTACTATAATATAGATTTTTTGTCTGATCAACATTTTAGCATTATGAAAGACTTTCTTAAAACAGCCAAAGAATATGGTGTTAATGCTATATTAACCCCTGTGCTAACACCTCCTTTAGATACTAAAATTGGGGGAGAAAGACCTACAATGCAATTGGTTAAGGTGGAAGTTACTAAAGGTGGATATAAGTATGACTATAGTCTTTTAGATAGATGGGTAGATATGTGTCTTGAAATAGGCTTTGAGTATTTTGAAATATCTCACTTTTTCACCCAGTGGGGAGCTAAACATGCTCCAAAGGTAATGGCTTTAGTTGATGGAAAAGAAAGAAGAATATTTGGATGGGATACAGATGCTACTTCTAAAGAATACATTAGTTTTCTAAGAGACTTTATATCTAATTTACTTAAATATTTAAAAAACAAAGGAATAGATAAGAAGTGTTTCTTCCACATATCTGATGAGCCTAAAGAAACAACCTTAGACAATTACTTAGCAGCTAAAAATAGTATTATTGACCTTTTAGATGGCTATTTAGTAACAGATGCCTTATCTGATATTGAATTTTATGAAAAAAAGGTAGTATCAAATCCTATACCTGCTACAGATAAGATTCATAAATTTATAGATAAAGAAGTAAAGGATCTTTGGGCCTATTATTGTGGAGGACAAAACAGACTTGTTAGTAATAGATTTATTGCAATGCCTGCATATAGAAATCGTATTATTGGGTTACAGTTATATAAATATCACATTAAAGGCTTTTTACATTGGGGCTACAACTTCTATTACAATCAGTTTTCAAGAAAGTTACTTAACCCTTTTATGATAAATGATGGAGACTTTTTTACACCTTCTGGAGATGCCTATAGTGTTTATCCAGGCTTTGATAGAAAACCCTTAAAATCTACAAGGCTATTAGTCTTTAATGAAGCACTAACAGATATGAGGGCTTTTAAGACCTTAGAAAAACTAAGCTCTTATGAAGAAGTAATGTCCTTAATTGAAGATGAATTAGATAAAACTAATAACTTTGATGAGATTACCTTTTATCAATATCCACAAAATACTTCATACCTCTTAAATCTCAGACACAAAGTAAATAAGGCTATAAAAGATAAGTTAGAAGGATAAAAATAATATAGATTTGTAACTTAAATAATACTTGTATTCCAAGTATTATTTTTATATGAAAACAAAGAGACTTTTTATACCTTTTACTTCAATCTTTGCTAGTTTGGGAATACTTTTATTTACAAGAAGAGAAATCTTCTCTATAGTAACTATGGTTTTTGCTTTAACTTTTATTTTTCTTGTGCTTGCACATAAAGATAAAGAAAAATGGAAAACAAAAGCTTTTACCTTACTGTATTTTCTTTTCGTAGGAGCTATCTTTTTCACATATACCCTGCTTGCTTTTGATAGAATAGATAGGGATCTTAAAGATAATACTAATTCTAAAGGCAATGTTTATTTAAAAGTTAAGCAAGCAACAATAGAAGGGTATATCTGTAAGGTTGATTACTTAGATAAATCCCTAAGATTTGAAGTTCAGACAAAAACTTTTAAGTATATAGCTGAAACTAGAGATTTGAGTTTGATAGATAGCTTTGTATTAGGAGACTTTGTTCAAGTAAAAGGTTCATTTTCAAAGCCAAAAACTAATTTTAATAAGGGCCAAGTTGATAATATCCTATCCACTTATGCTAAAAACATATCAGCAACAATATACTTTAATAAAAGTGATATAAAGAAGCTTGGAGAGAACAAATTATACACTTTGGTTGAAAAACTCCAAAGTCAGTTTTTAGATAGAGCAAAAGTTCGCTTAGAAGGGGAAAGTTATAATTTAGCTAAAAAACTAATTTCTGGTAATTATGATTATCAAGATAAAATATTAAAAGATAAACTTCTAATCTCAGGCTTATCCCATCTATTCTCAATTTCTGGCACCCATTTTTCTTTATTAATTTATCCCCTTTATAAGGCTTTAAAATATATGAGCAAAAACAAGATATTTGTTTTAATTCCATTAATATTAATATGCCTATTCTTTCTTGTCTTTACAGGTTTATCAACTGGAGCAATCAGATCCTTTATAGCTTTAATGGGAATTTGTATTGCAGATATCTTCAACTTGGATAAAAACAAGTATATATCTTTTTCTTTATCAGTTTTGTTGGTTTATCTATTTAACCCTCTAATATTGTTTGATTTATCCTTTTTACTCTCTTATGGAGCAATATTAAGCATTATTATTTTTCAGCCAATAGTAAACAAAGGTTTTAAAAAAATCACTTCATCTTTAAATTCAAAGATAGAAGGTAGTGACTTAAAGAATAATACTTATTTATCTTTGCAATATGAAAGACTTAAAAAAAGTAAAGTTTCAATAATTCTTAATAAATCAATAAGAAATATTTTAATTTCTATAAGTGTATTACCTGGAATATTTCTTCTAAATTACAAATTGTTTCATATTGTCTATAGCTATTCACTTATATCTAATTTATTAGCCCTGCCATTTATTTTACCTATGATTTTATCTCTTTGGCTAAGTCCCATCTATCCTACTTTCTTTTTAAAAATCTTTGAAGTTTCCTCTAATTTAATTATGAAAATAGCAGAGAATGTAGCATCTTGGGAAAATGCATATTTTTACTTAAAAGATTTTCATTATGTTTTGATAACACTAAGTATCTTGATAGTTTTTTTGTTTTTAAATAAAGACCTTTTTAAAAAGATTCATTATCATCTTACACTTTTTATATTACTTCTTGTTTTAACCTTATCTAGCATATTTATATATTCTTCAAAGGTAGTTTTTTTAGATGTAGGTCAAGGAGATAGTTGTATGATTTCTTTATCTAATGGAAAAACCTATTTAATTGATACAGGAACATATATAAGTCCATCTGTTATAGCATATTATGCTGGAAATAAACTAGATGGTATATTTATAAGTCATGGAGACCAGGACCATTGTGGGGCTATCTTTAATTTACTTGATGAATTTAAGGTTAATAATATATATTTTCCCTTAACAAACTTTGACAAAAATGCTAGTTTAATAGAAGAAATTAAAGAGTATGAGGGTTTACAAGTAAAAGAGTTGGAATATAAGGACTATATTCAAGGTAAGGCCTTTAAAATTGATGTATTAAGTCCAGATAGAAAATATAAGTACAAGGATATTAATGATGCATCAATGATGCTAAAAGTAAGTATTAAAGGCATTAATCTCCTATTTACAGGTGATGGAGATATAAGTAAGATGAATCACATCTTACAAGATATAGATATTCTAAAGCTTCCTCATCATGGGGATTCTAAAAAGCTATCCCATTCTCAATTTAAAAACCAGAGATTATCCACAGGTATTATATCTGTAGGTTTAAACAATTCATATAACTTACCCCATGAGAGCACTATTGATGTTTTTACTCAAAACAAAATTAAAATACTTAGAACCGATTATGATGGAAGTATAGAGATATATATCTTGTCAAATAACTTTTATATTTTTAAAGAGAAATAATGTGATAAGATTGATTTATGGATTACCAGACTATTAAAGATGAAATTATGAATAAAGAATTTAAGAAGATATATCTTTTGCATGGAGAAGAAGAGTATCTAATGAATATGGTTTTTAATGTTCTTAAAACAAGTATTGCAAAGTCTAAAGGTTTAGACTTTGAATATATATCCATAAATGAAGTTAATAGTGCTAAAGAAATTTTAGACCAAGTTAGCACTTATTCATTTTTTGGTACAAGTAAATTTATAAAGTGTTTTAATTGTAATCTTTTTTCTAACAAATTTGAGGATGCAAACATGCTCTTAGACCTAAAAGACCATATAATTGAAGATTACTATATAGTGTTTTTAGAAAAGGATTTACAAAAGAACACCAAGGTATATAAGTATTTTAAAGATAATAAGTTTTCCTATGAATTTAAGACCCCGAAGCCCTATGATTTAAAAAAATTCATTAAAGATACTTTTACAAAAGAGAAGAAGCAAATATCCAGTTCAAATGTAGATTTATTGTTAGAATATTCAGGTTCTAACATGTCTTTTATAAATCAAAATATTCAAAAACTTCTTTTATACCTTAAAGATGAAAAAGAAGTTAAAGCTGAGGATATTAAGCTTTTATCTACAGGTACCATAGATACTAGAGCTTATGAATTGACTAATTATCTTTGTAGTAAGAACTTTGATAAAGCTTTAGAAACATACAAAGACTTATCTTCTTTGAAATATGGTTTGCCATATTTTTCAACCTTGTTATTTAATCATTTTGCAGATATATATTATCTAAAGGTAAATGACATCACCTTTAGTAATGATTTTAAACAAAAGAAACAAATTGAATGTGGAAGAAACTTTAAAATTGAAAACTTGGTAGAAATACTAGAAAGCATAAAAGAAAATGACCATTTGTTTAAAAGTGGAAAAATAGATCAAGAGAGTGGACTATATACGATATTTTCTAAAATAACTAGTTATTAAGCCCTATTTTTTTTATCTATGCTATAATTCAAATAATTTGAAAATAAAGAGGTAACTATGCGCTGGACAAGAGAAGAATATATAGATTATGTAACATTTCAATCAAATGAAAAAAGAATGTTTGTAGAATTATTCGGACCCTTAATTGGATTAGAAGAAGAATGGATTGCCCAAGGTGCCACAGAGGATGAATTAAACATGACAGCCTTTGATTGGGATTATGTGCCATATATTAATTGTGGTGCTCAATTTGATGTTTTTAATGCCCCTAAAGAGAAGGTGCTAGAAGAGACAGAAGATTATAAAATAACCTTAGATGGTCTAGGTAGAAAGATGAAGCTTATTAAGTTTTCTGCAACCATTCCTTTACCAATGAATTATCCTGTTAAAACTATGGATGATTGGTTAAAAATTAAACACTTTTATGAATTTGATGAAAAAAGAATTGACTATAATGATGTGAAAAATGCTGCTCAAAAACAAAAAGAAGGATACTTAGTAAGAGCACCCATACCAGGAGGCTTTGATTTACCTAGACAACTTATGGGAGAAGAAGAATTAAGTTATGCCTTTTATGATGAGCCTGAGTTAATAAAAGATATACTAGACACTGCCTCTGACACAGCCTTAAAGATTTTAGATAGGATTTCTGAATATTTAGTAGTAGACCATTTGTCAATTCATGAAGATATGGCCGGAAAATCAGGATCTTTAATTGGACCAAACCATATCGAAGAATTTTTACAACCCTACTATTTAAAGGTATGGGATGCTTTTAAAGAAAGAGGAACTGCTATATTTTCACAAGATTCTGATGGGAATATGAATTCAGTAATTGATTCATTTTTAAAGTGTGGCCTAAATCAAATGTATCCTAATGAGCCTGCAGCAGGTATGGATATTGTTACAATACATAATAAGTATGGAAAAAAATTATCACTAAAAGGTGGAATTGATAAATTTGTACTTAGAGATAGTAAACTAGCAGTACTAAGAGAACTAGAACACAAGATGCAAAAATCAATGCAAGAAGGTGGTATTGTCTTTGGATTAGACCATAGAATACCCAATGGTTCTTCATTAGAGCTTTATAGATATTATGTGAAAATGGGAAGAGAAATACTAGGAAGAGAACCTTTGGACAAAAAAAATAAAGGATGGATGCGCCAGGCTATCTAAAACATCCTTTATATTTATGAAATTAAAGAATGTCAATCATTATTTGGTTGACATTTTGCTTTTAATTCTTGAAGCTTTGTTCTTGTGAATAAGACCTTTGCTGGCTGCCATATCTGTTTGTTTAATGGCTTCTTTTATAAGACTATCTTTGTCTTCTGAATCATTTTCTATAGCAAGTAAAGCTTTTTTTAAAGCCTTTCTGTAAGATGATTTTGCTGAAGTGTTGTACAATCTCTTTTTTGCATTTGCTCTTGCTCTTTTTTCAGCTGAAATACTGTTTGCCAAATTTAATTACCTCCAATAAAAATTTCTTAAAATATAACATAAGATAGGTATTTATGCAATCATTTGCACTTTCTTTTCAAGGAAAATATCATATTTTATCCTCTTAATATTCTCTATAAATCTAGATTATGCTATTATTATTATATGAAAAAAAGAATGGAAGAACTGGTTAAATTAATTAACTATTACAATAAAAAATATCATGAACAAGATATTTCTGAAATTAGTGACTATGAATACGATGAATTATATAAAGAATTAGTAAAGCTAGAAGCAGAATATCCTCAGTTTGTATCAGCTGATTCTCCAACTTTGAAAGTTGGTGGAAGGCCTTCTGAAAATTTAAAAAATATTAAGCATCCTGTACCTTTAGAAAGTTTGTCAAATGCTTTTTCTTTGGAAGACCTAATTGCTTTTGATAAAAGAATAAAAAAAGATATAGAAAAGCCAGAATATGTTTTAGAAAAAAAATTAGACGGCTTATCTGTAACCTTGCTATATGAAAATAATGAATTTGTATTAGGCTTAACCAGAGGTGATGGTATAAGTGGTGAAGATGTAACTGTAAATCTTAGGACTATAGAAAATTTACCTAAAAAGCTAAGTGGAAATAAAATAGATTACCTTTTAGTTAGAGGGGAAGTCTATATGAGTAAAAGCACTTTTATAGAGTTAAATGAAGAAGCTAGAGAACAAAACACAAAACTATTTGCCAACCCAAGAAATGCAGCAGCAGGCTCTTTAAGACAACTTGATCCTAGCATAACTAAAAATAGAAGGCTTAAAGTAAAGGTCTTTAATATTCAAAAGATAGAAGGTTATACTTTTTCAAATCATAAAGAATCCTTTGACTTTTTAAATAAACTGGGTTTTCCCGTAAATGACCTTGAAATAGTAACAAATGACATATCAAAGGTCTATGAAAAAATTAAGGAAATCAATTCATCTCGAAATAAATTTGAATTTGAAATAGATGGAGCAGTTATAAAAATAAATAATTTAAATGATAGAGAAGTTTTAGGTTCTACTGCTAAGGCTCCAAGATGGGCTGTAGCTTTTAAGTTTCCACCAGAAGAGATTGAAACAGACTTATTAGATATATATTTGCAAATTGGAAGAACAGGGGTCTTAACTCCAAATGCTCTTTTAAAACCAGTTTATCTTGCAGGGTCTACAGTAAGTAGAGCTAGTCTTCATAACATGAACTATATTGAAAGTAAGGACATTAGGATAAATGATAAGGTGGTTGTATATAAGGGGGGAGACATAATTCCAACCATTTTAAAAAGTGTCAAAGAAAAAAGAAATGGTAAAGAAATTATATTTACTATGCCATCAAAATGTCCCTATTGTGACCATAAGGTTGAACAAGTTGAAGATCAAGCAGCATATAAGTGTAGTAACTATTCTTGTATTGGCCAAGTCCTAAGAAGGATTGAACACTTTTCTTCAAAAGATGCCATGGACATAGAAGGCTTAAGTAGGGCTACAATTGAGCTTTTGAACAAAGAGGGCTTTTTAAATTCAATTTTTGATATATATAAGTTGCATGAAAAAAGAGATAAACTCATAGAATTAAAAGGATTTGGGCCTAAAAAGGTTGATAATCTCTTAAATGCAATAGAAGCCTCTAAAAATGTGGATTTAGACCGCTTAATATTTGCTTTAGGTATTGATAATGTAGGCAAGACCATTGCTAGCTTATTTTCAGATAACTTAAAAAGCTTAAAGGCTTTAAAAGATGCATCTTATGAAGAATTAACATCTATTGAAACAGTTGGTCCTTTAATTGCAAAAGGGATAAGCGATTTCTTTTCTAATCCTGCCAATGAAAATATTATTATAAATTTAGAAGCCAATAATATTAACACAAGAGCCTTAACTCAAGATAAACCTAGTGATTTGAGCCTAAAGGATTTAACCTTTGTAATAACTGGGTCATTTGAAAAATATAAAAGAAGTGAACTACAAAAGATTTTAGAAGAAAAAGGGGGAAAAGTCACCTCTAGTGTAAGTAAAAACACAGATTATGTTATTGCAGGAGAAAATCCTGGAAGTAAATTAACAAAGGCTCAAGAGTTAAATATCAAAGTTTTAAGTTTGGAGGAATTAGAAGAATTTGTCTTGTAATTAAAAAATTAAAGACTATAATTGTTATGGGAGTTACCTGAGAGTAACCGAAGAAAGGATTTACTATGAACAAGAAAAAAACGATAACAATTATTAGCTTTATTATTTTAGCAATTATGGTTATTTCCATTAGCGGATGTAAGAAAGTCTTTGATACAAATCCACCAATAAAACCAATTAACGCCAAGATTGTAGCCATGAAAGGCCCTACTGGTATAGGTATGGTTAGAGTAATGAATGAAATAATTTCATTATCAGATTATGTGAATACTAAGTTTGAAATAATGACCTCTACTGAAACAGTAGTAGCTGGACTTTTAGACAAATCCATATCCATAGCAGCAGTACCAACTAATTTAGCTGCCGTTTTATACAATAGAACAGAAGGTGACATACAAATTCTTGCTGTACACACATTAGGGGTTTTACATATCTTAGATAAGTCTGGAACAATTAATTCAGTTGCAGATCTAAAAGGTAAAACAATAATTGCAAGTGGACAAGGTTCTTTACCACAATATGTTTTAGAATACATTTTACAAGAAAATGGAATTGACACTGACAAGGATGTAGAAATTGTATATAAGGGTGAACAAAGTGAAGTAGCAACCCTCTTTCTTTCTGGCCAAGCTGACATAGTAATGTTGCCTGAACCCTTTGTTTCAACAGTTATGAATAAAGATGATACTATAGTTCATGCAATAGACCTAAACACTGAATGGGAAAAGGTTGCACCAGGTATAACCTTGTCAATGGGATGTTTGGTAGCTCAAAAAAGCTTTATTGAAGAAAATCCCACAGAAGTAAACACCTTCTTAGATGAGTACAAAGCATCTATTGAATGGGTTTTAGCAGAACCATATAATGCAGCGGATTTAATTGTAAGTTCAGAAATAATTGACAACAGAGAAGTTGCAGAAAAAGCTATTCCAAACTGTAATATAGTTTACATTGACGCAAAAGATGCTGTTAACTCTTTAAATGCCTTTTTTGAATTCTTACACAATAATAACCCAGCAAGTGTTGGTGGCAAATTACCAGATGCCAACATTTATTACATGAGATAGGGAGAAGAAAATGACTGAATGTAACACAGATTGTTCCAATTGCTCTCAAGCAGATTGCGAAAGCAGAATTGAAAAAGAAAGACCCAATGACTTTTCACAAATTAAAAATGTTATAGCTGTTTTAAGTGGAAAAGGTGGCGTTGGTAAAAGTATGGTTACCTCCTTAATGGCTGTAGAGCTGACCAGACAAGGCTATAAGGTGGGTATCTTAGATGCAGACATAACAGGACCTTCCATTCCCAGAGCCTTTAATTTAAACGAAAAAGTAAAGGGTAGTGAAGCTGGAATATATCCTGCTAAAACCACTTTAGGTACTAAAATAATCAGTATAAATCTACTTTTAGATGATGCTACTGATCCTGTACTTTGGAGAGGCCCTATAATTTCTGGAGTTCTAAAACAATTTTATACCGATGTTGTCTGGGGTGAGTTAGATTATCTTTTAATTGATCTTCCACCAGGAACAGGGGATGTTGCTTTAACCATCTTCCAATCATTACCAGTGGATTACGCTGTCATTGTTACATCACCTCAAGACTTAGTATCTATGATTGTTGAAAAAGCTATTAAGATGGCTGAAATGATGGATATTAAAATACTTGGAGCAGTACAAAACTTTTCTTATGTAGTTTGTGATGATTGTGGAAATAAGATTGATTTATTTGGAAGTGAAAAAGAAAGTAATTTAAGTATTCCTTTATTGGATAAAATTCCTTTTGATAAGAAATTAGCAGGAGCTATCGATAGGGGCTTAGTAGAATTAGCAGAAAATACTTATATAGAAAATACAGTTAATGTTTTGACTAAGATCAATAAATAATAAAAAAGGACGAAACTGTAAAAAAGAGAAAAAGTATTATATAAAGATAAAGACAAAAATAACGAAGCAGGACTTCGTTTTTTTGTTGCCTTATTTTGTTTTTTGAATTTTATACAAACTTTTTAATAGCTTCTAATAAGGTTTCAACATTATCAGTATGGGCAACTAAAGAAATAGGTTTACTTAAGTCTAGAGAAAAAATTCCCATAATTGATTTAGCATCTACAACATATCTACCTGAAACTAGGTCAATATCATAATCAAAAGCTGAAACTAAATCAGCAAATTCTTTTACGTCACTTATAGATAAAAAGTTTATTTTTATAGACTTTTCCATATATCTCCTCCTAAATTTATATTCAGCAAGACATAATATAGCATATTGTTACATAAACATCAATGATGATATAATATTACAAGAGGTGGATTATGGTAGAATTAAGCAATGATTTGATAAGTGTAAGTATTAAAAAAATGGGTGCAGAAATTGTATCCATTAAGAAGAAGAAAGATGAATATCTATGGCAAGGTGACCCTAATATTTGGTCAGGTCAAGCTCCTAATTTGTTTCCAATTATCGGAAGATTAAAAGATGAAGAATACACTTTTAATAATAGAAGCTACAAGATGAAGATTCATGGTTTTGCAAAGGATGCACTTTTTGAAGTGACAGAAAAAAATGAAAACTATGTTTCTTTTTTACTAAGTTCTTCTAGCGATACATATGAATCATATCCTTTTGATTTTCAATTATTTATTACTTATGAGTTAATGGATAATGTCATAAAAAAGCAGTATATGATATTAAACAAGGGATACAAGGATATGTATTATGAAGTTGGAGGTCATGAAGGCTTTAATTTAAATTTTGTCAGTGATAGACCAATGGGTAAATACTACATAGAATTTTCAGATGCTTCAGTATACACATATACTACGGATGAAAACATTATGTTTAATGAAGGCTTAACAGAGATTAGACTAGACTCAAACAAACTTTTTTTGGACCCATCTGTCTTTAAAAATGATGCACTTGTATTAGATACTAGCAAAATGAAGGAAAAATCAATCTACTTAGGCACCCAAGGCAGTAAAAAAAGCGTAAAGGTGGACTTTGAAGACTTTGCTTATCTAGGTATTTGGACTAGACCCTATGAATCTGGTTATATTTGTGTTGAACCATGGTCAACTTTACCTGATTGCAACTATATAGATAAAGACTTAATAAATAAAGTTGGAATAAGAAAACTAGAAGCTCAAAGAAGTGATTTATTGACTTATACTATAGAGATTAATTAGTCAATTATCTGTACTATTTTTCTCTTAGGTTTTTTTATTTGTTGTTTACTTAGATTTTAAGGTTAATATGAAATGATTAATGAACTTACAAAAGTTAAGGGTATTGGAGTAAAGACCCAAGAAAAACTTAATACTTTAGACATTCACAATGTAAAGGACCTTCTTTTATATTATCCTAGGCAGTATTTAGATAGAACCAAGGTTATTAACATTTCACAAATTGAAGAAAACTCCTATGTTTCTTTAAAAGGAGTTATTTCCAATATAAGTTCTAAATATATGCCCTATGGAAGACGTCTTCATATTACAAACGCTATTTTTAAAGATGAAACAGGGGAGATTAATTTAACCTGGTTTAATCAAAGTTATTTAAGCAAAGTATTAAGAAATGGTTCTTTTATATATCTTTTTGGAAAAGCTGAAAAAAAAGGCTTTTTTTATAGTTTAACCAATCCAGAGTTTTCCTTTAAAAAAGAAGACTTTATTAGAATTGAGCCTGTTTATCCTAAAAATACCCATATAGCCCAGTATGAGATAAGAAAATCTATAAAAAGTGCCTTAGATTATACTGGTCATTTGATTAAAGAGACCTTACCAGAGGATGTTAGGAAAAAATATAATCTTATGGATAAAGAGTTGGCAATAAAGAATATACATTATCCTTCTAGTCCCAAAGCCTTTTATGATGCTAGAAGAAGATTAGTATTTGAAGAATTGTTCTTAATGCAATTAGCCTTATTCACCATTAAAGAGAATAATAAGGTTAGTAGAAAAGGAAATGTATATACTAATTCAAATGTTGCCAATACTTATATTAAGAATCTTCCATTCACTCTAACTAATGGCCAAGTACAAGCTATAAAAGATATTGATATGGATCTTAAATCAGGTAAATTAATGAGTAGGCTACTACAAGGGGATGTAGGTAGTGGTAAAACCCTAGTAAGTTTCTATGCTGTACTAAAAGTATTTGAAAAAGGGGACCAAAGTGCCCTTATGGTACCTACAGAAATACTGGCAAAGCAACATTTTGAAAATGCACAAAAGGATTTAAGCCCCTTAGGGGTAAGGTGTCTATTACTTGTTGGCAGTCTTAGTAAAAAAGAAAAAGAAGAAGCTTATTCTAAAATAGAAAATGGACAAGTTGACCTTGTCATAGGAACCCATGCCTTAATTCAAAAGGATGTTAAATTTAAAAACCTAACTCTTTGCATAACCGACGAACAACACAGATTTGGTGTTTCTCAAAGAACAGAATTTTCGCAAAAGGGAAGACAACCCCACCTTTTAGTAATGTCCGCTACTCCTATACCCAGAACCTTGGCCTTGGTTATTTACGGGGACTTGGATATTTCTACCATAAAAGAAATGCCAAAAGAAAGAAAAAAAGTATTAACCTATGCTGTAGATGAATCATATAGACAAAGAATAATTGCTTTTATAGAAAAAATAGTAAACCAAGGACAGCAAGTATTTATAGTTTGTCCTTCAATTTATGAAAATCCAGATATAGATATATCTGATGTAACAACAAAGTTTGAATTTTATAGTAAGAACCTTCCAAAACTAAAGGTTGATGTCTTACATGGTCAAATGAAAAACAAGGAAAAGTCAGAAATCATTAATGATTTTTTAGATAAAAAAAGTCAAGTACTGGTTACAACAACCATTATTGAGGTAGGTATTGACATTGCTAATGCTGGTTTAATTGTAATTGAAGATGCACAACAATTTGGTTTATCTCAATTGCACCAATTAAGAGGTAGGGTTGGTAGATCAAATATTCAAGCCTACTGTATCTTGTTTAATCAATCTGAAAGTGAAAATGCAAAAAAGAGAATGGATGCTATGGTAAGCTCCAATGATGGCTTTTATTTAGCAGAAGAGGACTTAGCTTTAAGAGGTCCTGGAGACTTCTTTGGAGTTAAACAACATGGACTTCCTGAGTTTAAAATTGCCAATCTATATGAAGATATGGATATATTAAAATTGACTCAAAAAGCCCTTGTAGATGAAATAAAGAGGTCTGAGTGTTACAAAAATCTACTAGAAGAAGAATTGCTATATATAGGCTATGGAAATTTGTGAGGTTAGAAATGATACTAAAAAATTGCAAAATATTTGATGGAATAAAGTTTTTTGATGATCTTTTGGATCTAGAGATAAAAGATAATTTAATAGTGAAAATTGGAAAAGATTTAGATATAGGAAATAAAAAAGCACTAGATTTAAAGGGCCAAATTCTAACTCCAGGCTTTATAGACATTCATAGTCATGGAATTGGAGGTTATGACTTTTCTTATATCAATGACAAAGAAGACTTAGATAAAATTTTCGATTTGTATGTGAGTAAAGGTACCACCTCTCTTGTTCCTACCAGTGTGACTATGCCATTAGAAGATATAAATAAATTATTAGAGATTTTTATTGATTATGAACATCCAGCCTTTTCAGGATTTCACCTAGAAGGACCCTTCATAAATCAAGAAAAAACTGGAGCTCATATTATCGATTATATCTTGCCCCCTAAAATATCTCATTTTAAAGAAATTGAGCCTAAATATTATTCATTAATAAAAAGAGTGACAATTGCCTGCGAATTAGATGAGGATTTTGCTTTAGCAAAGTTTTTGAATAATCTAGGTATATTAGTTTCTTTTGGTCACACTACCTGTGATGCTCATAGTGCAATAGATGCTTTTAATAATGGCTATCTTTTGTCAACTCACCACTTTAACGCAATGCCCCAGCTTCATCACAGAGAAGTCTCTATTACAGGTGCTGCTCTTTTACATGATGAGGTTTCATGTGAGTATATTCCTGACCTCTATCATATAGAAGAGAATATGCTAAAAATATTATTTAAACTTAAAAAACCCTCTGCTTTAATAATGGTTACCGATAGTATTGCAGCATCTGGTATGAAAGATGGAAAATATAAATTGGGACAAATGACTGTTAGTGTTAAAGATGGTCTTGTAACAAATGAAAAGGGGACTATAGCAGGCTCTTCCATTACAATGATGCAAGGGGTCTATAACATGATTGAAAAGGGTTTTGACCAAGAAAGAGTTTTAAGATCTGCTACTTCTAACCCAGCTCTTTATATGAAAATTGAGAAAAAGGGTTTTATTAAAGAAAATTATTATGCAGATTTAAATATTTTAAGTAAAAAATTCCAGTATTTAGGGGGCCTTTTTCAGGGCAAAACTTACAATATTGAGTTTTAAGGAATAATTCCACTTATTTTACAAATTAAAGCAAAAAATCAGTTGTTTGTTATTGATTTAACAATGTTATCTTGTTATAATGTCTTAGGTTAAACCAAAATAATGCCGGAGGTAATTTTAATGTGTCAAAACTGTAATACTGACCAAAAGGAAGTGAGACTTCAAGAGGTCTTGGAAAGATTAAAGGATACAAAGGCGCCTTTGATTCCAGTACTACACGAAGCCCAAGAAATATACGGTTATTTACCCTTAGCCGTACAAGAAACAATTGCAGTGAAATTAAATGTTCCATTATCTGAAGTTTATGCAGTAGTAACCTTTTATACAAGATTTTCTCTTTATCCCAAGGGTGAATATAAAATACAGGTTTGTTTAGGTACAGCTTGCTATGTAAAGGGAGCTGACGATGTTTTACAAGAGTTTGTAAAGCAACTTGGAGTGGAAGTAGGACAATGTACAGAGGATGGAAAATTTTCATTAGATGCATGTAGATGTGTTGGAGCATGCGGACTTGCACCTGTTGTGATGATTAATGAAGATGTGTATGGAGCTATTGGTGCAGCGGATGTTGCTAAAATACTTAAGAAATATTAATCAGTTAACGGAGGGAATTAATGAAATCAATTGCTGACTTAAATACAATAAAAAACAGAGTAAAAGAAAGTTATGATTATAAAATTCTCGTTGGTATGGCAACTTGTGGTATAGCTGCAGGTGCAGACCCAGTAATAAGAGAATTCAAACAACTTATAGAAGAAAAGAATATTGAAAATATTGATGTACACCTAACAGGCTGTATTGGTATTTGCAGATTAGAGCCAATTGTGGAAATATATGATTCAAAAGGGGAAAGATATACATATGTTCAAATGGACTCACAAA
>Ga0265293_10002288_pt1 | contig 39043 bp, 39 predicted proteins | sample Munlanlewell138R_FD_192505 | JGI IMG/M metagenome (GOLD analysis project Ga0265293, IMG submission 192505) | Leachate microbial communities from a municipal landfill in Southern Ontario, Canada - Leachate well 138R | ecosystem: Engineered > Solid waste > Landfill > Unclassified | place: Canada... | reverse complement strand
CCTAATTTAACCCGCGGGGCAAAGCCTTATGCACTTATTGAAAACGTTGTAACCCATACAGATTATCGAAGCAAAGGTTATGCAAAATTACTTATGCAGGAGGCTTCCAAGATTGCTGAGGACTCTGGATGCTATAAAATTATGCTTTTGACCGGTTCAAAGAAGGAATCAACTTTGAAATTCTATGAGAACTGCGGATTTAACTGTAATGATAAGATAGCGTTTATAAAGTGGCTGTGAGGTGTATAATGCGGACAGAAAATAGAGGTTTTATTGATGGAAAAAAAATGAAGAATTATATTATTGGTCAATATGGTCATTTCAGTAACGAAAAGTTTAAAAAGGATTACTGAAAAGGATTGACCGATACAGGAAAGGATTATAACGACTATTTGAAACTTACATTGAAAATGCGGCAGCCAGTGGAACGTGAATGATAGATAGTTTTATTTTAGGCACGGTATTATTGAAATAATGGTGATAGCGTGTGAAAAGTAAAATATAATTATGTCATTGGCACTAATGAGGGAGATAGTTATGCAAGGTTCCCTCGATACCCCATCTCCGGCTCTCAGTAATATGGAGCTGTATCCCTTTGCTCATACCTCTGAGCATAACCCCATGTTGTTTGAAGTGGAGTTCGTAAATGAAGGTAATCGCTTACGATACTCCTTTGAAGTCCTGACAAGGCTATTTGATAAGGAGAAAAGGCAGATTGTTTCTGAGCAGCTCTGGATGAACAGCGGTAAAGAGCTGATTCAGATATTTGAGCGCGGCTTGCAGCGAGTAGAAATCAAGCGAGAAAAAAAGGTGCTTTCCCTGATACAGTATAGCGAAAAGCTACTGGCTGAATTTGAGAGCAAAATCAATAAAAACCTTGACCCGGCTGAGCTTTTCCTGACACATGCGTTTAAAACACTCATCAGTAGTGAAATTGCTGATAAGGTCATCGATTTTTTCAAAAGCAAGCTGATTGTAGTCAGTGATTTTACACTTAAGAAAACAAATCTTACCTTTTCTGCAGCAGATATGCCGGATAAGGATTTCCTGGCATGGAACCGAACACTGGACAGCTTTGTAAAAAATGCAGATTTCGGCTCGACGAATGTAAGGAATGATCAGAATTATCTATTGAACTATTTTAAGGGGAAATACGGTACCCTTCCGTATATAGACTTTTGCAGGCTTTTTGCCAAGGGGACTGAGGAGGAAGAATGAATTATCACCCACGGTTAAAAGTATCAATACATTCTTGAACCTGCTGCTCATATTTATGACTGAGGATATTAAATTTGGCTCTGCCAAAGCTCTCTAACAGATCAATTTTGTCAGGTGCACTATTAATGTGATGATATTCTGTTATTGAATCAGCAGGGATACCTATAAAGTCTGCAAGCTTAACCTGACTGTAGGAAATTTCAGATGTCCTGATAAGGATAGATCTTTCCTTTGGCAAAAGATTCAATGTCTTAATATTATAATGAGCCCAACTTTTAATAAACATTTCTACCAGTGGGTCTAAGTTTTTCTGTAAATTCTCGTAAGAATTGAACCAATTCCAATCGTACGTCCCAAAGAGTATTCGACCATAATTGAGCATCCAGTCGGGCATATTCTGTCCGATGTCTAAAAAGTGCTTCTTCCACCGTGAAATCATTTTCAGGAAAGAATTCACCCAAGTATAGCAATCCCGGACGGTAAATATAAACTTAGCTTGTGGGAACTCTTCGATAAGTATATGTAGATAAAAATGGTTGAAGCTGGCTGTATCCATCTCCAAATTGCCGATTTTATGACGGTAATGAATGTATCTGCGCAGCGTTTCTTCAGAAATCCAGCCATCTTTCCAAGCGGTAATAAGTTCTACCGATTCCCTTTCTTTATATTCTGCATAAGACCTATAATTGCTAAATAGACCCATAATTGAAGAACAACCTGAGCGCGGAAGTCCCACATTATAAGCATGGAATCTGCGTGATGCGAGAATGGGATGGTTTGCTGCCGATTTTTGGCGTGATGATATGTTTTTCAATAAATCACGCAAATCAGTGGGTAGCACAAAAGCCGGGTAAGAACCATTTTTAACAACAAAGATTCGTTTGTAATACATGTTAGTGGCCAATGAATACCCTCCTGGAGGGATATCTCGCATTTGGTTAGTGTTAATTGATACCTCATCTAAAAAGTCTGCTGTCTGGTGTAGCTTAAGCATTTGGCAGCAATGACACAAATCCAGAACTGTAACATCCCAGAGCAAAGTTTCTTTTCTTCCGGAAGCTAAAAAAGGAATGCAGTTTGACAAGAAGGTATGAAAATCCTTCGCAAGATATGCCTTTTTCAGAATTCCCCAGTCATATATCTCTTGCAAATGTTCGTGATTGGCAAAAAGCTCCCAAACACGAAATTGTGAAAAAAGTGTGCCGGCTTGGCGGTCGGATTGTCTACTCAGTATAAAGCCTGCTTCACTTGCAAATTGAGCAGTCAGTGCATATTTATTTTGTTCAGGTATATCTTGTACTGATCTTTTCAAACATACTCCTAAGACTGATAATTCCATCCTTATACCGAAAAGGTACTCAATAGCTTCCTGAGCCAAGTCAATTGCATAAGACTCTGATCCAGCGTTGGTACAAGTTCTGATACAGAGAAGAACCTGCTGCAGGCTGAATATATGCAGGAAATACATTGAATACTTCTGCTCCAAAGCCTGATAATTTTGAAGAGATTGATGGATGCACTTTTTAGCAGCCTCATAATCTTGAAGCTGAAAATAAAGTTCTGATTCTGCTTGGGCAATACGTGCAGTACCTAGCAGCGTCAGTAAGTCAGAACTTGTATTATTACTTAGATGCTCTTTTATAAGTTCAATGAGCTGTCCGGATTCTGCTAAAAGGGTCTGTTTACTAAGATTATCAGCAATTCCGATAAGATGAATGATTGTATTATATACCGCCTGATCACCTGTTGACAGAGTAGTGCTGATAAATATATCTGTTGATTTTTGACACGATGACTCACCAGACTGATCCCACAGTGATGCAGGGGAGTATAATCCCTTTCTGTAAGCTATAATAGAGCGAGCTAAGAGGCTGTTGATATTAGGCATGCCATACACTTCCCTTTCTTAAAAAAAATTATCAAAATCTGGCGGTGTGTTAGGGTTAATTCATATCTTTCGTTGTGGTACTAATACCTAAGCTGCAATGGCTTAAATCCCATGGCTTTTTAAATTTATTTCCATGGGCTGCATTATAAACCAAAGCATGGGTAAAAATTTGTTCTTTTGAATCTAGGGCAGGCCAAAGCGCCCAATTGAGTTCCTCCAGCGACTTTCCTTTAAGCAGTGAATAGTGACGATTGTATTCCGGTGTATCGGGAATAAAGGCTACCGGAGCTATTTCGGGTATTGCACCTAAATCATTTATTTCTTTGATTATAGATGCAATATCAATAAGGTCGTCATCTTTAAAGCCAACAGGAAAGGAACAATGAAAGTCCGAAAGATCAAAGCCGGTTTTTTGAAAGATTGTGATTGCTTCATAAAAGCTTTTTGGGCTGTAGGTTTTATGTAACCGTGTATTATCGGCAATCTCCAATTCCCTTGGTAAAGTTATGCCCTTCACATTTGCTTCCATCATCAGCTCAGCAAGTTCCAGGGTAACCTTATCCGGTTGAATCCCGCCGTAAAAAAAGAGGTCTGCATTCAGTTTTTCCTGAACACATATGCGTAAAAAGTCTGCCAGATCATATTTGGCTACATTTGGGTCGATATTAATGAATTTGTCCACTCCATACAGTTCTTTTTTTTGCTTAAGGTCATCAACAAGTGCATGTGTGTCAAACCTTACTATTTCTTTGAGCAGCTTACTGTTCACGCAGTGGGAACAATTATTATCGCAACCTAAATCCAATTGAAATACAATATAATCCATTGATCCTGTAAACAAGGAGTAATCCGGGAACAATGTGCTGACTTCAGGGATAGAACCAATGTTTATTGCTGTACCACTTTTTTGTCGTGCAAGCTCCGGAAAAAGGGTGGGATAGTTTCCCCCGAAAAGTATGAAGGCTTCCGGAAAGACTGTCCTTACAGTTTGGATTGTCTGATGTGCTACTTCACCATTGAATGTCATATGACATGAAACCCAGACTTCATCTGGTGCATCCCGCTTTTGTAGCTCTTGTCTAAGCCATTCCATAGAATGGCCCAGAATAAATGTGTCGATATACAAATTCAGGTGATTAGCGCCAAGCGGCAGTACTTTATAAAATTGTAGAGGAGTACTTTTTCTGACATCATAATCCATGCAATCAATAAAAGCCACATCATGACCCAATTGGCGCTGCCAGGCAATGAGCTTCAAAATACTTGTAGGGTGAGCAAAGGAATACCATCCTTTTTGGCATTCATTGACACAGACTACGGGTGGATTTATAAACAGTATTTTTTTCATTCCACTACACCACCTTTCTTTCTAATTCATCTTCAGTATTATTCAATCAACCAGTCGTTGTTAGTTTGCATACTAGGTTTGTGTATAGAAAGGTATGCCTTAGCGTCGGTTACATGTCCGTTGTCAAAACCCAGTTTAATATGATGGATCCTTTTAAATAGAGAAAAACACAAGGTACCATCAGTTGTTCTTCTTGACATTGCAGGAAGTAGTACTTCTCCCGGGTACTGAAGCAGACCGGTGCGTTTTGCGGGGCTGCACAACACAAATTCCTGTATGGTATCTAAAAACAATTCCCATTGCTCTAAACCAACATCGTCCCAGCCCATATAGCACTCTATTCCGATTTTTTCGGATGGACCATGTTCTGTAAGGTTCAGGTCAATAGCAGAAGCTCGCAATAATGGAGCCAGTTTGTTGAGAACTACGGAAAGAGCTTGGTTATCGCCTTTCCAACCGATATCCAAGAGCCAGTCAGGAACAACATCAAAGGGTAAACGATTTACACAAACTCGCAAATCTCTGCTGGTTCTACCTAGCATGGAGCCTAATTGAAACAGCTGACCCGGTGACGGTATATGACTGATAAAGGACTGTAGATTATCAAGTAAAAGATCGGGAATAAGCAGTAGGGAATTTGCATGATACAATATTTGCGTACACCCTGATTCGGATAATTCTCTACTGCGCAAGCCTAAAAAAATAGAGGGTTTCTGTAAGAGATCTTTTGCAAATTTGTGGGAGGTTAGTTGCTCTGTATCAAACTCCAGCCATAGATTCAGGATGTGCTCGTTTAATATGCTCTGTTCCTCGGCCCAATGGTTAGCAAAAGCTCGGATTTTATGCCAAGCATTGTAATTAGCGCACAGGATATCAAGGCTTGAAGGTTTATAACCTGCTAGAAGCTTCTGACTACTGGTATTGTTTTTGATCTCAAACAAGATATCTGCAAGCGGCTCATCGGTATTCAGTCGGCACTCCAACCCCCAAAAGTTTGAGAATTCGGAAGGAAGCATTTGTGTCAAAGCAGATAGTCTCAGATAACCTTCTTGGTTTATCAGTTCGGAAGGCATATCTTTAAATATTGAATTCAGATCAGCTGCTAAGCTTGCTTTTGTTTGCTTATTATTCATCAGAAAGCCCAACTTCGTCCAAAAAACCTTCTTTGAACAAATTGTTCAATACAGCATGCACCTCAAAAGGATTTTGGTTGTATTTTCCCACTAATATATCCATCGCGTCATGATAACTGACGGGTGGAGCTGTAAGCAGCTTACCCAGTGCTTGAAAAACACTTTTGTTTTCAAAATGATGAATTTGATTGGGTGAAACAAGATTAAATCCGGTTTTTGTTATCTTACAGATCAAATCATCCCTAAGCTTAAGCGGCATATTATCAGGAGGCAATTCGGGCATATTCCGTTCGATCATATCCTGAATTTTGCTATGAAAATCTTCCACTGTCTCAAAAGAAGTCTCATCAAATACGCGATAGCCATAGGGCCATTTCTTTGAAGTATAGCAAGGGCTGACAAGCTTAATTTTTTTTGTGATAAGATTTATATAGAAACCGCTGATACAGGCAATTGTTCCCTGAGGAACCACATCCAGCAAATAATCCTCACTGTCACGCTGGCGCATATCGCCCTTTTCTTCAAAAATACGACCACCGGACACTTTTCCACGTTCACTGTCTTTCATCTGCATCAGCATGTTAACGTTGACCAGTTCAAAGGGTGTATGGTTCTCATGAATTTTATTCAGCATTCGGGTAGATAAAACACTGAGTCTGGGCCAAGGCATATTCTTTGGACGGTAAAAGGCTAGGAGATCGTCGATCCATTTTTTGTTTGCACAGACCGCCGTAGAAGTGCAAACAATGGAACCTGTAATCGCGGCAAAGTCTTTCATATAGTCGATATAATTGGGGTTGTCATAAGGCTCGGTAGCATAATAAAGTAGAGCTAAGCCCGCTGCTTCTTTACCGAGAATATCAGCGCAGGTCTGGACGATGCTACGGAAATAATCTTTATTTTCATTATAATCCAGAACTTTTTTCAGTTTTTGGGCGCCAAAGGAGCAAAACCAGCATTGAACAGTGCATCCATCACATAACTCTACTGCAAGGGAGGGATGATCTATGTAATTATTGAATGCCCCAAGCTCGCTTTGACAAGAAGCGATACGCCTGTTACGCCAATTTTCAAACCGAGTGTTTTTAGAAAAATGCCCACGATATGCACATACCTCTTTATAATGCAGTTTTTTCTTTTGGGTAAACCTGACCCACAGTTCCAAGATTGGGTAATTCTTTAACAGCTCTTTATGCTCAGCAAGAATGCCGGATTGCTCATGACCGTTTGTTTCTTGTATAAATTGATAGATAATTTCCGGATTCTTAAAGAGTAAGTCTACTTCATGAAGATCGAACTCAATTCCAATTTGTTTTAAGCGTCTTTGCTGTTCGTTATTCAAATAACCTGAATTAAGTGCTTTTCTAAATTCGACATCTCCATCATAGCATTCAAAGAGACGTTTAACTTGTGCTATTTTATATAATTCGTCTTGCGTAAATGATTCCAGAACCTTTTGATAACTGTTGCTCATGGTATAACCTCTTTATACAAAAATATTGAAGTAAGCTGGTTTGCTCCGCTTAAGAGTCAGGTGAAAACTGAACTCCAACGAACCAGAGAAGCCACTAAGTTTTGTCTTATTCATCAACGACCTATTTATGGTCAGTGATTCTTAAAAAAATAATAAAAGGGTGAAGCCGATTGTATTTACAATTACAATCAATTTGCTATTACTACAGCGTTAATTTCAGTATTTATCAGCATTTTTGTGTTCGACTTAAAATAACCGCCAACACTCAGACACGTTATTTTAAGTCAGGATAATTAGGTTGTTAAGCTAAGTCTACAACCTAAAGCGAGAGGGGCTCGATGCCCCCGAGCTTTTATTTAAGAATTAACGCTGTAGTACTTTTAGTAATTCTTTTTTTTGTAGCAGGTGAAAAAATGATTACCAGCCGCCCTGTGCAGTACATGAGGTAACTGCAGCTGCTGTACTTACTGCAGCGAGTGCTAACCCTACAGTAACAACTCCACCCGCTACTTGCTCCAGATCCTCATCACTGAGCTCATTGTTAGATTCAAATTCCTTGGCTGCAGCTTCAAAATCTTCTTTAGTTATGTCAAATCCGTTTTCTTTTGCCAAAGCTATAATACCGTCCAAATCATTCATGCCTATTTCTTTGGCTTTCTTTTTCAATTCTTGATCTTCCAAAACCTTTTGACTAAAAGCTTTAAACTTATCCAGACTCATAAAATAGACCCCCTTTTTTAGTTCAACCGACTTCACTTTTAATGGAATATTTAACCGACTAAAAACTCTTCTTTTTATGTCCTAATTATTGCAATTTTCTTGTCTCGTGTCAACCATTATTTTACTTTTTATTTGTATTGAATTTATTGTATGATAACTATTGATTTTATTATGTAAAAATAATAAACTAATCTTAGAATTTTATCGAATTTTATCAAAATATTCATGGTGAAACATGAAAGGAATGTGTATGGATCATCTCAAATGTAACCTTGGTTTGACTGCTGAGCAGGAATTGGCTTTGAGCTGTGACCAGGAAGGCGTAACTGTTTGGTTTACAGGTTTAAGCGGAGCAGGAAAAACCACTGTTGCCAAAACAGTAGAAGAGATTTTAAAAAAAGAAGGTTTTCGTGTAGACAGATTGGATGGCGATATCGTAAGAATGCACTTTACCCATGACCTGGGATTCAGCAGGGAAGACCGGGATGAAAACATCCGTCGTAACAGTTATGTAGCCTCTCTGCTTACCAAAAACGGAGTTATCACATTATGCAGCTTTATATCACCCTACCATAAAGCAAGAGAAGAAGCCCGGAAGCTTATCGGTAATTTTGTTGAGGTATATGTAAATGCTCCCCTTGATGTATGCCGGGCTAGGGACGTAAAAGGACTGTATGCAAAGGCTGAATCAGGAGAGATTTCTCATTTAACCGGCGTAACCGATCCTTATGAATCTCCCAAAAACCCGGAAATTGAGCTGCATACCCATCGTGAAACTGTTGAAGAAAGTGCTTTAAAGGTCATAAGCTATTTAAAGAAGAATGATTATATAAGATCAGGCTATGCTGACCTTCACATGCATACAACTGCATCTGACGGCACCAGCGAGCCAAGTCTGGTAGTGAAAAATGCCAAAGCTGCAGGTCTTTCTACCATCGCCATTACCGATCATGATACTGTTAACGGTCTTGAAGATGCTAAAAGAACCGGTACCGAGCTTAATATAGAAGTGATTCCCGGTATAGAGCTGTCTTCGCTGGATGGGGAAAAAGAGGTACATATACTTGGTTACTTTATAGATCCGTACAATCCCCAATTAGTCGACCTTACAGAGATGCTGGAAAAGGATCGCAGGAACAGGGCGGTAGTAATGGTGAAGAAGCTTAATGATATAGGAGTAGATATCTCCATTGATAGAGTAAAGGAGCTGGCAGGCGGGGATGTGATCGGCAGACCGCATGTTGCTAGGGCTATGCAGGAAAAAGGGATTGTACGTGAGTTGAAGGAGGCTTTCTCACCTTTGTATATAGGGCGCGGTGGTAAAGCATATGTTGAAAGACACAAGCTGACGCCAAAAGAAGCGATCAATATTATCAAAGAGGCTGGAGGGATACCCGTTCTGGCTCATCCCGGGTACTTAAGCGATGGTACCTCTGTACTTGAAGAAGCCTTACAAAAGTATGTTGCCTGGGGACTGCAGGGGATTGAAGTTTTTTATAGCTTTCATAATCTTAGTCAAATCAATAATTATCTGGATATTGCATTAAAATATAATCTGCTTATTACCGGTGGTTCAGATAATCATGGAAATGAAGAACGTGCATTGGGAAGTGTAAGGCTGCCATATAAATACATAAGAGCATTGAAGAAAGCTAAGGGCGAAACAATGCATCAATAACGGTATTATTGCACTTGGTGCGGTTTTTGCTGTGTTTTATTTTTTTCAGAGAGAAAGGCTAACAGTAAAATTTTGCTAGTGCCAAATAAAAGTTAAAGTACTGCTGAGCAATTGATTGGCGGATTTATGGGGGGATAGAAATGGAAACTAATCTATTTAGAAAATCACCACTTGAGCGTATTTCCTCTCCGGAACGGCTGAATGAGTATATTAAAATCACACATTCAGGCGTGTGGAGTGTGCTTTTGGGCTGTCTGGCGCTTTTGATTGCCGTGGGTTTTTGGGGATTTTATGGAAACATACCAGACAGTGTAAGTGCCGTGGGAGTCATGTTTCCCCAGAACGGAGTTGCTTCTATTATCCCTTCAGCAGGCGGGCGTATAAGTGATATGCGTGTGAAGGTGGGCGATTTTGTAGAAGCCGGGCAAATTATTGCTGTCATTCCTCAGAATGATATATTGGCACAGATAAGCGAGCTAAAAGGCAATTCAGAAGTTGACGAGAACCGAATTTCTTCCTTGTTGAGTGAATATGAAAGACGTGCCCTTGTTATATCGCCTGTTTCGGGAATTGTTATTTCTGCAAAAACTGCAAATGAGACGATATCAACTACTGATACAGTTGCAAGAATTGTCAGGCAGGAAAAGTATGCTAATGACAAGCAAATTATTTGCTATGTCCCAACTTCAACAGCCAAAAAACTGGTAGAGGGTATGGAAGTACAGGTGTCTCCTGATTTTGCCCCGCGTGAGGAGTATGGTTATATGTTGGGTCATATTACTGACATTGGTACCTATCCTGTTTCTGAAAACGATGTGCTGTCTGCAGTAGGAAGTCCTCAGTATGCAATGGGGCTCTTGCCACAGGGAAATAGTGTTGAGGTGAGAGTGACACTGACAGTCGATCCTGACTCTATGAACAAGGTTAAATGGTCTAATAAAAAGGGCGAGAGTATACGGCTTTCCATTGGCACAAATTGCAACATATTGATTATTGTGAAAAACTATAAGCCTTACGAATTAGTTTTTAAGTGAGTAATACTACAAGGATAATTTCATCTATCTATTTATTTACATTTATGCTCCTGACTTAAAATAACCGCAAATGCCTCAACGCGCTATTTAAAGTCAGGCTAATTAGGTTGTTTAGCAAAGTCTACAACCAAAAGTGAGAGGGGCTCGATGCTACCGAGCTTTTATATAAGAATTAACGCTGTAGTAGAAGAATGGACGTTGATTATGTAATCAGGGGGTTAATAATGCATAAAATAGCCAAAGTGCCAGTGGTAATGCAGATGGAAGCGTTAGAATGCGGAGCGGCTTGTCTGTGTATGATTCTGGCACATTATGGGAAGTGGCTGCCACTGGAGCAGGTGCGTTTAGATTGCGGCGTATCCCGTGACGGCAGTAGTGCGAAAAATATAGTGAAAGCTGCGAGAGCATATGGCTTGAAGGCTACGGGCTTCCGTATGGAACCTTCAGCTTTAAGAGATATTATTTTTCCGGCTATTATTCATTGGAACTTCAATCACTTTGTTGTGCTTAATGGCTTTAAAAAAGACAAAGCAGTACTTAATGATCCTTCACGGGGAAGAGTAGAGGTTACCCTAGATGAGTTTGACAAGAGCTTTACTGGAATTGTACTATGCTTTGAAAAAACTGAAATCTTTGTTCCTGAAGGTAAACCCAAAAGTGTATGGGGGTTCGCACAAAAACGACTATCCGGGACTGCTGCTGCGTTTGCATTCGTCATACTTACCGGCGTTCTAACAGCTGGGGTAGGGATGATTATCCCGCTTTTTTCCAGGATCTTTATGGATAATATATTGTCCGGAAAAAACCCCGAATGGCTGATGCCGTTTATCGTTGCAATGCTGCTTACTATGCTTTTTCAGTTTATTGTTGGGATCATTCAGGGTATATATTGGCTTAAAATAGAGGGCAAGCTCGCTATAGAAGCTAATGCTTCATTTATGTGGCATGTCCTGCATCTGCCGGTGGAGTTCTTCACACAGAGGTTTGCAGGTGATATTGCATCACGCCAGTCCAGCAACGAGAACATCGCCTCTACGTTGATAGGTCAACTTGCACCAATATTTATGAACATTATTTTACTGGTTTTATATCTTTTTGTAATGCTTCGCTACAGTGTTGTTTTATCCATTGTCGGTATTACTGCAGCAATTGTAAATTTGCTTGTTATGCGGCTTATATCAAATGAACGCGCTAATATGAGCAGGATTATGCAGCGTGATGGAGGCAAGCTTGCGGGTGTTACAATGTCGGGCTTTGAAATGATGGAAACCATAAAAGCATCAGGTGCTGAAAACGGCTTTTTTGAGCGTTGGGCAGGTTATTTTGCAAAGAAGTGTAATGCACAGATTACTTTTAACAAGTCAAATCAGTTGTACAGCGTAATTCCTCCGCTGCTGCAACAGATAGCGAATATTGTTGTCCTTATGATCGGTGTTTATTTGATATTGGATGGTGTATTTACCATAGGAATGCTATTGGCATTTCAGGGATTTTTGTCCTCATTCTTATCCCCTGTCAATCAACTGGTGGGAGTAGGTCAATCTTTAATTGAAATGCGCTCACAGATGGAACGTGTTGAGGATGTAATGAACTACAAACCGGATGTTTATTACAATGAAGAAATGAATTTTACAAACGATGAATTCTATAAGCTTTCAGGAGAAGTTGAAATCAGTAATATTGTATTTGGATATAACAAGCTGTCCCCCTCGTTAATTGAGGGCTTCTCGCTGAAGCTGAAGTCAGGTGGCAGCGTGGCTTTTGTAGGTGGATCGGGCAGTGGCAAGTCGACTCTCGCCAAACTTATTTCCGGTCTTTACAATCCATGGAAAGGCGAAATCCGGTTTGATGGATTGCTTAAAAGTGAAATCAACCGCAGTATTTTTACAAGTTCTCTGGCAGTGGTTGACCAGGATATTGTGCTTTTTGAAGATACCATAATTAATAATATCACAATGTGGGACAAGTCCATTGACGAAGCGACTGTGGTTTCAGCCTGCAAGGACGCACAGATCCATAGTGACATAATGCAGCGGGAAGGCGGATATTCCCACGTGATCCGGGAGGGTGGAAAGAACTTTTCGGGCGGTCAGCGGCAGAGATTTGAAATCGCAAGAGCGTTGGCACAGGAGCCATCCATCCTTATATTGGATGAGGCGACAAGTGCTTTGGATGTAAAAACAGAGCAGTTGGTCATGGAAGCTGTTAAAGCAAGAGGAATTACTTTGATAATTGTAGCACACAGGCTTTCCACTATACGGGATTGCGATGAAATTCTTGTGCTTGATAATGGTAAGGTAAAAGAGCGCGGACAACATGATGAATTGATGCAAGAGAGCGGTAGATATGTCGCACTCATAAGTAATTAGGTTGTTAAGCGCAGTCTACAACCAAAAGCGAGAGGGGCTCGATGCACCCAAGCTTTTATTAGGAAAGGGGTGGATTCGTTGGCATTTGAGCAGCAACTTTTAAAACGCATGGATAATGATAGAAAGGCAATAGATAACGCTTTTTCAGATCTGGCAACCATTGTTGGAGATACTGCAAAATTGTCTCCAAAAGAAAAAGAGGAAGCGACAGAAGACGCAATCAACGAGGTGCTTTCTTATTTAGGAGTGAAAACAATTCATGTGCCTGATGATATAGAAGATACAAAAGACCGCCTTTTATATATGCTGCGTCCGTCAGGTGTAATGCGCAGACGTGTGGAATTAACCCAGAAATGGTGGAAGGACAGTACAGGAGCTTTACTTGGCAGTACTACAGACGGAAAAGTGGTGTCCATACTTCCTGACTTTCCTTCGGGCTATACATTTTATGATGCCGAGCTGGGGAAAAAGGTGAGAGTAAATGGGAAAACGTCTAAAAGACTGAACACAGAAGCTTTTTGCTTTTACCGGGTTTTTCCCTGTAAAAAACTCAGCTTGCTTGATTTGGGACAGTTTGTTCTTGGTTCGATAACAAAAACAGATATAGCCCTGGTGCTTATTGCAAGTCTGCTTGTCAGTCTGTTGGGGCTGTTTACTCCATTTATAAACAAACAAATATTTGATAGTGTCATACCAAGTGGCTCAAAGAGTGATGTGTTTCCTGTTGCAGGACTTTTAACGGGTGCAGCTTTTGGCTCAGCCTTATTTGGTATTACCCGAAGCCTTATACTAATGCGCCTAAGAGATAAAATTTATTTCTCGGTACAAAGTGCGTCAATGGCCAGAATCTTTTCTCTCCCGGCTACTTTTTTCAAGGATTATTCATCAGGCGAGCTAAGTTCCCATGCCTTAAGCATCAATCAGCTCAGCTCCATGCTTTCGGATTCGGTATTGACCATAGGGCTTTCGGCACTTTTTTCATTTGTTTATATATTCCAAATGGCAGGATTCGCACCCGAACTGGTGATGCCGGGGATTCTTGTCCTTTTTACCATGTTTGCGTTTACTATTCTGACAGGTCATATAAAGCAAAAGCTTTCAAAAAAGCAGATGAAACTTTCGGCAAAAATGAGTGGTATGGTGTTTGGACTTTTTAACGGACTTCAAAAGGTCAAGCTTGCCGGAGCGGAGAAACGTGCATTTGCTAAATGGGCTAAAGAATATAAGGAAATAGGTGAACTAACTTATGCGCCTCCATTATTTATTCGTATAAATGCGGCAATATCGGGAGCCATTACTTTATGCGGAACACTGCTTTTATATTATTTTGCAGGTAAAAGTAAAATAGCACAATCCGACTACATAGCTTTCAGTACCGCGTATGGCGTGATAAGCGGAGCAATCATGTCTCTTGCAGGGGTTTCTATGACCTTTGCCAATACCAAGCCGCTTTTAGAAATGATCAAGCCCATTTTGGATACTGTGCCGGAAATTGACGAAAACAAAAAGATTGTAACTTCGCTCTCAGGAGATATAGAAATATCAAATATCACTTTCCGCTATACAAAGGACGGTCCTACTGTTCTTGACAATATCAGTCTGAAGGTAAAATCCGGTGAATATATCGCTATCGTTGGAACCAGTGGCTGCGGTAAGTCAACTCTCATGAAGCTTTTGCTAGGACTTGAGAAGCCGGAAACAGGGGGAATCTATTATGACGGATATGATTTAGATACACTTGATGTGCGTTCGGTACGGCAATGTGTAGGGGTTGCTCTTCAAAACGGCAAACTGTTTTCAGGTGATATATTTTCTAATATTATTGTTACCTCGCCATGGAGTACCCTAGATGATGCATGGAAAGCTGCACGAATGGCGGGAGTTGAGGAAGATATCAAAGCAATGCCTATGAGCATGCATACTATGATAAGTGAGGGCAGTGGCGGCATATCAGGGGGCCAGAGACAGAGAATACTTATTGCAAGAGCGCTGGTTTCAAATCCTAATATACTGTTTTTTGATGAAGCAACAAGCGCCCTGGACAATATCACACAAAAGCATGTTTCGGACAGTTTATCTTTTCTTGGATGCACAAGAGTGGTAATAGCACATCGCCTTTCAACAGTAAAAAACTGTGACAGAATCATCGTTATGGACAGAGGCAAGATTGCTGAAGAAGGTAATTTTGAGGAGCTTATGGAGAAGAAAGGGTTGTTTTTTGAGTTTGCGCAAAGACAGGTTTGTTAGTTGGAGAGCAAATTGCCGGAGCTTTGTGTGTGTTAAAAGTCATATTGTAAAAAGGTATAAGCGCTTTATGAAGATGTGGAATGTTTGTGATTTAAGCAAAATTGAATGGTTCAGTTTTTCAACGAAGTGTTGGTTACCCAACATAAAGCTTTCCAGAAAAACAATAAGCTTTATTAGTAGATAGAAAGGTGGTGTGATAGGGTTCTCCTCCCATGACAAAGGTCACGGATCTGCAGAACCCCTAACTTATGAAAAAACTTTTAATAATTTGTGTATGTATTTTAATAATCTTTATAGCTGCATCCTGCAAAAATGAGAATATGACAAGTGGGCGTGATATATATATCCCTATATTGGCAGATGCAGCATGGCTGACATCCGATGGGGCATTTATCAATGGAGTGCAGCTTGCAGTTGAGAATCTGAACTCTGAATATTCCGGCAAAGGATTCACAATAAAAACTGCTGTTATTGACGACAAAGCGCTTTATGAAACCGGAGTGGAAGAAGCCACAAAGCTAGCGGAGGATAGTGCGGTTACAGCGGTGTTTAATCTGCAAAACTTTGACGTTTCCAAAACAACAGCGGATATTTTGGCACAGGGAAGGAAACTTACGCTATTTCCCTATGGTGCATATGACAGCATTTTTACAAAGGATAATCCTTATTTGTTTTGCGGTGTTCCTTCATTTTCAGATCTAGGAAGATCAATGGCAGGTTATGCAGTTGATCAGGGATATAAACGGATTGCAGTTTATCATAACGGTAAACAATCGCAGGAAGAGCTTGTAATGGCGTTTGAGCTTGAATTGTTGAACACAGGTACTAAAGTAGTGGATTATGTACCGTCTATTGCCTCGGAAAATGAATTTGACAGCATTTACAGCCGGTGGCAAGCCTTGGATGTGGACTGTGTCGTTATTTCACAATATGGTTTGGAACGCGCCTTTGAGGTATTGAAAATGCTCCGCAGCAGAGATAAGGAAATAGCAGTTATAGGAGAACCAATTTTCAACAGGGCTAATGCACTGGCTGAAAACATTGAGATAGCGGAGGGAATGGTAGTTCCTTCAACTCTGGTCATAGAGAAGAGTGAGAAGCTGAAAACTTTCGAGGAGCAGTATCGACAAAAATATGGCACTGAAGCGGATATATGGGCTGTTCAGGGTTACGACATGACGAGGCTTGTTGTGGATACTGCAATAGAGCTTGATACAAACGATCCGGATAAAATTGCCAAAGAATTGCATGATCCAAAGGGCTACTTGGGAATTGGCCGACATATTGCCTTTACAAAGGGTGGAGCAATGATTACTGATGTAAAAAGGCTGCCCATTTTAATTTGTAAGGATGGAATATTCAAGTAAAGGAAGCTATTAGTGCTGTAGTAATAGCAGTAAAAGGGGAAGAGAAACATGAGAAGAAAATCTATTCTAATTACTTTAGTGGTTGTAGTATGCTTTACCTGTTCAGGCTGCTTTTTGCAAGCAGCAATCCAAGATGGCGATATTATAAAATATACTATGTTTATAGGCTTGAACGATAAAGATACCTATACTCAGCTAATTTCTTATGAGGAGGCTGAAAAGAAAGTAAGCAATATTGCATTGAAATATGTGGATGGTTTTACTGTACTTTCAGCAAAAGGTGCATATAAGGATGGGAAAGGTATAATAACCAATGAGAACAGCCTTGTCTTCCAGTTTCTTTATGTAACTGGTGAGCAAATGAAATCCATTATGGATGAGGTGTTAAAAGAGCTTAATCAAAACTCCATCCTGCTTGAAAAACAAAAGGTGAATTGTGAATTTTATGAGGGAGTAAAGCCATGACAAGAAGCGAGTCGAATATTGTATTGTTCTCTATCACGCTATGCTGGGCATCATCCTATATATTTATAAAGAATATTCCGCCTTCAATATCACCCTTTGCGTATTTAACCATGACAGCTGGAATTGCAAGCATTATCTTAGGGTTAGTGTTTTTTAAAAAGCTTAAGGAGCTTGATAAGAAGACCCTTTTATGCAGCTTGGCAATAGCAGCCGTCATATGCGGCAATCTCATATTCGAAAGACTTGGTATATCCCGGATACCGGCATCCACAGCTAGTTTTGTAGCCTCGTTGAATATTGTATTTGTACCGCTTTTACTCCTGTTATTCAAGAAAAAGCTCACTTTAAATAACTGGGTTGGCATCATTTTTATATTAGCCGGGTTGGTACTCACCAGCAGTATAAAACCCGGAGATGCAATTGATTATGGAGTACTTGCAATGATGGCAGGCTGTTTGTTTATGGCGGTATATATTATTATGGTGGACAATTTCACAAAAAAAAGAGACCCTTTGCTCCTTGGCATAGGGCAGATGTTTTTCATGACAATTCTCAGCTTTATAATATGGTTTATTGAGGAACCCAAAACCTTTTTTTCTATAACGTACACAAATGAAATGCTTGCAAATATTTTTCTCCTTGCCTTTTTTTCCAAGGCGTATGCTTATATCATGCTTATGTATTCTCAAAAATATGCCTCACCCATATCTGTAACGGTTATTGCATCAACCGAACCAGTGGTGACAATGGTGCTGGCTTTGCTTATTCCCAACACCTTTGGGCAGACAGAGGTACTGACAGGGACAAAAGTTGGGGGTGCCATACTCATCGTCATCGGTGCTATTTTTGCAGGAACAAACTTTTTAAGCAGAAAAATTAATAATCAAAGTGCATTGGAGGGATAGCGATATGAATGAGATTTTATCAGTGTTTAAGTCAAAGCAGAAATTACTGCATATCGGCATATGCACTCTTATATTTATTGGCATGGCTGTACCCTTTAAAGTGATGGTTCTTATTGAAGGTTTTACCGAAGTGCGACCGGTTAACGCAGTGCCTGTTGTGGCAGGTCTTATTTTTGGTCCTGCCGGAGCATGGGGCTGTGCGATAGGCAATTTGATTGCAGATTTGTTTGGCACGTTTTCAAAGGCGTCGGTTTTAGGCTTTGTGGGCAATTTTATAGCTGCTTATCTGCCTTACAAGCTTTGGCATCTGACAGGCAGAGAAGAAAAGCCTAATGTAAAGAGCCATAAAAACATAGTGAAGTACATTTTGATTTCTACCATAGCTGCTCTTGCAACTGCTATCCTGATTGCCTGCGGACTGGATGTCTTGTTTGGCATGTGGATGCCCCGGATTTTTTGGATTATTTTCTTAAATGATATGGGCTTTCCGATTTTATTGGGTTTACCGGTATTTATTGTACTGACTTCTGCTGATAGTAAAATTGAAATTACTATGCCTGAGAATATACAAAAACAGAGGGGTAAGTGGTATGCGCGTACTAAATATATAACGCTTATTTCTCTTTTGGTAAGTGAGCTGTCTTTGCTTCTGATGATAAGCTTGAGAATGCAAACGTCTGCATCTCCTGTGATGTATATAACCGGCGGGATATTTGTTGTGTCTTTGGCGGGTTTTGTAGCTATTGGTAATATTAACCTGAAGGTGGGTTAAATAGGGAGGTATAATGAGTGCAAGTCGGAAGAGGATATTTTTGTGGGGGTAAGCATGTGATATTTCTCCTTTATAGATGAGAAATACTCGCTGATAGTATGTTTTTATGCATTAGTATATACGCGAACATATGTTTAAAAAGTCGTTGCACTTTGTCATAAAATGTTATATAATGGAGGAACGAAGCAAATCAGGTTTAAGATGGGGCATTGTTGCCTTGTATAGGTTCCTTGTATAGGTTCCTTCTTTTGCACCCCACGCATAGAGATGGCGACGTTATAGTTGCTGCAGGGAATTTGCAAAGGAAGGAGGTGGTTAAGTATGCCGGAAGACTTTTTTACCTACATAGGCTATGCTTTTGTATGGTGTTGTAAAATCGTGGTCATACCGTTTGGAGTTGCAGTATCCGCAAGGATTGTTGCTGAAAGAATACTCCGACGTCCACAACCTGAAAGGCAAAGAAAAAAACGGTAATGTATACCGTTTTAAAAAATAACCATCTTTAGAACCTGACAGCAACAAGCGTCACCATCTCTTATATATATTATAACATAAAAAAGGCAGTTGTAAACAAGCATTTTGAATAAATCTTGAAGGAGCGATAAAAGTATGAGGAAAAATAATAAACCAGCAGAGATATGGTCAACTGGTTTTATGAATCGATTTTGATCAGCGAAGGAGGCCATTAGGTGGAAGTTGTAGAGGTCAACCTTTCAAACATTCTTTCCGAAATGTTCGTTAACTATGCAGACGCCTTTGAGCAAAAAGGAATTATCCCTCGTATTATAATGAGTTTATAAGTGTTACGGGACTTATAAAAAACAATAGTTTTATTCAACAGAAGAAAAGCTCAAAACAACAAACATTACCCCAAAATGCTATATATCAGATATAGCGCTAACTGGCATACTTTGTTATATAAATTGAAAAATATCAATTAATAAGAGGATAAGCATATGGAGGGACAACAGATAAATGGATAGACATTTTACAGTATCTATATTTGTAGTATATAAAGATAAAGTTTTGTTACATACTCATAAAAAAGTAAATAAAATCCTTCCTCTAGGTGGGCATATTGAAGTTAATGAGTTGCCTGAAGAAGCTTGTATGCGTGAAGTAAAGGAAGAATCAGGCTTGAAAGTAAATCTTTTTGATCCACTAAATTGTAAACTAAAAAAATCATGTGAATTGGCAGGAGAAAGATTATTGGTTAATCCTATACACACAGTTCTTGGCGAAATTGCTCCAGGTCACAGCCATATAGATTTTGTTTACTATGCAACTGCAGAATCTTTTGAAACAGCTCCAAATGATGGAGAATCTAAATTGCTTAAATGGTATAATAAAAATGAATTGAAGAATGAAGAAAACATTCAAGAAAATATTTTAATAATGGCTTATGAGGCTCTAGATTTATTAAAGTAAACAGAATAAGTAGATATTAACATAAGGGGTAGCAAATGAGTTATGTAACCGGGCAAGATCAATATACATTTTTTAATAATTCCAAAATCAGATACAGATGTGCCGGAGAAGGGAATAATATAGTTCTTCTGGTTCATGGAATAGGTGGTTATATAGAAGAATGGGGAAAATGTTTTGAATTAATCTCGAAAAAGAATCGAGTTGCTGCGCTGGATTTGATAGGACATGGGTTAAGTGATAAACCGGATATCAGATATTCAATTGATCTTCTGACAGATAATTTAAAAAGCTTTATTCATTTTCTGAATACAGGAAAAGTTCATCTCGTTGGATTTTCTCTTGGCGGCGCCGTTTGTCTTAACCTTGCAGTTAAATACCCTGAACTTATAAAAAGCATTACATTGATAAATTCTGCAGGTAAACAAGTGCCAATCCATGTTAGGCTGGCAGTAGCGCTTAAATTTATAAAGCAAATTAATATAAAAATCAGTAAAAGATTATTGAAAATTACCTCCCGTAAATCATTTTACAAAAAGGGTCTGATTAGCGATGAATGGATTGATACAGCTCACAAATTTATAAATATGGATGGAAGTATCAGAACCATTTTTTCTATCATTCATGAAAGTCTGGATGTTTTCGGTTTGAAAAACGAGATAAGAAATAATACCATTGATAAGCTGAAAGAAATTAAAATACCGGCTTTCATTATATGTGGGAATAATGATAAAGTGGTACCAAATATTAATTCAAGAATGTTGCATGAAGGAATACCAGGCTCAAGAATTTCTGTTTTCAATAACTGTGGACATGCCCTGCATTATGAATACCCGGAAGAATTCACTGAGGAGTTATTGGATTTTATAGAAAAGATCGAATTTTTGAATGTTCATGAACTGCAATAACACAGTGCGGCAACTATAAAGAGATTGATGGACCTTCTTAATTCGAATAGAAAGGTTGGTAATATGCGGTTATTTATTGCTGTTAATTTTAACGAAAGTATTAAAGATAGTCTGAATGAAACTATTGAGAGGCTAAAATTACATGCGTTTCAGGGAAGTTTCACTTATCCTGAAAATTTGCATTTGACTTTGATTTTTCTTGGTGAGGTTAATCATAATGAAATTGATAATGTTACGCTGGCTATGAAAAGAGTGATTGCAAAGCGATTTACATTAACTATGGGTGGCTTGGGACACTTTGTCAGGGACGATGGAGATATCTACTGGATTGGGATAGATAGATGTGAGACACTTCTTAGCATCCAAAACCAACTTAAAGAAGAACTTATCAAGGAAGGTTTTAATATAGAGGATCGTAAATTCAAGGCGCACATAACCTTAGGCAGAAGAATAAGATTGAACAGGCAATGCGATATAACCGAATTTACCAAAAGTATGTCAACCATTAAAGCAGATGTTTCTAAGATCAGCTTAATGAAATCTGAGCGGATTAAGAACAGGTTAATATACACCGAAATATATGCAAAAGAACTAGAAATATAGTTAAACTTACAATTTTTAATCCCCTGAATTGTTGAATATTATTATTGACAAACGATAATTAATGGAATACTATAAAGGTAAATTATCGAATAACAATAATTTAGGAGGAAATATGAGACACAAAACATTTTACATATTTCTTGGATGTGAGGCGGTGCTTTGCATACTCCTATATGCAGCTCGTGAAGCGTTGCCAGGAGTCTTTACCGCTGCAATGGCATTTCCCTTTGAACAGCTTGGGCTCGGGCTACGAACACTGTCGCTATCGGGGAACGTAGGTAATATACTATCTATTATTCTGTACTCTGTTACTTGCCTTGTGCCTGTATTCATGCTGCTAAAGCTTAGAAGAAGACGCAAATTGCAAAATGAGGATATGCTATTAGCTATCCTGAGTATACTTCTATTTGTGGTTATATATTTTATGGTAAACCCCGGTCTGTTAAGCACATGTTTAGGCACTGTTGCCGGACAAAGTATTGGCAAGGCATTACTTGGAGGAATGGTATACTCTGTTTTGTTAGGATATGTTATTTTGAGGGTGCTAAGACTCTTTTTTGCTGCTGATACAGGCAGGTTGCAAAAATACATCTCCATGCTGTTATTTGTATTGAATATCCTTTTTGTGTATCTTGCATTTGGAGCCGGTTTTGGTAGCCTTATGGATTCCTTTGATGCACTCCGTACCGGTAATACCGGACATGAGCAGCAACTGGGAATGAGTTATGTATTTCTCATCCTTAAATATGTGGTAAATGTATTACCATATTTATTGGATATCCTGGTTATATTTGCAGTTTTGAGCCTACTGAAGGAACTAAGCAATAATCGTTACTCTGAAGCATCTGTAATAGCTGCTGAAAAGCTCTCGCACTTGTGCGGAGTAGCTCTTGCAATTACAGTGATTTCAAATATTATATTCAACCTTTTACAGCTTGTTTTTATTAAAATGCTTTTGGTGGTAAATGGCACTGTTCAAATACCGCTCTTATCAATTGCCTTTGTACTAGCAGTTCTTTTGCTGGCGCAATTTATAAAAGAAAACAAGCAGCTTAAAGACGACAACAATATGTTTATATGAGGAGGGCTTTGATATGGCGATAAAAGTCCACCTTGAAGAAGTACTAAAGGCACGAGGGATGACATCTAAGGAATTAAGTGTTCTGGTGGGTATTACTGAGGCTAACCTATCCATCCTCCGCAGCGGCAAAGCAAAGGGCATCCGCTTTACTACGGTGAACAGGATTTGCTATTTTTTAGGTTGCGAAGTAGGAGATATTTTGAAATTCGATGGGAATTTGGAGGATAATTATGAAGATTAAAAAAATGATTGCAGCGTGTATTGCTGTTGTTATACTATTTGCTTCTACCGGCTGTCAGCTTGCTCGAGAAGATGCAGGAGAAGCTAACAATGGTGAAAGACTTATAGGAGTTTTCGCTACTAAAGAGTATCTTGATCTGTTTGATATGGAAGGGTATATTAAGGATAATATAAATAAAATGTCAGTTGGTGGCAAAATTACTGTTGATGGAAATAGCAGCAAATATCAGGGTCGCCTTTATGCTACACTGGCAACGCAGACGTTAACTGATGAAGAAACAGGCAGAACATTTGATACAAAAGAATTCGTTTTCGACAGTGTTAAGGGCATTGCCTATTTTTCTGCAGAAGTCCCTGCGACGGAGGATGAGAATAGTTTTATCACTTCAGGTAGTGATGAGGCAATTAGTGAAGGACACGCAAGCCTTCATTATGGTGACAATGAAGATAAGACTACGCTGGAAGGTACCATCTATATGCCTCCAGGTCAAGCTGGAAGCATCTGCTATATCAACCCTGTTTACCAGAGTGCAGATGGAAGTGTTTATGCTATTGCCGGAAGTGGTTTTAGTATAGGAGGTATTATGTCTGAAGGCTCGGTTTACTCTCAAAAGCTTGAGGAAACCACAACTATTACCCAAAATGGTAAGAGTAAACTGACAAGTATTTCTATTAAAATCTCAATTGCTACCATGTATCCTCCAGAGCAGGTAGTTGTTCTTCAAATGGATAAAAAAAGCACAATTCTTATGCGGGCAGAATATACACCCGGTGAACTGCCAAAAATGCTTATACCGGAGGAGAGCACTGAGTTTATCATTGTAGAAACCTACAAGCATGACCAAGAAGGAAATTCTATTGTCTCACGTACGTTGTACGATAAAAGCAAGCAAGCCATGGAGACTTTCTATCGCAGGGACGATGGTATTTGTGTAAAGCAGTGGACGCAGATTGCTTGGAACAAGAATCCTTGACGAGGGTATAGATGCAATGAAAGAGAGAAAAGTAAGGTCATTTCGTGAAGCATTGGTTGATGTAGAGAAAGGCTTACAAGATGAGTAAATATGATATAGAAATTGCTGAACCAGCTGAAAGAGATTTGTTTGAAATTGGTAATTACATCACAAAAGAGCCTTTGGAACCTAATATTGCGAAAAAAGTGATTGGTAAAATAGGTGATGCAATTCTCAAGTTAGAGGAGCTGCCGTTTCGAAATGGGTTAGTATCAGATGAGAGACTTGCCCACCTAGGGATAAGAAGAATTATGGTGCACAATTACACGGTATTCTACATTGTGTCAGAGGCAAAAACGACAGTCACAATTGTCAGAATAATTTACAATAGAAGAGATTGGATAAATATATTATAGGTGGTGTTTTCGTGGAGATTACTTCAACCGAAGCCCAGAATAATTTTGGTCAGTACTTAAAGCTAGCTGCATATGAAGATGTTATCATTACAAAGAATGGGAAAAAATCTGCCATATTAAAACGTTATGATGAGAAGATTGAAGGCAATAATGTTAGCGAAATAGCAGATTCTTTTAATTGGGACACATCGAAGATAACCTATGAGGAGTTCTTAAAGCTAACCAGCGAAAGTGAAAACAGACCTTAGTTAGTTTATTAAGGCAAGAAAGTGAAAGAGTAAAAATATGTAAACAGTTTTTTAAAAAATTGTGGTACAATAGACTTGAGGTGATAAGAATGAAGAAATTAAATGTTACAATCCTTATTGAAAAAGATGAAGATGGAGTATATATTGCTTCAGTTCCTGCTCTTAAGGGGTGCCACACTCAGGCGAAAACTGTCGAGGAACTCATTCCAAGAATAAAAGAAGCTATTGCGCTATGTCTAGAAATGGAAAAGGATGAGCTTCTCCAAAATGAGTTTGTTGGAATTCAGCAGGTTGAGGTAGTCATATGAGTAAACTAACAATAATTCCTTCCAAGGATATGGTTATGATTCTAAATAGTTTGGGATTTGAAGAGATTAGACAGAAAGGCAGTCATAAAAGCTTCAGGCATCAAGATGGAAGATCAACTCTTGTTCTATTTCATGGAGAAGATTTGGGGAGAGGATTGATTAGGAAGATACTTAGGGACATTGAAATTACCGTTGAGGAATACGAAAATATAAGAAAAACAATATGACATTGAATCGGAACCACTAGCTTAGCTGGTGGTTTGGTCAGCTAAGACTGAATAGGCAATGCAATAAGATAGAATTTTGCGCCGTCTAGCGACTGTTTCCCCAAGATAGTCCTATAGCTGTAAAGATTCCAGATGGGAAGCTACGTTTTGAAACCACTTTTTCAAAAGCTCTTGACAGGACAAGTAAACACCTGATAATATATTTGAAAACATTAACAAATAATTGTAGTGAGAGTGTATCTAGGGTTCCACCCGGCTTCGACGGGGTTGGTCCGAGCGATACTAGCATTTGCCACACTATAGGGGATAAAAGCCCCTTGAAGGAGTCTCATGGACTTTTTCAAGGGGCTTTTTTGCAGGTATTTTCGGGGGCTGATGCGTACATAACCAGTCAGGACTTAATGCCTGTGGGTACTGATCTGTACTTAAGAGTAACCAGCCGGGATTTAAGTGCTGATGAGGCCTGATAAAGCTGCTGCTATCGTTAGTGTTTGTATGAGGGGAGGAGATAAGGATGAATGTTATTGAAGTAAAAGGGCTTAGTAAGAATTTTAGGGTGAAGACCAAAAAGGAAGGTTTAAAAGGCAGTCTAACTGCTCTTATAAAGCCATGTTACAAGCAGGTGGAAGCGGTAAAGGGAATAGACTTTGCAGTGAAAAAGGGTGAAATCCTTGCTTTTATCGGACCAAACGGTGCGGGCAAGTCAACTACAATAAAAATGCTTACCGGTATCCTGTACCCAACGTCCGGGCATATAAGAGTTCTGGGTCTCAACCCTATTGTTCAACGAAAAAAACTTGCTTATAAAATAGGAAGTGTTTTCGGGCAGAAATCTCAGCTGTGGTTCCATTTGCCTCCGATGGATACGTTGAAGCTACTGGGCACTATATATGAGATACCCGGTGGTGAGTTGAAAAAAAGAATAGATTACCTTGTAGATATGTTTGAGATAGGAGATCTCATGGATATTCCGGTAAGGAAATTATCCTTGGGGCAGAGAATCCGGTGCGAGATTGCAGCCTCTTTACTGCACAGTCCCAAAGTGATTTTTCTTGACGAGCCCACAATTGGTCTTGATATTATAGTGAAAAAGAAGATACGGGATCTTATTTTAAGGCTTGGTCGGGAAGAAGAAGCTACCATTTTTCTCACCAGCCATGATGTGGGGGATATTGAGCAGCTCTGCAAGCGTGCAATAATAATTAATCATGGAGAGATTGTGCTGGATGAGTCGATAAATGGACTTAAATACAACTATCTTAATAAAAAGGTTATAAGCATTAAGTTTAATGAGAAAACACAGATTGATATTCCCGGTATTGAAGTAGTGAAGCATACAGATTATTCTGCAAAAATAGAAGTAGATACCCGCAAATACCGACTGCATGACATTATGGAGCGATTGATGAAGTGCGGCAATGTATTGGATATTACAGTTTCAGACCAGCCAATGGAAGATATAATTGCTCATATATATCAAGATTTACCTGTGGCTGGGAGCAACTGAAGGCAAACTGGTTTATACTGGTTGAATAGCATTTATGTATATATTAGTGTTGTTACGACAGGGTAAATGCAGTTCGCTATAGGATTATAAATTGATAAGACTTTAAATTGATTGGAGGAGGTAGCACTGTGAGAAAAATAAAAAAATATATATTTATTGCAAAAATAAGCTTTCAGGAAAACCTTGCATATACCTTGAATTTTTTTGTAGATACTTTTTTCTTTGTATTTATAATCTTTGTTTTTCTTAAGCTGTGGGAAACAATTTATCAGGGTCAGGAACAAATTGCAGGCTATACGCTCAACCAGCTTATTTGGTACTGTATAATGACCGAAATGATTGCTCATACCATAGGCAATGTATTCGGAAGGCTGAGTAATGATATAAAGGGCGGGGGAATAGCTTATATTATTAATAAACCATACAACTATGTCTTATACCAGCTTTCAAACAGCGCAGGACAGATGAGTATAAAGCTATGTATGAATGCTGTCATAGGATTATTGATTGGGATGCTGTATATAGGACCATTACAGGGGTTCAACTTAAGGTATCTCCCTTTTATGATTTTAAGTATTATCACCGGAATTCTGCTTAACTTTTTCTTGTATGCATGTATTGGGTTGACTGCATTCTGGGCTGAAGAAAATACTGCTTATTTCTGGATCGTTCAGAAACTTGTTTTCATGCTTGGCATGTTTATTCCGGTTGAGTTTCTTCCTGAATGGCTGCAAAAGGTAGTGCTATTTCTGCCATTTCCTTATGTCAATTATGGTCCGGCAAAACTGGTGGTTGATTTTTCTCTTGAGCGTTTTACGGATATATTTTCAGTGCAGGTAACATATCTTGTGGCTTTAGCAGGTCTTTCATTCTTTATTTTTGGGAGAGGAGTGAAAAAGCTTAATGTTAATGGAGGTTAGAAAACATTTAAAACTTATATATGAATATTTTAAAGTGAATTTATCGGCAGGGATGGAATATAGAACAAGTTTTTTAGTCCAGGTATTCGGTATGGCGTTGAATAATTCTGCATTTATTTTCTTCTGGTGGATACTTTATGAACGTATTCCCAGTATTGCGGGATATGGGTTTAACGATGTCCTGTTTATATGGGCGCTTGCATCATCATCCTTTGGTTTTGTGCATATTGTGTTTGGGAATATACTGAACCTTTCCGATACAATTATCAAAGGCGAGCTGGACACTTATCTTGTCCAGCCAAAGGATGTATACATTAATGTATTATGTTCAAGAACCAGAATTTCTGCATGGGGCGATCTGGCATATGGATATGTATTGTTCATTCCGGTTTTTGGTTGGGGCAAGGTATTTTTATTCACCTTATTTGTAGTGTTCGGTGGGCTTTTAATGGGAAGCATTTTTGCCGCAGCTCATACTCTCACGTTTTTTACAGGAAATGCAAATGCTATTGCCCGACTTGTGGTTTCCTTTACTATTACCTTCACGACATATCCGGAGGGTATCTACAAGGGCGCTCTAAAATGGATGGTATACTCATTCCTTCCTGCTGGGTTTATAGTGTTTCTGCCTCACAGGATTTTAAAAGCATTCAACTGGTGGAGTGTGTTGATCCTGATTATTGTTGATGTCCTGTATATTACGGCGGGTTATTATTTTTTTCGTGCAGGGCTGAAAAAATATGAGTCAGGGAACCTGATTACTACAAAACTGTGATGTTTGGAACTCTCTGTGCTAATCTGGATGCTGTCCGCTTTTTGTTACCTCCGCATTCTCTGCAAAGCACTAGGCTCAAGGACCTCGTAAACCCGCGACACGTTATCCAAAATCCCTAGTACATGTCAGGAGGCTAGAAAGAGTTAATAGGTATTTCAAAAAAGCAAAAAGACCTCGAAGCCGAGGTCTTTTAAGAAGCAAGATAGATTATTTGGTAGGGTGGCAATCCTACATCTCTTTACAGACCACTATAAAAAAATGGGGAAACTCAAAATTTAGCATTTGAGTTTTTCTTGTATAAATAGTAACGTTGTATGCCCAAGTATGGGTAAAAGTACCGCCAGAGAATGTTCCAAACGGTGAAAATTGATATGTTGACGGTTTGTGAAATAATATCTATAATTAAAAGAAAAGGTCTAGGAAGTATTCAAGAAAGGACAAGGTATTTGCAGAGAATGAAAAAATAGTCCACTTTAAAAATTCAAAAATGAGATTATTATATTAGTATATCTTCATTAATCTTTAGCGAAGGTTAATGTGCAATGATTATTAATTTTAAATTTTGGGTGGGGAAGTTTTTGTGCTGCAAATAACTTGTATCTGTTTTATTTAAATAAAATAAGAGCTATATTTTTATATAATTAGCTTATCTTACAGTGTTTCAGTTAAAATAAAACAATATACTTATCGACAAACTATTCTCTCCTGGTTAATTACAAGGGAGGTTTATGCTTAAATGCTACTAATTAAATGCAGGAACATTAAGAAATATTTTGGTGACAGGATGATTTTAGATTTTGATGGACTGGAAATTTACTCTGAGGATCGAATAGGAGTAGTTGGCAGAAATGGTAGTGGAAAAACTACTCTAATCAATATACTAAGTCAAAAATGGAAACCTGATGAAGGCGTAGTTAAGTCCTATGGAAAGATTACTTATATATCTCAACTGGAATCGCCCTGTAGAAAAAATGTGAGTTCTGAAATAGCTTCAAAGCTTGGAATACAAACTACTTGGGATAAGTATATGAGCGGTGGCGAAAAGACAAGATTTAAGATTGCTCAAGCTTTGGAAGATAAAAGCGAAATAATATTTGCTGATGAACCTACCAGTAATCTGGATATGGAAGGAATTGAATTTATAAAATCAAAGCTTAGTGAATATGATGGGTCACTTGTTATTATATCCCATGACAGAAGCTTTTTAGATGCATTATGTAACCGGATAATAGAAGTAGAGAGTGGTAAAATATCTATTTACAAGGGAAATTACAGTCAATATAAAGAACAGAAAATTCGGGAAAATGAAAGGGCAAAATCTGAATATGAAGAATACATAAAAGAAAAAAAGCGACTTGAAGAAGTAGTCTATAAAACTAAAGACAAAGCTAAAAGCATTAAAAAAGCACCAAAAAGAATGGGGAATTCAGAAGCCAGACTGCACAAAATGGGAGGGCAGAAGGCAAAGGCAAACCTTGAAAAGGCTATTAGAAATGTAGAGAAACGAATAAATCATCTTAATGTAAAAGAAAAGCCCCGTGCCCAGTCAGGAATTAAGTTGGATATTCTTGAATCTGGCAAGCTTTACTGCAGGATTATCCTAGAAGGAAAAAATATAAATAAAGCCTTTGGTGATAAAATTATATTCAAAAATGCATCTTTTAATATATATAATGGCACTAAGACTGCTTTGATTGGACCTAATGGCTGTGGAAAAAGCACATTAATAAAAATGATTATGGATAAAGACGTCTCTATAAGAACTGCTCAAGGGGTAAAGATTGGATATTTTAGTCAGGACCTTGATATTTTGAAGAAGGAAAATACCATTATAGATAATGTAATGGAGAGCAGCATCTATCCTGAGCACTTTGCAAGATTACTGCTTGCAAGATTATTATTAAGAGGTGAGACTGTTTACAAAAAAGTTGGTGTTTTAAGCGGTGGAGAGCAGGTAAAGGTCTCATTCGCCAAAATATTATTGCAGGACATCAATATGTTGATATTGGATGAGCCTACCAACTATATGGATATAAGCTCTCTTGAAGTTATTGAAGACTCACTCAAAGAATATAACCGAACACTTTTATTTGTTTCTCATGACAGAAGATTTATTGATGCTGTTGCGAATCAGATTATGGTAATTGAGACTCAGAAAATCAAAATGTTTGCAGGGAACTATTCTGACTATATAAAGAGGAGTAGCGATGTAAAAGATTTTAGCGAAGAAGACATGCAAAAGAACAAAATAATATTGCAAAACAAGTTATCTGAGATTATTGGTAGATTATCAATGCCTTCAAAAAAAGATGATGTAGAAGCACTCGACAGGGAATACCATGAAATAATTGATAAGTTAAAGCAGACGAAGAAATTGTAAAGAAGGTACTGAAAGCTCAAGGTAACGAAGGATAGCCCAGTCCCTATCATGATTTAATATTTTCATATTGACATGCATACTATTATATCATAAAATCTGCATGAGGAGTGATTAATATGAGAACCACACTTAATATATCTGATAGCGTTATTGCTGAAACACAGGCTCTATATGACACGGAAAATAGATCTAATGCTGTCGAAAAGGCCCTGAAAGACGCAATTCGTTACAAGAAACTGCAAAAACTTATGAGTCTGAAGGGAAAACTGGCTTTTGATGAGAAATACCTTGAGGAGCAAAGGAGAGCAGAAGTAAATGAATCAGAACATAATAGCTGATACATCAGTATGGATAGAATACTTCAAGAATAATTCAGGCATTGTTAATTTTTTAGAAAAAAATTTATTGGGAGATAGTATTTACATAGTGGGAATTGTTGTTGCAGAATTAATGCAAGGTGTCAAAAACGAAAATGAGAGGGAACTCCTCCGTGCTAATCTGGATGCTGTCCAGTATATTGAGATGACCTATGATGACTGGATAAAAGCTGGAGATATATCGAATGAGTTAAGAAAAAAAAGAATAACTTTACCACTGACAGATATCGCAATAGCTGCTGTTGCGATTAGAAACGGTATGGAAGTAGCAACACTTGGTAAGCACTTTGAATACATTCCCGATGTATCTATTTGTAATTTATATAAAGGAGAGAGATGCAAATGACAAATGTAAAACTAGCAGTAATTTACTACAGCATGGGGGGGACTAACTATCAGCTGTCACAATGGGCAGCAGAAGGTGCAAAGGAAGCAGGAGCTGAGGTTAAAGTGCTAAAAGTACGTGAACTTGCGCCACAATCCGCTATTGAAAGCAATCCGGTTTGGAAAGCTCATGTGGAAGCTGCAAAAGATATTCCAGAGGCTGCACCAAGTGATATTGCATGGGCAGATGCAATCATTTTCAGTACTCCAACTAGGTTTGGGGTTATGTCATCACAGATGAAACAGTTCCTTGATTTGGCCGGTGGCCTTTGGGCTCAGGGAAAAACTATAAATAAAGTAGTAAGTGCGATGTCTTCTGCGCAAAATCCTCATGGTGGTCAGGAGGCAACTATTTTATCAATCTATACGGCAATGTGCCATTGGGGAGCAATTATAGCAGCGCCTGGCTTTACAGATCCTACTATTTTTGGAGCTGGAGGAAACCCTTATGGAACAACTGTAACAGTTGGTCATGATGGAAAAATGATTGAAGATGTACAAGCTGCTGTTAAGCACCAAGCAAAGCGAACAGTTACTGTAGCACAGTGGGTCAAAAAGGGAGCCAACAGTATCGAATAATTGATAATTATAACCAAGCAACCTTATGAAGGCGAGAAAGTGAAAGAGTAAAAATAAGCGAATAATTTTTTTGAAAAACTAGGTATTAATATAGCTTGAATAAAACACTCTTCGGTCAGTATATTGCCCACTGTGAAGCGCAGGCATTCCCCCGCTAAAGATACGCTTGAATATTTCCGGTGTGTCTGCCGTTGTAGTGATTTTCTCTTTTATTATAAGGTGCAAGTATATTTATTGTGGACGAGGTTTTGTGGTATAATTATTTTAAATAACATTATTCCGGGAAGGTGGTCGCAACCATTGATACTGGAGCGTCACAATCATTGATTTCGCAGGATTATGTAGATGATATTCCTTATAAAGGCATTTGGGATCTTTATGAGATGACGCGTTGTAAAAAGCACAGATATAAAAAATGCGATGGTTCAGGTTCCGCATGTGTATCTGGCAATTGGCAGCAGAAAGAAGAAATATGATCCTGCTGATGTCAATCAGCAGCAAGTGGTACATAGTTTTTTAAATTTATTAGACGTTTATAAAGAAAGTGGGGAGTGATATTATGGATCAGAATATGGCTGAAGATATGGATTTAGAGGTTGATAGGATTTGTCAGAATTGTGGTTCTTTTTTTCAGGATCATGAAGATTTGCTTGCTAGAGAGTGTCCGGGTTTAGGTGTATGTTTGAATGATGAAGAGTTTGAGCCCTTCATAGAAGAGATTTTGGAAAATGGAGATTTTTCATGCTGCCATGAATTATACCTGCAAAAGCGGTATGATGGAGGAAGAGAGGCTTGTGAGCAATTTGAAGTGCCCGAAATGATTGAGTTGCCAGAAGGTATGAGTCTAGATGAATATTTACAATTTGAAGCTCTGAAGTACCAAAATGTTGATGAGCTCATCCAGAGTTTATATAGCTCAGATATGGTAATAGTAAGAAAAGGGTTAGCAACAATTTCTATGTATTTTTATAATGGGAATGAGGGTGCACTCGAAGGGTTACTCAATTATTATATAAGTCTGGGACCTGCCGAAAGCCTTGAAGAAGTTCATTTGAGGATAGAAATAGTTGAGATGCTTTCCAGATATGAACCGGACAGAAGAATAATCGAGGCTTATGTAAAAGAGTTAGAGAGAACTCAATCAAATAATACCACTAGAAAATTGTACACATTGATATTGCGTCGTTTGGAATGGTGTCCTCACGAGATAGTGGATGATTTACTCATAGAACTGCTGAATAGAAAACAATATAGTTTTAAAATGAAAAAAAGGCTTATGGAGATTGCAGGATTATAAATCCCGCTATGGAACAACAGGGAGCTCTTTCGTTTCCTGCCATAATGAGAAAAGAATATGGTATTCCTAGAGAAATACAAATACGAGGCAAAGTAACAGAAGCAATATTTGGTGGCTTTTGTAAAAAGGTGGGTATCAGGTTGAAGGTTGTTAAGAGTCTGCCGGTCATAGATAATATGTTGGAAGAAATGGTATACATGCTTTAAAGTGAATTATTCTCTATAGCTCCTATGGAGTTGGAAACTTCCTAACAAAGGAAAAAGCAGTAGTGTTAGAACTATTTATATTGATTTTGCAACGTATGAGAAAAAATAGGGCTGCCATCCGTGGCAGCTCTGAGTATAGGGACATCATACAGCATTAATAATGCTTCTGCATAAAGAGCTCGAGGGTCATCTTCAAGTATATTAAAGTAGCAACTTGTGTTATTATTATGCTAGTTAGAAAACAAGAACATATTAACAACATTAATAGAGGAAAGGTAGTGTAATGGGGATTCTCCTCTTGTGATTAAAGACAGAGGTTTTCGAACTCCTAAGAATTATGAGCTTTGATATTGAATTAGTTGGAAAGATTGGATCAATGGCTTTGATCCGTGAAGCTGAACATGATATTGATTACAATGTATTTAGTCGCATTGGAAGCGAGCTACGTCCAGGGATGATTTGGGTGAGCTCAGGGGCTGTGGAAATAGGGCGATTAGATTATATTAAACGAACAGGTCACGAATTAACAGGCACAAAAAGTGGCATCATGACAGACTATGCAGCGCAGGGACAAGCAATACTGATGGAGGAATATCGGCGTTATATTCCAACAAAATATTCTGTTCGGCAGCTATTAGTAGAGCATATGCACTTTAATGATATTGAGAAAAGGGAACATATATATCAATTCTTGAAGCGTTGTGTAAAACAAAATGCTATACCCATTGTAAATTATAATGATACTGTTAGTTTTGAGGAAAATCGGCGTTGGGAACTAGAACAACTTCGCAACAATGGTCAAAAAGGAATTGTAGAATGTGTTGATAATGATGAGACAGCTTCGGTAATTGCTACGTTAGTCCATCCAAGATACTTGCTTATTTTAACTTCTGTTGATGGGATTTATATGCATCCGGAAGATCCTTCTACATTAGTCGAACAGGTAGAGGGTAAGGATGCAGACGAAGTTATTGCACACATAAATGAATTGCAAAAGCATTGTTTTGGGGCAAGCCGTTCAGGTGCTGGAGGTGCTAAAGCAAAATTGGAATTTATCAAAGAACCAATTCTGCAAGGAACAACAGTTATGATTGCAAATTCACGATACCGGATCTCAGATGTTTTATCTGGTAACTGCCCACGAACTATTTTCCGAACCAGATGAAGTCTGTCGTTTCTATTCACTCGGGGGTATTATATCCTATGAACAATCATCTCTAACACTGCTATACAGCTTCAGCAAGGAAAACACAGTTTAAAATGCCTTTTCGTTAAGTAATTCCGTGAACTCACTTGCGTTCAAACAGCACGGACATTACTAAACTCTAAGGCATTTTAAACTTAGTTTTCCTAAGCTTTGCTGTAATTAGCCGTATTGGAGATGATTGTTCATTATCAGTTTTGCTAAGACCCCCGTGAACAGTAACAGCCTGTTACCACTTGTGTTATATATTTTTTAAAAATTAATCATCGATTATACCGCAATAACTTGAAAATCACCCATATTTCATGCATAAAAACCTTGCATCCGTTATTTCATGTATGAAATACGTGGTTATCAAAAGCAAATGTGTACATGTATTCATCAGTATGCATTATTGCGGTAAAATCAGCATTGTGATAAAATAATTAGTGAATTAAATAAAAATAGTGAGGCATTAAATGATAAGTTAAGTAAAAATGCCGACTGAAAGGAGAAACAATGACTAAATCAAATGAAAAAAGACCTAATATAATAGTGTTTTTTACAGATCAACAGCGTTGGGATACTACAGGAGTACATGGGAATCCGCTGGGACTTACCCCGAATTTCGACCGGATGGCACTTAATGGAACACATCTTTATAATACTTTTACACCACAACCTGTTTGTGGACCAGCAAGAGCATGCCTGCAGACAGGTAAGTATGCCACGACAGTTGGATGCCACAGAAATTCCATTCCCTTGCCGCAAAATGAAAAAACGCTTGCTCACTACTTTAAGGGAGCGGGATACAAAACAGGCTACATAGGAAAGTGGCACCTAGCTTCATCTCGCTTTGCTGTCAGTGAAGAAGAAAGGGGCGGATACGACTACTGGCTCGGAGCAAATGCTCTAGAGGCATCATCGCAACCTTATAATACAATAGTATATGACAACGATTGCAATGAAGTCAAACTGCCAGGATATAGGGTGGATGCGTTGACGGATGCAGCAATCCGATACGTAGACGATTATAAGGACAATCCATTTTTCCTGTTTCTTTCCTTCCTTGAACCTCATTTCCAGAACCATGAGGACAGTTATCCTGCGCCAGATGGCTATGAGGAGCGTTATATATCACGATGGATTCCTCCTGATCTAATGGCATTAAATGGTTCCACCCATCAGCATATTGCAGGGTATTATGGTATGGTTAAAAAGCTTGACGAGGCACTTGGCAGGCTATTGGACACGCTTAAGAGTCTTGATTTGCTGGAGGACACCATTATACTTTTCACAACCGATCATGGGTGTCACTTTAAAACACGAAATCGTGAATATAAGCGTTCGTGTCATGAAAGCTCAATACGGATACCGGCCGCGCTGTGTGGTTCTGTATTCAATGGAGGAGGCAGAGTACAGGAGTTGGTAAGTTTGGTCGATATTCCTCCTACGCTGCTAGATGCTGCAGGTATACCTGTGCCAGCAGAAATGCAGGGAAGATCAGTGCTTCCATTAGTAAAAGGAAATAAGGAAGGCTGGCCTGAGGAAGTTTTTGTGCAAATTAGCGAAGCACAGGTTGGAAGATCAGTACGTACACACCGCTGGAAATACAGTGTGAATGCACCCGACAAAGATTCCAGAGCTAATTCCGGCTCAGATGTTTACCATGAACAGTTTCTTTACGATCTTAAGGCTGACCCATATGAGCTTGTTAATCTAATTGACAAGGAATCTCACAGTGAAGTTGCCCGTGTAATGAGGGAAAGGTTGCTGAAACGCATGGAAGAAGCTGGTGAAGAAAGACCTGAAATAATACCTGCACAAAGGACACCATCAGGTCAGAGGAGAGTTCCAGAGAAAGAAATTTATATGTAGCGACTGAAAAGAACTCCACCCATAGCTTGAATTACTCTGCTAATAGAGAGAAAGTACATTAAGAATGAACCAATTATTAGTATTTTGATGAAAATCATTTTAAAAAGCAAAAATGGTGGTATAAATAATATAATGAAAGCTTAATAATGTTCCCATCTCTTTATGTGGTGGGTTCGGAAAACTTACTAATAAAGCAAAAGGAGAGATGGAAATGCAAAAAGCGACTATTCAATTAGAAACATTAACTTGTCCATCATGCATGCAAAAGATTGAAAATGCAGTAAAATCTTTAGATGGTGTGGATAAAGAAAGCTTAAATGTATTATTTAACTCAAGCAAAGTAAAATTAAACTTTGATAATGAAAAAATATCTATAAAAGACATCGAAAATGCTATTGATAAATTGGGATATGAAGTTAAGAAATCTCAAGTAAAAGCTTTATAAAACTAAGTAACTACACCATGAGGGAGTTACTTAGTTGGATTCAACTTGGTTAAATAACGTGAGAATTAGTTTACTAATTCTTAAAAACGACAAAATCGGCTTCACATGAGTTAGATTATAATCTAATCATTGAGGTCGATTTTCTTTTTTTAAGATTAAAGAGGGTGTACTAGGTGAGTAAGTTAGCACTAATCAGAACAGCGTTTCATTGTTTGATATATTTGAATCCCTCAAGTGCTTTCTGCATAGTTGTGTAAAAAGCCTTTCAATAAAATCTATGTGCATAGAATTAACAGGAAGATTAAACAAATTGTCAGTGCATTCTAAGTATTGTCAATTCATTATGAAAAAAATCAATTAGTTTACTAGTATAGTCAATTCGTTCAACTTATTATCAATTAACATCATAAGGAAATTAGGTTATTGTTTATCTTATACTGCTAGAAGTATCACTAAGCAAAGGAGGGAAGTATGAGAGAGAAAATTAGCGCGGTAGGCATGAATTAATTCTACTGATAATGAAAGCAGTATTATTTAATTTATTATTCTTAAATTATTGGAGGGAGGCATAGCCACGTGAAAAGAAATATTTCTAAAAGGTTACCAGCATTAATGTTGTCCTTTGTCTTTATTTTCGTTTCACTTTTTAATTTTACAGTTAGTGCTAACAATCTAGACAGTGTAAACAACTTGGATTTTACTGGTCATTGGGCGGAAAAGCAGATGCTTGAATGGGCAGAAAAAGAGCTGTTCTTAGGTGATGGGAATGGCGTTTTTCGACCGGATGATTACATAACCAGAGCGGAATTCTTTACTCTGGTTAATAGAGTTTTTGGATATTCAGAACTAGCAGAAATATCATTTAGTGACGTAAAAACCTCGGATTGGTATTATGAGGAGATTGCAAAGATAGTAGCTGCAGGTGTTGCACAGGGTTTACCTGATAATACCATATGTCCTAGCAATAATATAAGCCGTGAAGAAGCTGCGGCAGCTGTATATAGAGCATTTAAGTTTGAAAAAGTTGAGGGAGTAGAGGGGTTAGAATTGGTTGATATTAATGAGGTAAGTGATTGGAGTCGTGAACCAGTAAACTCGTTAATAAATAAAGGAATCATAAAAGGATACCCTGATTTAACTTTTCGACCAAAAAACAGCATTACTCGTGCTGAAGCTATAAGCATGCTTGATAATGCAACAGGAATTATCCTTAATAAAGCTAATACTTATGCAATATCAACCGACGGGAACATATTAGTTAATAAAGATAATATTACTCTTGTAGATTCTGTTATTGGTGGCGATTTATACCTTGCCGAAGGAATCGGTGATGGGAATATTACACTAGAAAATGTAACAGTAAAGGGAAACACAATTGTACGCGGTGGTGGTATTAACAGCATTATAATAAGCAACTCGAACCTTGGGAATATCACGGTAATTAAAAAGGATGGAAAGATAAGGATAATCGCTTCGAGAGCCACTAATATTGGTGATGTACAACTGCAATCTGGTGCTAGACTAGAGGAAAAGGATATTTATGAAGGAAGTAGAGGTTTTGGCAATGTTGAAACCACTATTGATATACCAGAAGGTGCGGTTGTAGAATTTATAGGTGATTTTGGAGATATTAACATAGATACACCTAACGTTCAAGCAACATTTCTATCAGGAACAGTTAACAATTTAAATATATTTAGCGATATCATAGTTGATATAAGCGAGAGCGCTGTAATTGGAAAAGTAACTGTGGAAAATGCTGTTAATGCTAAATTAGCAGGGGGCGGTACTGCCAATGTAGTTGAAATTGAAGTGGGCGATGCTAATGTGGAAATGGGCGAGGAACTAAAAATTAAAGCCATTATTGATCCTGAGGGTAATGTAATAACACCTCAACCAACTGCAACACCAGAGCCGGAACCAGATCCAACACCGACTTCGGAGCCTACACCAGAGCCGGAACCAGATCCAACACCGACTTCGGAGCCTACACCAGAGCCGGAACCAGATCCAACACCGACTTCGGAGCCAACGCCTGAGCCGGATCCAGATCCAACACCGACTTCGGAGCCTACACCAGAGCCG
>Ga0265293_10002287_pt1 | contig 39044 bp, 39 predicted proteins | sample Munlanlewell138R_FD_192505 | JGI IMG/M metagenome (GOLD analysis project Ga0265293, IMG submission 192505) | Leachate microbial communities from a municipal landfill in Southern Ontario, Canada - Leachate well 138R | ecosystem: Engineered > Solid waste > Landfill > Unclassified | place: Canada... | reverse complement strand
TCCTCTGTGCCTCCCTTAGAACTTCAGGCCGGCTTCGCGGGCGGAATCAGCCAGTGCTTTGACTTTGCCGTGGAACATGTGCCCGCCCCTGTCAAAAACCACCGCGTTGATGCCCTTGGCGAGAGCACGTTCTGCAGCAATCTTTCCCAGCATCCTGGCTGCCTCGATGTTGCATGTTGCACTGAGGGAGGCCTTTACCGACGGTTCAACCGTCGACGCGGCTGCGAGTGTATGCCCGGCCTCGTCATCGATAAACTGCACGTAAATATGGGAAAGGCTGTGAAAAACAGCCATCCTTGGTTTTGCGGCCGTTCCGGACACGTTTTTGCGAAGCCTGGCGTGACGTATTTCGCGCATGACGCTTCTGCTTTTTATTTTCATGTCATTTCACCTCGTATTACTTCGCACCGGTTTTACCGGCCTTGCGGATGATCCGCTCACCGGCATACCGTATCCCTTTGCCCTGGTAGGGTTCGGGAGCGCGGAACCCGCGAATGATAGCCGCAACCTGGCCGACAGCCTGCTTGTCGATTCCCTGGACGGAAAGCTTGGTAGGCCCGTCGGTAGCAATGTCAACGCCTGCTGGAGCCTCATATTCCACCGGATTGGAATATCCCAGGTTCAGAATGAGCTTTTTCCCCTGCATCTGGGCACGGTATCCTATTCCGACAATTTCAAGGTCCTTTTTGAACCCTGTTGTGACCCCCGTCACCATGTTCGCAATGAGCGCTCTCATCATCCCGTGCCATGACTTGGTCTGCTTCTCCTCGTCCCGGCGGGTGACAGTAATATGATCTTTTTCAACTTCAACGTCGATTCCCGGTACCATGGGAGTCGAAAGCCTGCCCTTGGGACCCTTTACGGCAACTTCCCCATCCTGGACCGTGACCGAAACTCCGGTTCCCAGGGGGATAGTCTTGCGTCCGATTCGAGACATCTAGCGCACCCCCACTTTACCAGACATAGCAGAGAACTTCGCCGCCGAGACCGAGCTGTGTTGCCTCGGTATCCGTCTTCAGTCCCCTGGAAGTCGAGATGACCGCGATTCCCAGGCCTCCCATAACCTTGGGAAGGTCCGTATGCCCTACGTAGATCCTTCTGCCCGGCTTGCTGATCCTGCGAAGCCCCTGGATGACCCTCTCTTTGTTCGGTCCGTAGGAGAGGAACAGCCGGATAGTGCTGTAGGGTTTCTTCGGGTCATTGACGACCTTGAAATTTTTAATATAGCCTGACTCTTTCAAAATCCTCGCTATTTCCATCTTCATTTTGCTCGAGGGCACATCTACGCTCTCATGGTACACCATGTTTGCATTTCTTATGCGCGCAAGCATATCCGCTATCGGATCGGTGACGTACATTCCTCGTAACCCCCTTCAGTCCACACCGCTACCAGCTCGATTTGACCACGCCGGGGATTTTTCCCTCGCGTGCGAGCTTTCTGAAGCAGCAGCGGCACATGTTGAAACGTCTCATGTATCCGTGAACACGGCCGCAGAGCGGACACCTGTTATACTTTCTCACCGCGAATTTCGGGGGCTGCGTCGTTTTGAATTTCATTGCCTTTCTTGCCATCTCGAAAATCCCCCTTTCCTACCGGTTGAACGGCATGCCCATCTCTCTCAGGAGAGCGTAGGCTTCCTCATCCGTTTTCGCGGATGTAACGATCGACACGTTCATTCCCCTGGGGCGGATCACCTTGTCATAGTTGATCTCGGGGAAAATAAGCTGCTCCCTGAGCCCCAGGTTATAGTTTCCTCTTCCGTCGAAACCCTTGCGGGAAATGCCCTGGAAGTCCTTGATGCTGGGCAGGGCAAGACTCACAAGACGGTCGAGAAACTCCCACATGCGGGAACCCCGAAGGGTCACAGTGCATGCAACAGGCATTCCCTGGCGGAGCTTGAACCCTGCAACTGATTTCTTCGCCCTCTTAAGGAGCGGACGCTGACCGGTGATGGCTGTCAGCTCCGCCATGGCGACGTCCATATACTTTATGTCAACCTTGGCTTCGCCGGCTCCGATATTCACCACGATCTTTTTCAGGCGGGGAATTTCCATCGAGTTCTTGTAGCTGAACTCCTTCGCCAGTGTGCCTGCGACTTCGTTTTTATATTTCTCGAGAAAACGAGGGGTCATGGCGTACTCTCCTCCTTATACCTGGTCCACGATTTCGCCGCAGGCCTTGCACAGACGGACCTTTTTCCCGCTGTCGAGGTATCCGCGGCCAACGCGGGTTGCAGCACCGCAAGAGGGGCACACGAGCATGACCTTGCTGGCGTAAATAGGCCCTTCCTGTTTCACAATGCCGGACTTTGGGTTCTTCTGGGAGGGCTTCACATGCTTCGTCGCCATGTTTACCCCTTCGATCACCAAAAGATCCCGATCGGGAATCGAGCGGAGAACCTTCCCCTCTTTTCCCTTGTCTTTTCCGGAGATGACCCGGACCCGGTCACCTTTTTTAATTCTCATTTTGCCCATAGTCCATTGACCTCCGTTACACGACTTCCGGGGCGAGGGAGAGGATGCGCATGTACTTTTTCGCTCTCAGTTCCCGTCCCACCGGCCCGAATATACGGGTTCCCTTTGGGTCACCGTTGTTGTCGATAATGACTGCTGCGTTGTCGTCGAACCGCACGTATGAACCATCGGCTCTCCGAATTTCCTTCTTTGTGCGAACAATGACCGCCTTGACGACAGAGCCCTTGGCAATATTGCTGTTGGGTATGGCTTCACGCACGGAAGCAACAATCACATCGCCGATCGTGCCGCTCCTCCTCTTGCTCCCGCCGAGTACCTGGATACAGAAGAGTTTTTTGGCTCCAGAGTTGTCAGCCACATTAAGGACCGTAGTCAGCTGAATCATGGCCTATGCCTCCTCGCCGTTCTCCTCAACCGAGTCGAAAACCGGCGCACGCCGTACGATCTCGAGAAGGGTCCATCTTTTATTCTTGCTCAGGGGCCGGCTCTCACCAATCGTTACGAGATCTCCGGTCCTGCACTCATTGTTCTCATCGTGGGCTGTATATTTTTGCGCCCGCACGATCCTCTTTCCGTAGAGGGGATGTTCATCATACCGCATGACACGCACGACAACGGTCTTGTCCATTTTGTCACTGACGACGGTTCCCGTACGTACCTTGCGGTGAGGTTTCCGCTCTTCCATTCAGGGCTACCTCCTTCCGGCAGACTGCTCGCCGGCCATCTGCTTCTCACGGACAACCGTCAGTACCCTGGCGATCGTCTTCTTTACAGCGTTGATCCTGCTTGTGTTCTGGAGCTGCCCTATTGCGTTCTGAAAACGCAGGTTGAACAGTTCCTCCTTGTACTGCCTGTGTTTCTCGTTCAGCTCATCGATCGTAAGATCGCGCAGATTTTTGGCATCCATGTTCATTCACCACCAATACCTTCTCGGGCGACAATCCGCACCTTGACAGGCAGCTTGTAAGAGGCTGTCCGGAACGCTTCCTCGACGACCTCTTTCGGTACTCCGCCGATCTCAAAAAGGATCCTGCCCCTCTTCACCGGAGCGACCCAGAATTCGGGAGCTCCCTTTCCCTTGCCCATACGGGTTTCAAGGGGTTTTTTCGTAAACGGGTGGTCAGGGAAAATCCGTATCCAGATTTTTCCGCCCTTCTTCATCTTTCTTGAAATCGCCACACGGGTGGCCTCGATTTGACGGGCTGTGATCCAGGCGCAGTCAAGGCTCTGAAGGCCGTACTCTCCGAATGCCACGGTCGCTCCGCCTTTGGCGCGTCCCTTCAGGGGGCGCCGGTACGGCTTGCGGTATTTTACCCTGCTCGGCATAAGCATAATGCGCTACCCCCTTCTTCGCTGCTGCCGGGGTGCCTGGGCGGGACGTTCATTTGCCTTGTCCCTGAAAATCCAGACCTTGACTCCGATAACCCCGTACATTGTCCGGGCCTCAGCAAACCCGTAGTCGATATCAGCCCTGATGGTGGAAAGAGGAAGTCGTCCCTCGTTGTACCACTCCGTCCTGGCGATTTCGGCTCCGCCGAGACGTCCGGCGGTCGATATCTTTATGCCCTTCGCTCCGCCCTTCATTGCACGGAAGATGGACTGTTTCATGGCCCGGCGGAAGGATACCCTCCGCTCCAGGGCAGATGCTACACCCACAGCAACAAGCTGTGCCTCCACATCAGGGTTTTTGATTTCCTGAACATTGATCATTATCTTGGCGCCGGTCTTCGCCTGGAGATCATCCTTCATAACCTGGATCTCCGCGCCGCCGCGTCCGATCACTACACCAGGCCGGGAGGTCCAAATCGTAAAACGAATAACGTGCCCGACACGCTCTATCTCGATCCGGGAGATCCCGGCATGCTCCCACTTTTTTGCGATGTACTTCCGAAGAGCAATGTCCTCGTGAAGATTCTTCGCATAATCCTTACCGCTGGCAAACCACTTGGACTCCCATTCGCTGACGACTCCAAGACGGAATCCGATTGGGTGAACTTTCTGTCCCACGAGTTCCCCCTCCTTAACGTTCTGCCACTGTGACAGTCACATGGCTTGTACGGTGGTAGTAGGGGTGCGCCCTACCCATTGATACAGGGCGGAAACGCTTCATCTTCGGCCCCTGATCCGCCGTAGCTGCTATTACCCGCAGTTTGTCCGTATCCATCCCGAAATTGTGCTCGGCATTGGCAACGGCACTCTGCAACACTTTGCTGACGAGTTTGGCGGATTTCTGCGGACTGTACTGGAGAGCCACCAAGGCGTCCCCTACTTTCTTCCCGCGGATGAGAGCCAGCACCCGACGAACCTTTATCGGTGAAACCCGTACCTGCCTGGCAACGGCTTTCGCTTCCATCACCATCACTCCTTACCTCGCTCTTGAGGAGCGCTCCTGACCCGCATGTCCGCCGAACTTGCGGGTGGGGGCAAATTCCCCAAGCTTGTGGCCAACCATATTTTCGCTTATATAGATGGGGATGTGGATCCTGCCGTTATGCACCGCGATCGTGTGTCCGATCATTGCAGGCACGATGGTGGACCTTCGGGACCATGTCTTGAGCACTTTCTTCGAGGTCCCTTCGTTCATGTCCTCCACCTTGCGGAGCAGTTTCTGGTCCACAAAGGGCCCCTTCTTTCTGGAACGAGCCATCTCAGTCCCTCCTTACTTCTCGTAACGGCGCCGGACGATAAGTCTATCGGACGGCTTGTTCTTCCGGGTACGGTATCCCTTTGCAGGGGTTCCCCAGGGCGAAACCGGGTGCTTGTGGGACTTGCTCCGTCCCTCTCCGCCGCCCATGGGATGGTCTACAGGGTTCATGACCATGCCGCGGACCATCGGTCGCCTGCCCAGCCAACGGGTTTTTCCGGCCTTGCCCAGCGAAACGTTCTCGTAGTCTTCGTTCCCGATCTGTCCCACAGTGGCCATGCACTCCTGGAGGATGAGACGAAGCTCTCCGCTCGGCATACGGACATAGGCATATTTGCCTTCCTTGGCCATGAGCTGTGCGGAGGTTCCCGCAGCGCGGACAAGTTTCCCGCCTCTTCCGGGTTCGAGCTCCAGGTTGTGGACCATGGTACCCACGGGAATATCTTTCAGCTTCAGAGCATTACCCGGCCTGATGTCAGACTCCGGTCCCGCGACGATCGTATCCCCGACCTTTACATCCTTGGGGGCAAGGATATAACGTTTCTCGCCGTCCAGGTAATGGATCAGTGCAATTCGGGCATTTCTGTTGGGATCGTATTCAATAGCCGCCACTTTTCCAGGAACCGAAAGCTTGTTTCTTTTAAAGTCGATCACCCTGTAAAGCCTTTGGGCGCCTCCGCCCCTGTGACGCATTGTAATTCTTCCCCGATTGTTCCTTCCGCCTTTTTTGTGAAGAGGGGCGAGAAGAGAGCGTTCCGGATCCTTTTTGGTTATGTCGTCGTTCTTCTGAACGGTCATGAACCTGCGGCCGGGAGTATAGGGCTTGAATTGTTTTATAGCCATAGCTGATTCCTTCTCCTTCCGCTAGATGCTCGCGCCTTCGAAGAACTCGATGCGTTCGCCTGCTGCCAGACTGACGATCGCTTTTTTCCACGACCGGGTCTTGCCCTGGAAAACACCCATTCTCTTCGGCTTGGCGTGAACGGAGAGCACGTTCACGTTCTGGACTTTAACCTTGAAGATCTCCTCTATGGCCTTCCGTATCTGTATCTTGTTCGCGGAAGGGTGCACTTCGAAGGTATATTTGTTCATCTCCATGAGACGGCTGCTCTTTTCAGTAATAATAGGACGGATGATGATATCGTGAGCGATCAGGTTCATCCGACATACACCTCCTCGAGTCTTGCGGCAACCTCGGGTGTAAGAACAAGTGTTCCCGCGTTGAGAAGGTCGTACACATTGATGTTGCCCATGTTGATAACCTTTGCTCCGGGAACGTTCCGGGCCGACCTGGTGACACGGTCGTTCCCCTCGGGAAGCACGATAAGAGGCTTCCGGGCATTGACCGCGGTGAAAAACGTGATCATGTCCTTCGTGGAAGGCTTCTCGAGATCAAAGGATTTTACCACGGTCATAAGATCGTCCCTCACCTTAAGCGAAAGTGCGCTGCGGATGGCGAGCCTGCGGACTTTCTTGTTGACCTTCTGGCTGTAGTCCCTGGGTTTCGGGGCGTGCGTTACGCCGCCGCCGGTCCAGATAGGTGAACGGGTACTCCCGTGACGGGCGCGTCCTGTCTTTTTCTGTCTCCAGGGTTTCTTGCCGCCGCCTCTCACTTCGCCCCTGGTCTTCGCCGACTGGGTGCCGCGCCTGCGGTTTGCAAGCTGCGCTACCACCACCTGGTGCATGGCGGGCACATGAACGGGAGCTGCGAATACTTCATCGGCGAGCTGAACCTCTCCGACTTCTTCTCCCTGGAATGATACGAGTTTCAGGGTAGGCATTTATTCCGGCCTCCTTCTCTGCCGACTAGCCTTTCTTGTAAAGGGTTACCAGGCTGTTTTTCGAGCCGGGTACCGCACCCTTGACAAGAAGCAGGTTATTGTCGGAGTCCACTGCTACGACAGTGAGATTCTTGACTGTTACTTTCTCGCTGCCCATTCTTCCGGGCATTCTCTTGCCCTTGAAAACACGGCCGGGATAGCTGCTTGCACCGCTTGAACCGCCCCGGCGATGGACCACCGAAGCGCCGTGGCTGGAATTCGATCCGCCGAAGTGATACCTTTTCATAACTCCGGCAAATCCCTTTCCCTTGCTGATGCCGGATACGTTTACCGACTCTCCCTCGGAGAAAAGAGACGCGCCTATTTCCTGTCCCACGGAATACCCGTCAAGTGTATCGACCCGAAATTCCCTCAGGGTGTCCCTGGGCTCTATTTCAGCCTTATCGAACAGTCCTTTCCGGGATTTGTTCATCTTCTTCAGGTTGACCTTTCCGTATCCGAGAACAAGGGCACTGTACCCGTCCTTGTCCGGCGTCTTCATATCAACCACAGGGCATGGCCCCGCCTCGATAATAGTGACGGCAACCGCCTGGCCCTGTTCATTGTATATCTGGGCCATTCCGAGTTTCTTTCCCAGAATACCGATGCTCATTACACTCCAACTCCTTTCAGCTCAGAGCTTCCCCTACAATTTGATCTGGATATCTACTCCAGAAGGAAGGTTCAGCTGCATAAGCGCGTCCATCGTCTTCTGCGTTGGATCGATGATGTCGATGAGGCGCTTATGTGTCCTGGTTTCAAACTGTTCGCGCGCATCCTTGTCCTTGTGAGGGGACTTCAGGATTGTAACCTTGTTGATCTCGGTCGGAAGAGGAATCGGCCCGGATACCTTGGCGCCGCTTCTGTCAGCCGTTTCGGCGATCTGTGAAGCGGAACTGTCGAGAACCCTGTGGTCGAAGGCCTTGAGCCGGATCCTGATTTTTTTTGCCACTGTCTATTCCCCCTCTGGGGCTATTCAAGAATCTCGGTGACGACGCCGGCGCCAACAGTATGGCCGCCCTCACGCACCGCAAAACGAAGACCCGGGTCCATGGCGATGGGCACGATCAGGTCTACTTCAAATGTCGCGTTGTCTCCCGGCATGACCATTTCCACTCCCTCGGGAAGCTTGATGCCGCCCGTCACGTCCGTGGTGCGGAAGTAGAACTGGGGCTTGTACCCGGCAAAGAACGGCGTGTGACGCCCTCCCTCTTCCTTCTTCAATACGTACACCTCGGCCTTGAACTTCGTGTGCGGCGTGATCGAACCCGGCTTCGCCAATACCTGACCGCGCTCCACTCCGTCCTTGTCGATACCGCGAAGAAGCACTCCTACGTTGTCTCCGGCCATGGCGCTGTCAAGGATCTTACGGAACATTTCAAGGGATGTGGCTACCGTCTTGGTGATGTCCGTCTTCATGCCGACGATGGCTACTTCTTCTCCGCCCTTGATCGCTCCGCGCTCTACCCTGCCCGTGACTACCGTCCCGCGGCCGGTGATGGTAAATACGTCCTCGATGGGCATGAGGAACGGCTTGTCCACTTCGCGTACCGGCGCTGGAATGTAGCTGTCGCATGCATCCATAAGCTCCCAGATGCACTTGCTGACTTCGTCTTCACGGGTGCCGTTCCCCTCTTCAAGGACCTTCAGCGCCGAGCCCCTGATGATGGGGATGTCGTCGCCGGGGAACTCGTACTTGCTGAGAAGCTCACGGACTTCCATCTCCACAAGGTCGAGAAGTTCAGGATCATCGACCTGGTCGGTCTTGTTCATGAATACCACAAGGGCAGGCACGTTCACCTGACGGGCAAGAAGCACGTGCTCACGGGTCTGGGGCATGGGGCCGTCGGCCGCGCTCACCACCAGGATCGCTCCGTCCATCTGGGCGGCTCCCGTGATCATGTTCTTGATGTAGTCTGCGTGACCCGGGCAGTCGATGTGCGCGTAGTGACGGTTGTCCGTCTGGTACTCCACGTGAGAGATGTTGATGGTGATGCCGCGCTCCCGCTCCTCGGGGGCCTTGTCGATCATGTCGTACGCCGTGAAGTCAGCGTACTTAGACGTGGAAAGACACTTCGTGATCGCTGCCGTCAGCGTGGTCTTCCCATGGTCGATGTGACCGATGGTTCCTATGTTCAAATGCGGCTTTGACCTCTCAAATTTCTCTTTCGCCATTTCAATTCCCTCCTCAAGATTTCCTTAAATAATTTATTTTCAGCCTTTCAGAACCTTCTCGGCGATATCAGCGGAAACAGGCTCATAATGATGGAACTGCATTGAATAGGTTGCCCTTCCCGATGTTTTGCTCCGAAGATCTGTCGCATACCCGAACATTTCCGCAAGGGGAACGAATGAACGGACAAGGCGCGTGTTCATTCTCGTGTCCATACCCTCTATCCTGCCCCGCCTCGAGGAAAGGTCGCCAATTACGTCACCGATATAATCCTCAGGCGTGACGACTTCAACCGACATTATAGGTTCCATGAGCACAGGCCCCGCTTTTTTCATGGCCTCCTTGAACCCGAGGGATGCAGCGATCTTGAAAGCCATCTCTGAGCTGTCGACTTCGTGGTAGCTTCCGTCCACGAGTGCTACCCTGACTCCGATGACAGGATATCCGCCCATGATACCGTTGTTCAGGGCTTCTTCAAGACCTTTCTGGACAGCTGCTATATACTCCTTGGGTACCGCACCGCCGACGATCCTGTCCTCAAACTCGAAACCGACCCCCTCGGGAAGCGGTTCCATCTCGAAGACAACATGTCCGTACTGGCCGCGTCCGCCTGACTGACGTACATATTTCCCTTCCGCCGTTGCACTGTGCTTGACAGCCTCGCGATAAGCAACCTGGGGGCGTCCGACCTTAACATCAACACCAAACTCCCTTTTCAGGCGGTCAACGATTATTTCGAGGTGAAGCTCTCCCATACCCGATATTATTGTCTGGGATGTCTCCTCGTCGGTTTTGACCCTAAATGTCGGGTCTTCCTCCGCAAGTGCGACAAGCCCCTTGGTCAGCTTGAGCTTGTCGTTTTTCGTCGCGGGCTCAACTGAAAGAGAAATTACGGGCTCGGGGAAAATCAGGTTTTCCAGAACGATGGGGTGCCCTTCGTCGCATAGGGTGTCACCCGTCCTGGTGGCTTTTAGCCCGGGGAGAGCAACGATCATGCCCGCTTCAGCCTCTTCGAGCTCCTCCCTCTTGTTCGCATGCATCCTGAGGATACGTCCCACGCGCTCACGTCCATTGTTCGTAGCGTTCAAAACGCTGGACCCCTTCTTCAGGATGCCGGAATAAATTCTCGTGAAAACCAGTCTTCCCACAAAAGGATCCACCATGATCTTGAAGGCAAGGGCAGTGAAAGGTTCAGCAATGCTGATCGAACGGGCTTCATCAGCCATGGTCTGGGGATTCGTTCCTTCCACGGGGGGAAGATCAACAGGGCTTGGAAGGTAATCGACTACCGCGTTCAGAAGCATCTGCACACCCTTGTTCTTGAAAGCCGATCCGCAGATCACAGGAACTATCTTCAATCCCACGGTCCCACCCCTGATCGCTTTTTTGACAAGGTCAGCGGACACTTCCTTCCCGTCGAGATATAGCTCCATTATCTCCTCGTCGTAATCTGCAAGGATCTCGATCATGGAATCTCGGGCCGCCTTTGCCTCGTCCTGCAGAGAGGCAGGTATCTGGGCAAAGTGAGGGTCAGTCCCGAGATCGTCAGCATACTGCACTGACCGGAACTCAACAAGATCAACCATACCTGTGAAGCTCTCCTCCACGCCGATAGGGAGCTGGATGGGAACCGGCCTGGCTCCAAGCTTTTCCTTGATGCCCCGGACGACATTCTCAAAATCGGCGCCGATGCGATCCATCTTGTTCACGAAAGCGATCCGGGGAACACGATACTTGTCCGCCTGCCGCCACACGGTCTCAGACTGGGGCTCCACGCCGCCGACCGCGCAAAAAACGGCAACTGCACCGTCGAGCACCCTCATGGACCTTTCGACTTCCACAGTAAAATCCACGTGGCCGGGCGTATCAATTATATTGACAAAATGATCGTGCCATATACACGTGGTAGCTGCGGAGGTTATGGTTATCCCCCGCTCCTTTTCCTGGTCCATCCAGTCCATAGTGGCTGCGCCCTCGTGGGTTTCGCCCATTTTGTAATTCTTTCCGGTGTAGAAAAGAATACGCTCGGTCGTGGTCGTTTTTCCCGCGTCAATGTGAGCGGCGATCCCGATATTTCGTATCCTTTTCATATCAAGTGTCTGCATAGCTACCACCAAGCCTCGTTTCCATCAATGTGCCGCATTGAAAGTATTATTGTTCCTCCGGGCTACCAGCGATAGTGGGCAAATGCCCGGTTCGCTTCTGCCATCTTGTGGGTATCTTCTTTTTTCTTAATGGAACTGCCTTCACCCTTATAGGCATCCATGAATTCCCTGGCCAGCCTTTCAGCCATGGGCATTCCCTTTTTCGAGCGGGAATAATTCAGCATCCATCGTATGCAAAGCACCTGGGCGCGCTCGGCGGGAACCTCGACAGGCACCTGGTACGTTGCGCCGCCAACCCTGCGGGGGCGGACCTCTACGAGAGGCCTGACATTCTCCATAGCCTTCTTGAATACCTCGAAAGGTTCAACATTCAGTTTTTCCCCTGCAATATCCAGGGACCTGTACATTATTTTTTCCGCGACGCTTTTCTTGCCCTTCCGCATCAGGCTGTTAATGAACTTGGCCATCGCGGGGCTGCCGAACTTGGTATCCGGCAGACATTGACGTTTTTTGACATGCCCCTTGCGCGGCATAGGTCAACCCCTCCTCAATATTACACAAATCAAAGCGCCGGATCCCCTATTTGGGTCTCCTGGCACCATACTTGGAGCGCGATCTCTTCCGATTCTCCACGCCCCCACAGTCAAGGGTTCCCCGAATTATGTGGTAACGAACTCCGGGAAGGTCCTTTACACGCCCGCCCCGCACGAGGACAACAGAGTGCTCCTGCAGGTTATGACCGATTCCTGGAATGTAGGATGTTACCTCGATCCCGTTCGTGAGGCGAACACGGGCGACCTTCCGCAAAGCCGAGTTGGGCTTCTTTGGCGTCACTGTGTACACACGAGTACAGACACCCCTCCGCGCAGGATTGCCCTGCAATGCCGGGGAGTCTGTTTTCTGCCGTTTCTCTTCGCGGCCATGCCGGATAAGCTGGTTAATAGTCGGCACACAACTTCCTCCTTCCATTTGTTCTTTTCTGCCGGGCGCTCCGGCCCGTTTATCTTCTTATTCCCGCAACCAAAGCCCCTCTGCTTATGGCGCATGCCCTGCCGAGCTTCACCATATCGCTGACTTTTTCAACGGGAATACCCTGTCTTCGCGCTTCTGCCTCAAGCGGCCCTGCCTTCTCGGGGTCCGCGTCTTCGGCGATAAAAAGTTTCTCCAGCCTGCCTGTTTCCAGCATTCGCTTTACCTGGCGCTCCCCGGCTACCCTCATTGGAACAGCAAGCTCGTTTAAAGGCAAAAGAATCCCTCCTGTGCAAAAGCACCAAGGAATAATAGCAAAAGGGCGGGATCCATGTCAAGCTCGATTTTTCCCGCCCTCGAAAACATCAGGACTTGATCAGTTATCCAGTTGCTTTTGCCGGGCGGCCTCCTCAGCCCGTTTTGCCTCGATCCGGACGGACTTGAAATGCTCCGTTCCAGTACCGGCAGGAATGAGGTGGCCGATGATAACATTTTCCTTCAGTCCTTCCAGCGGATCCAGTTCTCCCTTGACGGCCGCGCCTGCAAGAACCTGGGCCGTCTGCTGGAACGACGCGGCACTCAGGAAGCTGTCTGTCGCGAGGGCTGCCTTCGTGATGCCGTGGACGAAGGGTTTAACCTTCGGGCCCTCGCGGAGCTTCCGGACGAATGTCACCCGCTGGATGATCTTTTTTTCGTCCTTCCTCGGGCCGCCCATGGGACGGACGACGAGCTCCTGGAGATCGGGACACTCCGCCAGGACGTCAACGATCGTCTGGTTGACTTCAGTGCCCGCATCGACAATCGCAGTACCCTTCCTGTCAACTACTGCCTCGAGTATAACTTTTCCGTAGATCTTCGCCGACAGAAGGTCACGAAGGAACCTGTCCCGGGAGAAGATCGCCCCGTCTATCTCTATGGCGGATATGTTCCCGTCCAGCACTCCCTTGATTATGGAGGCGTCCACGAGCTGGGGAATGTGGTGCAGCGCGTTGCCTTCCCTGTCGATTGCCTGGGTCAGGGGCTTCCCCCAGCGATCCTTCAGGCTCTCCTCCAGCTTATCGGGAATATTGATCCTCTCTACCGAGTGCCACACCGTGACGGACGGCACGTTCAACTCCCTGCAGCTGTCAGCATCCTTCGCGGTAAACAGCCTGTCGGCCTTTGCGACTGTCTCGCCTTCAACGACAACATCCTCGGCGAGATAGGCCACTTCGGCCAGTTTCTCGAGGATCTCACCGTCCCTGGCCAGAAGAGGTGTCGGGTCGTCTGCCGTTATGATCCCCAGCTGTCCGAGAGTCAGGCGGGTGCCGGCAGGCACTTCCTTGCCTTCGGAAGAAGTGAAGGGATTGATGAGGTCCGTACCTTCCATTTGCTTTCTGAAGGCCGCTTCGCCTACTATGAGCGTCACGTCACGCCCCTCATCATCCTCAATTACTACGGAGGAGATCATGAGCCCGGGACGGAGAAGAGTCCTGATCCCTTCCTCATCAAGAGGTTCTCCTATAAGACGGGATACTGACTCGCTTCTTTGGGATGAAACAACCTCCCTCAGCACACGGCCTGAGAAGATGCGCACCGCTTCCGCGATGTTGTGCTCGTTCTCCATGCCTATCTGTACCGTCTCCTCGTCGATATCATCGGTCCATACGAGGTCCCCCGCCACGAAGGACGTGTCCCCCTCCTCGGTGATCTTCATCCGGTTTACGGGAGCCACCTTCCGGAGAATGACCTCGATGTGCTTGTTGTTGATGGAGACGCCCTGGGAGCGGTATACCTCCTGTATCTCGTCCACCAGGGCCCGCTGCACAGCCTCTATCCCTTCGACCTCGAGAAGCTGCTGGGGATCCACGTTGCCCTCGGTGATCCTGTCGCTCTTCTGGACCTCGTCCCCTTCCTTGATGAGGAGGTTCTGGCTGATGGGGATGTTGTAGGCCGTTTTCTCATCGCTGTCTTCACTCGAGGAAGCGATGATGACCTTTCTTTTTCCCTCCATGACCCGAATCTCGGAAACCCTTCCGTCGACACCGGCAAGGTAGGCGACTTTCTTCGGCCGGCGGACCTCGAAAAGCTGCTCGATACGGGGAAGACCCTGGGTGATGTCCTCACCGGTCAGGCGGACGCCTCCCGTGTGGAAGGTCCGCATGGTGAGCTGGGTGCCCGGTTCGCCTATGGACTGGGCCGCCACCACGCCCACGGCCTCTCCGATGGGAACTTCTTTCCTTGTGGCCAGGTCCATTCCGTAGCATACCTGGCAGATCCCGTGCCTCAGGCCGCAGGTCAGGGGACTGCGAACATCCACCCACTCTATACCTGAACGCTCCACGATCTCGGCCTTCTTCAGGGAGATGCATTCCCCGGCCGTGACGATGGTCTCCCCTGTCGCGGGATCGACGATGTCCTTCAGGGCCGTACGGCCGTAGATCCTCTCCGAAAGGGAGATCATGACCTTTCCGTCCTGCTTCAGGGGCTCGATGCAGATGCCGCGGTCAGTGCCGCAGTCATGGTCCGTTATGATAAGGTCCTGGGCCACGTCAACAAGCCGCCTGGTGAGGTACCCCGACTTGGCCGTGCGGAGCGCGGTGTCGGCAAGTCCCTTCCGTGCGCCGTGAGTGGAGATAAAGTACTCGAGCATGTTCATTCCCTCGCGGAAGTTCGCCGTGATGGGATAGTCAATGATCCGTCCCGAGGGGTCCGACATGAGGCCGCGGATTCCCGCCATCTGCCCCATCTGGCTCCGGCTTCCTCTCGCGCCGCTGTCGCTCATCATGCGGATGGGATTTGTGCGGTCCATATGGTCAACGATACTGTCAGCTATGGCCCTGGACTTCTCCGACCAGAGACTTTCCTTCTGGAAGAGGTACTCGTCCTGGGTCAGGATCCCCATGTTGTATTCGGCTTTCAGTTCCTCGTCCTCACTGGACGCCTGTTTCGTCAACTGCGCCTTCTCGGGCGGAATTATGATGGACTGGACACCGAAGCTGATACCGCTCCGTGTGGCCCACCGATAACCCAGGGCCTTGATGTCGTCCAGCATATTCACCATGGACACCCGGTTCACCATGTCGTAGGCCCGGTCAAGGATGATGCCGAGATCCTTCTTCCCGCACTGCTTGTTTATAAAGCGCAGCCCCTCGGGAAGTACACTGTTGAAGATGACACGTCCCGGGGACGTGATGATCCACTTTCCCTCTTCCTCCCACTCGGGATGCATTCTGAGCATTATGCGGCTGTCGACCTTCACAACGCCGTGGTTGAACGCCACGAGCACGTCGTCGAGGTCGGAGAAGTGGGGCAGATCCTCACCCGGCACTTCGTCCTGCATGTCCGTGAGGTAGTAGATACCCAGCACGATGTCCTGGGTCGGGGTCATCACGGGACGGCCGCTGGCCGGCGAGAGCAGGTTGTTCGCAGACAGCATGAGCAGCCTGGCCTCCGCCTGGGCCTCGATGGACAGGGGCACGTGGACGGCCATCTGGTCTCCGTCGAAGTCGGCGTTGAACGCGGTGCACACCATGGGGTGCAGCCGGATGGCCTTGCCCTCCATGAGCACCGGCTCGAAAGCCTGGATGCCGAGCCTGTGGAGCGTGGGAGCCCGGTTCAGCATGACGGGGTGGTCCTTGATGATCTCCTCGAGGATACCCCATATCTCTTCGCGGCCCCGTTCTATGAGGCGCTTGGCACTCTTCACGTTGGGGGCGAGCCCACGCTCCACGAGCTGCCGGATAACGAATGGCTTGAAGAGCTCAAGGGCCATCTGCTTGGGGAGACCGCACTGGTAGATCTTCAGCTGGGGACCAATGACAATGACCGATCGGCCGGAATAGTCCACGCGTTTGCCGAGAAGGTTCTGGCGGAACCGTCCCTTCTTGCCCCGCAGCAGGTCCGTGAGGCTCTTGAGGGGCCGGTTACCCGCTCCAAGCACTGCCTTGCCCATACGACCGTTATCGATAAGGGCGTCCACGGCCTCCTGGAGCATGCGCTTCTCGTTGCGGATGATGATCTCGGGAGCCTTGAGCTCCTGGAGCTTCTTCAGCCTGTTGTTCCGGTTGATGACCCTCCGGTACAGGTCGTTCAGGTCGGAAGTGGCGAACCTGCCGCCGTCGAGCTGCACCATGGGGCGCAGGTCCGGCGGGATGACCGGCAGAACCTCCAGGATCATGGACTTCGCAGCAGATTTGCTCTTTCGGAAATCCTCGGCCACCTGGAGGCGCTTGATGAGTTTCCGCTTCTTCTGCCCCGTGCTCTCGGACACCTCTTCACGGAGAGAAGCGCCGAGCTGGTCAAGGTCTATGTTCCCGAGAAGGGACTGGACTCCCTCCGCTCCTATTCCCGCATGGAACTTCTTGTCGTATGCGACACAGAGCACGTACTCTCTTTCCAGGATGATGTCAGCAGGAGAATAGGGGGACATGCCTTCCTCTATGATCACATAGCAGGGGTCCTCCACAGTGATGACTTCCTGCTGAGCAGTGAACCTTCCGGGAAATTTCTGGCCGTAGAGCCTGAATTCACTCTCGGAAAGGATATCCCCCTTTGCGAAGGGAAGATGAACAGCCGCAGTCACCACGAAGGCTTCCTGGTTGCCCACGGCTGCACGCTCGGTCTCGAAGGTGTCGCCGTACTCCTTCCTGAGCCGCTCCACCTCCGTTGCCGATACGATATCACCCTGGATATGGGAAGGGTCATCGGGAACGGTGACAAGGGTAAATGCCGTTTCCACCTTGAAGCTGCCGTCACCGTACTCTGTCTCGTGGCGGGAGACCTGGTTCGCGGACAGCACGTCCCCCTCGTTCACCGGCACGTCGTCCACGGAAACGATGCGGTAGGCCTCCTCCGCCTTGAATTTCGGGTCGTAGTGGCTGTGGATCCGCACCTCGCTCTCCGAGAGCACGTCACCCTTCCTCGCAAGGTCGATCCGGCGCCCCTCCATGACCACCTTGTATGCGGCCTCCCTTTGGCGGGTGGGGGCGAAATAGACTACTTTCTCCAGGTCTTTCGTGGTGCACCCCAAAAGCAGGCTCAGCCTGCTGGGGATACCCCTGAGATACCATATATGCACTACGGGAGCCGCCAGCTCTATGTGCCCCATGCGCTCCCGGCGGACCCTGTTGTCGGTGACTTCCACACCGCAGCGGTCGCAGATGATCCCCTTGAACTTGGGGCCGCTGCGCTTGTATTTCCCGCAGGCGCACTCATAGCTCTTGGTGGGACCGAAAATGCGCTCGCAGAAGAGCCCGTCTTTTTCCGGGCGAAGGGTCCTGTAGTTGATGGTCTCAGGCTTTTTTACTTCTCCGCTGGAAAGCTCCCGTATTCTTTCGGGGCTGGCGAGCTTCACCCGAACGCCCAGTATTTCTCTTCGGGCCATCAGTTTTCATCCCCTTCTTCTATTATGGACATGCCTTCAGGCAGGCTTTCACCAAAGAGCGTTTCTTCAAGCATGCTGTCCGCGACATCTTCATCCGGTTCCAGTGCTTCCTTCTTCTCTTTTTTCTCATGCTCATCGAAGGACGATCTCTCCCTGGAGGGGGAGTACCTGCCTGACGGAGCATCATCCTCATCTTCGTCCATGAGCAGTTCGCCTATCTGTCCGTCGCTGTATTTCACTTCGACGTCAAGGCCGAGCCCCTGGAGTTCTTTTACCAGGACCCGGAAGCTCTCCGGAACACCGGGCTTCGTCAGGTTCTGCCCCTTGACGATCTTCTCATAGGTCTTCAGCCGTCCCCTGATATCGTCGGATTTCACAGTGAGCATCTCCTGGAGTATATTGGCAGCCCCGTACCCTTCAAGGGCCCAGACTTCCATTTCGCCGAAGCGCTGGCCGCCGAACTGTGCCTTGCCGCCCAGAGGCTGCTGGGTGATGAGGCTGTACGGGCCTATGGACCGTGCATGGATCTTGTCATCCACGAGGTGTATCAGCTTCAGCATATACATGCATCCCACAGTGACTTTTTTCTCGAAAGCAGTTCCCGTTCTTCCGTCGTAGAGAGTGATCATGCCGTCAGATGTGAGATTGGGGTATTTTTCTTTCGAAAGTGCGGAAAGAAGATCGAATATCTCCTTTTCTTTCGCTCCCTCGAAAACAGGCGTGGCGACCATCCATCCGTTCTGCACCGCTACGAACCCCATAATCGTTTCGAGCACCTGTCCAAGGTTCATCCGGCTCGGCACACCGAGGGGATTGAGTACAACGTCTACAGGCGTACCGTCAGGAAGGTAGGGCATATCCTCTACAGGAAGGATCCTGGAGACAACCCCCTTGTTCCCGTGCCGCCCCGCCATCTTGTCACCGACCGTGATTTTTCTGAGCTGGGCGACATAGATCTTGACCACCTTGTTCACCCCGGGGCTCAGCGCATCCGGGCTGTCTGCCCTCGTCATCTGCTTCACGGCCACGATTTTTCCCCTTGCACCATGGGGCACCTTGAGGGATGTATCACGGACCTCCCTGGCCTTCTCTCCGAAAATTGCCCGAAGGAGTTTTTCCTCGGGAGTCTGGTCCGATTCACCCTTCGGCGTAACTTTTCCCACGAGGATATCACCGGCGTTTACCTCAGCGCCTACACGGACGACACCATCCTCGTCAAGGTTCTTGAGCATATCCTCCCCCACGTTGGGGATATCCCGTGTTATTTCCTCAGGCCCGAGTTTCGTGTCCCTGGCCTCTATCTCGTATTCCTCTATATGGATGGAGGAATAGAAGTCCTCCTTGACGAGCCGTTCGCTCAGGAGAATGGCGTCCTCAAAGTTGAAGCCTTCCCAGGGCATGAATGCCACAAGAACGTTTCTTCCGAGAGCGAGTTCTCCTCCTTCCGATGCCTGTCCGTCAGCAATTATCTGGCCTTTTGACACAACGTCGCCTTTCCGGACGATGGGCTTCTGGTGGATCACGGTTCCCTGGTTCGAGCGGCGAAATTTCACGAGGGAATAGATGTGGGACTCGACTCCGTGGCGTGTCTCTATGCGGGTCGAGTCCACGTACTCAACAACGCCGTCCTTTAAAGCCACAACGCATGAACCGGAATCCTTCGCGATCCGGTGCTCCACACCAGTACCCACTACCGGGGCTTCGGGCGCGATCAAAGGCACCGCCTGGCGCTGCATATTCGATCCCATGAGGGCGCGGTTTGCGTCATCATGCTCCAGGAAAGGGATCAGTGCCGTAGATGCCGAAACGATCTGTTTCGGAGAGACATCGAGGTAGCCGACCTCCTCCCGGGGAACGGTGACAACATCTCCGTGAAATCGTGTGAAGCACTCCTCGTCAGTGATGATACCGTTTTCGTCCACTGGTGTGTTGGCCATGCCGAGGTAGATTTCATCCTCTTCGTCTGCGGAAAGGAAAACGATTTCCCCGGTCACCCTGCCATTCTCCACTTTGCGCCTCGGTGTGATCAGGAATCCGTACTCGTTGAGCCTTGCGTATGTGGCAAGTGAGGTCACAAGGCCGATGTTCGGTCCTTCAGGCGTCTCAATGGGGCAGACTCTTCCGTAGTGGGTGTAATGAACGTCCCTGGCCTCGAAACCTGCACGCTCCCTGGACAATCCCCCGGGACCGAGGGCTGAAAGCCTTCTTCTGTGGGTCACTTCTGCGAGAGGGTTCGTCTGGTCCATAAACTGGGAGAGCTGTCCGGAACCGAAGAACTCCCTGAGTGACGCGGCGATGGGGCGTACGTTGATAAGGTCACGGGCCATGGCCGCCCCCAGATCGGGGATAGTGGTCATCCGTTCCTTGGCGATGCGCTCCATGCGGAGGAGACCGATGCGTATCTGGTTCTGCAGAAGCTCACCCACGGAACGGACTCGCCTGTTGCCCAGATGGTCTATATCATCGTCCATTTTTTCGGGATTCCTGAGTTCGATTATTCCCTTTATGATCTGAACAAGGTCCTCTTTCTGGAGAAGACGGACTTCCTCGGATATGTCCAGGCCTAGCCTGCGGTTCATCTTGTAGCGTCCGACCCGTCCAAGGTTGTAGCGCCTTGGATCGAAAAAGAGCGAGTGGACATACTCCCTGGCATTTTCTATCCGTGCAGGCTCATTGGGACGAAGCTTCCGGAAAAGTTCCACCATTGCCTCGTCAGCATTAGCCGCGCCGTCTTTTTCAAGGGTTACGCCTATCGAAGGGTCCGTATTCCAGACAAGGACTTTCGTTCTGCCCATACTCCAAAGTTTCTCCAGGTGGTCCTTGGTTATGGACCTGTTCCTGGGGAGAATAGTCTCACCATCCTGGTCGATGACGGACTCTGCGGAAAGCATCCCCTTGACGTCGTCTTCCGTCAGGTCTTTTTCCACCTGCCGGGCATCGAAAAGATCGAGGATACCCTCGTTTGTTGATGCCCCGAATATCTTGAGCAGCAATGTGGCCGGGATTTTTTTCCTGTTGTCGATATTTACCGAGATAAGGTCGCCGGGAGTAAGACTGAACTCAAGCCAGGCTCCCCTGTCCGGAATGATCTTGGCCGAGTAGGTTTCCTGCCCCGGGACCTGTTCATCCTTCGTGAAGTACACCCCGGCCGACCTGGCAAGCTGGTTGACGACGACACGTTCCGTGCCGTTTATGATAAATGTCCCTCTTCCTGTCATCAGGGGGAAATCTCCGAGAAAGATTTCCTCCTCCTTCATCTCTTTTGATTTTCTGTTTACGAGCCTGATGGTGGCCCGTATGGGACGGGCCCATGTAAGGTCCCGCTGCCGTGCTTCTTCTTCCTCGGTGGAAGGAGAATCAAGAAGATACCTGACGAACTCGAGCGCAAAAGAGCCGTCGTAGCTTTCGATGGGAAACACTTCGTGGAGCAGTTCCTGCAGCCCCTGCGGAACCCGCGCCTCCGGAGCGGCGTCCTCCTGGTAGAACCAGTTGTATGAATCGCGCTGGACCTCGATCATGTCAGGGATCTCGACAAGATCCCTCGCACGCCCGAAGGTCAACCTCTGGCGCTCGCTGCTGACGGGGACAAATTCGGCCATGAATCCTATGACCTCCCTGAAAAGATTGGTGGGAATTGGTACTGACAAATAAAAAAGATAACAAAAAGGTCGCATTATGTCAACAGACATAATTCGACCTTTAAGAAAAGGTTGATACCTTTGTCATTTATTATCCTGGTGCCGAGGCGGGGACTCGAACCCCGACAGGCTATTGCCCACTAGAACCTGAATCTAGCGCGTCTACCAATTCCGCCACCCCGGCGTAAATCAACGGAGGTAATTGTAGCAAGGGGGGCAGTCTTTGGCAAGCCTTTTTTCACAGGCTTTCTTTCTTTCCTCCGCAGTCTTCCAGCGAGGCCCTTTCGAGCCTGTCCCGAAGTGCAAGACTGATTCCTGCCTCATATGGAGGCCATTGGGCAACTATTGCATGGGCCCCTGATACCTCCAGTATCCGAAGCGCATGAAAAAGTCCCCGTGCATAATTTTCCGGAGAATCGAAGCAGATAGTGAGTTCTTTTTCGATCTCTCCTTCCCTGAAAAACCTTTCAGGTCCTTCCATGCCGAGCCAGGCGATCCTTGTTCCGAGTTGAAGCGCCCGCTGCCTGACCCCTTCCCGCCGGTCGAGCAGCAGCGGTATCGAAGGGGCGTAATGCCTGTATCGTGTTCCCGGGGACCTGCGGCCATCTCCGCCGGTGCGAAGCACTTCTTCGCCCCCTCTCTCCTCTATTTCCTCCACGGGACATCCGCCCGGCCTAAGCAGAACCATGCGCTCTCCCGTGAGATCGATCACCGTGGACTCCACTCCCACAAATGTGGCTCCTCCGTCAAGGATGAGATCGACCCCGTTTCCAAGATCGGATGCAACTGACTCAGCTTCAGTCGGGCTGGGCCTTCCGCTGGAATTGGCGCTTGGAGCTGCTACCGGTACTCCAGCAGCATCGATCAACGCAATGGCGACAGGATGAGACGGCATTCTGACGGCAACGGTGGAGAGTCCTGCGGTCACCTGTTCCGGAACGGTTCCCCTCGATGGCAGAACAAGGGTCAGCGGCCCGGGCCAGAAGAGATCCATCAGCCTCCGTGCCCGTTGCGAAACTTCGGCCACCTGCTCCGGCCCTTCAGGGGAGGAAAAGTGAAGGATCAGCGGATTGTCGGACGGACGTCCCTTGGCTGCAAAGATCTTGGATGCCGCGAGAGGGTCCATGCCGTTCGCCCCGAGGCCGTACACAGTTTCCGTGGGAAAAGCGACGAGCTTCCCATGCCGGATCAGGGCTCCGGCCTCCTTCATTATCCCGGGATCAGGGTTCCACGGGTCCACGGTGATGATGCGAACCGCCGTCATGAGGAGAAACCTCCGGAATACCGTTCCATGAAACTTTTCCGGAACTGCGGAAAACTCCCTTCAAGAATCGAGCTTCGCATCTGCTCCCCGAGGCGGATGAGAAACCGCAGATTATGCCAGCTGCACAGCCTGGAGGCAAGGATCTCTCCCGTGCGGTACAGGTGCCTCAGGTACGCCCGCGTGAACGTCCTGCAGGCGTAACAGTCGCACCCCTCTACGGGAGGGGAAAAATCCCTTTCGTATTCCTTCTTCTTGATGTTCATGGCGCCCTCAGGAGTGAAGAGGGTCCCGTTCCTCCCGTTACGGGTGGGAAGAACGCAGTCGAACATGTCTATACCCCTGGCGACTCCCTCCACGAGATTGTCCGGGCGGCCGACACCCATGAGATACCTCGGCTTTCCGGAAGGAAGAACATTTTTCAGCGAATCGAGGATGCGGTACATATCCCCGTGCGGCTCTCCAACTGAAAGCCCCCCCACGGCATATCCAGGAAAATCGAGAGGTATCAGTTCTTCTGCGGAACGGAGACGGAGGTCCTCGAAGACGGATCCCTGGACGATACCGAACAGTGCCTGCCTGTTTTCCCCCGCCCATTCCCTCATGTGAGCTTCCCTGGAGCGGTCAGCCCATAGAGACGTCCTTCTGACGGCCTCTTCAGCTTCCTGCCTGGAACACGGGTACGGGGCACACTGGTCGAAACACATGGCAATATCGCTTCCCAGGTGCCGCTGTACCGCCATGGACCACTCCGGGTCCATGATGTGGGGCGAGCCGTCGAGATGGGACTGGCACCGGACTCCTTCGTCGGAGATCCTGTTCAGAGTGGAGAGGGAGAAAACCTGGAACCCGCCGCTGTCTGTAAGGATAGGATGCTTCCACTGCATAAACTCGTGAAGTCCTCCCGCCCCGGAGACAATTTCAGCCCCTGGCCGCAGGTACAGGTGATACGTATTGGAAAGGATGATCTGCGCCCCCATTTCCTCCAGCTCGAAGGGCGCCATGGCCTTCACCGTGGCGAGAGTTCCCACAGGCATGAAGACAGGGGTTTGTATCTCTCCCCTGGGGGTTCTCAGGGTCCCGGCCCTAGCCCCGGTGACCGGGCAGACGGCATCGATGGAGAAACTGAACGGAGTGTTCCCGGCGACGCTCATCGTTCCGCTTCCTCTCCGAAGTACGGGTCTCCCCACCGGAAAAGCCGCGAAGCGTTGGCTGACACGGTCCGTGCTATTTCATCCAGGGAGATGCCCCTCACATCTGCAGCTGTTTCATATACGATCCTCACGAGGGCCGGCTCGTTCTTCTTCCCCCGGAAGGGGACGGGGGCGAGGTAGGGAGAATCCGTCTCAAGAAGTATCCTGTCCGACGGCAGTTCACTGAAGAGCTCCCGGAGCGTTTCGTTCCTGGCAAAAGTCAAAGGACCGGCGAAAGAGAGATAATACCCCGCCTCGAGAAAAAAGTCCGCATCCGCCCTGGTCCCGGAGAAACAGTGGATCACCCCGGTAGTACCCGAGGCTCCCTCTTCCCGGAATATCCTGATGATGTCTTCGTACGACTCCCTGCCGTGAACCACCAGGGGAAGTCCGGATTCGAGGGACCAGCGAATGTGGGCCCGGAACGAGGTCTTCTGCTGATCCCGTGGAGAATGGTCGTAGTGGTAATCGAGCCCCGTTTCGCCGATGGCGGCGACACGGGGTGACGCGGCCAGGTCCGAAAGCCCGCGGGGAATGCCCATTCCCTCCACGGAACACGAGGGAACTGTGGAGGCATCGTGGGGATGCACACCTACAGCGGCGAAGACACCGAGATCCCTGTATTTTTCAACCGTGGCCACAGCCATAGTGCTTGAAGGGATATTGCTGCCCGCCAGGAGCATCCGGGCGACACCAGCCTTCGCTGCCCTCTGCAGGACTGCACCCGCGTCAGTTTTATATTCTTCCCGTCCCTCGATGACATGACAGTGGGTGTCGGCGAAAAAAAAACCTGACGATTGATTCCTATCGTTATTTTCCATGGTTCCATCCTCTTTTTTCTTCAAAAAAACCGGGAGTCTCCGGACAATGAGAAAGCCGGAGGCTCCCGACAGATTATTTTCTGCCTCTGTTCAGCTTACCCTGCTTCCGAGGGGAATATCCTTGTCAGGCGTGAGGAGGGCAAGAGTGGTCTTTTTACTGTCCCCGACCGCCAGGAGCATTCCATTGCTTTCCACGCCCAGGAGCTTTGCCGGCTTGAGGTTGGCAAGGACTACGATCCGTTTGCCCACCAGTTCTTCAGGCGTAAAGAATTCCTTGATGCCCGACACGATGGTCCGCTTCTCATACCCGAGGTCAATGTTCAGTTTATAGAGTTTTTTCGACTTCGGGATCTCCTCAACTGCCAGTATTTGTGCGATCCTGAGTTCTATTGCCTTGAAAGCCTCGACTTCCACCGTCTCTTCATGTTCGGGGACAGCCTCGGGCTCAGCTTTTGACGGGTCGGCCTTTGCATTGTCCCGGGCGGCTTTCTCCCTGCGCCACTGGTCAAGGTCGATCCTCGGAAAGAGGATCTTTCCTTTTTTGACCTTCTGGCCGGGAATCCGCTCCCCCCACGCAAAACCGTCGATGGAAAGTTCTGCCGGGTTCCCCTCAAGACCAAGCTGATCCCACAGCCGGGACGCCGTGTCGGGAACAAAGGGCGCAACCAGGAGGGCGCTCAGGCGAAGGATATCGTAGAGAGTGTTCAGGACCCTGTTCAGGGCTTCCTCCCCGCCTTCCTTCGCTAGCTTCCAGGGCATGGTCTCGTCGATATACTTGTTTCCCCGGCCGATAAGAGCCCAGATCGACTTCAGCGCCTCGTCGAAGGCAAAATCCGAGATCTTCCCGTCAACATCGTCCACCGTCCGGGCAGCGAGCTCCCTGATCTCCTGTTCAATTTTGCCGGGCTCGCTTTCAGCGGGAACATTGCCGCCGCAGAAGTTGTCTATCATCTGGAGCGTCCTGTTGAGAAGGTTTCCCAGATCGTTGGCGAGGTCCGAATTTATTCTTCCCACCAGTGCCGCCTCGGAAAAATCACCGTCGAGGCCGAATGGGACCTCCCTCAGGAGGAAGTACCGGAAGGGGTCTCTGCCGTAGCGCTCCACCATCTCGAAGGGGTCAACGACATTGCCCCGGGACTTGGACATTTTCTCGCCTTCCACGGTCCACCAGCCATGTGCGAATACGGAGACCGGCGGATTGACTCCCAGCGCAAGGAGCATGATGGGCCAGATGACGCAGTGGAAGCGGATGATATCCTTCCCGACCAGGTGATGGACCGAGGGCCAGTACTTCGCGAACTTTTCAGGATCGTCAAGGTAGCCGCATGCCGTCACATAGTTTATCAGCGCGTCAAACCAGACGTACACCACGTGTTTGTCGTCGCCAGGTACAGGGATGCCCCATTTGAGGGTCGTCCTCGAGATGGACTGGTCCCTGACGCCGCTCCTGAGGAAGCTTACGATCTCGTTGTACCGGCTTTTCGGCATGACGCCCTTCAGATTCTTCTCGTAGTAGGCAAGCAACTGGTCCACGTATTTGGACGCCCGGAAGAAATAGCTCTCCTCCTGCATCTTCTGAAGCGGCCTCCTGCAGTCGGGACAGGTCTTGTCATCACCCATGCTGCTCTCGGGAACATAGGTTTCGCAGGGCACGCAGTACCATCCCTCGTACGTTCCCTTGTAGATGTCTCCCTGGTCGAGAAGCTTGCTGAATATAGCCTGGACCGTTCTCCGGTGCCGGTCCTCGGTGGTCCGGATGAATTCGTCGTTGGAGATCCCCAGGGCCTTCCAGAGATCCTGGAAATTCACCACAGTGCGGTCGGCAAGCTGCTTCGGTGTGAGCCCCTTCGCAGAGGCGCTCTGTTCGATCTTCTGGCCGTGTTCGTCCGTTCCGGTCAGAAAGAAAACATCGTACCCTTTCATCCTCTTGTAGCGGCACATCACGTCGGCTGCGATGGTTGTATAGGCGTGGCCGATGTGGGGAATATCATTCACGTAATAAATCGGGGTTGTGAGATAAAAGTTCTTTTTTGCCCCTGGTGCGTTTTCCTGCATAAAAGTAACCTCCTGTACTGGATTCACTCCTCGCCGCCCTTTGCGAAAAGGAACGATTTTACGTCATTTTTCGATAAACCATACTCCTTTGCAAGGATTTTGACAACCTCCCTTGCAGAAAGCCCCTTCGAGAGCATCTCCTCCGCAGCGGCCATCCACTCCTCTTCCGAAACGGCAGCGGGGGGCGGAGCCCCCTCAACAACAAGGACAATTTCTCCCTTCACACCTCCGCTCACAGAGTCTGCAAGCTCCGAAAGGAGTCCGCGCCTGGCCTCCTCGTAAATCTTGCTGATCTCCCTGACCAGTGCCGCCCTACGGTCTCCAAGCACCGCCGCCATGTGCCGGAGATGCTTTTCCGCCTTGTGGGGCGAAAGATAAAACACAATGGTGCATTCCAGGGACGCCAGGGAACCCAGTACCCGCTCCCGCTCACCCCGCTTGTCCGGCAGAAAGCCGTGGAACAGGAATGGGTGGGGTGAAAAGCCCGATAGCACCAGTGCAGGGACGAATGCAGTAGGGCCCGGAAGTACCGTCACTTCTATCCCTTCCCCGATGCACCTGCTTATGATCTCGTATCCTGGGTCCGAAATGCCGGGTGTTCCGGCATCGGAAATGAGCGATACTTTTTTCCCCTCCCTGAGAGCTGCAAGCAGTTGTTCTGTCTTTCCTTTCTCATTATGGGCGTGATAGGACGTCAGGGGAACAGATATGCCGAAGTGCCTCAAAAGGGGCAGCGAGGTCCGTGTATCCTCGCAGGCGATAAGATCGGCTTCTCTGAGAAGCCGAACTGCCCTTGGAGACATGTCTTCAAGGTTTCCAACAGGTGTCGGGATCACAGAAAGCGGCACGGCAGCCCCTCCTTCGTATAGGCCGAAAGAAGCTCCTGCGTATAATTGCCTTCTCCGTCCTCGATATAAAGCGGAGGCTCCACCGTCATCCCTTTTTTTCCTCCGCGCATCGCCTCGACGAGCACTACCGATGCACTGCGTCCGGGAAGCGGATGAACAAAGCGGACACGCTTGGGCTCCAGGCCGTTTTCGGAAAATGTGGAGAAGAGTTCCACTGCGCGCCCGGCTTTGAAGACCACGTACAGACGCCCGCGGTGCTTCAGAAGGTAGCGGCATGCTGCAGCAACGTCGGAAAGGGAGCAGAAAAGCCCCTGCCGGGCTGCACGCTCTGAGGCTGACGCACTGAGTCTGCCCCTTCCGGGCTCCTCGTAGGGGGGATTCATGAGAACACAGTCAAAATCCTGGGAAAGGAAAAGACTCCGTACATTTCTCAAATCCCCCGAGGTGAAGGAAACCCTGTCCGAAAGGCTGTTAAGAGCGGCATTCCCGTTCGCAAGTCTGACCAGATCATCCTGGATATCCAGTCCGTGGACCGATAGAAGCGAGGGAAACCTGAAGGCGAGAATGAGGGATACCGCTCCGGAAGCACAGCCCAGTTCAAGCACCTTCCCCCCGCCGCGGGGAAAAGTGTCCCTGACATATGCCGCGAGAAGGATGGTATCCACATTGATCCTCGGTCCGTCAACAGGCTGCCTGAGAGAAAGCACGCCGTAAAGGACGTCATCCCGGGTAATGCTCACCTGGTAGCCCTCCCTGCCCCGGCCGTTCTTCTTCGGACCGGCGGCTCCGCCCAGTCCTCGAGTTTCATGCCGATCACCCTGGAAAGTCCCGGCTCTGCAAGGGTCACGCCGTAAAGGATATCGGCCCGCTCCATGGTTGCCCTCCTGTGAGTCATTACAAGCAGCTGGATCCCTTTCCCGTTGCCCGCCCCCCTTGGGTCGGCATATTCCCTGGCGAGTTCCCCGAACCGGAGGAGATTGGATTCGTCAAGGGCGGCATCAACTTCGTCGAGGACTGCTATAGGAACTTCCGCAACCTCCATGGAGGCGAAAAGATAGGCTATGGCTGTCAGGGTCTGTTCTCCCCCCGAGAGTTGGGCGAGGTTCTGCAGATGCTTGCCGGGAGGACGGGCGACGATCTCAACCCCTGAGTCCCATGCGGGGGAAGCTCCGGCCCCCATTTCGGTTCCGTCGTCTTCATCTTCAGGAAAATCACCGGTCTCCTCATTTTCCCTGATCTGCATTCTCAGCTTCACCTCTCCTCCTCCGAAAAGCCTGGAAAAGAGGGCACTGAACCGGGTATTGATGCTGGTTAGAGCCTCAGTGAACATGATGCCTACCTGCCGGTCCGTTTCTGCGATGATCCCTTTCAGTTCCGTCATTGCATTTTTCACGTCAGAAAGCTGCTCTGAAAGAAAGGCAGTCCGGGAGGAAAGGGATTCCTCCTCCGAAAGGGCACCCCAGTCAACGGAACCGAGCGCCTTCAGTTCACGCTCCAGGCGGCGCACCGCCGAAGAAGCTTCCTCCCCCGCGTCCCTGGTGGGTATTTCAGCATCGTTATAGGGGTACTGTTCCTCCCATATTTCCATGAGCTGGGCAAGCTCCTGCCCGAGGCTCTCTTTTTTCGAAGACGCGGAGAAGAGCTTTTCTCTTGCGACGGCGGTTTTCTCAGCTGCTGTGCGGCTTCGCCGGGAAATCCTTTCAGTCCTGGAGGAGAGCCGGTTTCCCTTTCCCGACAACCCTTCCAGTTCCTCTTCCTTCTGCTGCAGTGACCTGAATATTCCGTACAGGTCCTTTCCCCACGCGGAAAGGCGCTGTTTTTCTTCCCGGTCCCTGGCAACCGTCGCCTCTTTTTCCCGGGAAAGCATCTTCATCCGCTCCCGTGAACGCTCAAGTTCTCCCTCCGCACGCTCACGGAGCGCCCTGACGCTTGACAGGCGCTCTTCCAGGAGGGTACAGGAATTCTCGACCTCCGAAAGTCGTGCCGGCACAGAAGCTGTATCATCTCCTTTCCCGGCAGGGGTTTCTTCAGCTAAAACGGCTTTCAGTTCTTCTTCAAGGCAGCGTTTCCCTGCTTCCCACCGTTGTATTTCCCCGCCCCCGCGCGCAATATCATGCTCCAGGCGCTCCAGTGCCATCTTTTCCAGGGAGAGATCACGGTGTTTCTCTTCCACACGTTTCCTTGCTTCCTGAAGCTGAAGGGCTGCGGTCTCTTTTTCCGCCGCCCGGGCCCGTTCTGCACTTTCCTGCTTCTCCAGGAGAGCTGAAAGACGGCGGACCTCCTTTTTCAGGTCCTGAAGATGTTCCTCTGCACTGCTGATCCTGCGGCGGCGTTCGATCGCACCCGCGGCGGCTTTTGTCCTTCCGCCGCTCACCGTGCCGGAAGGAAGAAATACTTCCCCATCGAGAGACGCCACCGGATGTGAAAGGCCTTTCCCGGCAAGAGATGCACCTGTTTTGTACTCCTCCACCAGGAGGAGATCCCCGAGCATGTGGGAAACACACATTTCCCATTCCGTATCAGGGGTGATAAGCTCCATGGCCCACCCCACGACACCTTTTTCGGGGAGCAGGGCTCTCCTGTCGGGAAATCGCGGCCTGCTTCTTTCAAGAGGCAGAAACGTTGCCCGGCCGACCCGCCTTTCTTTCAGCAGGTCGATGCATGCTCCAGCCTCTGCGAGCGTCCTTACGAAAATCCAGAACTGGCGGCCTCCCAGATATGCCTCAAGGGCACTTGTGATCCCGGAAGGACATTTAAAGGATTCCGCGGCCACTGCCATGGGAATGGATACTTTACCCAACCGTGACGCAGAAACGAGGAATCTCACCGGTTCAGGGTAGGAAGAACTCTCGGCGCTCCGAAGGTCTTCAATTGAAGTTTCCAGGGAGGCGGTTTCCTTCCGCACCTGCTGAAGTGATGCCGCAGTCCTTCTGCAAGCTGCGAAGACATCTGCGTGCTGTTCCACAAGGTTGAGTTCTTCCGCCTCGAGCCCTGATATCCCTGCTTCCGCTTCGGCAATTTCCTTCTCAAGGGATGTTACAGTATTTGCGGACATTCCCAGACGGGATCCACAGTCTGCCAGGAACGCTTGCTTCGACATGATCCGGGCATCCAGCGACTCCAACTCGGCTGAAAGTTCAGCTTTCTTCTCCGCCGCCCGTTTTCTTTTCGCCTCTTCAGCCTCGAGCGCAGACCTTAGCAGATCCATCCGGTTTCTGAGATCGTCACGCTGCTGCCGCAGGGCATGAAGTTCAGAGGAAATGGTCCGTTCCTTTTCAGAAACATCGCCGTGTTCAGCAGCGATCTCCCCAAGCCGGTCCGCAAGCTCCTTTTCCTCCCCTTCGATGGAACGGATGCGTGTCCTGATCTCTCTGACCGAGGCCGCTGACGCGAAGCAGTTTCTTCGAAGTATCTCCCTTCTCTGAAGCAGTTCGTCCCGGCTTTTCCCGAGAGACCGCAGCATGTCCTCGACCTGTACCCTCTCCCCCTGCGATCGGGCATACATCCTCTCCCAAAGGGCGCTCCAGCGACTATGCAGCGCTTCTTCATCCTTCAGGCGTGCACTATCTATTTCGAGGTTGAAAATGGATTCCCCGATGAGCCGTCTTCTGTGGAAATAAAACAGGCGTCGCCTGGCTTCCAGTTCATCCGTGATCCTCCTGGCCTTCCGGGCATGGAGAACAGCGGGGGCGATCTCTTCCCTGCGTGCATTGAGCTCTGCAGCCAGCGCCCCCAGCCGGAGACTTTCCTCTTCGGCCGATGCAAGTTTTGCCATGGATTCGTTCCGTTTTTTCCTGTACTGGTCGATGCCGAAAAGCACTTCCAGCTGCGCCCGCCGCTGCGAAGGCCGCTGGCGGATCGCCTCGGCAACTTCCCCCTGGCCGATGAAGGCGAACTGGTCACCCTCCAGGCGCCACTGCCGTTTCACGTCGTACAGTTCCGTCATGCGCCTTCGCGTTCCGTCAACGGTAAGAACGGCCCCTGTCTCCGGCATGTATGTTCTTTTAAGAATACAGTTTTTCTCCGCGGCTCCTGTACCGTCCCGGATTTCAATGGAGACCTCGGCCCTGGACGCCGGTGAAACGCTGGCGCTGCCGGAGAAAAGAAGATCACCCTGTCGTGAGATCCTCAGCCGCTGGAATCCTCCGTCGCCCAATACCCATCGGAGGGCGTCAAGAATGTTGCTCTTTCCGCTCCCGTTGGGGCCGACGATCGCCGTAAAGCCCGGAGAAAAGAGGAGGTCCTGGGAGGTACCGAAACTTTTGAAACCCCTAAGATGAAGACGTTCGATATACAACGAGCCGGGCCTCCCACTTCTCCATCTGCTCTATCCGATGCTCTACCTGCTCAAGGCCCCCCTGGGCGTCCAGCCGGAACTTGCTCCATGAAAACTCGGGGACCGCCGCAAGGAAAATCTTTCTCCCGAGCTCCTCTTCCCACAGAGGAAGGTATGTTTCATAAATGTACTGCGCCACAACCGGGTTGGTTTCAAGAAGCATGGCCTCAGACCTGTTGGAGCACGATACCTTACGCAGGAAACGTTTTATGGTCATGGATATGGAATCCTCCCTGAGGACCCATCCGTTGCCTCCGCAGAAGGGGCAGCTTCTTGTAAGTGTTGACCGGATATCAGGCCTTGCCCTTTTCCTCGTGATCTCCACAAGCCCGAGCTGTGAGACACCGAAGACCCTGGCCCGGTACCTGTCGGGCTGAAAAACATCCTCGAGCCGCTTCAGGAGAAGGGCCCTGTCCTGCTCAAAATCCATGTCGATAAAGTCGATGACCACAATGCCCCCGATAGCCCTCAACCTGAGCTGGCGGGCGATCTCCGCAGCAGCTTCGAGGTTGGTTTCGAGCACTGTGTGCCTGAGATCTGTTTTTCCCACGAATTTTCCCGTGTTCACATCGATGACGGTAAGTGCCTCCGTGTAATCGATTATGAGGTAAGCGCCTGAATCAAGCCAGACCTTCCGCTCCAGCGAGGCATCGATCTCTTTTTCGATACCGTAGAACTCGAACAGGGGAATGGTTCCGTTATACAGGCTCACTTCCGGTACACTCCCGGCGGGAAAGAGGGAGAGGCTGTTTTTGACGTTTTCAAATTCCTCCGCCCCGTCCACGATGATCTCGGACACTTCATCGGTGAGTTCATCCCTTATAACGCGTCCGATCAGCCCGAGATCCCTGTACAGCAGACACGGGGCCGACTGCACACGGCCGTTGTGCTCGATCTCCCTCCAGAGGGCGAGCAGGATCTCCACGTCGTGGGCCAGTCCTTCCTCGTCGACGCCTTCAGCTGCAGTCCGCACAATGATGCCGTAGTCTTCCCCGCGGAGCTCCCTGGCTATTGCCTTCAGCCTCTTCCGTTCGTTCTCGTCGAGTATCCGCTTTGAAACCCCGGATTCCTGACCGTGAGGAACCAGGACCATGTAGCGGCCGGGGAGGGAGATCCTCGAGGTGACCCGGGCACCCTTGTTCTTCCTGGCAGTCTTAGTCACCTGGACAAGCAGTTCCTGGTTCGGCTGAAGATCCAGCCCTCTGGCGTCGTTCAGGTAAAGAAACGCGTTCCGTCCGTCGCCAAGGTTGACGAATGAAGCGTGAATGCCCGGCAGAACGCTCTCGACCCTGGCCTTGTATATTTCACCTGTTTTCTGCCGCTCCCACATGCGCTCCACGAAAAGATCGGCAAGCCGTCCGTCCTCGAGGATAGCTACCCGTGTCTCCTCCGCATCGATGCAGTTAGCGACTATCTTTCTGTTTGCGGCGCCAGGTTCCGTACTCTTATCATTCACGGAGACGCCCTCCTCCCGGGGGAAGCCGGCGCTTCCCTCTATTGTCTTTCCTGCTCCCCGGTGTCCCGTCATGAAATATCTTTCTCCGGGCATCCGGGCACAGACTGTTCCACGAGGCAGCGGACGACAGGAGATCCGCACTTTTCATCAGGGTAAACAAGTTCTCCGACCGCCTCGCGAACAATAAGCAGATCAGCCCATCCGCTGATCGCGCCTTTTGCCGCAAGTGCCTTTACAAGCAGTCCCGGCCCCCTTTTCGAGGGATCCTCCATTATGCACCTGTAAAAACCTACTCCGGACAAGGGGAACTCCTCGAAATACAGGACAGTTCCTTCTCCCCGCAGTTCCTCAAGGCATTTTCTCACGCCGGAGACGCTTCCGTCCCTGAGGGCAAAAAGGCAGGAAGAAGCCCTGCACCACTTATTCAGGGACTTCGCCCCCTCCGTTCCGGGGAGGGCTTCTACGGCTTTTCCCCCCGTGATGAAAAACCCTGGTGGAAGACAGCGGTTCCATCGTTCGGCCATCGATTCGTCGAAGTACTCGACCCAGACCTCGAAAGGTTCACACAGAGCTGGTACACCCACTGAGAGCTCCGGGCCGAGGCTTATCTTCGGACGGGGAGTAAACCCCTCCGAGTACAGGAAGGGGATACCCGCTCTTGTACCGCTTCTCGAGAACACCGAGGGGATGGCTATATGGGGAATGAAACAGGCACGTCCCCGTTTTGCGTAGGTAAACCTGGCCCTAACCATTGTTATTCCTCAGTTTTCCTGCAGCGGGACATAAATCCTCAACGCCGCATGCCCTGCAGGCTGCCCCTTCCATACCGGCGAGAGGCCTGCAGTCCGGGGAAAGTTCTTCCTGAAGTGCCTTGTCCCTCTCCCTGAGCAGAAAAGCCTTTGAGACTCCTGCGTCGATATGATCCCAGGGGAGCCCTTCATCGTCCGCCCGTCTTCTTTCGGTATAGTGCAGCGGGTCTATGGACGCCTCCCCGAAAGCCTCCATCCAGAGCGGGAAAGAAAACGTCTCGCTCCATCCGTCGAATCTGGCACCCTTTCTCCACGCAGCCAGGATGGCGTCGGCAAGCCGGCGGTCTCCCCTTGCGAAAACACCCTCGAGAACGGTCTGCTCCGGTTCGTGATACTTCAGGGAAATACGACTGTTCCTGCCGCCGAACCTGGCACCGAGTTTGCCCTTCAGATACCTCCCCTTCTCACGGAGTTCGTCCACTCCAGCCTGGGGCTCCCACTGGAAGGGAGTGTGGGGTTTGGGAACAAAGCCGGCTACGGAAAGAGATACGGTGACTTTCTTCCCAGCTCTCTTTCCTATGATAAGCGACCGTTCAGCAAGCTCAAGTATCCCGTCCAGGTCATTCCCGGACTCAGTAGGCAACCCCATCATGAAATAGAGCTTGACTCTGTTCCAGCCCCGGGAGAAAGCCGTCTCAAGGCACTGGTTGAAATCTTCGTCGGTGACACCCTTGTTGATCACGTTCCTCAGCCTCTGCGTGCCGGCCTCAGGCGCGAAGGTCAGACCTCCCCTGCGCATGGATTCCATCTCCGCCGCAAGGTTCACGGAAAAACTGTCCATTCTCAGGCTCGGAAGGCTCACTTTCACATGTTTATTCTCAAGAGCCTTCGAGAGCTCCCGTATAACCGGAAAGATACCGCTGTAATCACACGAGGCAAGTGACAGGAGTCCTACCTCTTCCCAGCCCGTCCGTTCCACCAGTGAAAGGGTCCGGTCCACCACGGTACTGACCTGCCTCTCGCGCACGGGACGGGTCACCATTCCGGCCTGGCAGAACCGGCATCCCCTGGTACAGCCTCTGAAGAGCTCCATGGGGACCCGGTCATGGACTATGCCTCCTGATGGAACAAGGAGCATATCGGGATAGAAAGCCTCGTCAAGAGACTCCACTATTCTCCTTCGCACCGGAAACGAAACCCCGGGACCGAGAGGCGAGAATGCCGAACCTCCGCCGGGCAGGGAATCCCAATGGACAAGCGACGGAACGTACACGCCTTCGATCGATGAAAGGGCCAGGAGACGCTCTGCTCTCTGACTGCCTTTCATCGATGAAAGCACTGATACGACCTCAGGCAGGAGTTCCTCTGCCTCTCCCACACAGAAAAAGTCGAAGAACGGCGCGACAGGTTCAGGCGCGAGAGCTCCGGGACCTCCGCCGCACACAAGGGGGTCATTCTCTCCCCTGTCGGCGGTGAACAGTGGGATCCGTCCCAGGTCAAGCATGGTGAGGATGTTGGAATAACTAAGTTCGTACTGCAGGGTGAACCCAACCACGTCAAAACTGTTCAGCGGTATTTCGCTCTCAATTCCGGAGAGAGGGACGCCGCCTTCTCTCATAAGTCCCTCAAGATCGGTCCACGGACAGTAGGCCCTGTCTGCATCGGCCAGCGGCAGGCTCTTGAGAAGAAAATAGAGTATCTGGAAGCCAAGATAGCTCATCCCTATTTCGTAGACGTCCGGAAAAGCAAGGCAAAACCGGACGAGCCCCTTACCGTCTTCTTTCGGCGGAATCGAGCCGTACTCTGCCCCGGCATACCTGGAGGGCCGCTTTACGTTCGAGAGAAGCGGCCACATGGCATCGCCATATTCTGGAAAGACCATTGAGTTCCTCCTGAAAAATTCCCGGTCCCTTCCCGCTCTTCCGCAGGGGACCGCTTCAAAATGGCGGCATGCCGCACAGGAAAAAAGTGCGGAACGGCCGCCTGAAAAGCTTCAATACGTTTTCAGCGTCGAAATATAGACACTCTGTGCGAGTCCGAGCGCAATGGACAGGGCGAGCAGCGAGCTTCCTCCGTAGCTTACGAATGGAAGAGGCAGTCCGGTGACCGGGAGAAGTCCCATGCTCATCCCGATGCTCTCGGCCATCTGGAACCAGATCCAGGCCGAGATCCCCGCGAGAAGCACCTTTGCCCGGCTGTCCCTGGTCCGCACAGCTGTCTCGGCCAGCCTCCAGAAAAGGATGCCGAAGAGCAGGAGCATCCCTATGGAACCGATAAAACCGAACTCTTCACAGTACACGCTGAAAATAAAATCTGTATGAGGTTCGGGAAGAAATCTCAGCTTGCTCTGCAGCCCCTCCATGAATCCCTTTCCGAGCAGACCTCCCGAACCCACGGCGATCCTTGACTGGATCACGTTGTAGCCGGCACCGAGGGGGTCGATCCAGGGATCAAGGAAAACCCGGATCCGCATCTTCTGGTATTCCTTGAGAAAATGCCATAAAAAGGGGAAAACACCCAGAACGAGACCGATCAGACCCACCGGATATTTCCACGGCGCACCCGCAACAACGATGCAGACAAAGGCTGTAACCCCGTAGACCATGGTGCTTCCCATATCGGGCTGAAGAAGTACCAGGAAGCCGGATATTCCTGCCAGCGCCAGGCTTCCGAGAAATGAAGCCATACCTGTCGGCGGATACCGGCACAGATGTTTCGCCATCACTAGGATCAGCGCTATCTTGCCGAATTCCGCCGGCTGAAACCGGAAAAAACCAAAATGAAACCAGCTCTGTGAACCTTTCACCGTCAATCCGGCCAGCATAACTCCGAATAGCAGGATCAGTGCAAAGAAATAGAAACGATAGGCCCAGGAAAAGAATTTTCCGTGTCCTATCTGTAGAGTCACCAGAAACGCAGCTGCGGAAATGGCCCCCCACACCAGCTGTCTTACGGCGAAACCACCGCCCTGGCCCTCCCATCCCGCTCCCGCACTGAATATGGAGAGCACGCCCAGGGAGTAGAGCGCAAGAACTGAAAAAAACTGTATCCTATCCAGGCTGGCCAGATTTTCTCTTAGAGTATGCTTTTTCTCCTCCATTTGACGTCCCAGGCTCCTGCTTTTCCGGGGCAACTCCCCTCTTTATCCTGATCACCGGAATGTTGGCGACAAACGCGACTGAGCGGTCAGCCCGGTCGAAATCCATCTCGATCTTCGAGGTATCGATATCCATATATCGTGTGATCACGCTGATCATATCTCTCCGCAGATTTTCAAGCATTTCGGGCGAAATATCGGCCCTGTCATGTATCAGAACGATCTGCAGACGTTCTTTCGCAACTTTCTTCGAACCGGCAGATCCGAAAAATTTCTTCAGAAATTCCATAGCCATGGCCATTTCCCCCTATCCTTTCATGCCGAACAGTTTCCGGATGCCGGCGAGAATTCCTCTCCCGTTTTCGTCGTTCAGAACAGGGAAGGGAACGTCCTCTCCCACGAGTCTCGAGGCAATTCTCTGAAAGGCCTGCGCCGCAGGGGCCGAATCGCTGAACGTCAGGGGTTCGCCCCTGTTAGCCGACTTCACGACACTCTCATCTTCCGGGACAATGCCGATGAGGTCGATGGCCAGTATATCAAGGACATCCCGTACATCGAGCATCTCACCCTCCTTGACAAGCCGCGGCTTGAGACGGTTTATAACCAGCCTTATGGGGCCTTTCCCCATTGATTCAAGGAGGCCGATGATCCTGTCGGCGTCCCGGACTGCCGGTACTTCCGGGGTGGTTATCACGAGAGCCTCGTCGGCGCCGACTGCTGCGTTTCTGAAGCCGCCCTCGATGCCTGCAGGGCTGTCGAGAATGATAAAGTCGAACTCCTTCCGGAGCATATCGCACAGCTCTTCCATCTGGCCGGAATTGACCGATTCCTTGGTTCGTGTCTGGGCTGCCGGCAGCAGGAACAGGTTGTCGACCCGCTTGTCTCTCACAAGAGCCTGGTTGAGCCTGCATGTTCCCTCCAGAACGTCGATGAAGTTGTAGACGACCCTGTTCTCCAGCCCCATCATAACGTCAAGGTTTCTCAGCCCGATGTCCGCATCCACCGCAACGACCTTGTGTCCGGCCCTTGCGAGGGCCACAGAAATATTTGAGGTCGTGGTTGTCTTTCCTACGCCGCCTTTTCCTGATGTAACGACTATCACCCGAGGATCCACAGGCAATTCTCCCCTTCCCGCCCTTCGGGGCCTTGAAATCAGGCTCCCGGGGCATCTGTTCGTTTTATAATTTCAATTCCCGTACCACAAGAGAATTGTTCTCCAGGGTAATGATAACAGGTTTTCCCCACCATTCCATGGAACGTCCGAGAGCCGAGCTGACTTTTCCGCCTATCCGCACCTGTTTCGCCTCGAAGACCCCGGCAATGACCGTATGTTCCTCATGCCCGTCGAGTCCCGCATGGGCGACTCCCTTGAGCCTGCCCCAGACGCAGATGCTCCCGGAGGCAAAAATCTCGGCCCCGTCGTTCACGTGTCCCACCACGACTACGTCTCCTTCATGTTCCACTCTCTGGCCTGACCGCAGCGACTTTGCAAGAACAAGGGCACCGGCAGTCTGTTTTTCCCTTCTTCCGGTCTTCTCGGGAACAGGTTCTCCAGTGGCAGCACCCATGGTCCTGAGGTCTTCGAGAGTTTCAGCATCGTAACCGGTCCATGACAAAACTCTCATCTTTCTGGGCCAGATGAACCGTGAAAGAAGGGAGAGGATGAAGTCCCGGGAAACTCTCCGGCCCTGAAAGTCCATAACGATCCCCAGATTCCCCGAAAGAACGGGAGCCTCGATGCAAAGCCGTTCCAGCTCTGAAAGGAGCATCTCTTCAGTACCGGTTTCTGGAAAGACCATACGTATTCCGTATCCTGTGCCTTTCAAAAAGATTTCTCCGGTGAGTTCCGGGGCATCCTTGTATTCAAGCGGATCAGACACAATTCCACCTCCTGCTCCGGCAGATCCAGCCGCCGGGTATTGGACAAGATACCTCCCTTTTCAGGGAGTTTTTCCCCTGGCCTCGGGGACAAGAAGGTAGGAGAGGATCTCTCCTACCATGGGAGAGGCAACGGAACTGCCGTGAAGCCCCTCTTCTAT
>Ga0265293_10002285_pt1 | contig 39088 bp, 39 predicted proteins | sample Munlanlewell138R_FD_192505 | JGI IMG/M metagenome (GOLD analysis project Ga0265293, IMG submission 192505) | Leachate microbial communities from a municipal landfill in Southern Ontario, Canada - Leachate well 138R | ecosystem: Engineered > Solid waste > Landfill > Unclassified | place: Canada... | reverse complement strand
TTTTGTAGACCCTCGTCAACGGTATTTATTTTTGTGGCTGCGTATCTTCTCTCAGCGGTATTTATTTATTGGGCGATATGGTGAGGGACAATCCGCCGGGCGACAGAAAAACGCCGGTTTGAATCCCGGTGCCGCCAAGTATATAAACGGTTTATTGTCATATTGCAAATAAGAAGCGAAAAGTTGTACCTGAGTGTAACCTATGTGACTGGCTCTCGCATGGGAGCTTGTAAGACCTGCCGGGACGGTCTTTCTTTGAAATAGTAGACCCTCAGTATTGCCCGTTTGATATTTATTCATATATAAGCCTGCCTCATACATAATTCTTACTTCTAAATACTTGGACTTGAGTCAATTTGACATATGATATCAATTCTTCTAAGATAAGGCCAGTAATTGACATATGTCATTAATAGATTGAGAGGTTTACTATGCCAGCAAGAGATGGATACGGACCTTTAGGTGAAGGTCCCATGACGGGTTGGGGTATGGGCCCCTGCCGCCGCTTTGGGCCGGGAGCCGGCAGGCCGGGCCGCAGGTCCGGTTATGGCGGGAGACGCTGGGCCGGCCGTGGCCACCGGGGTTATGGAATGGGCTACGGTTTCATGGATGACGGTCCCAGGGATGAGCGCCAGTGGCTGGAAGAAGAGCGGGAGGCTTTGCAGGAAAGGCTGGACTTTATTTCCAAAGCGCTGGAAAGCGAGTAAGATAGGTAAGGGGTGGCCTTGGGCCATCTCCTATTATCGTCAGAGGTGAAAAACCATGGCCAGACCTGTCAAGCGGCGGAGTGTATGCCAGCTGCCAGCCAATAACCGCTTCGGACCCCTGGGGGTGGGGGCGGGATCCAGGGAACAGATACGGATGACCGTCGATGAATACGAAACCATCCGGCTGATCGATCAGGAAGGATTTGATCAGGAAGCCTGTGCCCAACAGATGAATATTGCCCGCACGACCGTGCAGGGCATTTATGGCCGGGCCAGACAGAAGATTGCAGATGCATTGGTCGGTGGAAAAGTACTTCTGATCGAAGGAGGCGAATACCGCCTGTGTGATGAGCCCGAAGGAGTCTGCGGGCCGGGCTGCCGCCGCGGGCGGGGCAGGAACCAGGGGCGGCGCACTTTATGATCTATTCAGATACGGTCATTGACCATTTCATGAGTCCCCGGAACGCGGGAACCATGCCCGACGCGGATGCCGAAGGTATGGTGGGCGACCCTTCCTGCGGTGACTGCCTGGTTATGTATATCAAGGTGACGGACGACCGGATTGCCGACATCAGTTACCTGGTCTTCGGCTGCTGCGGAGCCATCGCCACCTCCAGCATGACGTCGGAGCTGGCCAAGGGCAAGAGCCTGGATGAGGCCATGACCCTGACCGAGGACGATGTTGTTCAGGCCCTGGACGGGCTCCCGGAAAGCAAGATCCACTGTTCGCTCATGGGCATCGCGGCCCTGCGGGCGGCTATCACGGATTACCGGGCGACCCATGAATCAAATAGAGGAGAAATCCATGAAAATAGCGATACCAGTAGACGATAAGAGCGAGGGTACAAGAGTATCCCTGTCCTTTGGGCGGGCACCCTACTACCTGATCCACGATACGGAAACAGAAAAGTCAGAATGGGTCGAAAATACAGCGGCTCAAAGCGCCGGAGGCGCCGGCATCCGCGCGGCCCAGATCCTGGTCGACCAGAAAACAGAAATCCTTCTGTCCCCCCGGCTGGGACAAAACGCGGCCGACTTCCTCCTGGAGGCGGGCGTCCGTATCTTCAAGACTACGGATGCGTCAGCCGCAGATAATCTTCGTGCCTATCTGGCAGGGGAACTCTCTCCCCTGGATGAAATTCACGCAGGGCTTCACGGGCACTGAGCATGAACCTGGCGGTTCTGAGCGGCAAGGGCGGCACCGGGAAAACCCTGGCAGCAGTCAATCTGGCAGAGGTCGCGGGCCCGGTCCTTTACCTGGACTGCGACGTTGAGGAACCCAATGGCCGCCTTTTTTTTCAGCCGCAGCAGGTGGGCTTGGAAGAGATCGCACTGCCCGTTCCAGTCGTGGACCAGGAAGTCTGCGACGGCTGCCGTCAATGTGTTGACTTCTGCCGCTTCAATGCCCTGGCCTACATCAGGGACCGCCTGATTGTTTTCGAGGAAGTCTGCCACGCCTGTGGGGGCTGTGTGCTGGTCTGCCCCAAAAAAGCCATCCATGAGAAGGACCGGGTCATCGGCCGGATTGAATCCGGCCTTTCGGATCAGGTTCTGGTTCACTCGGGTATTCTCAACACAGGGGAGGAGTCAGGCATCCCCATCCTCCACCGTCTCCTGGAAATCCGCCAGGAAAGACCCGATCTCCCCGCCTACATGGACGGTCCGCCCGGAACAGCCTGTATTGTCCTTGAAACGGCGGCGGCTGCCGACTACTGCCTACTTGTAGCGGAGCCGACGGTTTTTGGCGCCCATAACCTTGCTTTGATCCACCAGCTGGTGACCCTCATGGGTAAGCCCTGCGGAGTCCTTTTGAATAAATGTCAGGAGGGGGACAACCCGTCCGATCAATACTGCAGGGACCAGGGCATACCGATCGTCGGCCGCCTGCCTTTCGATCCCGCTTTGGGCCTGCTTAACTCAAGAGGAGAGATCGCCGCCCGGGCGGACGAGGGTTGGCGGCAGGTTTTCACCGATATCCATGGGCGGCTGGCCCGGGAGGCAGGTCTGTGAAAGAGCTCCTGATCCTGTCCGGCAAGGGCGGCACCGGTAAGACAACACTGGCCGCAGCCTTCATTCACCTGGCCCAGGCCAGGACCTATGCCGATTGCGATGTCGACGCCCCCAACCTTCACTTGATCGCAGGTCACAAGGGTCAGCCCAGGCTGCAGCCCTTTTATGGCCTGCCCAAAGCTCAAATTGATCCCCTGCTTTGTACGGCCTGTGACCTTTGCCGCCAGCACTGCCGCTTCGGCGCCATTCAGGAGGGGGAAAGTTATTCTGTCAATCCCTTCCTCTGCGAAGGCTGCGCCGTCTGTGACCTGGTCTGCCCTGCCGGAGCCGTTACCCTGGTACCCGCTGTATCCGGCGATCGGATGCTATATAAGGAAGGCGGCACGGTCTTTTCGACAGCCCGGCTGCGGATGGGCAACGGCATGTCAGGTCTTCTGGTCTCGGAAGTCAAAAAGGTCATGCGGCAGGAAGCCGTGGACGGTACCTTTGCCATCCTGGACGGATCACCCGGGATCGGCTGCCCGGTCATTGCCTCCCTGAGCGCGGTCCATATGGTCCTGGTCGTAGCGGAACCTTCCGTGGCCGGCATCAGCGATATGGAGCGGATCGTGGATACGGCCATGAAGCTGGGTGTCAGGATCGCTGTCTGCGTCAACAAATACGACACCAATCCGGCCATGAGCCAGGCCATTGAAGATTTCTGTCAAAAAGAAGGCCTGGCCTTCATGGGGCGGATCCCTTATGACCCGGAGGTAATGCGCGCGGTCAATCAGGGGCTGTCCATAGCGGAAGTGGATTGCCCGGCTGGCCGGGCTGCAAGAGAAGTCTACGGCAGGACCATGGAAGAGTTCCTGGAAGAAGAGAACGGAGGACAAGGATGATGATTATCCGGACACTGATGGAGAATACGGCCCGCTTTGACCAGCTGACCTGTGAGCACGGCCTCAGCCTTTACCTGGAAACGGGCGGCTACAGGATTCTCTTCGACACGGGCGCCAGTCCCGCCTTCGTTGATAATGCGCGGCGCATGGACCTGGATCTGTCCCAGATCGATTTCGTTGTCATTTCACACGGCCACTACGATCACGGCGGGGGCTTGCAGGCTTTCCTGGACCTCAACCTTGAGGCACGGATCTTCATCCATCCGGCTGCCTTTGGCAACTACCAGGCCCGTTCTGGGGACGGCAGTCTCCGCTACATCGGCATCGATCCCGCCTTGAGGGACCACAGGCAGATCGTCTTCACCGGTGATGCCTGCAATCTGGCCCCGGGGATCCGCCTTTTTTCCGGGGTACCGGAGACGGTGCCGCTTCCGGCATCCAACAGGGACCTTCTGAAAGAAAGCGGCCAGGAATGGGCAGACGACGACTTCGTCCATGAGCAAAACCTGATCATCGAAGAGGGGGACCGCACCTTCCTTCTGACCGGCTGTGCCCATCGGGGGATCGTCAATATCGTCCGCCATTTTCATCAACTGGAGGGCCGCTACCCGGATCGGGTGATCGGCGGTTTCCATCTGGCCAAAAGCGATGAGGACCGGGAGTCCGACCAGGTCATCCGGCAGACGGCCGAGTATCTGCTGGCAAGCGGTGCCCGCTATCTGACCTGCCACTGCACGGGGCTGGTCCCCTACCAGGAGCTCAAGCGGCATATGGGAGACCGGATCGGTTACCTGGCCGCAGGCGATATTCTTGAACTGTAAAGGGAGAAGACCATGAGTGAAGCTTGTGATCAGAACTGCAGCCAGTGCCTGCAGGAGTGCGAGGACCGGACCCAGGCGCCGGTCGATTTCAGCGAGAAACTGCACGACCTGAGCCGGGTCAAACGGGTCATCGGGATCGTCAGCGGCAAGGGCGGCGTCGGCAAATCCATGGTGACGGCCCTGCTGGCGGTGGCCATGAACCGCAAGGGCTACCGGACAGCCATCATGGATGCCGACATCACAGGCTCCTCCATACCCAAAATGCTGGGGATCACCGAGCGGGCGCGAAGCAATGAGGACGGACTCTTTCCTGTTCGTAGCCAGACCGGCATCCAGGTCATGTCCATGAATGTCCTCCTTAGCCAGGATACGGATCCCGTCATCTGGCGGGGACCCCTGATCGCCGGTGTGGTCAAGCAATTCTGGACCGATGTCATCTGGCGTGATGTGGACTACCTCTTCATTGATATGCCGCCCGGCACAGGCGATGTACCCCTGACGGTCTTCCAGTCCATCGCGGTCGACGGGATCGTGGTCGTCACCTCCCCTCAGGAACTGGTGGCCATGATCGTCGAAAAGGCCGTCCGCATGGCGGGCATGATGCACATTCCCATTGTGGGCCTGGTTGAGAACATGGCCTATTTCCGCTGCCCCGACAATGGCAGGGAATACAAAATCTTCGGTGAAAGCCACATTCAGGATGTTGCCGAAACCCACGGGCTGGAAGTCCTGGGCAGGCTGCCGGTCGATCCATCCCTGGCAAGCGCGTCTGACAGCGGACAGATCGAATTTCTGGAAGACGGCTATCTGGATCTTCTGGCCGACCGAATCGAGAAAATGGAGAAAAAAGATGATTAGAATCGCAGTCGCAAGTGAAGGCAATCAGGTGACGGAACATTTTGGCCACTGCCGGAATTTCCAGATCTTTGACGCAGAGGAGGGGCGGATCAGCGGATCCTTTTCCCTGGACAATCCGGGCCATCGGCCGGGCTTCCTGCCCAATTTTCTTCACGACCAGGGTGTCAAGGTCATTATTTCAGGCGGCATGGGCGGATCGGCCGCCGAGCTCTTCAATGGCCACGGGATCGAAGTCGTGGTCGGCGCCCAGGGTGACGCCCGGACAGCAGCTGAGGCTTATCTGGCGGGTGATCTGGTCTCAACAGGGTCCGTTTGCCAGGAGCATGAGCACGCTGACCAATGTGAGGACTGAGGGCAGGTCTTTAAGGATAACCCAGGAGGCGGCGGAGGCCGCCGCTGACGTTCTCCCCCGCCCGGGCACGGATCTTGAGGGATTGGTAAGCATCGAGGACGGACTTGTCCCGACAGAAGATAAAGATGGTTTTCCCCTTGACTGAGTCTGCCGGAGTCAGGTCTGTCCGGGGGAAATTCTTTTCTTCCAGGAAGTGCAGGCCGTATTTGGCCGCGCTCCTTCTTGCCAGAACTCCCACCTGCGCGGCCAGAGGTTCATCCAGAGGCGCGCTCAGGGCCATGGGCTTGAGGCCTCCGGCAATCAATTCACAAAAGGCTTCGATAGCCCCGCTGTAGTAGGAGACCGCGTCCAGGCCGGGTGGAAGATCGTGATGATCCATAGTGGCTATTCTCTTTTCCGCAGCTGGTCCAGCATATCGGCAGTCATGGCCGCCAGATCATAATCCGGTTTCCAATCCCATTCATCCCGGGCAGCCTGATCGTCCATGGCATCGGGCCAGGAATCGGCGATGGCCTGGCGGACAGGATCCACGTCAAAGGTCAGCTGGAAATCTGGCAGGTGCTTTTTGATAGCTTCCCCGATGTCTTCAGGGGCCACGCTCATGGCGGAGATGTTGAAGGCGTTGCGGTGTACCAGGCGGCCGGGGTCTGCTTCCATGAGCAGGGTGAAGGCCTTGAGGCAGTCGGGCATGTACATCATGTCCAGGCGGGTTCCCCGGGCGATATAGCTTTGGTAGCGGCCCTGGCGGATAGCCTCGTAATAGATATGGACGGCGTAGTCGGTGGTACCGCCGCCCGGCAGGGCCTTATGGGAAATGAGGCCGGGCAGGCGGACACCGCGGGTGTCGACGCCGTAACGGCAGTGGTAGTAATCGCAGAGGAGTTCGCCCGCCACCTTGGTTACCCCGTACATGGTATTGGGCCGCTGGATGGTGTCCTGGGGCGTGGGGTCCGGCGGCGTGCCGGGGCCGAAGGCCGCGATGGAACTGGGGGTGAAGACGGACAGCCTGTTCTCCCGGGCAACTTCCAGGACATTGAAAAGTCCGTTCATATTGACCTGGAAGGCGCGCTGGGGCATCTCCTCGCCGACAGCCGACAGGATGGCGGCCAGGTGGACCACGGTATCAATTTTGTGCTTGCGGATGATGTGGGCCAGGCCCTGGACATCCAGGACATCCAGCTGCTCGAAGGGACCGGCCTGGACAACTTCGGGAAGGTCCCGGGTCACAATATCCGAGGCAACGACCTGGTCGCTGCCGTAAAGCGTTCGGTAATGGCAGGTCAGTTCCGTGCCGATCTGGCCCAGACTGCCCGTAATCAGAATCCTTCTCATTGCTCCCCCTCAATTCAAAAGCATCTCAGATGTCAGGTTTGTTCTTTGCGCTAGGAATCCATCTCCAGGATCCGGTCAGGAATGATCAGTACTGCTTCTGTCTTTGACTGGATTTCCTCCAGACTGACCCCTGGAGCCAGCTCGCGGAGGACGATGCCCTCCTTCGTCACTTCCATGAAACCCAGTTCGGTTACGATCAGATCCACCTGGCCGACCGCCGTCAGGGGCAGGGTGCAGGTCTTTAGAATTTTCGGCTGGCCATCCTTGGTGCAGTGCTCCATGGCGATGATAACCTTGCGGGCGCCGGCTACCAGATCCATGGCACCGCCCATGCCCGGAACCATCTTGCCCGGGATCATCCAATTGGCCAGATTGCCGGCCTGGTCGACCTGGAGGGCCCCCAGAACGGTCGCGGCCAGATGGCCGCCCCGGATGATGGCAAAGGAGGTGGCGCTGTCAAAGCAGCAGCCGCCCGGCAGGATGGAGACGGGGTTGCCGCCCGCGTCTACGATATCGGGATCCTCCATACCCGGTTCAGGGACAGGGCCTACCCGGATGAAGCCGTTCTCGGACTGGAGGACAATATGAACGTGGTCGGGCACATAATTGGCGACGGAAGTTGGAAGGCCGATCCCCAGGTTGACCACATCGTTGTCCTGGAAGAGCTTGGCCACCCGGCGGGCAATGCGTTCACGCGGATTCATGGTCAGCTCCTTTCTGGACGATCAGGTCTACAAAGAGACAGGGCGTCATGACTTCGTCCGGATCCAATTGACCGGGCTGGACGATCTCATCCACCTCGGCAATGACCAGGTCGCAGGCCATGGCCATGAGAGGGTTGAAGTTCCTGGCAGCCCGGCGGTAGACCAGGTTGCCTGAAGTGTCGGCCTTGTGGGCCTTGAGCAAGGCGACATCGGCCCGGCTGGGCAGTTCCAGGATATAGGTCTTGCCGTCGATTTCCATGATTTGCTTGTTTTCCTCAACGACGGTGCCTACCCCGGTCGGTGTCAAAAAGCCGCCCAGGCCAGCCCCGGCACTGCGGATCTGCTCGGCCAGGGTTCCCTGGGGAACCAGCTGAACCTCAATCTCGCCGGCATTCATCTTGTTTCCTGTTTCACGGTTGGTCCCGATATGGGAGGCGATCACCTTTTTAACCTGGTTGTTGGCAACCAGTTTGCCGACCCCTCTGTCAGCAAATCCCGTGTCATTGGATATAAGGGTCAAATCCCTGATCTCGCTGGCGACGATGGCGTCGACCAGACCCTGGGGCGTCCCCACAGTCATGAAGCCGCCGACCATAATCGACTGCCCGTCCTTGATTCGGGACAGAGCCTCTCTCATGGACACCACTTTACTCACTCGACCACAACCTTTCACTGCGGAGCGGGAACGCTCCTCCTGCCTCAAGCCTACCATCTGAATACTACACCAGGCAGGCTCCCTCTGGAAGGCTTGCGGCTTGTCAGGGAGGCCAAAACTCGTTTATAATATCCGGGCAGAAGACCAGACGTTTTTCTGCCTGCCCGCAAGTCCGGGCGGAATGGATTTTGATAAGTTAACGACAATAGAGGCGCAGCGGATGGGTAAGAGCGGCAGAAAACCCGGGGTCGGGGCCGCGCTGAAGTATTCGTTGCCGAAGGACGTGGGGAGGACCTCTGCCGCACGGACCTGGTAGGCCGCACCAAGGGCGGTTTACTGTCATGCCGGGCATGGAGCGCTATGCGTATTTTGAGAAAAATAGGCGGCGCTTATTTTTTTGAAGCTAAAAACACTACATAGAGGAGGCAGGATGATGATGGAAGCCATGATCCGTGTAAGAATCGGGACCGAAAACGCGCATTACGGGGGAGGTTTGGTTGACGGGGCCTATCTGCTGAAATTGTTCGGCGATGTGGCGACCGAGCTCCTGATCCGGCGCGACGGGGATGAGGGCCTTTTCCGGGCCTATGACAGCGTGGATTTTCTGGCGCCTGTCTTCGCGGGTGACTTCATTGAGGCCAGAGGTTGGATCGAAAGTGAGGGCAACTCATCGCGCAAGATGCGTTTCGAAGCCTGGCGGGTCATCGCGCCAAGGCCCGATCTGTCCGACTCAGCAGCCGACCTTCTGGAAGAACCGGTCCTGGTCTGCCGGGCTTCGGGCACCTGTATCACACTCAAAGACAAACAGCGCCGGTCATAAGGAGAAAGCCGTGTCGAAAATTATTATCACCGCAGCCATCAGCGGGGCGGAAGTAACCCAGCAAATGAATCCGGCCGTGCCCTATACGGTGGACCAGTTTGTCCGGGAGGCCCGGTCCGCCGCAGGGGCCGGCGCCGCCATTATTCATCTTCATGCCCGTCAGGACGACGGATCACCGACCCAGGACCGCGAGCGCTTCCGCCTCCTCATGGAGGCTATCAGGGAAGCCTGCCCCCGGGTCATCATCCAGCCCTCGACCGGAGGGGCAACCGGCATGACGGCTGAGGAGCGCCTGCAGCCGACGGAACTCGCGCCTGAGATGGCAAGCCTGGACTGCGGGACCATGAACTTCGGCGGAGACGAGATTTTTATCAATACAGAGAATATGATCATAGAGTTCGCCGCCCGCATGCGGCAGATGGGAATCAAACCCGAACTGGAATGTTTTGATAAATCCCATATCGATATGGCCCTGCGCCTGGTCAAGCAGGGGCATATTGAGGGGCCGCTGCACTTCAACCTGGTGCTGGGAGTCAACGGCGGAGCCGCGGCGACAGCCCGGGATCTGGTCTTCCTTCGCCACTCCCTGCCGGAAGGCGCCTCCTTTACGGTCTCAGCCATGGGCCGCCACCAGCTGCCCATGAATGTCATGGCCATGGCCATGGGCGGGCATCCCAGAACCGGCTTTGAAGACAACATTTATTACAGCAGAGGGGTGCCGGCCGAAAGCAACGGTCAGCTGGTAGCCCGCCTGGCCCGCCTGGCAGCTGAGATGAACCTGGAAGTCGCGAGTCCGGATGAGGCCCGGGAGCTTTTGCAAATGCCTCCGCTTGATGATTGAAAGGGAAGAAGCCATGACAAGAGGAGATAAATACGGAACCCACCGGGTACTGGATCCAAAAGGCCTGCTGCCGCAGGCGGCCCGCAAGATCGATAACACCATGGAGATCTGTGACAACGAGATCCTGATCGATGTTGCGGCTCTCAATATCGATTCAGCCAGTTTTCGCCAACTGCGGGAGGAGGCGGAAGGCGATCCCGACCGCCTGGTTGCCCGGATCAGGGAGATCGTTGAAGAGCGCGGTAAGATGCAGAATCCCGTGACCGGTTCAGGCGGCATGCTGATCGGCAGGGTAGCCCAAATCGGCCCGGCCTTGAAAGACCGGGATCTGGCCGTGGGCGACCGCATTGCCAGCATGGTGTCTCTTTCCCTGACCCCCCTTCGCATCGACAAGGTGACCGCCCTCCATCCGGAAATTGACCGGCTTGAGATCGAGGGCAAGGCCATTCTCTTTGAAAGCGGCATCTACGCCAAACTGCCCGATGACATGAGCGAGAACCTGGCACTTGCCGTCCTGGATGTGGCGGGTGCGCCGGCCCAGACGGCGCGGATCGTCAAGCCGGGGGACAGTGTCCTGATCCTGGGAGCAGGCGGCAAGAGCGGCTTGCTCTGTGCCTATGAAGCCAAGCGTCAGGCGGGTCAGGAAGGCCGGGTAGTGGGCAGCGATCTGGATGACCGGTCGAGAGATCTCCTGGTCGGCAAGGGGCTGGCGGACGCCTTTTTCACAGCCAACGCCCAAAGGCCGGTGGAAGTCCTGGACAGGGCCCTGGCTTTGAACGGGGGCCGTGAGTACGACGTGGTCATCAACGTGGTCAACACGGAAGGAACCGAGATGTCTTCCATCCTGCCCGCCAGAGAGGATGGGATTGTCTACTTTTTCAGCATGGCGACCAGCTTCACCCGCGCGGCCCTGGGGGCCGAGGGTGTGGGCAAGGACGTCACCATGATCATCGGCAACGGCTACACAAAAAACCACGCGCAATACGCTCTCCAAATCATCCGTGAGAGCCAGGCTTTGCGGGAACGGTTTGAAAGCGTCTACGCGTAAGGAAAGGATAAGGCCATGAAAGCGGAGGACAAATATATCAATAAGGCAGGCCAGGCCAGGCGCCTGGAGCTCTTTCCCGGCGTTTCGGATGAAGACTGGAAGAGCTGGCAGTGGCAGGTCAAAAACAGAATCACCAGCCTGGAAGGCTTGACGGATTTGCTGGTTTTGACCCAGGAGGAGATCGATGGCGTGGAGGAAGCCCTCCAGCAGTTCCGCATGGCCATCACGCCCTACTACCTGACCCTGATTGATCCTGATGATCCCGGCGACCCGGCAAGAAAGCAGGCTATTCCGACAGCTTATGAGCGGCAATCGGCACCGGAGGACCAGGACGACCCCCTCCATGAGGACGGCGATTCCCCCGTCTTTGGCCTGACCCATCGCTATCCGGACCGGGTTCTCTTTCTGATCACCGATATGTGTTCCATGTACTGCCGCCACTGTACCAGGCGGCGGCTGGCCGGTCAGAAAGACGGCGCCCGTACCCGGGCCGAGATCGACGCCTGCATTGACTACATCCGGGAGCATCCCATGATCCGCGACGTCCTCCTGTCAGGAGGGGACGCCCTGCTCATGAGCGATGACCGGCTGGAATACATCCTCAAGGCCCTGCGGGAGATCGACCACGTGGAGATCATCCGGATCGGCACCCGGACGCCGGTTGTCATGCCCCAGCGCATCACGCCGGAACTCTGCGCTCTCTTCAAGAAATACGGGCCTGTCTGGCTCAACATGCAGTTCAACCACCCCAATGAAATCACGCCGGAGAGCCGGGACGCCTGCGCCATGCTTGCCGAGGCAGGTATTCCGCTGGGCAACCAGTCGGTCCTCCTGCGCGGCATCAATGACTGTGTGCATGTCATGCGCCAGCTGGTTACGGGCCTGGCCTGGATCAAGGTCCGCCCCTATTACATCTATCAGTGCGACCTGACCCGGGGAATCTCCCATTTCCGTACCTGCGTATCCAAGGGGATCGAGATCATCGAGGGTCTTCGGGGGCACATCTCTGGCTTCTGCGTTCCCACCTTTGTTGTCGATGCTCCGGGCGGCGGCGGCAAGATACCGGTCATGCCCGACTACATGATCTCGCAGAGCCCTGAACGGGTGGTCCTCCGCAACTACGAAGGGGTCATTTCCACCTACACCCAGCCGGGCAGCTACGAAAGCCAATGCAGCTGCCCCGTCTGCAGCGGTCAGCGGAAGGTCCAGGTCATCGGGGTGTCCGGCTTGCTGGAAGGTCAGCAGGAATCTCTGGAACCCACCGGCCTGCTCCGCAAGACCAAGCTGGACAAAGGCGCCGAATACATTTAAACCATGGATCGGCGGCTTGGACAGGCGGATCTCTTTGATCTGCTGGGACTGGAGCAGCTTTCTTCGCTTGCCCTGATCGGCCTGGGAAAAAACGCCGGCAAGACAAGCGTCTTGAATCACCTAATCCGGGCCTTCCATGAAAAACCACAAGGCCGCAGCCTTGCACTGACTTCGGTGGGGCGGGACGGCGAAGGCCGGGATCTGGTTACAGGCGGCCATAAGCCCCGCATTTTCGTCCATCCAGGCGATCTGATTGCCACAGGCCGCCAGTCTATCCCTTCATGCGACGCCGTTCTGGAGATCCTCGAACTTTCCGGCCTCCATACGGCCGCAGGTGAGGTAGTTCTGGCCAGGGCTGTGACAGGCGGCCTGGTCGAACTTGCCGGGCCCTCTCTGGCTTCAGATCTCAAGGTCTGCGAAAAGCTCTTTCGCCGCCATGATCCCTCCTGTCTCTTTCTGGTCGACGGGGCCCTGGACCGGAGGTCCCAGGCCGGAGGCGGCCTGACCCAAGCCCTGGTTCTGGCCGCCGGTATGGCCAACGCTGACAGTATGGACCAGCTGGCTCTCCAGGTGGAAAGGCAGGTCCTGCTTCTGACCCTGCCGGCCCTGGACAGGGAACTGGCAGAGCCCGTCAGGGAGCTCATGGACAGGCGCCCCAAAGTCAGGGCTCTGGCCCTGGACGGCCGGGGCGGTATCCGTTCCCTGCTCGAGGCTGATTCCCTTGCCGGATGCGGCGGTCAGGCGGCGGAAGCACTGGAGGAGGGAGATCGCTTCCTTGTCCTGCGCGGCGCCCTGACGGACCGGCTGATTCAGGACCTTCTGACCAATGGGCTTCCCGGTGGACTGACCCTGGTTGCTGAGGACGGGACCAGGCTCTTCCTGAGTCAGGAATCCCTGGACCGGCTCCAGGGCAGGGGAGTTCAACTGGCGGTCCTCCACCGACTGGCCCTGGGGATGGTCTCTTTGAATCCCATGAGGCGGGACGGCAGCCTGGCCGATTCTGCCGCCCTTCTGGCGGCGGTCCGAAGCCGGGTCAAGGTACCGGTTCTGGACCTGGGGCCGGCGCCGGGTTTTGTTACCGGACAGGAAGGTGATGAGACATGCTGATCATGAGCCGGCAGGATCGGGAGAGGTTGGGCTTGAATCAGGCCCTGGAAGCCTGTCTCTGCCTGACCCCGCAAGGAAGAAGGCTGAAAGCCAAACACAGCTACCATGGGCCCGAATCACGGTCCTTGCTGGAGACGGAACTTGCGGCCGTCGAAAATCTGGCAGCCTTCATCAAACATCATCCTGCAGCCGTACGGCAGGCAGAAATCTTGCTCAGATCATTCAAGGATCTGCGCGGGACCCTGGCAGGTCTGGCCAGAAATCGCCTGCTGGATCTGGCGGAATTGTTTGAAATCAAGGAGGCAGTGGCGCTCTTCCACAGCCTGATGAAAGAATCGGCTCTCCTTGACAAGGCAGGTCTGTCACTTACAGCCGTCAGGGAAGTGGAAGTTCTGCTGGATCCCAGGAGCCTTCAGACAAGCGGCTTTTATCTCTACGATGACTACTCAACCGCCCTGGCCTCCCTTCGCAAGGAGCGCCGTCTTATCGAAGAAAAACTGGAAGAGGCGGGGGAAGCAGACCGGCCTGCCCTTCTTGTCCAAAGAAGAGACTTAGTTGACCGCGAAGCTGCGGAGGAAGCTCTTGTCCGGCGAAACCTGAGTGATAGCATCAGCCCCTGGCATAAAGAACTGGAGTCCAATTTTGAAACAGTCGGCCTCCTGGATTTCCGTCTGGCAAAGGCGCATCTGGCCCTGGCCTGGGGAGCGTCCAGGCCGGACCTTCTGGACCAGGGGTCTGTCCTGGTCCTGGAAGGCTTTCATCACCCGGTCATATCGGAACACCTGGTTTCCAGGGGTGCCGTCTACCAGAGACAGACCCTGACTCTGGCACCGGGGACGACGGTCCTGACCGGAGCCAATATGGGCGGCAAAAGTGTTGCCCTCAAGGCCATGACCCTGAGCCTGATTCTGGTCCACCTGGGCTACTTTCCGCCGGCGGAATACGCTGCTGTCCCCCTCTTTGACTTCATCAGCTACAGTTCGGACTATCTGGACACGACCCGGCGCGGTCTTTCGACCCTGGCTGCCGAACTGGTCAGAATCCGGGAAGATGCCCGCCTGGCCAGGGAGAAGGTGGGGCTGACCGTCATTGACGAACCCTTCCGCGGAACCAACCCGGAGGAGGCAGGGGCTCTGATCGGCGCTCTCTGCCGCTTTTACGCAGGGCTTGCGGGATCGCTTGTCCTGGCTACTCATTACCGGACACCCCAAGGCCAGGGTATCCGCCACCTGCGGCTGGCAGGTCTTGTCAAGGCGGACCTTGAGGAAATCATTGAGGGTTCCGGGACCGGGCTTGGAGATGATGAAGCCATCCGCCGCATTGAATCCCTTATGGATTATTCCATTGAAGCAGTTGATGGCAGTGCCGGGCCGCCGGATGGGGCCATCCGGCTGGCGCGCTGGCTGGGTCTTGACGGAACCATTCTTGAACACTTGGAGGACTAGAGGAGATGTATCGTGGCTGAACTCAGACTGGACAGGGGGAAGATTGACAGGGCCCGGCAGACGGCGTCCGCTATCGCGGATCAGGTCGGCAGCCAGCTTGCCCCCTTAACGACAGTGGCCGTGGAACGGGCAGTCCTGAGACTTGCGGGGATCCAGGGCGTGGACGCGGCCGGCGTCCCCCTGGTCAATGTTCTGGTCGACCACCTGCAGGACAAGGGAGTTCTCCAGGAGGGGGCTTCCTATTGGCTGGCCCAGGGGGTTCTGACAAGCGGCATGAATCCGCAGGAACTGGCCCTGGCCGTTGCGGGCAAGGGGCTGGATCTGACCTCGCTTGAGATGCAGGATCCATACGCCTGCTCGCTCTGGTCCAGAGAACTGGCCGCCAAAGCCCTGGAACGAATCCGGACCAACCGCCTGCAGAGGGAGACAGCCCTGGAGACCATGGCGCCCAGGGAAAGCCCCTGGCTTTACGCTATTGTCGCTACGGGCAATATCCACGAGGATACCATCCAGGCCCAGGCAGCCGCCCGTCAGGGGGCGGACATCATCGCCGTCATCCGGACGACCGGCCAAAGTCTCCTGGATTATGTTCCTTATGGAGAGACAACCGAAGGCTTCGGCGGGACAACAGCAACCCAGGAAAACTTCCGGCTCATGCGCGGCGCCCTGGACCAGGTCGGCCGGGAAAAAGGCCGCTATATCCGTCTCTGCAACTACTGCTCAGGTCTTTGCATGCCGGAAATCGCCGTCATGGGAGCCTTTGAGCGGCTGGACGTCATGCTGAACGATGCCCTCTACGGCATCCTCTTTCGGGATATCAACATGCAGCGGACCCTGATCGACCAATCCTTCTCACGCATGATCAACGGAGCGGCAGGGGTTATCATCAACACCGGCGAGGACAATTACCTGACCACCTCCGACGCTTATGAAGAAGCCCACACGGTCCTGGCCTCCCAGTTCATCAATGAACAGTTTGCCCTTGCGGCCGGTATGCATGAAAGTCAGATGGGCCTGGGGCACGCCTTTGAAATGGACCCGGAGCTGAAAGACTCCTTCCTGTATGAATTGGCCCAGGCCCAGATGGCCCGGCAGATCTTCCCCCTGGCGCCCTTGAAATACATGCCGCCCACCAAGCACATCACAGGCAATATTTTTCAGGCCCACATCCAGGATGCCCTCTTCAACATGGCCGGTGTCCTGTCAGATCAGCAGATCCTGCTCCTTGGCATGATGACAGAGGCCATCCATACGCCCCACCTGGCCGACCGGGCCCAGGCTCTGGCCAATGCCCGCTATATCCGCCAGGCCATGGGGTCCCTGGGATCCGAAATCACCTGGAAGGAAGGCGGCCTCATGGAGCAGCGGGCCGATCAGGTCCTGACCCGGGCCCTGGACCTTCTGGAGAAGATCCAGAGGGACGGCCTTTTCCAGGCCCTGGAGGCCGGCCTCTTCGCGGGTGTCAAGCGAAGATTCGAGGCTGGCAAGGGTCTTCAGGGCGTCATCCGCAAGGGCCGCCACTATGACAATCCCTATCCGGCGCTCTTCCTTGAAGAGCAGCAAAAGATGGCAGAAGGAGGGGACCGATGAATTCCGATCAAAAACCCAGGCCGGATCTGACCCATCTAAAACCTTACGGCGATACCATGGACGACGGCCGGATCCAGCTGAGCTTCACCCTGCCAGTCCCCGACGGGGACCGGGCCCTGGAGGCCGCCCGGCTCCTCCTGCTCTCCATGGGTCTGTCCAACCCCCTGATTGCCTGGCATGAGGCTCTGGACCAGGATTTCACCTACTTCATTGCCTACGGGACCTATGAAAAGGGAATTGATTACAGCCGGATCCAGGTTGAATCGGCCGGGGAAGAGACCATGAGTCTGGCGGAGACGGATCAATTTATCCGCGACTATTTTGGCCGCAAGATCCGGGTCATTGGAGCCAGTACCGGGACGGACGCCCATACGGTCGGTATCGACGCTATTATGAATATGAAGGGTTTCGCCGGCCATTACGGCCTGGAGCGCTATGCCATGCTGGAGACCCTGAATCTGGGCAGCCAGGTGGACAATGAGGATTTTATCCGCCAAGCCGTCCACTTCGATGCAGATGTCCTTTTAGTCTCGCAGACCGTGACCCAGAAGGATGTCCATGTGAAGAATATTTCAGAACTGGTCGAGCTTTTGGAAGCCGAATCCTTGCGCCAGCGCTTCCTCCTGATTGTCGGCGGTCCGCGCATTACCAATGAACTGGCCAAGGAACTGGGCTGCGACGCCGGCTTCGGTTCAGGGAAATACGCAGATGAGGTAGCAAGCTATCTGGCCATGGAAATGGTCAGGAGAAAAGAAAGTGGGAGGGGATAAGGAAATGAGAGTCTTTGTTGCCGGATGCGGCACCATGGGGTCCGGAATCGCGCAGGTTTTTGCGTCTTACGGACATGAAACAATCATGTATGACCGGACGGAGGATCTGGTGGAGCGGGGCTTTGCCGCCATCGATAAGCAGCTGGCCCGCCTGCTGGAGAAAGGCCGCATCAGCCAGGAGGGCAAGGATAGCCTGGTCTCACTGCTTACCCGGTCGACCGTTCTGGAAGACGCGAAAGGGGCAGATCTGGTCATCGAGGCCATCTTTGAGGACCTTGAGGCCAAACGGGATCTTTTCACCAGACTGGATGCCCTTTGCGGATCTGACTGTCTCTTCGCCTCCAATACCTCCTCGCTTTCCATTTCAGACCTGGCAGCCGGGCTCAGCCATGAGGCCAATTTCCTGGGCATGCATTTTTTCAACCCGGCTCCTGTCATGAAACTGGTCGAACTGATCAGGGGGAAGGCCAGCTCGGCGGAAACCATGGACAGGGCGGCTGCCCTGGTCCGCTCCATCGGCAAGGAGCCTGTCTTCTGCGAGGAGAGTCCGGGCTTCATCGTCAACCGTCTCCTGATTCCCATGATCAACGAGGCAGTCAATTTGCTGGATCAAAAAATTGCCACCGCAGAGGATATCGACCAAGCCATGAAGCTGGGCGCCAATCACCCCATGGGTCCCCTGGCCCTGGCCGATTTTATCGGCATTGACATTGTCCGCGATATCATGGTCATCATCTGTCAGGGAACCGGTGACGACAAATATGCGCCCAGCCCGCTTCTGGACCGGATGGTTGAAGAGGGTAAACTGGGAAGGAAAAGCGGACAGGGATTTTATACCTATTAAGGAATCATGGAGGAAGCTATGAAAGAAATTGTCATCCTGGGAGCCTGCCGGACGCCCATCGGAAAATTCGGGGGCAGCCTTGCCGGCGTCCCGGCGGCCAAGCTGGGGGAGATTGTCATCAGGGAAGCCATTAATCGGGCAGGCATCAAGCCGGAGGATGTTGATGAAGTCCTTATGGGCTGTATCCTGACAGCCGGTCTGGGCCAGAACGTCGCCCGTCAGGCGGCCATGGGCGCGGGAATCCCCGAGAGCGTACCCGCAACAACCATTAATAATGTCTGCGGCTCCGGCCTCAAGGCTGTGACCCTGGCGGCTGCCCTCATCCAGAGCGGACAGGCTCAGGTAGTCATCGCGGGCGGAACGGAGAACATGTCCCGGGCTCCCTATCTCCTGGACAAGGCCAGGGACGGCTACCGCATGGGGGACGGCACCCTGATCGACAGCATGATCAAGGACGGTCTCTGGGATGTTTTCGGCGACTACCACATGGGGATTACAGCCGAAAAGGTCGCGGAGCGTTACGGCATCAGCCGTGAAGACCAGGATGCCTACGCCCTGGAGAGCCAGCTGCGAACGGAAAGCGCCCAGGGCCAAGGCCGTTTCAAGGAAGAAATTGTCCCGGTTCTCATCAGGGATCGCAAGAATGAGTATGAATTTGACACGGATGAATACCCGCGCCTGGGAGCCACTCTTGAAGGACTCCAGAAACTGCGGCCGGCCTTCCAGAAGGAGGGGTCTGTCACAGCAGGCAACGCCTCGGGTATCAATGACGGGGCAGCGGCCCTGGTGGTCATGAGCCGGGAGAAGGCTGACCAGCTGGGCCTGGTCCCCATGGCAACCTTCAAGGCGGGTGTATCGGTCGGCCTGGATCCGGCTTATATGGGCATGGGCCCCTACTACGCCACCCGCAAGCTTCTTGAAGAGACCGGCCTGACCCTGGATGAGATTGACCTGATTGAATTCAATGAGGCCTTTGCCGCCCAGTCCCTGGCGGTTATGAAGGAGCTTGCGGCCGATCCCGGCAAGATCAATGTAAACGGCGGTGCCATCGCCCTGGGCCATCCGGTGGGAGCTTCCGGCGCCCGTATCCTGGTGACCCTGCTTTATGAAATGAAGAGACAGGGTGCCAAGCGCGGCCTGGCTTCGCTTTGCATTGGGGGCGGCATGGGGATCGCGGCCATGGTGGAGAACTGAGAGGAGATCCCATGTCTACCATCCTGCTTGAACAAAAAGACCATATAGCGGAATTGACCATCAACCGGCCGGAGGAGCTGAACGCCCTCAATCGGGCGGTTCTGCATGAACTCTCGGATATTCTGGGTAAGCTTGAAGAAGATGGGGGGATCCGCGCCCTCATCTTGACAGGCGCAGGTGACCGGGCCTTTGTCGCCGGGGCGGATATTGAAGAAATGGCGGACATGAACCGGACGGAGGCGGAGATTTTTGCCCGCTTCGGCAATCGGGTCATGCGCCAGCTGTCATCCTTTTCTGCTCCCGTTATCGCGGCTATCAATGGTTATGCCCTGGGCGGCGGTTTTGAGCTGGCTCTTGCCTGTGATCTGCGGATCGCTTCCAGGAAGGCCCGCTTTGCCTTCCCTGAAACGGGCCTGGGCATTACGCCCGGCTTTGGAGGCACCCAGCGCCTGCCAAGACTTGCGGGGCCCATGATTGCCCTGGATCTGATTCTGACGGGCAGGCGGATCACAGCCGATGAAGCCAGGGAACTCCTTATCATTAATGAGGTGACAGAGGCGGAGGACCTCATGCCCCGGGCCCGCGAAACAGCCCGGATCATTGCTTCCAAAGCCCCCTGCGCCATCCGCGAAGCCAAGCGGGCCATACGCCAGGGCATGCGCATTACCCTGGACGAAGGCCTAGTTCTTGAGGGGACCTGTTTCGGCCGCTGCTTCAAAACGGAAGACCAGAAACGGGCCATGCGGGCCTTCCTGGACAAGGAAGAACCGCCTGCCTTTACTGGGGAATAGATAGGAATATGTGTGTAACAAATGCACAGGACGACCCCGGGATCCCCGGATGGAGGGGCGGCCGCAAGCATTCATGACCCCCGGTTCCTCAGGGATTCCGGGCCAGGAGGGGAAAGAGGGGAAAGAATCCGCTGCGTGACAAGGGCAGGCGGATTGATGTAGTATGTGTACCGAAGCCGCATCAAAAGTTGATGAATAAATGGCTTCATGCTAAATTGATAGCAACATTATTATTGGAGGTCCAAGTATGAGTAAGCATTTACTTAGGAAATCACTTGTCTTACTTCTGGTGGCTGTGATGGCATTTGCCGTGTTTGGCTGTGCCCCCAAGACACCGGATCCGACGGGTGAACCAACAGTGGCACCGACTGAGCCGCCCAAGGAAGTCAAAGCAGACGTTCCGGCGGATCGTTATGACGCACTGGCCACACCGAGAACGGGCAGCAATGCCACCGTACCCCTCGTCGTCAGCACAGGCACCCTGGATGGGAAATTCAACCCCTTCTTCGCCACCTCTGCCTATGACGTGGATGTGTACGGCATGACCCAGCTGGGCCTGTTGTATTACAACAAGCTTGGTGCACCGGAAGCCGGCATCAACGTCCCGAGCTTCGCCTATGATTTCTCAACAGAGATCGCCGGCGACACCTCGGTCTACACCTTTGTCCTCAAGAACAAGATCCCCTTCAGCGATGGGACCATCATGAGTGCCAAGGATGTCCTCTTCTCCATGTATGTGTTGGCTGACCCCATGTATGATGGCTCATCCACCTTCTACACCATGGCAATCCAGGGCATCGACGAGTACCGTCTCCAGACATCAAAAGACGTCCTTGAGAAGGTCGAAGCCATTCTCGCCGCCGGCATCGAAGGCGACGATGAATTGGTCATCAACCCCGCCAGCGGCGTCAGCGAAGCTGACCAGGAGAAATTCTGGAGCTATCTGGACGAAGCAGGCACCATTTTTGCTCAGGAAATCTCTGACTACGTCAATGCCAAATATCCCCAGTACATCGGCAGCGAATACTTCCCCGGCTATGAAGCTGCGGACGTTGCCGCCGACGCCAACAAGCAAGTTGCTTTCGGCATGGTTATGTGGGGCTTCGGCGACCTTGATGACGACGGCAATTTCGTCGACATCCAGGACAATGTCTATGTCTTCGGTGAAGATACCGTTGACGCTGGCGTCTACTGGGAGAACATCCTCTTCGCTTACGGCTATGACATCGACGGCATCAACGAAGAAGCCGCCGGCGACCTGGGCGTAGACGACTACACCAAAGATCTTTACATCTCTTCAGAAGGCCAGGTCGAAGGCGGTGTTCCCAGCATCACCGGCATCACCTCCGGCACCCTGACGTCCGATGACGGCGTTGAGAGAGAATTCATCAAGATCGTCCTGGACGGTGTTGATCCGACCGCCATCTTCAAATTCGGCGTTTCCGTTACCCCCTTCCATTACTACACCGAAGGCTATGCGGGCTCCCTGAATGCTTTCGGCGTTGACGTCGGAAACGCGGACTTCATGAAACATCTGAAGACCAAGAATGACAATCCCGTTGGCGCAGGCCCCTACGTCTTTGAAGAGTACAAAGACAACGTGGTTACCTACGGCCCCAACGAGAGCTTCCTGCTCGGCTCGCCGCGCATCCACACCTTCCGTTATCAGGAAATCACCCTGGGCGCCGAGCTTGACGCGCTGAAGACCGGCACAGTCCACTATGCCGATCCCTCCGCCTCAACCACCATCATCAACGACATCACCGCTGGTGAAGGCGACTACGCGAAACTCAACTACACTCTGGTCGACAATGACGGCTACGGCTACATCGGCATCCAGGCTCAGGCCATTCCTGAGTTCCAAGTCCGTAAAGCCCTGGCCCATGCCATGAACGTGGGACTTGCTGTTGATGACTACTACGGCGAACTGGCCTCAGTCAACAACCGCACCATGACCAAAGTCCTCTGGGCCTATCCCGACAACCCGGCAGACCTCTTCCCCTATGACGGAAGCGGCGAAGTTTCCAAGGGACTCTTCATTGATGCCGGCTACGTCTTTGACGGCGGCGTCATGAAGTACCCTGAAGGCCACGAAAAAGCTGGCCAGCAGGTTACCTTCAAGTTCACCCTGCCTTCAGAAGCCAAGGATCACCCGGCTGGCTCCATCATGATCGATACCCAGGAAGTCCTGGCCAAGATCGGCGTCAAAGTTGACATCGAGACCGACCAGAACCTCCTCAACAAGCTTTCCACTGCCTATGACAGCGGCATCCAGGTTTGGGCTGCTGCCTGGGGCGGCGGCGGCGTCGATCCTGACATGTTCCAGATCTGGTACTCCGACCCCAAGGTCAACCAGCAGCCCCCGCGCGCCGGCCTCTTCTATCTCTATGAGAACGGCTCCGACGTGGAAAAAGCCATGCTGACCAGACTGAATGAGCTGATCGTTGCCGGCCGTTCCACCCTGGACGTTGAAGAGCGCAAGACCATCTACAAGGAAGCTCTTGAGCTCTCAACCGGTATCGCGGTCGAAATCCCGACCTACCAGAGGAAGAACATGTTCGTCTACAACAAGGATGTCATCGATGGTGACTCCCTCTTCAGCGGCGAAGATGTCACACCCTTCCAGTCGCCCCTGAGCTTCATCTGGAATGTCGAACTGCTCGACTAATCAAAACCGTTAACGAAGTGGCTTGAAGCCGCTCCGCGCAAGGCTTGGATTTAAATCCAGGCCTTGCGCTTTTTGATACTAAGGGGCACCATGCCTGCCTCTATGGGATCGGCCTTTGCGGTTGCCCCATGCGGTCAGGTTTGCTATCTTAGATAGGCGGTAACCTGACAGGTTACTCTGAGCAGATGGAGGGGGGAGTCATCCGTATTGTCCGTTTCCGGGCTGACGGATTGATGACATGGTTCAGAAATCACGCTTTTCTGACGAATAGAGGAATGATATGTGGAAGTATATTCTGAAGAGGCTGGGTCTGGCATTTCTCATAATTCTGGGAGTGTCAGTGCTCATCTATCTCCTGAGCATGTTGATGCCCGCTGACTACATCGACAATCAGACATCGGCGGCCGTGCAGAACGGCTCCATGACCCTGGATGATGTGCAGCGGCTCAAGGAACTCTACGGTCTGGCCGACAAGAGTTTTTCGGGTATTATCACCAGCTACACCAAATGGCTGAGCAGTACCCTGTCGGGAGACCTGGGCTTCTCCTTTCTTTACGGGAAGCCGGTCACAAAGGTCCTGGGAGACTATATCTGGATCTCCTTCCTTGTAGCCTTTATATCTTACATCCTGGAGATCATCATCGGCATTCCCATGGGCATCAAGGCCGCTGTCAATCAATACAGCACCTATGACTACACTGTGTCGGTCTTTGCCATGGCCGGGACGTCCCTGCCGTCCTTCTTCCTGTCGGCCCTCCTCATGAATGTCTTTGCCATCAAGCTTAAGATCTTCCCGCTGCAAGGGCTGGTGACGGCCACCAAGGTCTTCGCCAAGGACGCCCATCTGGCAATCTTTCTGGACAAGGCCTGGCATCTGGTTCTTCCCATAGCCGTCCTGACTCTGCTTGGAATCGGCGGTGTCATGAAATTCACAAGAACCAACATGCTGGAAGTTCTTAATTCCGATTACATCAGGACAGCGCGCGCCAAGGGCTTGTCGGAACATACCGTCACCTATCGGCACGCCTTCCGAAATACCATGATTCCGCTGGTCACCTCGCTTTCGGGAATGCTTCCCGGCCTCTTCGGCGGCGCCATGATCACAGAGACCGTCTTCTCCATACCCGGAATTGGGTATATGGCCCTGCGGGCCACTCAGCAGGGGGATATCCCCTTTATCATGGGCTATAACATGTTCCTCTCCATTCTTACGGTTACGGGCATGCTGCTCTCCGACTTGATGTACATGGTTGTTGACCCCCGGGTCAAATTATCTTGAGGAAGGGGGAACCAAGTTATGGATGTCAATAAAGAACCAAACAGAAATCAGCAGTATATCGACATGGATGACCATGTTGAGACGGGTTTTGAGGAAAACTTCCGTGTCATTTCCCCGGGCCGCATGGTTGCCAAGCGCTTCTTCAAGAGCAAGCTCTCCATCGCCGGCCTGATCATGGTCATCTTCGTCTTTGTCTTCTCCTTCGTTGGACCCTGGATCATTGATCTGACCTGGAAGTATAAGGAGACACAGGTATTCAAGATCGAACGCAACTCGGACATGGTGTCTTCAGCCCAGTTCCGGGGACCCGACGGGAGATCTTACTCCTATTACGATAAATCCATCACTGTGGTGCAGTTCAAGGCTCCCATTGACAAAAATCACTGGCTGGGCACGGACACATCCGGTTTTGATATTCTGACCCGCCTCATGTACGGAGGACGGATTTCACTGGTCATCTCCTTCATTGTCATCATCATGGAGACTATTCTGGGGGTGCTCCTGGGCGGACTTGCGGGTTACTTCGGCAAATGGGTCGACCAGACCATCATGCGGGTGGTCGATATCTTCGCCTGCCTGCCCGGCCTGCCCATCCTGCTGATCCTGTCGGCCACCATCAGCTCCATAGAGGCCATACCCGCTGAACACCGAATATACTATTTGATGGCCTTTCTGACCCTCATGGGGTGGACCGGCGTGGCCCGTCTGGTCAGAGGCCAGATCCTCATGCTGCGGGAGCAGGAATACATGATGGCCGCGGAGACAACCGGTATCAGTGCCTTCAAGAAGATCTTCAAGCATCTGGTTCCCAACGCCATGCCGCAGCTGATCGTCAGCGCGACCCTGGGCCTGGGCGGTGTCATTCTCTACGAATCCACCCTCTCCTACCTGGGGCTGGGCGTGCCCTTCCCCCGCGCGGCCTGGGGATCCATGATCGCTCTGGCTGACCCCTCCAAGGGCCAGGAAATTCTTGCCAACTACCCCAACATGTGGGTGCCTGCCGGCATCCTCATCGTGATCGCGGTTCTGGGCTTCAGCTTCATGGGCGATGGCCTTCGGGATGCCTTTGACCCGAGAATGAAAAGGTAGGTGACCACTTTGGCACGTTTTAAGATTTTTCAGCGCAAAAAGATCGAAGGCATCGACGATTCGGTCTATTTGACCGTACGCGAGGAGCGCCGCATCAGCCGCAGCAACAACCGGATCATCAAACGGTTCGAGCGGGCCAAGGCAAGAAAGAACGTTCCCGAAAAAGAATACCTCTCAACCATGCGGGATCCCAACAACGTGGTTGAATTTGAGGATCTGCATACCTATTTCTTCACAGACGTGGGAACGGTCAAGGCCGTCAACGGTGTCAGCTTCGACATCCCCCAGGGGAAAATCGTCGGGGTGGTCGGAGAGTCCGGCTGCGGCAAATCGGTGACCAGCCTTTCGCTTATGCAGCTGGTCCAGGCCCCCACGGGCCAGGTCGTATCCGGCAGTATCCGCTACAAGGCAACCGACGGCAAGGTCTATGACATAACCAAGATGCCCAAGGACCAGATGCTCAAAATCCGCGGCAAAGAAATCGCCATGATTTTCCAGGAGCCCATGACCAGCCTGAATCCCGTCTTCAAGATCGGGGCCCAGCTGGACGAAGTTCTTCTGGTCCACAATGAAGTTGATTCGGACGCGGAAGCCAAGGCGCGCACCATTGAGATGCTGCATCTTGTCGGAATCGCCGACGTCGAGAAAATCTACAACAATTATCCTCATGAGCTGTCCGGCGGCATGCGCCAGCGCGTCATGATCGCCATGGCGCTGGCCTGCAACCCGCGCCTGGTCATCGCCGATGAGCCGACCACTGCCCTGGACGTTACCATCCAGGCCCAGATTCTGGAGCTCCTGAGGGAAATCAAAGACAAGTACGAGGGCAGTATCATGTTCATCACGCATGACCTTGGGGTTATCGCGGAGATGGCAGACTATGTCGTCGTCATGTATGCGGGACGCATCGTGGAACAAGGAACCGTCCGGGAGATCTTCCATCATCCCAAGCATCCTTACACGGTCGGTCTCATGAAATCCAAACCCGGCGGCGAGAAGGTGGGCGACAGGCTCTACAGTATCAGGGGCCAGGTTCCAAACCCGATCAACATGCCGGATCATTGCTATTTTTGCAACCGTTGCGACCGCGCCATGGAGATTTGTCATAAGCATTATCCGGCCATGACAAACTTCAATGAAGATCACGCCGCAGCCTGCTTCCTGTACAGCGATAACATCCTGCAGGAAGAAGCGGTTATGGAGAGCATAAGGTAGAGGATTATGGCCAACGATAAACGACTGGATCATTTCGACGACGACATCCTCGTTGTCAACAACCTTAAGAAGTACTTTCCCCTCACCAAATTCGGTCTGGGCAAGCGGCGCGCTTACGTCAAGGCCGTCGACGATGTGTCCTTCTCCATCAAGAGAGGGACGACCATGGGCCTGGTCGGTGAATCAGGCTGCGGTAAGACGACGGTCGGCCGAACCATCCTGCGTCTCCACGACGTGACGGGGGGCGAAGTTTTCTTCGACGGCAAAGATCTGTCCAAGGTCTCCAAGCGCGAGCTGCGCAAGATGCGGCCGCAAATGCAGATGATCTTCCAGGATCCTTACTCCAGCCTTTCACCTCGTATTCCGGTTGGTGAAATCATCGGAGAAGCTGTCAAATCCCACAATATCGTGCCCAAGAACCGCTATCGGTCCTATATCCTCAAGGTCATGCGCGATTGCGGCCTGCAGCCTCAGTATTTCTACCGCTATCCGCATGAATTCTCGGGCGGCCAGAGGCAGCGGATCAGTATCGCCCGGGCTGTCGCGCTCAACCCCAAGTTCATCATCGCCGATGAACCCCTGAGCGCCCTGGACGTATCCATTCAGGCCCAGATCATCAACCTGCTCAAGGACCTGCAGGACCAGTTCGGCTACACCTACCTCTTTATTTCGCATGACCTCTCGGTCGTCGAATATATTTCCGACACGGTAGGCGTCATGTACCTGGGGACCATGATGGAGATGGGCGACAAGAAGAAGATCTTCTCCAACCCCATGCATCCATACTCCAAGGCCTTGCTGTCGGCGGTTCCCGTATCCGATCCGGATGTCAAGATGGACAGGATCGTACTCAAGGGCGATATCCCAAGTCCTGTCAATCCGCCCTCGGGCTGCAAGTTCCGCACCCGCTGCCCAAGTGTCATGCCCATCTGCGCCGAGATCGCTCCCAAGTTCAAGGAGTACGAAGAAGACCACTGCGTTGCCTGCCACCTTTACAACCAGGACTGATCCGGGGAGAAAGAGTTGGACAAGAAAGACAAAAAAGAGAAGTTCGTAGACGATGGCCGCGTAATCGCCGACATGTCGGTCGACGGTATGCCGCCGCCATTGCTGGGACGCAAGGCCTACAAGAAACGCAGGCAGGAGACGGCAGGCACTGAAGCCAAGCTGTCGCCAAGAGAGTATGTATCTGTCTTTTTCGGCATGATATCCTCTTATGCCCTGGTGGGTTTGGTCGTCTTTGGCGGCCTGGCGCTCTTTATATTGTTCTGTATCAAAGTTTGGTTTAAATAACGGATCCATAAAACCGTTTAGGGGGAAGACCGTCCATGAAAACAAAGAGAATGACCTATCCTCTGATCCTCTTGATCATGATTGCAGCTTTCAGCCTGTTCCTTACCGCCTGTTCAACGTCCGGCAAGGCCGCTGACCCGGGCGATTGGGGTTTTGATTGTCTGGTAACCTATCACGCGCTTGGCGGTGTCGTCAACAACCGGGAAGTCCGCGAGACTTACTACATGAAAAACTCCTATATCTTCAAGCCAGCCGGCACAACCAACATGTTGATTGAGCCGGTCCGGGACGGCTATGTCCTGGCAGGTTGGTACACAGCCAAGGAGGACCTTGCCGGCGCGGAAGGCTTGTACACATTCAGGGAAGAGGACCGCTGGGATTTCCAGGAAGACCGGGTGACCGGGGATATGACTCTTTACGCCCGCTGGGTCCCCCAGGGACGGGTTGATTACGTGGACGCCGCAACAGGCGAAGTCAGATTCTCCAAAAACATCACCAGCAACGAGGCCATCCAGCCTCTGACCAGCGCGGTCGAACAGCTGATCGCCAAGCCCGGCATGACCTTTGACGGCTATTATGCCGATCAGAACCTCCTGACCCCCTACCCCTTCAATACCTATGTCCATAAGGAGCTGATCCCCACCAACCAGGAAGTCTACGATCAGCTCTTTCTTCTCTTCCCCCAATATATGAAGAAGATTGAGTTCGAAGAGCCGTCCAAGGAGGACCTCGAATCCCAGCAGGACTTCACCGATCTCTACATCAACCGCCTGGGCTACGAGATTACGACAGATGACCAGGCCGCCAGAGCGGAGATCCGCAAAGCCAAGGACCGGATCCTGGAAGAGGCCATAGATTACTACGCGGGCAATACGGCCGACAAGATCATCTATCTCAAGTATTCGGAGGGCCGCTTCATCCAGGTCTCCAGGGTATCCGATCTCAAGGTGGGCGGAAAAGTCGGTTTCTTCGATCAGGATCAGGCCGGCAACCCCATCGATGGTTACATCTTTACCCGCGACGTGGACTTCTCGGGTGAAACCGTCACCATGGCCGATAGCTTCAGCGGCAAACTGGTCGGTAATGGTTACAGCCTCAAGAACATCCGGCTGGTCATGAAGCCCAAGAAGATGGATCAGGATAAGCACAAGGACGTTGCCCTCTTCGGGGAAATGGACGGCGCTGAGATCGAGAACCTGACCTTTGCCAACATGAAGATCGAAATCAGCGTTGATCCAGGCATCTCGGTCAATGCTGCCCCGCTGGCCATCCGGTCGTCCAAGAGCCGCCTGACCAACGTTGTCATCGACGGCCTGATCATCAGCACGGGTAAGGGCGATGACGGCCAGGCCCTCTACCGTCTTGGCGATCTCTTCGTTGAGGAGTCAGGGACCAAACTGGACAAGGTCCAGGTGCGCGGACTTGTCATCGAGGCTTCCGACTTCGCAGAGATTAACAGGTTGATTGACTGAAGCCCGGGCCAGCGCCACAAGACTGATATCTGACAGCGAGCGCCCGGATGGACGCTCGCTGTTGCTTTTCGCGGCACCGGCAGTCCGGCTCCGCTATTGATACAATGAAAGAAGAAAACAAGGACAAGTTAAATAAGGAGGAAGGGCCAGAATCCAGCAAGCTCGGACTGGCAACGGTTCCAAATGAATAAACTCAAAGCGAAGAAGATTAAACGACACACACTGAAAACTTACGAATTCTGGCAGCTGGACGAGAAGTTTCTCCTGGTCTGGCCGGACAGCAAGCTCCTTGGCCAGGCCGGCATGGAAGCCCTGCCGGAGAGCAAAAGCGGTTATCTGGCCTACGCTTACCTGCAAGGGCCCCTGCAGATCGCCTTTCTGGGCCAGGCGAATCCCGCGGACAGCACTTACACTTATTTTGAAACGGACGCCATTCTGGTTGTGCCTGCGGCGTCACTGCCCCAGCTTCTTGTCATGCCCGTCAAGCCCACCCGGGAATTGGAGGCCCATCCCTTTGTTGAGCAGGTTCTGGCGGCACATGCTGCCCAGGCTCTGGAACGCAGTACTTTGGCGCTGCGGAGCCTGGACCCCCTGCGCCAGCCGGATGATCCAAGCGTCCTGATCGCTGCCTTCATCCGTGACGAAGCCAAAAAACAAAAGGCCTATGAAGAGAAGGGTCAGGAGGCGTCCGAGGTTCCCGACAGCGCCATCACATTTGTCCGGATCAAGGATCTGAAACCTGCCAACCAGGGTAGCTGGCGGGCCGTCCTGGTAGACAGGCTCCCGGGCACCCGGCTCAAGAAAAAGGGAGATGATGTGGCCATTTCCTGGGTGACGGTCCCCGGTGAGGAGGGCGAGGCCGTCATGCTCTTCGTTGACCACACAGCCCCTCTTGCGGGCACCGACATCCATGTCACGGTTCACAGGCCCTCCCGCCTGCCCTGGCGCCTGGCCTACGAACTGGCCTGCGGTGAAGGCTGCCCCTACCATGAAACCTTCCTCCTGGGCAGACAGGGCGAAGACTCTGCCCTCTTCAAGGAAATTCTGGACAGCATCCGGGCCGGCCAGGCCGACCCCCTGCTTCTGATTGAAATGGTCCAATGCGAGGACTGCCAACTGGATTTTTCCCGGGAACTCTATCGATGCCGCAATTGCGGCAATCTGGAGGTTATGCCCCGTCTGCGGCTGATTTCAGGGGACAAGACCATTTCATCCTCCTATTCCTGCTCGCAGTGCGGAGAAAGAATGTCCCAGGTCAAACGCAATCAGATCGCTTCGCTGGACTGCCCCGAGTGCCGCAAGCCCTTGAACCTGGTTTCAGAAAAACAATGGAGCGGCGCGCTTTAGGTTTTGGCCTGAAAGGTATGAAGATGGAACAGGAATACTTCATCCATCAGTTGGAGGAGGAGCTGGTTGTCGCTTTGGGCTGTACGGAGCCGGTGGCGGTCGCCTACGCGGCGTCACTGGCTCGAAGGGAAGCAGGCCCGGGAAGAGTTGAATCCATCCTGATCCAGGCCAGCGTCAGTATCTATAAAAACGCCCTGGGCGTCATTATCCCAGGCACACAGGATATGGGGACAGCCATGGCCGCTGCCTTGGGCGCCCTTGCGGGTGATCCCGATCTGGGCCTGGAAGTCCTGCGGGACCTGCAGGAGGACCAGATTCTGGAGGCCCGCCATCTTTGCCAGGAAGGCCTGGTTCTGTCCAAACCCGCCCCACCCGGAAGCCCCACGCTTTATATCGATGTCACCGTTTCCACCCGGGAGCATTCCGGCCGCGCTGTTGTGGCCTGGAAGCACGATCTGATCATGGAACTCATGCGTGACGGACAAGCCACCTTCGTCAATGAAATCTCCTCTTATCAAGACCTGGGTGCGGCCATCTCAGCAGATGATCTTGGCCAGATCTGGTCTTTTGCGACGCAAGTTGACCTCTCGCGCCTGGCAATCATCCGACAGGCCATGCTTCTCAACGGAGCCATCGCCGAAGAAGGCCTGGCCAGGGGTTATGGACTTGAAGTCGGCCGCTCCATTGCCGAATCCGTCCGGACCAGGAGCCCCAAGACTGACAAGGATGCCTTTTCCCTGGCCGATTATTGTGCCGTGCAAACCGCCGCTGCCGCGGACGCCCGCATGGCGGGCGCGTCCTTTCCGGTTATGAGCAACTCCGGAAGCGGCAACCAGGGCATAACAGCAACCGTCCCTCTTCTGGCTGCCGCCCACTATTTGGGAAGCAGCGAGGAGGCCCTGCTCCGCGCCCAGGTGCTCAGTCATCTGGTGGCCATCCATGTCAAGAAGAGCTACGGCCGCCTGTCACCCCTCTGCGGGGCAACCGGCGCGGCTGTCGGCGCCAGTGCCGGCCTGGTCATGCTTATGGGCGGCGGACTTGAGGCAGTCGTCGCAGCCGTGCAGAATATGTTCGGAACCCTGACGGGTATGATCTGTGACGGCGCCAAGCTGGGCTGTGCCCTCAAGGTATCCGTCTGTGTCTACGCGGCCGTTCAGGCGGCCTGTGTCGCCATACGGGGCAAGGAGATCGCCGCCACGGACGGCGTGATCGAAGGTGATGTAGAAGAGACCATCCGGAATATGGAGCGGATCTCCAAGGAGGGCATGACCCATATGGACGATCTTCTTCTCAATATCATGCTCAACAAACAAGGTGACTGCTAGGCCGGCTTGACCCCGACCCGGCGCGTGGTATAATGCGAAAAGCGAAGAAGCCTGCGGGTGTAGTTCAATGGCAGAACATTAGCTTCCCAAGCTAAATACGGGGGTTCGATTCCCCTCACCCGCTCCACTTTGACAAATGGGTGGGTCCTTTGTATCATAGGCAGGCAGCAAAAGTTAATCTTGCCTTTTTAGCTCAGTAGGTAGAGCGCATCCATGGTAAGGATGAGGTCGCCGGTTCAATTCCGGCAAAAGGCTCCAGAAATAAAGGGTTCGTTCCTCTGGGAACGGGCCCTTCTTCTTATTGGCTGAAATTTGTCCGAAAGCTTAATATGTAACTTATAGATGACCAGGGAGGAAGATATGGACGAAAAGGAAATCAGACAAGAGATCGCAAAGGGCAGAGATTTTATGAGAAGCCCGGTCTGGAGCGAAACCCTGACGACTGATCAGGAGAAGAAGCTGCAGCAGCCGCCACTTTATCATGAGGCGGCAGAAGACAGCCAGGTAATTGCCCTGCCCCGGGATTTCCAGAGACTGGGGCTGGACGCAAATCTCTTTGAACTCCTGGCCAGAAGGAAGACTCGCCGTATTTATTCTGAGGAAGCTCTCACCTTGCCTGAGCTGTCCTTTCTTCTCTGGAGTGCTCAAGGGATAAAGGGCAGGCGGGGGAAGAGCTACGCTACCTTGAGGACTGTACCCAGCGGCGGAGCCAGACACGGCTTCGAATGCTATGTAGATGCTCTGCGCGTGGAAGGACTCGCGCCGGGTATCTATCACTATCTGGCGGGAAGTCACGCTCTGGAGCTTCGAGGAACTCAGACAGCCGATCAACGGCTGGCAAGCCTTTCGGAGCAAAAATGGGCTACCCGTGCCCCTGCTCTCTTTTACTTCAGTGCTGTTCCCTATCGCTTTGAGTGGAGATATTCGATCCATTCGCATCGTATTGCCCTGGTTGATTTAGGTCATGTCGGTGAAAACCTCTACCTGGCCGCGGAGGCACTGAGACTTGGAACATGCGGGATCGGCGCCTTCTCACAGGAGGTCTGCGACCATATTTTGAAACTGGACGGAGAGAATGAGTTCACGGTTTATGTACAACCGGTTGGCAGGATAAGTCAGAAGGCGGATCAGGAAAACCGGGAGGAAACTGAGTTTTACTCATTTGTGACAGAAGAGAGTCTCTAGACTAAAGAGTGAACCATGCCCTCCCTTAAAACCATAGTTTTCAGAAGGAAGACCGACCACCTCTAGAAGGTCTCAAGGCGCAAAAAATATGCGCTGTGCTTTAAAAAGCCTGAACAGCCCATTTCGGTCTGCCAGGGGGATTGATCTTCAACTTTACTTTCACACCCTAATCAAATACAATTAAGGCGTGAAAGTAAGGTGATATCCGTGACAAAAGCAAATATTTTGTTTCTTTTGCTTCAAAAGAATAATGGCTTTTTGAAAACATCTGATGTTGTAGGCGCCGGTGTATCGAAATCCACATTGAGCGATTTTGCGCGGAGATATGGACTTGAACGCGTTGCCCATGGTCTGTACATGTCACAGGATGCTTGGCCTGACGGACTTTATGTTATTCAAACAAGGTATCCGGAAGCTGTGTTTTCTCATGAAACAGCACTTTACCTTCTGGGCCTGGCCAACCGTGAGCCAAAACCACTCTCTTTGACATTAAAAGCTGGAAAAAGTTCAACAACATTAGCAAAAGAAGGTGTCAAGGTATACAAGGTGAAGGATGATCTGTTTGATATTGGCCTTACTGAAGCGCGTTCTCCATCAGGAAACACAGTAAGGACCTATAATGCCGAACGGACAATTTGTGACTTATTCCGCAGCCGCCGAAGTATCGAAATTCAGGAACTGAAAGATGCAGTAAAAACGTATGTCAGTCTTAAAGATAAAAATATTCCGTTGCTGATGCGTTACACAAAGGCGTTCTCGGTGGAAAAATCTGTCCGACAATATTTGGAGGTGCTCCTTTAATGATTCGCACATCACGACAGTTAAAGGCTCTCGTTAGAAATCTTTCAAAAGGTGACAGCACCAAGGCACAGTTGATCATCCGAAGTTATGTAATAGAACGTTTTTTGGAACGGCTCTCGCTTTCGAGGTACAAAAATAATTTGGTTTTAAAAGGAGGGACACTTATCGCTTCTTTAGTTGGTTTGGATAATCGCTCAACAATGGACGTAGATACTGCTCTTATGAATCTACCGCTAAATGAGGAAAGCGCAGAAAAAATAGTTTCGGAAATCGTCTCGATAAAGCTTGATGACGGAATGAGGTTCAAAATAATAAGTGTTTTCCAGATATTGGATGAGGCTGAATACCCTGGCATTCGAATCATTCTGGACGCCATGCTTGAGAACATGCAAACACCTCTGAAAATCGATTTATCGTCAGGCGATATTCTGACTCCGGGCGAGGTGTCCCATTCGTTCCGATTGCTGTTTGAGGAACGCTCAATTGCAATACTTGCTTATAACGTTGAAACGATCCTGGCTGAGAAAATTGAAACACTTCTTTCCCGTGGCACGGCCAACACACGTATGCGTGATTTCTATGACATTTATATACTGGCCGGAACACAAACTCATAACATTGATATGGATACGCTAAAGGAGGCCTTGTTTAATACCGGGAAGAAGAGAGGATCGTCTGACCTTATAGCAGATGTTGACTTGATATTGGATGAAATATCCAGAAGTGATGAACTGGTTAATCTATGGACCAACTATCAGCGAAAATTCGATTATGCCTCGGGCATTATCTGGGAAAACATAATGATCTTAGTTAAGTGCTTGATGAAAAACATTGTGGATGTGAATGCCAAATAAACAATCGGATTGGATTTTCTCTATATGCCATACAGGTTCCAATTCACCGGGGGGTAGCTTACCAGTCGTTGAATTCCCGCTTATCGATGAAGCGGAGCAGCTGTTTGCAGACGTCATCCCGCGGGCTCAATGTTATATCCCGCTTTTCGCCGTTTCCCAATTTGATCCAGAAACGGATGGATTTGACCCTTTCCTGCTGTCTTCCTGACAGGGCGCCGAAGACGGCACCCATTGAGCCGGCTATTTCGTTGCCCATGATGGTGTTGGCCAGGGTGTCGTCGTAAACCTCCCTGTCGATTTCGCGGATGACAACATCCTCCAGGCCGTGCCGTCTGATTTCTCCTTGGAGAGCTGCTTTTCTGTAGCTGTCCAGATAGGTATTGATTAGCCACAGGGCAAGGAGGAAACCAGCCAGAATAAGACCCCAACGCAGGATGAGGGTGAAGGTACGTATCGAATCATCTGCCCGCAGGAGGGTGAAAATGAATGTAGAGCCTGACATCGAAACCTCCTGATGGCGGCCGGCCGGCATAGCTTCAGGTCACATGTTACAGGTACCCTTTGTGCTTGTTAACCATAGACACGCTCACTATAATGCAGTTGTCATGCATTTGACAAGAAAAGTAAAAGAAATTCAGATATGTCGTAGGACATCAAACAAATCAATGGAGGAAAACATGAAAAAGCACCTGTTGATTATTCTGGCATTAGTTCTCGTCATCGCGCTGGTGGCTGGGTGTGCGCCCAAGACACCGGATCCGGCACCAACGGGAGATGAGACACCAACAGGACTTGATGCCGCTGAGATTACGGTTCAAGTCGAAAAAGAGTGGATGGCCTATTACCAGGCCGCCGTCAAGCGGATCACGGATGACAACCCCAAGGTAGTCATTAAGTTGCTTGAAATCGGCTCTTTGGACCATCTGGGAATTTTGGATGAGACGGACGCCACCAACCCTGACGTAGCGGATGTCTTTGCGCTGCCCGCTGACCGTTTGACGGGACTTTCCGACAAGGATCTTCTGGCTGCCATCGACGCGCCCAAGCTTGCGGCCCGCCTGGGCGGCTGGACCGACTTCGACGCCGGTCTGGGCGGTCTCTTCAAACTCAATGGCGAATACCTGGCCTTCCCTTACAACATTGAAACCCTGATCGTTTTCGCCAACGCCAAGAACGCGGCGGACCAGGGCTTTGATTTGAGCAAGCCCCTCAACGAAGAAGACATCGAGGATGTGGCCAACGTTCTGATCCCCGTCTTTAACGCCTGGTTTGGCGTGGCCATGACCAACGCCGGCGACATCGCCCTGCTGAAAGAGGAAGGCGGCGGTTTCGTATCCGACCTGACGACCCCCTGGGCTGAGCTGGATGCCAATAAGAAGTCAGTTCTGGAAGATATTTTCGGATACTGGGAATGGAACTACGATCATAATACGGCGCTCTTTGATTCCAGCGCCGCCTGGGGCTACATTGACGAGCAGTTCGCCAGCGGACAGAAAGGTGTCTTCCGGATCGACGGTCCCTGGGAGACCGGCGGCATGAAAGACAAGACCAATGGCGGCCAGGATCTGGCTGTACTGCCCATTGGGTATATGACTGTGTCCGGCAAACCCCTGAGCCAATGGCAGGGAGGCTGGGGACTTGCTGTCAATCCGCGGATTGAGGAAGACAAGGCCAAAATGGCTTTGGCAGAGGCCATGATCGGTGAGATTGTCAACCCCAAGTATGCCGTCGAGCTTTTCCAGGCTGCCGGCAAGATCCTGGAGAATGTAACCGCGGAAACCTACCAGGCTTCGGATCTGGATGAGATCGACAAGAAGGTCATTGCGGCCGTCATCGACTCCTTCCACGTCTCGCCCGGCAGACCGCTCTTCAAAGAGTTCGGACCCGTTTGGGATACCTGGCAGAACGCCATTCTTTCCTGGAACAGTGTGGTCCCCGCTAACGCCGAAGAAGCTTACGGCCAGTTGAAAGCCGCTTTCGATGCCATGATGGCGGACCTCAAATAAGAGATTCCCCATAAGGGAAGAAGACTTAATCAGGGGCGGGGGAGCCAAGCGGATCTCCCGCCCTCTTCAAATCACCTGATCAAATCGTATATGATGAAGAGGACAGAGACGGCATGCAAGAGGAATTGGCATGGGAGAGGTCCGTACAGAAAAGAAGAGAGAGGCCATGACACCGCACGGACGTCAGCTGACGGCCCTGATCTCTTTCTGCGCCGGACTTGTCGTCATCGCTTCCGCGGAAGCGGTTCTTCTGGCACAAGCCCAGGCTTTTGAGATATGGACCAGCTGGTTCCCGGATGCCGGGGGCGGTGAATACTCTGCCTGGATTTTGACCCGCTTCCTGTCCGAAATTCTGGTTCCGGCCGCTTTGGCCCTCTACACCTATTTCACCATCCGGTCCCTGGGGACGCCTCCCAGTTACCGGTTCATCTGGGGGGCACTGGTCTTTGTTGCCGCCATGTGGAAATTCCTGACCTTCCAGACTCAGTCACCCATCTGGTATCTGACCCTTCTTCTATGGGCAGGCCTCTTTTTAACAGTGATCAACATCCACAGGCTCAAACAGGAATCCAGCGGAAAGGGGCAGGCATGAAGTATTCCGCGACAGTATTTGACGATATCGGCAATGAGTATCCAAGGAAAAACCTTCTGCTGCTGGCACAAAGCCCGGCGGAGGATGAATCCGGCCTTGCGGACGACCGCCTGAGTGACTACAGGGAGCAGCGGGCTAAGGCCCTTTCTGATCAGAAGGCCATGCTCGGGGGGGCAGGGGACCGCAGGAAAGCCTTCCTGGAGGACCTGGAACGAGAAAAAGATTCCATCTGCAGGCGCTGGCTGCTCTGGGCCGCTGAAAGCCAGGTTCGGGCAGATCATTACCAACGCCTGACCGACCTGGATTATGATTTCGAGCTGGCCTACAAGGAGCACGCGGAGAGAGCCCGCCAGCTGCCTGCCATGGCCCGGGAGCGGCGCGCGCTCCTGGACGAATTGGCCGGAGCCCGGGAAGCTCTGGCCCAGGCCAAAAAGGGCAATCACGATCAGGCGGTCCAGGATTTCAAAAACTTCCGCAAGGAGCGCCAGCTACAGTTGGCAGAAGAGAAGAAGGCCCTGAAAGAGGCCCACCAGACCGGCCTGATATCTGCCAAAGCCTATGCCAATGAAAAAAGGGAGAACCGCCTGGCCTATAGAGATCAGGTCCGTGTCCGCAGGCGCCAGCTTCCGGTAAAGGCCCAGAAGGAAGCCGTCCGCTACGCCAGGCATCGGCTGGCCCGAAACAAAAAGAGCGGGCTGGGCGTCCTCAACGCCGACCTTTCGGATATCCGGCGCAAGACACCCCTGGAGACTTCCAAGACCAGGCCACTGATCTCCTGGCTCACCTGGCCCCTGCCCGGTCTGGGCCAGCTGCTCCTGGGCCAGCGCCTGAAAGCCCTCTTTTTCTTCCTGGGTACACTCTTCCTTTATCTGGTGGCTGTCCCCTATGCGCTGGGCCGGGGTAACTACAGGGGCCAGGGGATATACGGCCTTATATCCCTGGCGGCGGGCGGCTCCAGGCTTGACCGGTCCGTCATCTTCATGATTGAGGGCCTGATCGCCATCTTCCTCCTGCTCATGGGCCTCTTCCTGCTTTACCAATCCTTCCGCGATGTCAATTCCATCGAAAAACGCATGATCCGGGGGGTCCGCCAATCCAACTGGTTTGAGACAAGAACGGCTGTCCGCAGAAGCGGCTTCCCTTTCTTCGCCTCCGCCCCGGCAGCCCTGGTGACGCTCTTTATTGTCCTCTTGCCCATAGCCGTCACTATCCTGATCTCCTTCACCAATTACGACCCGGCCCACCAGTCCAAATTCAACTGGACGGGTCTGGCCAACTACAAACAGATCGTCATGGGCCAGGGGATCGCAGGAGGCCCCTTCTGGCATATCACGGGCTGGACCATCATCTGGACCCTGCTTGCCACCTCCTTTGCCATCCTCCTGGGATTTGTCCTGGCTCTTCTGGTCAACCAGGACCGCATCTACGGCAAGCGCCTCTTCCGGACCGTCTATCTGCTGCCCTGGGCTGTGCCGGCCTTTATCACCATCCTCTTCTTCTCCATCATGTTCTCGCCGGAAGGCCCCCTGACCAGTGTCCTCTCATCCCTGACAGGCCAGATCACCAATATCAAGTATTCGGTCTGGGGGACAAGAACCGTCCTGATCCTGCTCCAGGGCTGGCTGGGATCCTCCTATGTCTTCCTTCTGTGTACAGGGATCCTGCAGGGAATTCCCCATGACCTTTATGAAGCAGCCCGGATCGACGGGGCCACCGGTTTTCAGGCGACGCGCCATATCACCATCCCCATCCTGCTTTTCCAGACGGCGCCGCTCATGATCGGTCAGTACACCTTCAATTTCAACAATTTCTCTATCATCTACCTTTTCAACGGAGGCGGTCCCTTCGAGCCGACCAAGTACGGGAATATTGCGGGGTCTT
>Ga0265293_10002284_pt1 | contig 39099 bp, 40 predicted proteins | sample Munlanlewell138R_FD_192505 | JGI IMG/M metagenome (GOLD analysis project Ga0265293, IMG submission 192505) | Leachate microbial communities from a municipal landfill in Southern Ontario, Canada - Leachate well 138R | ecosystem: Engineered > Solid waste > Landfill > Unclassified | place: Canada... | reverse complement strand
CGTGGCGGTGCCTCACCGCAACAGGCCATCAATATCGGCTTTGACAAGGCATGGGGAACCATTCTTGACTCGAACCTGACCTCCCTGATTGTTGGCCTGGCATTACTGGCTTTTGGCAGCGGTCCCATCCGTGGTTTTGCCGTGGTGCATACCCTTGGCATCCTGACCTCCATGTTCTCTTCCGTCGTGGGTGTCCGGGCATTGGTCAACCTTTGGTATGGCAGCCGTAAAAAGCTCAAGACCCTGGCCATCGGTACTGTCTGGAAACCGAATGCAGAGAAATAAAGGCATTCACCCGCAAGCAAGGCTTAACACGTAAACAATGTTCCTGAACCCGAGCGGTTCAGGAGCCGGGAATTAAAATGGAATTATTCAGAATCCGTAAAACCATACCGTTCATGAAGTATGCCCTGATCCTTAACGTGATCAGTGCCATTACTTTCGTACTGGCGGTATTTTTCATCGTTACCCGCGGTTTTCACCTGTCAATCGAATTTACCGGTGGAACCGTCATGGAAGTCAATTACCAGCAACCCGCCGAACTGGATTCGATCCGCCAATCGGTCGCGTCCCTGGGCTATACCGACTTCCAGGTACAAAACTTTGGCACGTCACAAGACGTCATGATCCGTCTTCCCATTCAGGAAGGTGTCACTTCAGCTGCACAAAGTGAAAAAGTCATGCAAGCCCTCCAACAGGTTGACCCCGGTGTCGAATTGCGCCGGGTTGAGTTCGTCGGGCCACAGGTGGGCAGTGAATTGTTCAGCAATGGCCTGAAGGCGTTTTTCTTTGTGGTCCTGGGCATTATTGTGTACCTGGGTTTCCGCTTTGAGTGGAAATTCGCCATCGCCGGCATGATTGCCAACCTGCACGACGTGGTGATCATTCTGGGCTTTTTTGCCTTTTTCCAATGGGAGTTCTCTTTACCCGTACTGGCCGGCGTGCTGGCGGTACTGGGCTATTCGGTCAACGAATCGGTGGTTATCATGGACCGGATCCGTGAAAACTTCCGCAAACAGCGCAAAACCAGCGTTCGCGAAGTCATTGACAGTTCCATTACCCAAACCATCTCCCGGACCATTATTACCCACGGCTCTACCCAAATGATGGTGCTGTCCATGTTCTTTTTTGGCGGCCCCACCCTGCATTACTTCTCACTGGCCTTAACCATTGGCATCTGGTTTGGCATTTATTCCTCAGTCTTTGTGGCCGCTTCCATTGCCATGTGGTTGGGCGTCAAACGTGAAGACATGCTGAAAGTACCCAAAAAAGAAGACCCGGCTGCCGAAATCATGGAAGGCTAAGCCCAGGCTTCATTAAGTTGCCCTTCAATAAAAGGGTTAGCTAAAGACTTAGCCGTTAAATTGCCCCCAACAACCGCATATCACCGGTTTCTTGGGGGCAATTTAATTAGCGCTCATTTTTCAATGCAAAAACAAACAGATAGAAAAAAGGGCGACAATAAGAGTACAATCTGCTTTTCCTTTTTTTGCCCCCGGGCTCAAACCCGCACCGGTATCCAACTATGCAAGAAACCAATATCAAACGCTCCGGCCTTAACTCCGAAACGGTTAAGCCTGTTGAATCCCCCCTGTCTTCCCTGGCCGCCCCCGATGGCAGCACCCGCAAGCTTTACATCAAGACGTTCGGCTGCCAGATGAATGAATATGACTCAGACAAAATGGCCGATGTCCTGCGTGAAAACCAGGGTCTGGAATTGACTAACGATCCGGAAGATGCCGACGTCATCCTGTTCAACACCTGTTCAATCCGTGAAAAAGCCCAGGAAAAAGTTTTTTCCGACCTGGGACGCGCCAATCAGCTTAAACAGAAAAAACCCAATCTGGTCATTGGCGTAGGCGGTTGCGTGGCCAGCCAGGAAGGCGCCACCATCATTCGCCGCGCCCCTTACGTTGACGTCGTTTTTGGTCCCCAGACCCTGCACCGTCTGCCAGACCTGATCAATAAACGCCACGAAACCGGCCGCTCGCAAGTCGATATCAGCTTCCCCGAAATTGAAAAATTCGATGCCTTGCCACCCGCCCGCGTCGAAGGCCCATCGGCATTCGTCTCCATTATGGAAGGCTGTAGCAAATACTGCAGTTTTTGCGTGGTTCCCTATACCCGTGGCGAAGAAATTTCCCGTCCGTTTGAAGACGTCCTGCAGGAAGTGGCCGACCTGGCAGACCAGGGCGTGAAGGAAGTCAATCTGCTGGGCCAGAACGTCAATGCTTACCGTGGCACCATGGGAGACAGCGGTGAAATCGCCGACTTTGCCATGTTGCTCGAATACGTTCATGAAATCCCGGGCATTGAGCGCATCCGCTATACCACCTCCCATCCCAAGGAAATGACCAACCGCCTGATTGAGGCGCACGGCGCCCTGCCCAAGCTGGTGCCTTTCCTGCACCTGCCCATCCAGACCGGCAGCGACCGCATCCTGGCCGCAATGAAGCGTGGCTATACCGGGCTTGAATTCAAGGCCATTGCCCGCAAACTGTATGCGGCACGTCCCGGTTTGACGCTGTCCTCCGATTTCATTGTCGGGTTTCCCGGAGAAACCGATGCCGACTTCGAAACCACCCTGAAACTGATCGAAGACGTCAATTTTGATACTTCGTTTTCCTTCATCTACTCACGCCGTCCCGGCACGCCAGCCGCCGACCTGCATGATGACACTCCTTACGATGTAAAACTCAAGCGCCTGCAACGCTTGCAGGCTCAAATCAACAAACAGGCCAAGGCCATCAGCCATGCCATGCTTAACACGATTCAGCCTGTACTGGTTGAAGGCGAATCACGCCGCGACAAAGACGAGCTGACCGGACGTACCGAAAACAACCGGATCGTCAATTTTTCCGCACCGAAACGCCTCATTGGCCAAATCGTCAATGTACGCATTACCGATGTCTACACCAACTCACTGCGTGGCGAGGTGGTAACCAGCGAGCAGGTTAGCTAATGGCCGTCAAACGCAACCAACCGGTTATCATCACCCTTGATGGCGACAATATGCAGTTGGCCAATCTCTGTGGCCCCCTCGATGAAAACCTGCGGCAAATCGCCCAGGCCTGGGGAGTCAAGCTTGGTCGTAATGGCAACCGCATTACACTGGAAGGCGAGCAGGCCCTGAAGGCGGGCAATAGCATCGAGATTTTTCATCGACGGGCACGCCATAAAGACCTGACCATTGATGACATCCAGCTGGGCCTGGTAGAGCAGAAAGCATCTCCCCACAAAGGAGTGCCTGCTGCAAGCCGGCCCGAAGAACAGGATGACCTGCCGCCCCTGGATGATGAAAGCGAAACCATTATCCTGCGTACACGGCGCAGCGACTTACGTCCCAGGACGCCCAGCCAGCGCCAGTACCTGAATAATGTCCTGCGCAATGACATTACCTTTGGCACAGGCCCGGCCGGCACGGGCAAGACTTGGCTGGCCGTGGCCTGCGCCATTGATGCCCTGGAGCGTGAAAACGTACAACGCATCATTCTGACGCGTCCCGCCGTAGAGGCTGGCGAACGCCTGGGTTTTCTGCCCGGTGACCTGGCCCAGAAAGTAGATCCATACCTTCGCCCCTTATATGACGCACTTTACGACCTGATGGGCTTTGAAAAAGTACAGCGCCTGTTCGAAAAACAAACAATTGAAATCGCACCGCTTGCCTATATGCGCGGTCGCACCCTGAACCATGCCTTTGTCATCCTTGATGAAGCCCAGAACACCACACCTGAACAGATGAAAATGTTCCTGACCCGCATTGGTTTTGGCAGCAAGGCCATTATTACTGGTGACCCGTCACAGGTTGACCTGCCCAAAGGGCAAAAAAGCGGCCTGTCCCATGCCCTGCAGGTTTTGCAGTCGGTAGAAGGCATTGCTTTTTCACGTTTCTCCAGTAAAGATGTGGTCCGTCACCCGCTGGTGGCTCGCATTATTGATGCCTATGATGAATCAGAGGCGCTCTCCGGCCACACTCTCCGTTAATCCTCTTACCGTTAAAAGCCATCATGCCAGAACCCGTTCTCAGCTTTACCGTCCAATACGCCGTGGATGCGCCGGAACTGTCTCGCCAGCAGCTGCGTGCCTGGGCCCTGAAAGCGGTTCAGGCGGCCTGCCAGGACTGTCCCGATGCGTTCCAGCGTGCTGAACTGACCCTACGCCTGGTAGACGCCGATGAAGGCCGGTCCCTCAATGCCAGCTACCGCAACAAAGATTACGCCACCAACGTCCTGACCTTTGAATACGGCATTGATCCGGAAGGAACGGCCCGCGGCGACATTATCTTATGTTTAGAGGTCCTGAAAAAAGAAGCCGCCGAACAGGGCAAACCGTTCAAAAACCATGCCGCCCACCTGGTCGTGCACGGCACCCTTCACGCCCTTGGCTACGACCATATCAGCGATGATGAGGCTGCACACATGGAAGCCATGGAAATTGCCATCCTAACGCGTTTACATATCGAAAACCCTTATCTGGAGCGTTAATAATCCACAAAAATAAGCACGCTTAAGGGGGAAATTCAGGCATTTTCAATGAACAAGCCGAAATTTCATCAAAACTGAATAATTTTGAGTTATGCTTGAATTCCCATTAACTAGACGTCCAGAGATGTCAACAGACCCATACCCTTCCAATGAGGCTGACCCAGAAACAAAGTCAGCCAAAAAATCCGCCACGCGCTCTTTATTGCAGCGTTTTAAAACCCTTATTGGCCAAAGCGAGCCCGAAGACCGTGAGGACATCCAGGAAATCCTGTGCGCCGCGCATGACAGGGAAATCCTTGATGACGATTCCTACACGATGATCCTGGGCTCTATTTCAGTAACCGAAAAAAATGTCAGTGACATCATGGTGCCCCGCTCACGCATGGACATGCTTGATGCCTCACAATCCCTACAGGAACTCCTGCCCATCATTATTGATACGGCACACTCGCGTTTTCCGGTCTATGAAAATGAGCGTGACAACATTATCGGCATTTTGCTGGCCAAAGACTTACTGCGTTTTTTCAACGAACCCAACCTTAAAATCCGTAACCTGATCCGGCCGGCCTATTTTGTGCCCGAAACAAAAAAACTCAACCAGCTGTTGCGCGACTTCAAGGAAAATCGCAATCATCTTGCGATTGCCATCGATGAATACGGCAGCATTACCGGCCTTATCACCATGGAAGACGTGCTTGAGCAAATTGTGGGCGATATTGAAGACGAATACGATGAAGACGCCGAACAGACCATTTTCCCCGAGTCGGAAAATGCCTGGCGAGTCATGGCCATCACCGATATCAGCGACTTCAATCAAACCATCAACAGCCATATTCCCGAAGATGAATATGACACCATTGGTGGCTGGCTGGCGGCAGAACTGGATCATATCCCCCAACGTGGAGACACGCATGACTACGAAAACCTAAGGTTCAGGGTCTTGCGTGCCGATGCACGGCGTGCCTTATGGCTACATGTCAAACGCTCCACCTCTTCCGCTGTTACCCATAAAGATAACTAAACCATGATGCACCGGCTTTTATTGCTTGCCGCGGGCGCTTTGCATGCCCTGAGCTTTTCTGCTTTCCCGCTTCCTGCATGGAGCCTGTCATCAACGCAAATCATCACCCTAAGCATACTGGCCTGGTATGTCCTGAGGGCGGGAAGCGTACGCCAGGCTGCCTGGCACGCTGCCTGGTTCAGCATCAGCAATTTCTGCGTGGGCATTTACTGGCTGTTCATTAGCATGAATACCTATGGGGCGCTGGCCGCCCCGTTGGCCGCCGCTGCCGTCTTCCTGCTATCCGCCTACTTAAGCCTGTATCCCGTCCTTGCCGCCAGTGTAAGCCGCTACCTGTCACGCAGCAGCGTGGCCAGTTTCATACTTGTCTGGGCCGGTTGCCAGGCATTATCAGAATGGTTGCGCAGCTTCATCTTTACCGGTTTTCCCTGGAACAGCACGGGTTATGCCCACACCGACAGCGTCCTGTCCGGCTGGGCCCCTGTCCTGGGTGCTTACGGGGTGGGTTTCATGGCAGCACTGGTATCTGCACTCTTGGCTGCCGGCCTTGTTTTCCTGCAAAAACAACAGCAAAAAAAATCAATCCTTTGCCTGACATTGATTGCCGGGCTATTCATTATCAGTTTCAGCCTGAAACAGATTTCCTGGCACCACCCCCATGGTAACCCCATTTCAATCAGGCTGGTTCAGGGCAATATTTCCCAAGACCGCAAGTTCCATCCCGACACCATGATGGAAAGCATGTATGAGAACTTTGACCTGGCCTTGCTGGAACCTGCCGACCCTGAAGCGCCCGCTAAAGTCATCATTTTCCCGGAAACCATTATTCCAGGCTTCCAGGACAGGATGAGTCCAGAATTCTGGCAATCGGTCACCCAGCTTGCCGAACACACCCAAAGCGTTTTTTTCATGGGCGTCCCTTTGCGCACCCTGGATCATCGTGGCGAACGCTACACCAATAGCGTGATCGCCCTTGATGGCAACACAAGCACCGAGGCATTGATGTCCGGCCTTGGGCTACCTGTTTATGACAAACAGCACCTGGTTCCTTTTGGCGAATTCATTCCCTACGGTTTTCGCTGGTTTGTTCACGCTATTGGCATACCACTTGGCGATTTTGACCGGGGCACCGCTTTACAACACAACTTCGTAGTACAAGACCAGGTTTTTGCACCCAATATCTGCTATGAAGACGTTTTTGGCGAGGAGCTGCTGCCCGCCCTGTTTGCCCGGCCCGACGGCTCTCCGGGCGCCAGCATTATGTTTAACGTCAGTAACCTGGCCTGGTTTGGCAATACCTTTGCCCTGGGACAACATTTACAAATAGCACGCATGCGCAGCATGGAAACCGCCCGCCCCATGGTGCGTGCAACCAATACCGGCACTACCGCAGCCATAGACGCCAGTGGAAACCTGATTGCCGCCCTGCCCACCGCCATTCCGGGCGTATTGGATGTACAAGTCCAGGGCACACAAGGCTATACCCTTTATGCACGTACCGGCAATAGCCTGGTAATTATCTTGTCACTGCTTTGTATCGGCCTGGGTGTACTTGTCAGAAAAAAAATCTGATTTTTTCAAAACAACCCCAGGCAAGCGTACACATCATTTTATTGGCAAAAAAACATCATATTTAAGACAGCATAATTGAAATGTTGCTTTTTTGTACACAAGAAGCAAAAAGGTGTTGCGCAAAGATATGAATACGTGCATAATTCTAATTCTTCGCTAGTCACTCAATTGGGGGTATAGCTCAGCTGGGAGAGCGCTTGCATGGCATGCAAGAGGTCAGCGGTTCGATCCCGCTTATCTCCACCAACTTTCTTTGGAAAGGTTTAGCGAAGTAAGTTGTGATACAGTTTTATCGTCACAATCAAAATGTAGTAAGTTTTAAGTTAAAGTCCTGTCCCCTTCGTCTAGAGGCCTAGGACACCACCCTTTCACGGTGGGTACAGGGGTTCGAATCCCCTAGGGGACGCCAAACTTTTCAGTTTGATGTTGACTTTAGCATACCGCTGCGGAGCGGTAGTTCAGTTGGTTAGAATACCGGCCTGTCACGCCGGGGGTCGCGGGTTCGAGTCCCGTCCGCTCCGCCACAAGATTCAAAAGCCCTGACACTTTTTCAGGGCCTTTTTAATGCTACACCATGTGAAGCATTAAAATCAGTTAAACAAAGTCCTGTCCCCTTCGTCTAGAGGCCTAGGACACCACCCTTTCACGGTGGGTACAGGGGTTCGAATCCCCTAGGGGACGCCAAACTTTCAGTTTGATGTTGACTTTAGCATACCGCTGCGGAGCGGTAGTTCAGTTGGTTAGAATACCGGCCTGTCACGCCGGGGGTCGCGGGTTCGAGTCCCGTCCGCTCCGCCATATTACTTCTATTTCCCTCCCTCTCTTTCATTACCCCCCATTTCTTCTGCATATTTCGAACTTCTCGAAAACGCATTCCAATGCTACGTATGCCAATGCTTCATGCATTTACTATTGCTGCTGTTCATTTGAATACACCACACACATAAAAACTCCCTTCTAAATTAAAACTGGCCCTGACATAACAGTAAAGCATAAGCAAATTACTACTTATTGTTTTTCATGCATAACAGCGATCATTATACTTATAGGTAATATAAACCTATTTATTTAAAGTTTAAAATAATGAGCCGCTTAACAATTCACACTCTCGAATCCGTACCCGCCGAAGCCAGCGAACGCCTGCAAAACGTCAAGAAAAACAATGGTTTCATCCCCAACCTGATTGGCGTTCTGGCCAATGCGCCTACCGCCCTGGAAACTTATCAAGTGGTTGGCGGCATCAATGCCCGCAACGGCTTTAGCGATGCAGAACGTGAAGTCGTGCAAATTACTGCCGCCACACTGAACGGATGCGGTTTTTGTGTTGCCGGCCATACCGCTATTTCCCGCAAGAAAAACCTGATGCCCGAAGAACTCATTCAGGCCCTGCGCAACACCCAGGCGCTTAGCGATCCAAAACTGAATGCGCTGGCCCAATTTACCATTGCCCTGATGGAAAACAAGGGTCAGGTATCCGATGCGCAACTGAATGACTTCCTGGCAGCCGGCTATACACAAGCCAATGCGCTGGATGCCGTTCTGGGCGTCAGCCTGGCCACCCTGTGCAATTACGCCAATAATCTGGCTAAAACGCCCATTAATCCCGAGTTACAACCTTTTGCCTGATCCTTTATTGATTTTTCCCTGCCCGTAAGGAATATTGCTGTGAGTCAAACCGATACGACCGCCCTTTTAGCCTCCATTGCCAGCCTGGTAAAAACTGAATTGGCCCCGCTGGCCAGTGCCATTGACCAGGAAGGGGTTTACCCTGCTGATTTTCTGCATAAACTGGGCGCACTGGGCGGGTTTTCCGCAGCCATTCCAAAAGAATACGGTGGTGCTGAATTGGGCCTGAACACCCAAATCGACATCACCACGGCAGTGGGCCGTGAATGCGGCTCCACGGCATTCCTTACCTGGTGCCAGTCCACCTGTGCCTGGTATTTACTGCATTCACCCAATGAGACGGTCAAGCAGCGCTACCTGCCCCTGGTGGCACAGGGAAAACTGCTCGCTGGCACCGGCATGTCCAATACCGTCAAGCACCTTGCCGGCATCGAAAAAATCCATCTGACCGCCACGCGTGAAGGCAATGACTACGTGGTAAGCGGCTCCCTGCCATGGGTTTCCAATATTGGCAAAGATCATCTTGCCATTGTTGCCGCATCGGTAGGCGAGGAAGGCTATATCATGTTTGCCATACGGGGCGACAGCGAAGGACTGGCCCTGAATCCCTGCCCTGAGTTTTCCGGGCTGGAAGGCACCCAAACCCTGAACATGCGATTCAGGAATGTTCGCATCAGCACTGATGACGTCCTGGCCAAGCCCGATCAATTCAAATCCTTTATCAGCCGAATCAAACCCGGTTTTGTACTGGGGCAATTGGGTATTGGCTTTGGTATTATTGAAGGCAGCCTGAAAACCATTCGGGAAAGCAATATCACCACAGCCCATGTCAATATTTACCTAGATGAACAGGAAACGGACCTGGCCACCCGCCTTGAGAGCTTAAGAAAAGAAGTCAGCAACCTGGCACCACAGGCAGAAAACGGCACCGCCCGCATTCTTGATATTTTACGTGCCCGTGCCAATGGCTCTGAAGCTACCCTGGCAGCTGCACAGTCAGCCCTTCTGCATGCGGGTGCCAAAGGTTATCTGATGCGTCACCCTGCGCAGCGACGCCTTCGAGAGGCTGTTTTTGTCGCCATTGTCACACCCGCCCTGAAGCATTTACGCAAAGAAATTCATGATCTTGAACAACATGCCAACGTGGAGGCAGCATAATGAAACAGTGGATGTGCGGCCCCTGCGGCCTGATTTACGATGAAGCCCTGGGCCTTCCCGAACACGGCCTGCCACCCGGCACCAAATTCGAGGATATTCCCGATGACTGGGAGTGCCCCGATTGCGGCGTGACCAAAGCTGACTTCTACCTCATTCCTGATTAAACAAGGATCCATCATGGTGAACCCGACACCGTTGGCAAGAAAAACCGTTCTGGATGCCCAACAAATCCAACTCAGTTACAGCAGGCCCAAACAGTCACCCACCGTTGTATTGCGCGACTTCTCCCTGCAGTTGTCTGAAGGTGAAATTGTGGCCATCCTGGGTCCCAGCGGCGTGGGCAAGTCTTCCCTGCTCCGTGTACTGGCTGGCCTGCAGGATGCCGACCAAGGCACCGTAAAGGTCAACAATGAACCCCTTCAAGGTCCACATCCGCGCCTGAGTTTTGTTTTTCAGGATCCAAGCCTGCTGCCCTGGCTGAATCTGGAAGAAAACGTCCGGTTTGGCCTGGACTTCAAGCATCAGCCCCATATCTCCCAGGAACAAATCAATGCGCGCGTGCAAGCGGCGATAGAAGAGGTCAACCTGACTGCCGCCCGATTGCGTTATCCGTCCGAGCTATCTGGTGGCATGGCCCAGCGTGCGGCACTGGCACGCAGCCTGGCACGCCACCCCGAAATCCTTTTACTGGATGAGCCTTTCAGCGCACTGGATGAAATCACCCGCAGTGAAATGCAGGAACTCCTGCTGCAAGTCACTCGAAAACATCAATCGGCCGCCATTCTGGTGACCCATGACATTGATGAGGCCCTGCTTATCGCCGACCGCATCATTCTGATCGGTGACATGCCTGGCCGCCAGATTGGCCAGTGGTCGATCACCCACTCTCACCCCAGAGACATCATTTCCCCGGCACTTACCCGGACCAGAGTGGACATTATCCAATTGCTCAGGCAGGCACGTAACAAAACCGCCGCCAACAACGCCAGCATGGCAGCTTGAACACCTTATAAAAAACGGTTTCCCGCCACATACAGGCCAAGAGAAGACATATGAAAGACGCTAACAACACCACTTCGGATGCCCGTCGCCAGTTTTTGAAACTATCGGGTTTGTTTACCGCGATGGGAGCACTGCCCTTATTGCAAATGCACAACCTGGCCCGCGCCGCCGACCCCAATGCGCCGGTAAGAATTGGCTATTTGCCCATTACCGATGCCACACCATTATTAGTTGCCGACCACCTGCAATACTACCAGGAGCAGGGACTTGAGGTGGAAAAACCCCGCATGTTCCGCAGCTGGGCGCAACTGGTGGAAGCCTTTCTGGCCGGCCAGGTCAACGTGGTACACCTCCTGGCTCCCATGACCATCTGGGCGCGCTATGGCAGCCAATCCAAGGCCAAAGTGGTTGCCTGGAACCATATGTCCGGATCTGGCCTGACGGTTTTACACGAAATCAATCAAATTAAAGACCTTGGTGGCAAAACCGTCGCCATTCCGTTCTGGTATTCCCTGCACAACGTAGTATTGCAGCACCTGCTCAAGAGCCAGGGCCTTGAACCCATCAGCGAAGGCAATCCTTCGGCCCGGCAAGTCAAACTGGTGGTCATGTCACCGTCAGACATGGTGCCTGCCTTGGCCAACAAACAGATTGCCGGCTACACCGTTGCCGAACCCTTCAATGCCTCGGCTGAAGTCCTTAAAGTAGGCAAAATCCTGCGTTTTACCGGTGACGTCTGGAAAGACCATGCCTGCTGTGTCGTATTGATGCATGAACAGGATTTGCAACAGCGCCCCGAATGGACCCAAAAAGTGGTTAATGCCGTCGTCAAGGCCCAGGCCTGGATACAGGATAACCGCAGCGAAACGGCCCATATTCTGTCCAAAGATCACGACCGGCGCTATACCCCACATTCACAGGAAGCCTTATCCCAAGTTCTGGTACCCGAATTGCTGAACCGCGAACTGTATGAAAGTAATGGCGCAATCGTCAATACGCAATGGAACGAAAAACGGATTGATTTCCAGCCCTATCCATTTCCCAGCTATACCGAGGAACTGGTCAGGAAACTTAAAACCACCCTGGTTTCCGGCCAGAACGATTTCCTGCAAGCACTAGATCCGGCCTTTGTGGCCAATGACCTGGTGGATGACCGCTTTGTGAAAAAAGCCATTCTCGACAACGGTGGCCTGGCCACTTTCGGCCTGGAGTCATTCACCCGGCAAGAAATCATTACCGGTTAAACATTTACTTCAGCCTGCAAGCTGCCCAAATCGGGTTGCAGGCTTTTATACCAGTACGAAAATTATGCATACCAATTTCAAACAACCCGGCTTGAGTGCCCGTTTTTCCCTTGGCGTAGGTGGCTTGCTCATGCTGGTTGCCCTTTGGAGCCTGGGAACCCATTGGCTGGAAGCGAATGTCTCATTGGCCAGCTTGCTAAGTCCGGCTCAAACATTCAGCAGCCTGTACGAGCTGTTGGTTCAGAACCAGCTCACCCTGCATACCCTGACCAGCCTGAAACGGGTACTGGTTGGCCTTGGCCTGGCCTTGCTGATAGGCGTTCCGGTAGGGCTTGCGATTGGCGCCTCACGCGCCATTGAGAACTCAACCAGCAGCGCCTTCCAGTTCCTGCGCATGATTTCACCCTTGTCATGGATGCCCATTGCCGTCATGGTATTTGGCATTGGCGATGCGCCCATTTACTTCCTGCTCAGTTTTGCCGCCGTATGGCCCATCATTCTGAATACCGCCTCGGGTGTCAAGCAACTGGATCCGCGCTGGCTGATGCTGGCCAAAAGCCTAAGCGCAACCCGTAAGGAAGTCTTGCTGAAAATCATCCTGCCAGGTGTTTTAGGCCACATACTGACCGGCGTGCGACTGGCCATTGGCGTTATCTGGATTGTCCTGGTACCGTGCGAAATGCTGGGTGTGAGCTCGGGTTTGGGCTACTTTATCCTGGACACCCGTGACCGGCTTGCCTATTCCGAACTGATGGCCGTGATTGTGCTGATTGGCGCGCTTGGCTTTATTCTTGATGGCCTGGCCCAAAAACTGTACCAGCATTGGGCGCATAGTCCCGGCAAGGCGTAATCATCCGGCGACAAACCGCCACACGTGCAAAGGTCACGCTAAAACCGGGCATTCATGCTGTTTTGGGCAAGCTGTACCAGTTGCGCCCGGGATAAATCCAAGGCTTGCGCCACCGCCATATAGTTATCCAGAATATAGCCACCAAAATAAGCCGGATCATCCGAATTGACGGTCACACACAGTCCCTGCTCCAGCAGCCGTTTCAGGTTGTGCTGTTTCAAATCCGGCACCACGCATAATTTCAGGTTGGACAGGGGACACACCGTCAACGGTATCTGTTCTTGCCGCAAGCGCTGAATCAAGGTAGGGTCTTCTTCGCTGCGCACGCCATGATCAATACGCTCGGCCTGCAACAGGTCAAGGGCATCGCGTACATAAGAAGCCGGCCCTTCTTCACCCGCATGCGCCACCCGCCTGAAGCCCAACGCTTTGCAATGGGCAAAAACCTTCTGGAATTTTTCCGGTGGATTGCCATTTTCAGAAGAATCAAGTCCGACTGACAACCATAAGTCGTCATATTGCCCGCGCAAGGGCAAGGCTTGTTCCAGCGTGGCAAAGGCCTCATCCTCGCTTAAATGGCGCAAAAAACTGAAAATCAGGCTGCTGCTGATACCCAGCTCTTTATGACCCTGTCGCAAGGCACTGGCAAGGCCGGCAAACACTGTTTCAATCGCCACTCCCCTGCTCGTATGAGTTTGCGGATCAAACATGATTTCCGCATGCACCACCCCATCGGCTGCAGCTCGCTGCAAATAGGCCCAGGTCATGTCATGAAAATCCTGCTCGGTTTGCAAGACTGCGGCACCAGCATAATACAGGTCCAGAAATGACTGCAAGTCGGTAAACTGGTAAGCCCTCTTCAATGACTCGATATCAGGATAAGGCAGCTGGACTTTGTTACGTTCGGCCAAGGCAAAAATCATGTCAGCCTCAAGCGTGCCTTCAATATGCAGATGCAATTCCGCCTTGGGCAGATCACGGATAAATGAACGGAGTTCCTGTGTATTCATTGATACTTGTCTTTAAGTGGTGGTTTTAATTCTTTAAATTTGTCAGGTAATGTATATGAAACTTTATCATGAAAGCATTTCATATCTTGCAGGCCCAACCTGCAGGCATAGAATTTAAATAGCTTGAAACAGCTATTTAACATGATCCGCCCAAACCCATAAAACTTACAAATCATAACCGTTGCATCAATTACAAATTTGACATGTTCCCTGGCCCTGATTAACCTGAGCAAATCGATAGTTAAAACATTTTGTTCATCTATCCCGAAAAAGATATTTTGAATAAAAAAGGAGACGAATCATGCTTCACTACGCTATTGTCTTTTTTATTATCGCCATTATTGCCGCCATACTTGGATTTGGTGGAATCGCTTCAAGTGCTGTCGGCATTGCGAAGATCCTGTTTGTGGTTTTCCTTGTCCTGGCCATACTTTCAATCTTGTTTGGTAGCAAATTCAGGAAGTAGCCGTCACCACTATACTCATGAAATAAAACCGGGGACACAACAAAACGCGCAGCGGTTTCAGTCAAGCAGCCAGCTTTGCAGGGCAATCAGGGTTTTTGCATCCCGGATGCTTCTGTCTTTAATAGCCTGCATGACCTGCTGCCGGCTTAACAGAACGGTTTGCACGAACTCATCCTCATCCGCCTTCAGTGTGCTGTTTTCTGTAATACCCCTGGCTTCGTACAGGTACATCAATTCATCACAAAACCCGGGTGCGGTATAAAATTTCTGGATCAATGCCATGGATTGCGCGGTATAGGGCGTTTCTTCAGCCAGTTCCCTGTACGCACACTGTTCAGGGCTTTCACCGGCCATATCCAGCTTGCCGGCCGGAATTTCCAGCAGTACATCGCCTACCGGGTGACGAAATTGCCTGACCAGCACGACTTGCTCTTGCGCGGTCACTGCCAGCACGCACACGGCTCCGCAATGGCGCACCACCTCACGGGTGGCCTGCTTGCCATTGGGCAATTCAACGGTATCAACCGACAGTTTGACCACTGCTCCGGAAAATACCGGACGACTTTCTTTCAGGGTTTCGACAAGACCAATTTCAGACATAAAAAATACTCTTTCAATTCAAATTAAAGCAAGGGAGAAAACAAACGGGCGGTAGAGGTCAAAAGACGATAAGCAAAACTTTGCTTCTTGGGCACCACTTCCTCTGAAGAGTTCAGGGAGTCATGAAACTCACGGGCCAGCAACTCGTTGGCCTTGGGCTCATAACACAATACCGATACCTCAAAGTTAAGGTAAAAACTGCGATAATCAAAATTGGCGCTGCCAATAAAAGACAGATCATCATCAATGACCAGGGTTTTGGTATGTAGCATGCGTGGCGTGTATTCGTATATCCGGATACCCGCCCTGATCAGATCATCGTACCAGGATTGGGTTGCCAGCGTGACCACCAGATTGTCACTTTTTCGGGGCACCAGCAAACGTACATCCACCCCTCTGAGAGCCGCCGAAGTCAGGGCAAAAAGCGAAGCATCATCAGGCACAAAATAGGGTGTTGTCAAATAAATCCGGGAGCGGGCCCGGTACATGGCAGACAACATAACCCTTAAAATAGGGGCAAAATCAGAATCGGGCCCCGAAGGAATGACCTGCATGCGATAAGCCTGGCCGGGCTCGGTTACCACACGCTCCACGTCAATATCTTTGCGCTCGGCTTTTCTTAATGCCCTGACCAAAGAAAGATCTCCGGTTGAATAATGCCAGTCCTCAATAAAAATGCTTTCAAGCCAGGCAATAACCGGGCCATCCACCTGAATATGCACATCATGATAAGCGTTGGCATTTCTTCGTAAATCTTGCTCATCGGAAACATTGACGCCGCCTGTGAAACCGGTTAGGCCATCGCAAATAACGATTTTCCGGTGATTGCGAAAATTGATCAGGGAAAACAGGCGACGCCAGGTGATGTTATGAAAAAACCCCAGTTCTCCGCCAGCCCGGACAAAATCATGCATGAAATTACGGGTAAGCCGGGAAGAACCCAATGCATCAACCAATAAATAAACTTTTACGCCTTCTTTTAGTTTTTCCGTCAGCAAATCCCGCATCGCTATACCGGTTCCATCGGTTTCAAAAATATAGTATTCAAGCAGGATATAGTTCTTAGCCCTACGAATGGCCTCAAAAATGGCATCATAGGTTTTTTCGCCCCCCGACAACAGACGGTAATCCATAGAGTGGCACAGAGGGATATTCGTGATATTGAAAATGAGCCGGGCCATCGACTTATACTCTTCCGGAAAGTCTTCTGACTGGATATAGGGATCCCAAATTGCATAATTACGATCAACAATTTGCCTGCTGCGACGGCGGCTCAAGCGGTGCCGGATGATTTTTTTGGGCCCAAACAGGTAGTAAATGAAAAACCCCAGCACTGGAATAAAGCTGAGGGTAAGAATCCAGGTAAGCGTGGATATGGGAGATCTTTTCTGCAACAGAATCCAGCCACCGATAGCGACAATATACACAGTCCAGACCGTATATATAAAAGCATGAAACTCTTGAGGAATCAAAGACACTTAGACACCCTTATCATGGCAACCCGTTACTTCCCACCTTCTTTGGCGAAGGTTCAATGACAATTACGCCCGCATACGAAAAATATAGAATAATCCAATTGAATAAGGCAGTACAGACGCATACGCCACACGTTTTTTATTCTGGACGGTTATCGCCTTCATCCAAGCCGTTCTCGGGGTGACGACGCTGCAGGAACAACACTTTTGCCGCATGAAGATCATCAAGAATTGGCGCACTGGAAATCAGAACCAGAATGGATGCCAGCCCCATCGTAAATGTGAACCCCAAATGCTTGAAACCAAAAGCACCGGTTACACCTCCCAGAAAAAACAGCAACACCAACTTGCTTAACAGCTTGAGCTTGACCCGGTCTCCTCTGACAATAGGTTTTTTGGGATCGTTTTTATTAGGGTTCCAGTAAAACAGCTTGCCCAATTCAATGCCGATATCAGTAACCATGCCGGTTACATGCGTGGTTCTGAATTCAGAGTGGGACATCTTGGTAATAATGGCATTTTGAAGCCCCATGATATAACACAGCACCGCCACGGTTACCGATGTCCAGAGCCAGTCGTAATACCACTGCATGCCATCAAGGGCACCAAACAGGATAAGCATCATGGCTTCCAGCAAAATAGGCAGCGCATATTCGCTTCGTAAATAAGAATGCCTGGCCCAATTAATGATGATTGCCGTTGAGCCCGCTCCGGCTGTAAAAGCCATGAAAGCCCCCAGGCCAGACAGCACGATCGTCCAGTTCCACAAAGCCAGGGAGTCTGCCATGCCCGAGACAATCCCAGACATATGCGATGTATACTGCCCAATAGCCAAAAAACCGCCTGCATTTATTGCCCCCGCAATAAATGTCAAATAATAAGCCAGTGATGAATTTGCATCCTTGGTTCTTATTTTTCCACTTAAACGACGCGAATAGTCTTTGAACGACATGTTCCACAAACAAAATTTCAAAAAAACAAACCGGAAAAAATACTGGACATTTACTGCGCACCCACTAAAAAACGTTAAAAAACAGAAAAATCAGCAATAAATTAACTAAATTACGTTAAAAATCAAAAAAATGCATTTTTAACATTGTTGCCAATTTGCCTTTGCGACCTTAGGATGGGTGAGTTTCAATATTTATTACTTAAGCGAACAAGAGCAAATGGATACATTAACACAACAAGACCCATCCCATCAGAATACAGGATGGAATATCAGTTCAATTATCGATTTATTTGAGCTTCCATTCATGGATCTGCTATTTCAGGCCCAGCAAATTCATCGTGCCAACCATAACCCCAATGAAATCCAGTTATCAAGCCTGCTGTCCATCAAGACCGGCGGTTGCGCCGAAGACTGCTCTTATTGCCCCCAGTCGGCCCGTTACAATACGGAAATCAAGGCCGAAAAACTGATGCCCCTTGAAGAGGTCGTTAATGCGGCAAAAACAGCCCGGGATAATGGTGCCCAACGCTTTTGCATGGGTGCAGCATGGCGCAATCCCAAACCACACCAACTGGATGAAATTGCCAAAATGATCGCAGCCGTCAAGGGGCTGGGCATGGAAACCTGTGTTACCCTGGGCATGCTGCAAGAAGGACAGGCAGAACAGTTACGTGACGCCGGCCTGGACTATTACAACCATAACCTTGACACTTCACCCGAATTCTACGGTGAAATCATTACCACGCGCACTTATGAAGACCGCCTGGAAACCCTTGAAAGAGTACGTAACGCCGGACTCAATGTGTGCTGCGGCGGTATTGTTGGCCTGGGAGAATCCCGTCGGGAACGCGCTGGCCTGATTGCCCAGCTGGCCAACCTGAACCCTTACCCGGAATCGGTACCCGTTAACAACCTGGTCAAAATCAAGGGCACTCCGTTATTTGATAATGAAGACCTGGACCCGTTTGAATTCATACGCACGATTGCCGTGGCCCGCATTACCATGCCCAAGGCCTATGTTCGCCTGTCTGCCGGACGCGAGCAAATGAGTGATAGCATTCAGGCACTCTGCTTCCTGGCTGGCGCAAATTCTATTTTCTACGGAGAAAAACTGCTGACCAGCGGCAACCCCCAGGCACAGGCCGACCAACAGTTATTGGAACGGCTTAACCTGAAATCAACCAGCACCCAAAACCATCATTAAGCCATACCGGACAAGAAACACTTTATGATCTACCTTCTCTTAAGCATTTTATGCAGTGTGACGGTTTCTGTCCTGCTGAAAATAGCCCGCCAACATGCCATTGACATCAAACAGGCGATTGCCTTCAATTATGTCACAGCCATTGTTTTATGCTGGCTGCTTTTACAACCCAAGCTCTCGGGCGCCAGCATACAGGCATTACCCTGGGGGCTGTTTGCCATCCTGGGGGTATTATTACCGCTTATTTTCCTGGCCATGTTCAAGGCGGTTGAGTTTGCCGGCATTGTGCGTGCCGATGCGGCACAAAGGCTGTCCCTGTTCCTGCCCATTATCGCTTCGTTCAGCATTTTTGGAGAGACCCTGTCGCTGCCAAGGGGTATCAGCCTGCTCATTGCCTTCATTGCCCTGTTCTGTCTGCTCTGGAAGCCAGCCTCAAACGTCACTGCAGTTCAAACCCGCAGCAGTGCGCTGTATCTGTTAATGGTGTGGATCGGTTATGGTGTGATTGATATCCTGTTCAAGCAAATGGCCAAAACCGGTACCGCCTTCCCAACCGGGCTGTTTATTGCCTTTGCCATGGCCGGTTTACTCATGTTTATTTATTTATTTACCAGCAAAGCGCAATGGCACCTGCGCCATGCGGTGGGTGGCCTTGTACTGGGTTGCCTGAATTTTGGTAATATCCTTTTTTATATCAAGGCACACCAGTACTTCAGCGAAAACCCAACCCTGGTTTTTACCACCATGAACATTGGTGTCATCAGCCTTGGCACCCTGGTTGGCGCCCTGGTTTTCAGGGAAAAAATCAGCGTGGTTAATGCTATTGGCATTGTGCTTGCCATCCTGGCTGTATTCTGCCTGTATTACTGGGTTATTGTTTAAGCACTTGCGAAGCCTCGCCAAGCCGCGGGGCTTCCTTGAGTTAAGGTTCAGCAAGTCGCGGTTTGCTGTCACTCAAGATTTCAGTTTCAGCCGCAACCTCCCCGGCCTGCTCCGCCACCAGCATCTGTTCTTGTTGTACGCCATCCTGCCCATCAGCCGCCAGAACAACTGCCTCAAGTCTTTCCTGTTCAAGCCTATCCTGTTCAAGCCTATCCTGTTCCTCATCTGCTTTTAGCTGTTCGATTACTTCTTCCATTTTCGCCTCATCAGCAGAAATATCAATACTGCGATCAACGCGCGGATCCAGCTCCAGGACTGCAGGGGCAGGTTGAATATCTACAGGCATAGGCACAAAAGGCTCTTGCTGGACACGATATTTACCGGATACTTTTTGACGGCTAATAAACAGAGTCAAGATAAACGCACAAGCGGATGTAAAAATATAGAACATTCCCGCACCGCCCACATCCATCAGTTTGCCGGCCACAACGGGCCCCAGGCCAGCACCAACGCCATAAACCATGAGCAAAACGCCACTTAAACCGACCCGTAACCCCGGCTCCACATGGTCGTTGGCAAAAGCAATTGCCAAGGGATAAATGGTAAATTGCAAAACACCTACAATCGCCACCAGCAGCAACACCAAAGGAAACGAAACCGACCAATATCCATATAAAGGAATCGTAACCAGGGTTAGCAGGAAAACATTAATGCCGATCAGTTTAACCCGGTCGATCCGATCGGACAGCCACCCCATGGGCCACTGAAACAACACGCCGGCCATCACACAAACAGACAGGAACATGGCAATCTGGTTGGTATCCAAACCCAGCTTAATGCCATATACGGGTGCCAGACTATAAAAAGTGCCGGTAATACAGCCCGCCATGAACAGAATAAACATGGACATGGGCACCAACCTGATAAACACCTGAAACTTAATGGGTGCCTGCGAATGGATGACCGGGTGAACCCGGCGTGTCATGGCAACAGGAATAAGGCAAAGGGCCGTTGCAATAGCAACCACAATAAGCGGCGTATGGTCCAATGACGGAAAAATGGAAATTGAAGCCTGCCCCAACACCAGTCCAAGACTGGACATAATCATGTAAAAAGAGAATATACTGCCGCGCGTTGTCGAATCAGACTGATCATTCAGCCAGCTTTCAAGAATCATGTACTGCGTGACCATGGCCATGCCTACAACAACCCGAAAAAACAGCCACAATGTGATATTTGACACAATGGTTTGCATTAAAACCATAATAGCCACGATGGCTGCCGCAATGGCATAAGCCCGTATATGCCCTACGTAGACAATCAGCTTGTGCCCGGTTCGGGCGCCCAGAACAAGCCCCGTATAATAGGCCGCCATCAGCAGGCCTACCCAAACCTCGCTTACATTGTTCTGCGTAAGAAATAGCGCGATGTACGTGTTGAACAAACCCGTACCCAGAGACAGGAAAAGAATTGCAGTGTAAAGCGACAAAAAGGACAAAAACAGTGAAATCATACCCAGACACCTGCAATCCGCAATCCAGAACAGGAAAAGGCCCCTGCCAATGCAGAGACCTTATGAAAAATAAAAAACTAGCCTAACTGGGACAGCAAGGTGTTCGCATCACTCACTTCATAGCCGCCACCTTCTTCAAGATTAAGAAGGGTAACCACACCATCATCCAATACCGCTGAATAGCGTCGTGAACGCACCCCCAAGCCCTTGGCAACCAGATCAAGATCAAGACCCATGGCTTTGGTCCATGTTGCCGAGCCATCGGCAAACATGCGCACTTTACCCTGTGCATTCTGCTCTCGGCCCCAGGCGCCCATGACAAACGCATCATTGACCGCAACACACCAGATTTCATCAATGCCCTTGGCCTTGAGCTGGCTTTCCAGTTCAATATACCCCGGCAGATGCTGGGCAGAGCAGGTTGGCGTGAAGGCACCGGGCACCGCAAACAGGGCAATTTTCTTGCCCTTGACCAGCTCGGACACCTTGAAAGCATTTGGCCCCAGGGAACATCCCTCGGAAGCGGTTTCAATGAATTCTGTTAATGTACCGTCTGGAACTTTATCGCCAATTTTAATCGTCATGACTTCTCCTTGAAATAAGCCTGTATGAAAGGAAAGTGTATCACTACATGCCTTGAAAAAAAACAAATGTGCCAGGAAACAAAAACCGCCTTATTCCGATTTACGGAATAAGGCGGTTTTTTACAGAAAGATGACTTAAGGACTAGCTGCTTTCCTTGACTCGATAGACCAGGACCGAGGTATGGGCCAAAGACAAGACCTTGACGGTTACGCTACCCAGCAGCAACCGGGACAAACCGCTGCGGCCGTGGCTGGCAATATAAATAAGATCACAATTATGCTCTTTAGCAGCTTCTACAATACCATCGGCCACACTGTAATTGGAGGTAATGACAGACGTCGCCTTAACCCCTGCCGTTTCGGCTCGCTCAAGTACAGGTTTCAGATATTCCTGTGCTTCTTTTTTAGCTGCCTCTTCGTAATCGCCATCGGAAATAGCGTATGACGCAGCCATGCCATCAAAACCAATCAGTGTTGAAAAGGGCTGGGTTACATTGATGGTAACGATTTCAGCACCAATTTGCCGGGCAAAACTAATACCGGAGTTAGCAGCTTGAGCAGAAATTTCTGAACCATCGATAGGCAGCAATATTTTTTTATACATAAAGTGAGCTCCTTTGGACTAGGATGTTTGTTTGGCGGCATTGTACAAATGCGTACAACGGGTTCCGGTACGACAAAAAGCAAGGATAGGCGTTGGCAAGGTTTCCAGGTACTCTTGAAACTGGTTAACATTTTCCTGGGTCATTGCCCCACTAACGACAGGCTGGTACACCACGGTAAGGCCTGCCTCTTGCCCGGCCTTAATAATCTCGGCTGAAAGAGGCTGAGTGTCGCCACCTTCCAGATCGGGACGGTTGATGATAACACTGTTGAAACCGGCCGCCTTGACAGCAGCCATGTCACTGGCGCTTAACTGGGGTGCAACGGCAACGGTATCACTTAATGGTGTAAAAGGTGTTGACATGAATTCCTCTTCAATAAACTGTTTGAAGGACATAAAGATATCGTACTCTTTATCCTTTTCGGTTATCTGATTTTATGCTAGTTTATTTGATTGTAAACAATTATTTTTCAATTTGCCCCCCAGATTCATCATGCAAGTCGATACCTGCCACATCCGCCCCGCACAGGCCAGTGATATAACTGCCATTCAGTCCATTTATGCCCATCATGTCCTTTACGGCATGGCCACCTTCGAGGAAACGGTTCCCGATGTGGACGAAATGCGCCAGCGTTATGACAAGATCATCGCTGCCGGGTATCCCTATCTGGTTGCCCTGCAAAACAATGAAGTAGTTGGCTATTGTTATGCATCGACATACCGTCCACGCATTGCCTATCGCTTCACGGTAGAAAACAGCATCTATCTGCGTCATGATATGGGACAAAAAGGGATTGGCAGCCAACTGTTAACGGCGCTCATCAGGCATTGTGAACAAGGGCCATGGCGCCAGATGATCGCGGTTATTGGCGGCACCGAAAACCTGGCATCCATCAATCTGCACAAGCGTCACGGATTTACCCTTACAGGCATACAGCCCAACACGGGCTTCAAACATAACCGATGGATTGATACGGTCTTGATGCAGCGTGAAATAGGCGAAGGAGGCCACACGTTACCCAAAGAGGCAAACTAGGCAAGCTCACGCCATAAACAGGTTTTTCCGGCGGCTTTATCCAGGGCATCCAGGTATTCCTGATGCGCCAGCAGCTCTGGGTCTGAGGGCCTGATAACCGGCAATATCAGCGTATCCAGCGCCAGTCTGTCTGCCGTTTTCTTTTGTGTACCCTGTTCACCCGCTTCTTCTATCAGCAAGCCAAACTGGCCACGTGTCATGGCCAGCCAGACCTCAGCCAACAGCTCGGCGTCTAACAAGGCACCGTGCAAGATACGATGTTTGTTGGAAATATCAAAACGTTCGCAAAGTACGTCAAGGTTATTGCGCTTGCCGGGGAATCGTTCCCGCGCCATGGCCAGGGTATCGGTAATAAGACCGGCAATGCTATTGACAGTGGGCATGCCTACCCGGGCAAACTCGGCATTCAGGAATTTAGTATCGAAGGCAGCGTTATGAATGATAATTTCAGCGCCTTCCAGGTAGGCAGCAATGCGCTGCGCCTCATCCTTGAAACGGCTGTGCTGTGACAAAAATTCGGTGGTCAGGCCATGAACCGCCAAGGCCTCGGGGGAACTGTCGCGGTCGGGGTTGAAATAAAGATGCAGGTTATTCCCGGTTAACTCCCGGTTGATGACCTCTACACAACCAAGTTCAACAACCCGGTCGCCCTGATCAGGATCAAGGCCAGTAGTTTCGGTATCAAGAATAATCTGACGCATTATTTTACAACCCCGCAAAAAACAATTAAGCCATGCCTGGCACGACCGCCGAGAAGCCGGCATCAACGTGCACTACCTGACCGGTAATGCCTGCCGCCAATTCTGACAGCAGGAAGGCTGCGGTATTACCCACGTCTTCGATAGTAACGTTGCGACGCAAGGGGGCATGTTTTTCAACAAAGTTCAGAATAACCGAAAAATCCTTGATGCCGCTGGCTGCCAATGTTTTGATGGGACCGGCAGAAATCGCGTTGGAACGGATACCTTGCTCGCCCAGTGCGCTGGCCAGATAACGGACACTGGCTTCAAGGGAAGCTTTAGCCAGACCCATGGTATTGTAATTGGGGATGGATTTTTCTGCCCCCAGGTAAGTCATGGTAAGTACAGAGCCCTTGCGTGCCTGCAGCAACGGTAACGCAGCCCTTGCCATGGCAGGAAAGCTGTAAGCCGAAATATCATGGGCAATACGGAAATTCTCGCGGGTGATGCCCTCCAGAAAATTGCCGGCAATGGCTTCCCTAGGCGCAAATCCAATTGAGTGCACGAGGCCATCAAGGCCGTCCCAGTGCTTTGCCAGCTCGGCAAACGCGGCATCAATGTTTTCGTCAGCGGAAACATCGCAGGGAATCACGATATTGCTGCCAAAATCAGCGGCAAATTCCGTGACACGGTCTTTAAAACGGTCTCCGACATAGGTGAACGCCAATTCGGCACCTTGCTGATGACAGGCACGTGCAATGCCATATGCAATGGAGCGATTGGAAATGACGCCTGTGACCAGGACTCTTTTATTTGCAAGAAAACCCATTGTTTCTTATCCTATTTTGCAAAACGGAATTATTATAAAAAAAATTGCGTAACCTGAAAGTATTACGCAATTTTCATCTTGAAAATTTGGCGGTTCAGCCTGGCCTAGCCTCGGCTTCCTGCTCCGGGAATACGTAACGACACCCCTGGTTTCAGGGCTGTGTTACTCATGTTATTCAACGCTTTCAAATCTTGAACCGACGTATTATAACGTTTTGCCAGAGAGTAAAGTGTGTCTCCCTTGGCCACTTTGTGAACAGATACCTTTTTCTTTGCGTTGGCTTTTGGAGCTGGCTTGGTTAAAGAAGCCGTGCGCACGGCAGGCTTGGCAGTGATTTTGGCGGCCACTTCCACAGCAGGCCGTTTATACACTGCAGACCGTGACGCTGCCGCAGAAACGTTGGTACTTGAGGCCGCGACCGGAACAGCACGCACACCAGCCGCTAAGGCGCCGTTGTTGCTTCTTGAGTAAATGATATCGGCCAAAGGATCAACGTTTACTGCAGATGCAGAAGCCATGACGGGCCTGTTATTAAGCGCAGGCGAAGGTGCCGGCGCAGAAACCCGGGCGGGTGATGTGGCGGAAGCCCTTACTACATTGTCATTACTGGCCAGCATGGCTGGTGCTGCCGTATTAATGGCAGGTGCCATGATGTCGTTAGGCGTAATGCCAGCAGGAGCGCCCGAATTGCGTGGCACCATCAGGGTTCTGGAAGACAGGGCAACCGACTGCTTTGGACCATAACCATTCAACGACTTCAACTTGTCCAGGGAAATGCCATATTTGTCTGCAATATTTGCCAAAGACTCGCCCGGAGCAGGGGTATAACCTTCCCACGCCGAGAGTTCTCCCTGGTAATTTTTAAGGTTACGCTTGAAGGCAGTCACTTTATGTTTGGGCAACAGAATTTGCGAAGCGTGCTCGTCAAGCAGCACACTTCGCTGGAACGATGGATTCAGTTCACGAAACTCCTCAACGGAAATCTCGGCCAGTCGGGCCGCAACGTCCAGATCAATGTCATGGGTGTTGCTGACCTTCTCGAAATAAGGCTTGTCTGCCACATGAGGCAGTTTAATACCATAACGTGCTGGATTTCTTATGATGTTTTCGAAAGCCTGTAACTTGGGAACATAATCTCGCGTTTCCTTGGGCATTCTAAGGGACAGGTAATCGGTACCGAGACCCATATTGGCATTACGGTCACGAGCACGTTTAACCGCCCCCTCTCCCCAATTGTAAGAAGCCAGGGCCAAATGCCAGTCATTGTCCTGAAAACCGTACAGATAAGACAGGTAATTAAGTGCCGCATGGGTAGACTGGACCGGATCCCGTCTTTCGTCTTTCCACCAGTCTTGCGTTAAGTTGTAATGCGTGCCCGTACTTGGAATGAATTGCCACAGACCGGCCGCTTTGGCACTTGAAACCGCTTTCGCATTATAGGCACTTTCAACAAACGGCAGCAAAGCCAGCTCAGTGGGCATATTGCGTCTTTCCAGCTCCTGGGTAATATAGTGAATGTACTTGCTTGAACGCTGCGCCATTATTTGCACGGAAGCAGGACGGGCCGCATAGTAATTGGTCCAGTACTCAACCCTGTCATCTTGCAGGTCGGGCATCTTGAGCCCTTTGCGGATTCGTTCCCAAACATCTTTTTGCTGCCCATTTGAGGAAGAATAATTTTTGGAAGAATTACCGGAGGATGCACACCCGGTTAAAACAACAACTGAAGCTATAACGGCAAGCTTAACTAATTTCATGAGTATCCCTAGAATGAATTCTTCCAATCGCGCAACACGGCAAATACCTCATCGGGGGCATTCAAACTGCGCCCGGCTTTGTCCTGTGCGGCATTAATAACAGATTCGTACTCAACCCGCATAAACGGATTGGTCTTAAGTTCGTGACCGACCGTCGTTGGAACGGTTGGTTTTTGCTGGCTCCTGATTACGCGTGCTTCTTGTGACCACTGCTGCAAATCAGGGTTGCTCTCCTCTACTGCAAGCGCCCATTCAATATTACCCAAGGTATACTCATGAGCGCAAAATACCAGCGTATTTTGAGGCAGTTTTCTAAATTTATCAATACTTTGGTACATTTGCGTAGAATTCCCTTCAAATATTCTGCCGCAACCGGTGGCAAACAGGGTATCACCACAAAAAAGCACGGGTTCGTTGGGATTGATATCGCCGTAATAGGCAATATGTCCCAAGGTATGTCCGGGTACCTCAAGGACCGAAAGCGACCATGAAAAACCGTCTATGCGAACCCTATCGCCTTCCTGCAGTGGCACATCACAAAAAGGAATAGACTCTGTGGCAGGGCCATACACTTTGGCAGATGTGTGCTCACGCAAACCGGCAATCCCCCCCACGTGGTCGGCATGATGATGGGTGATCAGAATGGCCCGCAAGTTCAGGTTTTGAGTCCGAAGCACCTTAAGCACCGGTTCGGCCTGGCCGGGATCAATCACCACGGCATTGTTACCCTGTACAATTATCCAGATATAATTATCGTTAAAGGCACTGATGGGCAAAATTTTACAGGTCATATCCAATACTTAAATGTTTCAAGAAATATCTACACTTACCACGAGGCAGGCGTGACACAAACCAATACGCAGATTTTAAACCTTACGCAATGGCTGAACACTGATCCCGGTCAAACTGTTATCCGTTGGGAAACGGATAAATTTGATCAAATCGTCGCCAACGCATTTGGCTTCAATGCATTGCAAATTGGCTTGCCGGCGTGGGATTTTCTGCGAAATAACCGGATCAGGTCAAAAGTGATTTTAACGGATGAATCCAAAAAAAATGTAACATCGACCGATCAGCCAAAAATCATTCACGGCCGCCTGGACCAACTCCCTTTTCCCAATTGCAGCCTGGATCTGGTCATCCTTCCACATATTCTTGAATGTTCACAAGACCCGCACCAGATTTTACGGGAAGTGGAACGGGTACTGGTTTACGAGGGTCGGGTTGTCATTTCCGGCTTTAACCCCAACAGCTTGTGGGGCCTTCGCAATGGCATGCCATTCCTGGCTCCCTGGGTACCCATTCCCAACCGCAACATGGTCTCGGTCCGTCGCCTGAAAGACTGGTTCAAATTATTATCCCTCGACATCGATCGGGGCCACTTCGGCTGCTATACTCCTGCCTGCCAAACTGAAAAGTGGCTTAAACGCTGGGACTTCATGAACAGGGCCGGAGACCGCTGGTGGCCAGTGGCCGGAGGCGTCTACCTGCTTTCAGCCGAAAAACGGGCACGCGGCATGCATCTTGTCGGGCCCTTACTAAAGAAAAAACGCAGAAGAAGTCTGGCAAACAGACGACCTGCCATTATTACCCAAAGAAATATCACTCAATTATTCAATACGGAAAATGGATAAAAAACTAGTCGAGATATGGACTGACGGTGCCTGCAAGGGCAATCCAGGCGTTGGTGGATGGGGCGTATTGCTGAAACAAGGCCATCATGAGAAAACACTTTGCGGAGGAGAGTCCGAAACAACCAATAACAGGATGGAAATGACCGCGGTCATCCAGGCACTTAAGGCCCTGAAGCGCCCCTGCAAAGTCCTGCTCCACATTGACTCACAATATGTACAAAAAGGCATTACCGAATGGATGGACGGCTGGATAAGGCGAAACTGGAAAACCGCTGATAAAAAACCAGTGAAAAACATGGATTTATGGCTTGAACTGAATGAACAGGTGGCACAACATGACATTACCTGGAAATGGGTCAAAGGCCATGCGGGTGACCCGGGCAATGAACGCGCAGACCAACTGGCCAATGAAGGCGTCCTGATGGCAAAAAAAATCACTCCGTAGAGTGATTTAAGCGGGAATCGGGTTTACTCAAGACAGCCCATGCGCCGGGCACGCTCACGCTCGGCATCCGAGCGGACATTATCATTGGCGCGTGACAGGAAGTTGCTGGTTCCGGGAATGCCTGGTGGCTGGATAATCCGGGACTGGACCTGCGCACATTCAGCAGTCTTGCTGTCATCAACCGGGCCATTGGCACAGGCGGCCAATAACAGGCATGGAAGAATAATAATTTTTTTCATTGACTTAACCTTAAAAGGCAAATGGATTCATTAATCCGGACTTATTTAACTTTAACCAAAAACACACAGTTTTTGGACACTTAACTCACGAATCTGGTTCAGGCGCATTTGCGCGGCCTGTTCTGCCTGTTGCACCCGCGCAGGATCATTACCAAACAGCGGCTCATTGCCATGACGCAGCTGGTTCAACAAAATGTTCAGGCGGTCGGACTCTCTGCCGATGTCCTTGCACGTCAAGGTTTGTTTTTCGGCTTCGTCAAGCGCTGACACAACATTAACCGGATGGGCGCAACCTGACACGACAAACAGGACGGGAACCGTTAGCAACAACGCTAGTTTCATGAAATGCCTTTCAACTGGTTAGACTGTTATTTAGTGTAGCAAAACTGGTTAAACAATACGATCTTTCTATTCAGCCAAGACAAATTTGGCCAAGCCAGAGCACTCTCTTCTGCCTGGCTAAAAACAACATCCTAAAAACAACATCCTAAAAACCATTTTCCATATAAATCTTTACAGGTTTTTAATTATCATGTTATATATTTAATGATAATCATTATCAATATTAATCTCAAAAACATTAACCTAAACATTCATAAAATGAGCAATACACCCCCCCCCAGGCTGTCCGACTCTTTCAAACTAAACCGTTTAGCCAGCGCCATTTTGCTGGCAACGGCCGCCACTTCTTCTTACGCACAGGACAATCCCACTATCAATGACGACGCCGCTGTTGAGCTTGAGACCATCTTCGCCTCCGCCAGCAGTGTTGAAAGCGAAATTCGTGATGCGCCTGCCAGCGTCAGCGTGATTAGCCGTAAAGAACTGGATCGCAAACCCAACGCCAGCATTGCCGAAGTGCTGGGAACCATTCCGGGTGTTACCGGTGGCTTTGCACCTGCCGGTGCAGGCTCTAAAATTGCCTTCCGCGGCATGCCCGACAAATACACCCTGATCCTGGTTGATGGCAAGCGTATTGGTGGCTCCAACCTGTTGGGACACCGTCCTGACACCATTCCCCAAGACCTGGACTGGCTATCCCCCGATGCGATTGAAAGAATTGAAGTCGTGCGTGGCGCCATGTCTACCCTGTACGGATCTGAAGCCATGGGCGGCGTCATTAACATTATTACCCGCAAAATTGACAACGTATGGAGCGGTTCGCTAACCAATAACCTAAGCATTCCCGACTCGGGCAAATCCGGTGACACCAACTCTCACAGCTTTAATATTAGCGGCCCCATTACCGAAAACCTGGGCATCCGGCTGGGTGGCAGTTATACCAACCGCGAACCCGATACAGGCTCCCGTGGCTCAAGTGGCTCCGCCAACCAGAACATGAATGCAAAACTCAGCTGGCAACTCAACGAAAACCACAGCTTCTATCTGGATGGCTCCGTTGGACGCAACAAGGCTGAAGAATTCCCAAACCAGGCACAGCGTGAAGCCGAAGAAAACGTGACCAATGAAATTTTTGGATCTGACATGCGACATACCTATTTTGGCATTGGGCACGAAGGCCGTTTCGGTGAGGTCCGCACCAAACTGGATCTGTATGCCAACAGCTATGAAAACAAGGGTGATGGAGATCAATTGGGCGCAAAGTCCAAAGAGCATGTTGCCGATTTCAAGGTTGACATGCCCTTTAGCACGGCTGGTGTGGAACACTGGCTGACAGTGGGTGCCCAGTACAAACGGGAAGAAGTTGAAAACCCCAGCAATATTGGTAATATCCTTAGCGTCCTGTTGCCGGGTGGTGATACAGTCACCGCCGAAAAAAAGCCAAAGGGCTGGGCATGGTCACTGTTTGTTGAAGACCAGATTTTCCTGCGGGACGACCTGATCCTGACCTTGGGGGTACGTGGCGACAAATCAGACGAATTTGATTTGCATGTCAGCCCGCGTGGATATCTGGTTTATCACCCTACCGAGGCATGGACCATCAAGGGCGGCGTTTCAAAAGGCTTCCGCGCCCCAAACCTGAAAGAGCGCTCACTGACTTCAGGAACATCATCCATGGGCATGGGTTGCACTTCATTGCGCCCTTTGGGCTATACCGGCGGTCAATGCTACATGATTGGCAATCCCAACCTGAAACCTGAAGTCAGCACCAACTATGAGCTGGGTATCGCTTTTGACCAGGCCGGTTACTCGTTTGATCTGACCTACTTCCAAAGCAAAATCAAGGATATGATCCAAAATGGCTTTTTGGGCAATATCAACGGCACCTGGTATACCCAGCAATTCAATATTGAAGAGGGTGAGACCGCCGGCCTGGAAGCTTCATTTGGCCTGCCTATTACAGATGGCTTAAGACTAAGCGGCAATGCCACTTACATGATCAAGTCAAAAAACAAAACCACCGGAAGCTGGCTGAACATGACGCCCAAATGGACGGCCAATGCCCTGCTTGACTGGCAAGCCACTGAAAAACTGTCCACCTATGCATCGGTACAATATATTGGCAAACAACTTTATACCCCGCCCGCTGACTCTACCGCGAGCAACCATTTTGCCTATGCGAACACCACGCTTGATATCGGCGTTAACTATGCCGTTAACAAAAACCTCACTTTGCGTGCCGGCATTCAAAACCTGACCAACAATATCGCCAGAACCGATGACGATTACGGAGATGGAAATGGCCGTACCTACTACATGGGTGTGACCGCCCGTTTCTAGCGTAAAACCGTTTTTACAACCGGGAACTTCGGCCATGCCCTCGAAGTTCCCCTTGTTTTTAGCGATAGACTTTCCCACTCCACAACCCTGCAAGAAGCCAATAATGCAACACCGTGACGGTTATATCATTGATGTTTCCTATCCCCTTCATTTTCACAAGGAAATGCAGCCGGTATGGCTATGCCACACCATACAGACATTAGGCTGTGCCGTACCGGATATCAGTAAGCCTTACCGCTATTGCGAATTGGGTTGCGGGCCTGGCATCAATCTGCTGGTTGCCGCGGCCTGCAACCCTGCCGGACAATTCACAGGCATTGACTTCAACCAGGCACATATTGCCAGTGCCCAGGTGTTGGCCAAAGAACTGAATATTGAAAATATCCGTTTTATTGAGGCCAGTTTCGATGAGTTTGCCGCAAACAACAGCGAAAAATTTGACTTCATCGTTAGCCACGGCACATGGTCATGGCTGCCACCCAAGGCACAGGCCGGCATTCTTCAACTGATTTACCAATCGCTTAAACCGCAAGGCCTGGTGTATTTGCACTACATGTGTTATCCCGGTGCCGCCCGCTTGACGGGCATGCAAAAAGTACTTTATGAAACCGCCAAAATAACAGAGGGCGATTCAATACAAGGCATTCATAACGGCATGACACTGCTACGTACCTTGGCCAACAAGGGAGCCGGCCTGTTCGTGGACAACCCAGAAATCCAAAAAGAGCTGCTGGCACTTGAAAAAGAATTGCCTGCGTATCTGGCGCACGAGTTCCTGACCGACTACTGGCGCCCCCAGCATTCAGCCGACATGCACCGTATTATCAGCCAGACCGGACTTCGCTTCATTGGCAGTGCTGATAGCTTTGAGAATATGGATACCCTGTCCATTCCCGGCAATCTCCAGCCAATCCTGAAAAACCTGCCCGGCCAGGCGCTACGGGAAACCGTCAAGGATATGGCTCGCAACCAGCATCAGCGGCTGGATGTTTTTCAATCAAGTCCCCAAACACTGGATCGTGAAAACCATCTCGCCCTGATGGACAAAACCGTTTTCAGGGCACTTCCCAACATGCCAGCACCGGGCTCACTTGAATTCAAGACACCTGTTGGCATCATTCCCGGGCCCGCTGACCTGTTTTCACCCCTGCTGACGGCGTTAAAAAAAGGGCCGCAATCTTTTCATGCATTACGCCAGCCTGCGCCTTTCCAAACAGAGCCGGGCCTGCTGCTACAGGCACTTGCCATGTTAATGCGGGCAGATTATGCCCACCCCGTCCGCCCGGAACAGCAGACAACACCAGCCGCCGCACACCTGCAAGCCTGGCTGGATAAACAGCAACTGCCCTTGCGGCTTTTTCCCGAATGCGGCACTGCAATCATGAATCAGGCCAACTAGTCTTGGGCTCGTCAGTCAATTCATCTACCGATAATGCTACAAGACTTATAATTGCTATTTTCGATTGTCCGGCGCAAGTCGCCGGATTATTCAATGTATAAACTGTCTTGCTTGAAGGACACTCATGTCTGCCCCTTGTGCACTTTTCATTCTGGGTCATGCCGGCACCGGCAAATCTGCCCTGACCACCCTGTTCATTCAACAACAGCTGCAACAACAACATACCTGGTGTGTATTGGACAAAGATACCGTTGGCGAATACTGGACCGGACCTTTTCTGGAAGCCTGTGGCCAGAACCCCAATGACAGGGACAGCCCTTTTTTCAAAGAAAAAATACGTGATCTGCAATACAAAAGCACCTTGCTGATTGGTCAGGAACAGTTGCAACTGGGCCTGAATGTGGTGTTTCCGGGTCCCTGGAGCCGTGAATTGGCAAGCGGCGCATTATTTTCCGCTCAAGCGTTGAACCTGCCCGAAAACACGCGTTTATGCCATGTATGGCTAGACCTGCCCCATCCGGTCCGCAAAGCGCGTATTATTCAACGTGGCGACCCGCGAGACCAATGGAAACTTGAGCACTGGGATGATTATATTGACAGCCTGAAAAAGCCGGCTGCTGTTGAACAGGGGATCGTTCCCGTGCTGGATGCCAGCGAATCACCCGAAGCATTGCTGAAGGCATTGCAAGACGTGCTGGCAATGACAGCCACGCCCACCAAACTTCCTTGAATTTCGTTACTATAAGAGCAGTCGGGTAACGTTTTTTCAAGGACGCGCAACATGAACAAGAGTTACTTCCCACTCCAGGAATGGCATGTTTCGCAGTGGTTCAATACACCGCAACCACTGCGCCTGGCCGATCTGCTTGGCCAGGTTGTCATGATTCATACTTTCCAGATGCTTTGCCCCGGCTGCGTACTGCACGCCATTCCACAGGCATCACGCGCGCATCAGGCACTTGGCGGTGAAGGGCTTAAAGTCATTGGCCTGCATACCGTCTTCGAACATCACGAAGCGATGCAACCACATGCACTCAAGGCATTCATTCACGAATTCCGGTTGCGTTTCCCCATTGGGGTGGATAGCGCGTCAACCAACACCCCCATTCCACAAACGATGGCACAATGGGGCCTGCAAGGTACCCCGAGTCTGCTTATCCTGGATAAACAGGGATATGTACGACTGAATCATTTTGGTCAAATTGACGACCTGGTTCTGGGATCGACTCTGGGCAGGCTGCTAAACGAAAACAGGGAAAATTAACGCCCGCGACTTTCAAAAAGCGCTTTTCCACATAGCGTTAACATGACTGCCTGGGCCTGAACATATACGATACCCCTGCGCCGCGCTGATTATTATTCTGGCGCGGACATTTTTCGCCATTACCCGTTCACTACGCATTTACATGAGAAAATTTAAAATCCCCAGCATTTCCGCCCTTTCTGCCTTTGAGGCAGCCGCACGTCATGAAAACTTTTCATTGGCAGCCAAAGAACTGTCTTTAACAGAAAGCGCTATCTCACGACAAATTGCAACACTGGAGTCCACGCTAGGGGTGAGGCTGTTTGTGCGCAACAAGCAAAGGGTTATCCTGACCCGTGCAGGCTCTCTGTATGCAACCCAGATCCGCCAGCCAATGGAAGACCTGGATCGCCACACACTTAACCTGATTGCCTTTGGCTCTCGAGGTGGCCACCTTGAACTGGCAGTTTTACCAACCTTTGCTTCTCATTGGTTAATTCCACGGCTTCCTGAATTCCGCAAACGCCATCCTGATATTTTTATCAACATGGGCATCCGCACCGAAATTTTCAATTTTGGCCAAACCCACTTCGAGGCCGCCATCCACTATGGCAAGCCTACCTGGCCAGGCACCTCGGCAGATTATCTGTTTGGTGAAGAGGTTATCCCCGTATGCGCTCCAAAATTGCTGACGGCACCTATCAAAGAGGCGAAAGACCTGCTGCAATACCCGCTTCTGCACTCCACCACCCGTCCGGACGGGTGGTACCACTGGTTCAAGTCACATGGCATTGATACGCCCAAGTCCAGGGAAGGCGTACGCTATGAACTGCATACCATGCTGATAAGCGGAGCCGCGGCAGAAATGGGTATTGCCCTTATCCCCCGTTTTTTTATCGAAGACAGACTCGAACAATCGGGCCTTATGGTTCCCTTCGAATCCAACGGCAAGGAAGCCGGCGCTTATTACCTGGTTTATCCCACGGAATTCAGTCACGGCAAGCCGCTGGAGCTATTCAGGACGTGGCTGCAGGATCAGGCCGCCAGCTACGCAGCCAACAAAAATGAATCCACCACTACGCGTTGATAGATTCGGCTTCCAGCACCTGGAACAGACGTTCGATGGATTGCTGGCTGGCCTGCTCGTACAGTTTCATTTCATCCAGCACCGACCCACCAAGATCTTTCTCAAACTGGGCTCTGGAAGCCTGGGCGACATAATGCCTTTGCTCGGTACCGCCAAGATTTGACTGAAAAATTCCGGCAGCGCTTACGGGCAGGAAGTCCTCATACACAATGGGTTCTGCCACAATCGCACCTGCCTCCAACAAGGCATCCAAATCTTTCTTGTCACCCGTCTCCGCCTGTTTTCTGAACTGGTTTTCATCGGTGATTTCATAGCGAAAAAAGGCCAATTGCTCTTTGCGCAACGATTCAAGATCATCAGGAAAGGATTGAAAAGCTTCGACCAGGCGCTCGCTATAGGCTGAGCCCGCACTGCCCTCATTATTGTGGCTGCGAGCCTGTTCCAGCAAGCGATCGTACAAAGCCCGGCCTTTAGGCGTCAGGGCCACACCACGCTGCTCAATTTCACCAAAACGGGCGGTATGCGTGCCGCTTTGTGAATCGTCTGCAAACAGGATCTGCTCCTGCAGTGCCTTGAAGCTGGTTTGACGTAGCAAAATTGGATGCTGACGCTTTGGTGGTCCCTCAATGACCGCTTTGGGATCAAGTCCCCGCTGACGCATCTGCGCCTGAACAGCGTCAATATCCAGCGTTCTTGGTGTCAAATGATTGATGTGTGGCCCTTTGAAACACACCACATCCGCAATCAAACGATGGGCATCATGCAGTTGCTGGTACATTTCCTTTGAAACGGTCGCTTCTTGATGCCAGCGAAAGATTTCCTTGACCTCGGCCACAAAACGCCAGGCCTCTTCATCCGAGAATCCCTTGCCTGTCTCATGGAGCTCCAGCAACTGCATTAATTCATCTGAAAAAATCTGTCTTTGGGCAAGAATCTCTGTCGCTGTTCTACGCAGCGCCTCGTCCTCAATCAGCTCCAGTCGCAACAAAGATGTAAAGACGCGAAAAGGATTTATTTTCAAGGCCGTTTCATCAATCGGTCGAAAAGCCGTTGCATGCACAGGAACACCGGCAACTGAAAGGTCATAATAACCGACAGGATACATCCCCATGACATGAAAAACACGTCGCATAACATGCAACTCTTCCGGCTTGCCCAGGCGAATGGCGCCATGACGTTCCACATCAAGCCTGAGTAACTCATTGGCACCGGCAAGGCTTTCCCGCAATTGAGAGTTTTTCTCCAAAACATCCGTATTAACTTCACTCACAATATCAAGCAGTGTTCCATACAAAGGCACTTCTTCACGGTACATTTCAGACATAGCATGGGAAAAACGGGATCGGATTTCATCCGCAGAGATTAATTGAGTAATAGTCATTAAAGGCAGCCAATTAAGTTAACAATTACCTGCTTTACACACGGCAAAGACAGCTAATCGAATAGAAAAATAGATGGCAACGATTCTATGTTCCCGCCCTGCTTCGGTCAAACGATCTTAAATCACCAGTTAATGCATAAAACTCATTAACAAATCAAGGAACACACTTGGCCAATGATAACGCCCATCTAATTTAAGCAACACACTCTGCTGCACTCAACAACATTCTCCACAGAGAATAAACACATTCAACCATGTAGTACAATGACTTCAAGTCAGCAACTTATTCATGCATCAGGAACTTATGGATTTACGCCAAATAGAATGTTTTTTATGCCTTTTCCAACAGGGAAATATTACACGTGCAGCAAAACACTTAGGTATTGTCCAATCCGCATTAAGCACACAAATCAGCAAACTGGAAAAAGATTTAAATATCCGGCTTTTTGAGCGCTCAAGCAGGGGCGTGACGCCTACAACGGCAGGTGAAAAACTGCATAAAATGCTTTTGCCACTTTCCAGGGAAGTAGACAGTATTCAGCAGCAAATGCGGGATCTTGGCGGAGAATCATCCGGCATAGTCAGGGTTGGACTTGCCCCTTCCCTTGGCGTAAATGTCGTACCCAATGCACTGTCCAAATACTGCGTTGATTTTCCAAATGTAACTATTCAGCTTTCTGTAGGCTACACGAATATATTGATTGAGAATCTTGATGCCGGCAAAATCGATTTTGCAATTACCAATGACACACCCAAACTGGGCAGTCTTATTTCCAACTCAATAATGAGTGAAGAGCTAGTCCTGGTAGTCGCTCGAAAAAGTAAATTTCTTACTTCCACCATACCCGACTTCGATCAAATACCGCCAGGTCGTCTGATCGTTCCTACTAATGGTCAAGTACTACGTAGTCTCATAGACGATCATTTACATAAAATAGGCAAATCCATGCATTCTCATCTTGAGCTGGATGCGCTCATGCCCACCATGGAACTAGTCAAAACAGGCGAATGGGCAACTATTTTACCCGTCAGCGCCATTTCCCGTGACCTTGAAAATAAAGTATTGTGTATTGCCAGAATTACCAATCCTATCAAACGTGAATTGATTTCAATTTACCACCCACGTCGCCCACTCAGCCTAGCTGCCCAAAATTTACTTCAAGCCTTTGAAGCCGAAGTAAAACGAGTCGGTCAATTAGCAAATCAAACTCTGCAAAAATCCACCCAACTCTAGCTTTTTGCCGTAAAAAAATTCCACGAACCTTTTTCCTTAAACCATCTTTAATATTGATATTAATCAATCTTTATATTAATATAAAAGATGAAAAATTAATTTAAAAAGGAGGAATTATGACAAAGCTCAAAAAATCACTTATTACACTTTCGTCCGTAATTACAGTAACACTTAGCACTCATGCATATGCAGCATGGCCTGAAAACCCTATTACTTTCGTGGTTGGCTTTCCTCCGGGAACATCTACTGACTCGATTGCCCGAATTCTAAGCGAAAGCATGAGCAAGCGATTAGGGCAAAACATCATTGTTGAAAACAAACCAGGAGTGGGAGGAAGCCTGGCAGTATCACAAGTAACCAAGGCAAAACCGGATGGTTATACCCTTGTGCTCTCAGCAACTGCCCCTATGAACATCAATCCTCATGTTTATAAATCTCTCACTTACGACCCGCTTAAAGATCTTGAACCAATTGGACAAAGTACATGGCTGCCGTATGTTCTTGTCATGAACAAAACAAAAAACGTAAACAGTTTCAAAGAGCTTATTAATTATGCAAAAAAACACCCTGGTGACCTCACTTATGCCTCTATTGGCAAAGGTACTACCAGCCACTTGTTAATGGAAATGCTTAGCAAAGCATCCGGCATTGAAATGGTGCACGTTCCCTACTCCGGCAGTACTCAATCACAATCCGATGTTATTGGCGGTAATGTGGATATGACGTTCGACACCGTTGTCTCAGCTCTTCCCCATGTAAAAACGGGTCGTTTGAACGCTCTGGCAGTCAGCGTCAACAAACGGGCTGAATTAGCACCCGACATCCCAACCATCGAAGAACAGGGTATTCCCAACTTCAATATGGGCGCATGGCTTGGTTTTTTTGCCCCAAAGGGAACGTCTCAGGAGATCATTCAGAAACTACATGACACCTTAAATGAGTCGTTAAATGACCCCGAAACCAGAAAAAAGCTAACGGCACTAGGTTCTGAAGTTGTAAGTAGCGAATCACCGCAGGCTTTTGCCAAAATGGTTAAAGAAAACTATGAAACATGGGGAAATCTGGTTAAAACAGCAGGAATTGAAAAACAATGAATTACAGCGAAGAAGAATGGGAAACCCGGGTCAATTTGGCCGCATGTTATCGACTCATGCCTTTGTTTGGCATGAGCGACTTAATTTACAACCATATCACTGCCCGCATACC
>Ga0265293_10002283_pt1 | contig 39135 bp, 41 predicted proteins | sample Munlanlewell138R_FD_192505 | JGI IMG/M metagenome (GOLD analysis project Ga0265293, IMG submission 192505) | Leachate microbial communities from a municipal landfill in Southern Ontario, Canada - Leachate well 138R | ecosystem: Engineered > Solid waste > Landfill > Unclassified | place: Canada... | reverse complement strand
GAATTAAATAAAGAATTACTATCCCTTACTGATCTGACAAGAAATATTGTTGATGCTTTTCAACCACAATATAAAGCTAAAAATATTACTCTATCTTTTTACGCTAACAAGCGTTGTAATATTTATGCTGATAGAGGTAAATTAACCCAAATTCTAATAAACTTAATTTCAAATGCGTTAAAATATAGTTGTCCTAATGATAAAGTAACAGTAAAAATATCTTATTCAGAAAACAATATTATTTTAAGAATTATAGATACTGGATTAGGAATTTCGGAAGTTGATATACCATACATTTTCGAACGTTTTTATCGTGGTGATAAATCCAGGAATAGAGAAACAGGTGGTTCTGGAGTTGGTCTCGCTATTGTGAAAAGTTTAGTAGAAGCTCATCAATGGAAAATAGATGTAAATAGTGTACTTACTAAGGGAACAACTTTTACAATTTCAATGCCTTTAACTAATATATATCAAGATATAAATGACTAACTCGCTATGTTTATATTCACTTTATTTAAATCAAAAGAATCCAACAACTTAAGTGTTGGATTCTTTTGATTTAAAAATACTTCATTTATTTATTATTTGATTCCATAGACTGTATTTGTTCAGATATTATATCTATTTCTTTTGCTAATGAAGACTGTCTCTTACCTAATGATAATGTATAAGCAAAAATTAATCCCCATATAATCATATATGCTGCAAACAAATAACCCATATTATCAAACTCCTTTATATAGCATTTTTAAAATTATCTTTAATTTCATCTACTTTATTACGCATATTACCAATAGCTATTCCCTTTTGTAAAAGATAAAAATATAACGCAGTAAAGGTAAATACACTTAATATCAAAGTATATAGCATTATAGTATCTAAGCCACCGCCTGTTTGGTCTGTACCCTCGCCAAATACTACAGGATGTAATTTTGTATTCCACCACCTAATAGCCATAAATACAATAGGTACATCAATAAATCCTATAATGCCAAAGACTGCAGATAATCTAGATTTTTTCTCCCATTCCATATCAGACATACGAATCATAATATATGCAATATAAATGAACCAGAGTATTAATGTTGTAGTAAGACGCGGCTCCCATACCCACCATGCATTCCATGATGATCTTCCCCAAATAGGTCCAGTCGTTAGAACGATGGTAGTGAATATAACGCCAATCTCAGCAGATGCAACAGCAATAACATCATATTTACGGTCTCGTTTAACCAAATACATTATGCTAGTTAAAAATACTATAAAAAAAGCAAAAAATGCATTCCAAGCTGATGCAACGTGAAAATAAAATATTTTTTGTACTATTCCTAAACGAACATCAGTAGGAGTTACTATGAAAATCATATACAGCGATATACAAACTAGAAAAAAAGTAGTCCATCCCAAGATATTGTGTCTTTTACCTAATAAATAATTTTGATTCAAAGACTACACCTCCATTACGTAATCAAACAGCATATAAGGTATTACGAGAAAAATGACATCAAATACAAGCATTAGATAGAACCATTGGCTTATTGCATCAAAGCCTTGACCTTGAAAAATAAGACTTGTACTTTGTACGCCTGCAATAATTAATGGAACTGTTATTGGAAATAAAATAATTGGCAAAAGCATATCACTCATTCGTGAGTTTGATGCTAGTGCTGCTAAAAAGGTACCTATTGCAATAAATCCAATTGTGCCTACTAATAGAATTAGAACTAGTAATCCTAAGCCGCCTTGGAAACGATAATCAAAAAAAACAAAAAAACCAGGTACTATAATAATTTGTGTCAATAATACAAATAAAAAATTTGCACAAAATTTCCCTAGAAATATTATAGTCCGATCACAAGGCAATAAAAGCATACCTTGCATACAATCATTATTTTTTTCTAGCATAAATGATCTATTTAGTCCTAAAATAGATGAAAATATCATTGCTACCCAAATCATACCTGGTAGTACCTTATGTAAAACCTCAATACTTAATTCAAATGCAAAACCAAATATTACTATAACTAAACCGCTAAACACTAACATTGAGCTAGTCATCTGTTTTGTCTTATATTCCATAATAATATCTTTCCAAATAACGGCTTTTAATGCATTAATCACGATTTTTCACTCCCAACTAACTCAAGGTAAATACGACGAAAGTCTTCTGCTTTTATGCCAGAAGTATCAGCATCATATACAACTTTACCTTTAGTTAGCACAATCAATCTGTTACTTAATGTTAAAGCTTCTTCATAATTATGAGTTATCATAAAGATTGTTCTATTATCTTTATTTAAAGATTGTAGTACGCTATTTAATATTTGTATAGCATGTTGATCTAAACCAGTATACGGCTCATCTAAGAACAAAATAGACGGATTATGCAGGATTGCTCGTGCAATCGATAATCGTTGCTGCATCCCCCTAGAATATGTTCTAACAGGATCATGAATATACAATTGCAAACCGACAAATCGTAATACTTCTTTAATACGCTTATCTAAGTCACACACCTGATACGCTTGTCCATAAAATTTTAAATTTTCAAGCGCAGATAAATTATCATACAAAAACGTATGGTGGCTAATAACCCCAATTTCTTTACGCAAATTGCTACTTAAAGTTGTAGCTTTACTACCATTTATGAAGATTTTACCTTTTGATGGTTGTGTTGCTAATGACAATAACTTAAATAATGTGCTTTTACCAGCACCATTTGGTCCTAAAACAGTCACAAATTCCCCACGAGTAACCTTAAAAGAAATCGGGTGAATAATTCTCTTACCACCTATACTTTTTTCTAACTGCTCGGCAACTAGCATATAGAGCCTCCTTAAAGTATTACTCGGTAAACTCCTTAATCTTTAATTTCACATTTATTAATTTCTTTTTGTATATATCACGGCGCTTAATATATTCTTCTTCGTTAATTTCCCCATCATCAAGGGCTAATTGTATCTCTGCAAGCTTCTTTTTTAGGAGTGACTCCTCTTTATATAACCTAATAAATACATCATCTTCTTGAGAACTTTGCTTTGCATTCTTCTGCTCATCTATGCGCCATCTATAAAAATAATAAACTATAGCAAATACAATTAACACAACGAATACAAATGTTACTAAATGCGGATTAAAATTCGATAGTGGTGAGCTTTCCCAGAAACGTATATGGCCAGGATTATGAAAACCATCATACCCTTGATTCACTCTATTATTAGATGTAGTAATTTGTTTATCTTCATTGACCTGTATTTGAATTTCCATTAAATCGTTTGCTTGTAAATTCGCAAATGAATAATAATTAAATGAACGTTGATTAATATTCATTACTCCAGATTCAACAAGTTGCGAGGATTGAATAGATAATCCACTATTTACAGGAACGTATACATTAAATAAATTTACTGGATATTCCCTCATTATCGATATGTCTAAATTATCACTATCAATCTCCAAAAAATAGGAAATGGAAAATTCCATGCTTCTTTCTGGAGGTAATTGTTGATATATAACAACATTTTCATCAATTTTTTCAAAATCCATTTCTTCTGCCCCGTGAATATTTACAGCTATTTGTTGAGCATTATTTGGAACTTGAAACTTAATCTCTGGATTACTAGAATTAGATATAATATCATCGTTAGATACATTTTTTAAACCTATCATATCCATAACAGTAATAATATTATCCCCTTGACGGTCCAATACTATATTTTCAACTTGAACCGACAATCTCTCTCCATTAGCTATAATAACAGTCGGTATTGATAATAATAGGGAAATAGTAATAACGAAAATAATTAACTTATTTTTCATCTTTTACCTTTCTCCTTTTACCTAATTCTTTCTGAATTTCTATTTCAAGCTCACGTTCAATTTCCTTTTCAAGCTCTTCTTCTAACTCTTCATTAACTTCTATATTATCAATTTCTATTTCTTCTTTCTTCAATACAAGCATAGCCTCGACCTGATAATCATGCTTTAGTTCTTGATAGTCTTCATTTGAGATCTTTTTAGTTTGATAGTCAAATTCTATCTCATTAAGCGTAGAGAATATCGCTTCTTTTTCATTTCTTTCTTCATCATCATTTTTATAACTATCTTCATGAGTTCTGAGTGGTTTAACAATCCAATAGAAACTGACCATTAGCAATACACCTGAACCAATTAACACTAAACTTAATTCCATAAGTACACATCCTTATTATGAAATGGATAAATTTAATTTCTATATTTTGGAACGTAATTTCCATATCTACCAGGCCACAATGCAATAACAGTACCTAATACTAATATATATCCACCATACCAAATCCAAGTAACTAAAGGATTTACTTTTACTCTTAATGTTGCTGAGCCATCTTTTTCCCAACCACTTAATACAACATATAAGTCTTCAGATAATGTAGAGTGCAATGCAACTTCAGTTCGAGGTTGATTCCATGTTGGATAGAAAATCTTTTCTGGTTGTATTTGCATTAAATACTTACCATCTTTCTCTACTGAAATATCTGCATATACTACATCATTAGCACCTTCTCGAACTTGTTGAAGTCCCTCATATGTTAATACATAATCTTTAATAAAAATACTTTCTCCAACTTTAATTGTTTTTAACTCCTCAGAATCATAAATACTAGATGCAACTATCCCCATGGCCATAAGTATTATACCTATATGAATTATATATCCACCATATCTTCTTCTATTTCTAGTAATTAAATGATAGAACGCAATAAAAACATTTTCATTTGTCATCTTCATACGAGCTCTAGTACCACGTACAAATTCAATAATATGAACAACAAACACAAAAGTAATTATCAGCGCAGAAATTAGAGCCCATCCATTTTTTATACCATTGGCAAATAATGCAGCGGCAACAACAGCACCAATTAAAATTGGAGTTAAAAAGTTGTCGCGCAAGTTCTTAAGAGTAGATTTTTGCCAAGCAATTAACGGACATACTCCCATTACAAAAATCATTGCTAATAAGATTGGACCATTTACTCTGTCAAAGAAAGGAATACCTACTGTTACTCTTGTTCCTTGAATAACTTCAGATACTACCGGAAACATAGTTCCCCATAATATAGCAAAACAAGACCCAACTAGTAATAAATTATTCGCTAAGAAGCTACTCTCCTTAGATAATAATGATTTAAATTGTCCACCCTCTTGCAATAGTTTAATATTATTAACAATAAAATATATTGCCATTAGCATCATGAACATCAAGAACACCAAAAAATATGAACCTATATTAGAATCAGCAAAGGCATGAACAGATGTTAATATTCCACTACGAACAAGGAACGTACCGAATAATGTAAGCCCGTATGTAACAACTATCAATATCATATTCCATATCTTCAACATATTCTTTCGCTCTTGAATCATTATCGAATGTAAAAATGCGGTTGCTGTTAACCAAGGCATAAATGATGCATTTTCTACAGGATCCCATGCCCAATAGCCACCCCATCCTAATTCTACATATGCCCATTGGCCTCCATAAAGATTACCTAAAGTTAAAAATAGCCAAGCAAAAATCGTCCATTTTCTCGTCATTTTTATCCAAAAATCGTCTACTTGTTTAGTAATAAGTGCTGCCATAGCAAAAGCAAACGGAACTACAAATCCAACATATCCAATATACAATGTTAATGGGTGAAAAATCATTCCTGGGTGCTGAAGCATTGGATTTAGACCTGAACCTTCTGTAACAATTGGATCAGGATTTAAAGCAAATGGATTAGCAGCAAAACATAATACAAAGAAGAAAAATACTTGATTTAGTAAAAATATTATTCCGACATATGGTAATAAATTGTTATTTTTTAATTTGCGTGAAGATATAACAATAAAAGCAAATAACGACAGTACCCATCCCCAAAGCATTAACGACCCTGCATTGCCAGCCCAAAAAGCAGATATTTTATATAATATTGGAAGATCAGTACTAGTATATTTGTATACACTTAAAACTCTAAAATCACTGGATATTAAAACATATAATAATACACCGGCTGCTACTGTACTTAATAATGCGATTGATTTGATAGCACCTTTAGCACTATTAATTAACTTATAGTCATCATTACGTAATCCATAAATAAATGCACCTAAACCATAAATCGCCAAAGCTAAAGAAATAAGAATTGCAATATATCCAAGTTGTGAAATCATCTACCAGTACCCCCTAGTTAAACTAGTCAATTATATAATATTTATTGTAGTAAGTTTATACTCATCTCAATTTCGTCTGGATGATTATTCATTTCTTCTCCTTCATATTTAGATGGACATCTAGTTTTTAGTCGATCTGCCACAAATATTTGATTTTCCGCATCATAATTTCCTTCTAAAATTGCAATTACACCATCATCAAAATTGTCTGGGCGAGTTCCTTTATGAGTTACGTTCATAGAAACCCCTTCATTATCAACAGCAAAATTTAATTTTGTATTTTCTGCGTCCCATGCAATTGAATCACCTATAACATTACCGGAAACCATAATAAATTTGTTATCATATTTTTGAGGCGATGTGATTATGTCTCCAACACTTACCTCAACCCCCGTTGTACCAGGTGTTGCAAACAACAACAGCGCGAAAATTGCTCCAACAATAATCAACGAGCCTATTAATACTTTTTTATTCATCTTAATCCCCCTTATAAAAATTCATTAGAACTTATTTATTATTTTTTACTTTTCTTCTAAAAGAGATTTGTACGTATGCTCACTTATTTTTCCTTCAATCAACAATTTCCGCAAACTTTTTTTTCTTAATTCTAAATCATCATTTCTTTTCTCTGAGTCCCTCCCATTTTCCACTATTCTTATTTTATTATTTCCGGATAACGAGATTACTGATATACCTATAATCATAAGAATAAGAGAAAAAATAATTATTCCTATTAAATTAAAATTTACAGGAGCATTAAAATCATTCGAATATGAATAAATTTCACTTATACTTTTCGAGGTATTATTATATATATTATAATTAAATTCTATATTAACAGGATTATTAGCATCTACATTATTGAACAAATACGAATATACACTTATTCCGTTATTAATAATAAAATGTTCAGTAGGTGTTGGTACTAGCATGTGACTAGTTGAACTTGTTGGCATATAAACGTCTATGTTAACCTGTGGAATAGTAGCTTTTGTAAAAAAACTATAGTCAAATTCCCTAACACCATTTAAATCATCACTTGGGTTAAAATAATAATCGATCATAAATGTATATTTTCCCATAGACGGTATGGGCTCGGATGGTTTCCATGCAACATACCCATCTTCAACTTCATATGGCCTATTTAATATCCCTTTTTTTGTCTCACATACTAAACTTAATGTGAACATCGAACTATCAGTTGGGACTGGAAATTGTATGTATTCGTCATACTCCGTATTTGAATAATTAGTTATTTCTCCAATACAACTAACAAGTAAGCTCGGATAGTTCTCATCCCAATTTACGGGTGCTTTATATTCAGGCAATAATTGAATATATAATTCATCTACTTTTAATATTTCATTAGCATCATTCTTTTGATTCATAAGCCGGAAAACTTGTGACGATACATTGTCTATTAAGAGCGACGAAACAACCAAGTACATTATTATTGTATACTTAAAAAGTCTTATGCTCATTTATTAGGCATTCTCCTTCCAGCTTACAACAATTATAATTATCTATATTCTTTAGGTTATACATGAATTATGAAAAACTTGTGAAGATGAAAGAAGTGTCACAAATGTGACACAACTTTAATTACTTATTAATTCTATCATGGTAAAGAACTTCAAGTTCTCCTCTATTTGGGCAAAATAAGAGTCCATGTACTAGAATATCTTTTGGAATAAATGGACTGTTTTTTATTATATTTACAACATTTAATGCATTTTTTTGGGGATCATGATATGCATCTACCCATTCTTCAAATTCTCCTTCTATAGCATTGATTGCATGCTCCGATATTCCAAGTTCAATCATTTTTTTCCTAAGCCCTTTTGATGTAGTCGAAGACATTCCACAATCATGATGTCCTATGACCATAATTTCTTTAACATTTAGCTCAAAAATTGATATTATAAGACTTCTTATTGTTTCTCCGAAATCACCAACAATAATATTTCCAGCATTCTTAATAATCTTTGCTTCTCCTCGTTTAATTCCCGTAGCTTTTTCCAAAAACTCAACGAGTCTAGTATCCATACATGTTACTATAGCTAGGTTATTACTAGGTACTTTAGAAATATCACTCATTTCATTTGCAATTTTGTACCGTTCATAAGCCTTAACAAATTGAATGTTATGATTTAATATCCTAGTTAATGTACTCATGCTCCACTCCCTTTAGTAATTTAACAATATCTTCCACTGCTTTATCTAAATCAGTTGCATCAACCTCATAGCTTGTACTACTGTATCTTTTTATTGCGTGTGCGTATCTAGGGTCATAATAGTCTACCATTAAATTCATAATAATCTTATATACGTCCTTATTAGCAATTGCTTGCTGTATTTCTTGATAGCTACTAGTAGATAGTTTCTTTTTTATAGAATCGATCGGATTCTTAATATCTGATAATAAATCATTAATATCTCTGTCTTTTAAATATTCATCAAATAGCCGTTTTGTTCTAATTTCTTCAGATGCTTTAACCATAATATGAATGCCATTTTCTTTCGAATTTATAATTTCTTTAGGAATAATTACTTTACCAATTCTTCTACTTTCTGCTTCTATTATATAATAATTTGTATCGCCTATATTGTGAATTCTTTCTAATAATAGTGATTCAAATTGCTTCTGAGAATTAATAGAACTTAACCCAACAGCTCCAAAGGTAGACCCTCTATGCCCAGCAAATCCCTCTAAATTCAATACTGGGTAACCAATTGACTGTAATTTCTCTAAAATATCAGTTTTACCAACACCAGTCATTCCATTTAAAACAACAAAAGTCTTGCTATAATCAAATTCAGATAATTTAGTTACTACATAGCTTCTATAACTTTTATATCCTCCAACTAACCTATATACATTAACCCCTAATGCCTGTAATAATGAAGTTATACTTTTGCTTCTCATCCCGCCTCGCCAACAGTAAATAACAATAGTTTTATCTGCAGATAATTTATCTACTTTATTAATAATTTCTTGTAGTTTAGGTGCAACAATTTGCAAACCTTTATCTCTAGCTGTTGCGTGATCAATATGCTTGAAAATTGTGCCAACTTCACTTCTTTCCTCATCATTAAACAATGGGATATTTATTGAACCTGGAATATTGCCATCTAGCCATTCTTTTGGTGATCGAACATCTATATATAATGGATTAATTAATTGTTTGCTTTCATCATAACTAATATCTTGTGTATACATACTAACAACCTTTCAAATTTAATATTAATTAACTTGTATAGTTTCCCAATTGTAGCCTGATAATATATGATCTGCAATTATGATTATAATATTTTGAATTGCATTATACCTTAATATTTGTATAATTAAGTAAATGAACTTTTCCAGAAAAAGAGGTGTTACTATGCAATACTATCGAGGCGCCTTTGGTGGCTCTGTTTCAATTGATTATATGAAAAAATACTCACCATTAACCTTAATTATTATAACACTAAATGTTGTTGTGTTTATTATTAGTAATATTTTAGGATTACATAGAAATATAATACTTTTTGGTGGTATGTTACCAATCGATATTATAGTTCAAACAAATGAGTATTGGCGTTTCTTAACATCAATGTTTATACATAACAGTTTTATGCATATTGCATTTAATATGGTTATTTTATATCATGCAGGCGCTTTTTTTGAACAGAAAAATGGATCTAAGTCATTTATAAAATTTTATATTTTTTCTGGACTTTTTGTATCATTATGCTCTGGGCTATTGGTGAATGGGTTATCAATTGGTGCTTCTGGAGCTATTTTTGCTTTATTAGGCTATATTCTTTATTTTGAATTTAAAGCTCGTAGCCGTGGAATCCCAACTAATAGCATGATAATACCCCTTGTCGTTATAAACGTTATTTTCACATTTATTATTCCTCAAATTAGCACAGTAGGTCACTTATCGGGACTAATTATTGGTTATCTTGTTCCTTGGTGGCAAGATAATAAAAAGCGAAGACTTAGTTAATAACCTTCGCTTTTTACTATTTATTCACTTAATAATTTATACATTTCCTGTTTGTACATTTCTACACCTGGTTGATCGAAAGGATTTACACCAAGCAAATATCCGCTTACTGCGCATGATTTTTCAAAAAAATATATAAGATAGCCTATATGATATGGAATTAACTCTGGGATAGTAATTCTTAAGTTAGGAACATTTCCTAATACGTGGGCTTTTGTTGCTCCTTCACAAGCTTTATTATTAATAGAACCCATTGTCTGTCCGGCAAATTGATTCAATCGATCTAAATCATACTCAGAAGTATCAATTGTGTAAACATGCTTTGGATTATTTACGAACAGTACTGTCTCAAATAAATGCTTATGACCGTCTTGTATGTATTGCCCTATCGAATGTAATTCTGTAGTTAATCCAATTGATACAGGGAATAATCCTTTTCCATCTTTACCTTCACTCTCTCCAAATAGCTGCTTCCACCATTCAGCAAAGTATCTAATATTCGGTTCATAATAAGCTAGAAGCTCAATTCGTTTTCCTTGCTTATATAATATATTTCTTATTACAGCATATATGTATGACTGGTTATCAATTAAATTATTATTATTTAAATGTCTGGCAGCGTGAGCAGCACCTTCTAATAATTCTTCTATATTTATTCCCGCAACAGCTAATGGCAATAACCCAACTGCTGTCAAAACGGAATATCTACCTCCAATATCATCAGGTACTACAAATGTTTCATAACTACATTTGTCTGCTAACTCTTTTAATGCACCTCTACTTTTATCAGTTGTCACGATGATTCGTTTAGCCGCTTCTGAGGCTCCGTATTTTTTATATAGGAAATCTCGAAATGCACGAAATGTAATCGCTGGCTCTAGAGTTGTACCAGATTTTGAAATTACATTAACTGCAATATTTTGATCCTCTAAAATTTCAAATAGCTCCATTAAATATGTAGAACTAAGATTGTTTCCAACAAAAAATATTTTCGGTGTGTTTCTTTTATGTTTAGGTAATAAATTATAAAACGAATGTTGCAGCATATCTAATATAGCTTTGCTACCTAAGTATGAACCACCAATTCCTATTACAATTAACGCATCGTAATTATTCTGAATTTGTGAAGCTACTTCTTTAATACGAGTTAGTTCGGTATTATCAGAGTTATTCGGTAAATCTAACCACCCAAGATATTCATTACCTTGTCCAGTCTTTTTATGTAAGGAATCATGAATAGATGAGATAATATCATTATAATGATATATAGCTTCTTCATTCACAAATTTCTTTGTATTTTCCCAACACAAAGATACTTTTTCCATTGCAAACACTTCCCAAAACTTATATTTTATTTGTTAATGTATTAAATTCGATCTTACATTCGATATTGCTTAGGAAATTAGATAAATTGACAAAAAAATCAATATTCGACATAAAAATATAATAACATATTTAATATCAACGAACATCTTTAATAATAATTAATAATCAAAGACCTTATAGTATTTAGGATTCTATAAGGTCTTTAAATGATATTAACAGAATAATCCTCTTTTTCTCGGCGTTGGACAGTCATTTACCGTATACGGATCATATAACCATTTAAAAAATGTCCCTTTATTCATTGCTTCTGACAATGTAAATTGTGGACAAAAAGGATCAAATGGCATTGGCATAACTGGATAGATTGGCATAACTGGATAACATTCATTGCCTTGCATGTTTTGTATTTTTGCTGTTTGTTCTGCTTTTTTCTCCATTATTTTTCCTCCTTATCTAAGAATATCTTCAGGGTTAATATTTGTATTCGTAAATATTTCTGATCCACTCATAGGATTATAGTATTGATTAGAATCATATTTATGATTCTTATTGTGTTCTTCCACAATAAACAGCGCTTCTCGGAAACGTTGAGAATGAACTACTTCTCGCTCTCGCAAGTATTTCAATGCATCGATAATACCTTTATCATCAGTTAACCTAATCAAATTTTCATAAGTAACTCTAGCTTTTTCTTCAGCTGCAATATCTTCTGTTAAATCAGCAATAGGATCTCCTTTAGCTTGAATGTATGTTGCTGTCCACGGATTACCTTGTGTTACCAATACGCATAAAAATAGCCTATATTTGTATTACTAATACCCTGCTTCAATAATATCTATAAATTTAATCCAAATGTTCTTAATTTTTATCTTTCCATTAATAAAGTCCATTTTTTCAACATGCCCAGATAAAGTGTAATTATCGTAAGGGTCATATATAGTTAACTTAATATATAATCTATCATTAAAGCTCTCTTGGATGATTTTTGCTATCTCATTAATTGCTTCTTCTGATAGAGTTGGCTTTGGCTGTCTATTTTCTTCTTTTCTCAACTCTACTATTAAATCTTTATGTTGCGGGAGCATGAATCGACTTGATTCCCACATTAAATTAGCTCCAGGAGTAAGTTTGTTGATTTTGTTTCCGCTCATGATGTAATATTCCTTTCTCTGCTGCTAGTATTCTATCAATGTCAAAGATTCTTGATTGCTTTCTTAATAAGCAGTATGCATAAATACATTGATCGCTCATTCTCTTTACAATTATGGTTCTTTGTGTAATTTGCCCGATTTGGTCAAGATATATTATAGTGGCAGGGATATGATGTTGGGAACATTTATGGAGTGTTTTAATCATAGCAATCACCTTTTACAGAACATTCGTTTGTTTTTATTATACGCGAATGTATGTTCCATGTGCAAGATGATTAATTTAAGGAACAAAAAAAGCCTTTATTGAGGCTCTTAATGTTTTGCTATCTATAGTCTTTTTTTCTGATTTTTCTGGTTCCTCCGGTTTTTTGTTATTAAAACCGAATAAAAACTTAACCGTAGCAAGTAGGGCAACCAGCGCCATAATTATTTTAGGTGCCGCATCATCTGAATACAGTATCTATTTTTTACTGGCAAACAAAACAACATCTTTTATAACGAGTTTATGAATAGCAGAAATAAAGATTTCCATCATTTTATAATTTGGTTTTTTACTTTTTGTTGGGAGTAAAATATTTAATTCATCTGCATCTTTTGCGTAAAAATTTCTTCCATAATTAAACTTTCCAGTGTGCGATGATTTATGTATCGCAGTTGTTATAAATATTGATGCATATTTAGGTAAATTCTCGGTACAGACAACTGCAATATGATCATCAGCTCCATATTTATAATTTCTGTATTTTGCAGAACCAAACATATCAATGGTCGTTGTATTTTCCGAGAATATATTAACGTCATTTCCAATAAATGCTGAAACACCTTCATCTTTTTCACCAGCTGTTACAAATGGCAAATCCCCTGAAATTCTATCTGCACTTTTCAGTCGTTTACCACGAATAGATTTTCCAAACAATTTTTCTAAATTAAAACCTTCCCAACTCACATTCTCAAAATCTACTAACACCTGCTGTTCTTCAGCCGTTAAAGTATAATCTTTTAGCCCTGTTGCTATTAAATATGTCTCTAGCTCTGTTATGCGATCAGCCCTCAGCTCTGATATAAAAGTTTCCATAAATTCATAGTATGGATTGACTCCATCAGATGTGGGGAGCATTAAAACACTTTCTTTAGCTTTTGACCAATGCCTAGCATACCCGAGATTAGGGATGGTTTTTCCCCACACAGCACTTATAAAAAGGATTGCTGGTAAACTGTGAGTAAAAGGAATTAAAATTTTAACGTTGTCCATTACGCAAAAATTAGATGTTGCAATATTCATAGATTTAGTATGATCTCCAAATATAAAATATATTGGCGTATCATTGGATACTTTATAATCAGCCTCTTTGCTTGTAAAACCTATTATCCCATTGTTTGTTGTATCAGATGAATAAACAGGAACATTTCCACTGTCTGATAAATCCAGCTTGCTCAACTTATTTCTTACAGGCAACACATTAAATAAATCGTCTAGCTTAAACTCGCCCCACTTAACTTCCTCCAATTTTTTGTTAAGTGAGGCATTTATTTTCCCAGGCTTTCGCCCTCTTTGCATTGCTGTTTTAAAATATTAGAAACTTCCCAAGCCAAGTAATTACTAACAGTTTTTTGAAAATCTTGTAAAGTAGGCTTAGTTTCTATAGGCGCATTTTTGTTCCAGTCGGCACCGTTTTCGGGATCTATAGTATCTTCATAATATTCTTTATCAGTAAAAATATTAAGCTTGTTTTTCCCAAAACGCACCAAGTTTACCAACTCTTCATATCGCTCTTTGGCACGGTCTGTATCTTTTAGATTATTACTAGCTTTTTTGCGGTTGGTTCGAGTGTAACCATCATTAGAAAAATCGATAAATTTCACCATTTCATCTTTGTGGTGTCTTTCGTTTACTTTAAAAACATATATATTGGTTTGCACGCTCGATTTCCCAATAAACAAATCAATTGGCATTTTTATACTTGCTAAAAGTGTGTGTTTTTCTAGTACTTTTTTATTGTATTCTTTGGCTCTTCCTGAGCCTGCTGAGTTTTGGATAAGAATAGCGGCATAGCCTTTATTCATCATACCAAGTGCCTTTTCAACAAAGTTCATTCCATTGCCTTTGGCGGAATATGGTGGGTTTAGAACAAAAGCATCTGCCGGGAATTTGTCGTCTGTTTTACCAAAACCGTATTTGCCGTCAAAGTCTGTCAAAGAATTTTTGTTTATGATGTTTGAACTTCCATCACCCATCAAAATCATATTAAGAATTGCAAGCATATATACGCTTGAAAGTAACTCTAAACCTAGTAGTTGTTCAGCTTTTATTTCGACTTCTTTTTTAACAAGCTCATCAGGCGAAGTAATTGTGTTTTTGGCGTCATTGAGCATTTCATGCATGGCTGCAACTAATAATCCGGCAGATCCTGTGGCAAAATCCCACACATAAGAATCTTTATTTACCCGAGCTAGCTTCACCAAAAGAGTAGCAACATAAGATGGGGTAAGAACTACATCGTTAATTTTGTCTTGCGTAAAACCGAGCCATCCATACATTTCATTGAAAAGCTTTCCTGTGAAGTCAGTTGTTAACCCTATTTTATAATATATCCCTAAATCGTCTACAATTTTAGTAAATACCCTTTTCAGTTGACTTTCACCGTTTTTCACTTTATTTATGTTGTCGGTTAAAAGTGTGTTAGATAATGTTCTGATGATTAAATCTTTCTTTTCATCTGGTAAATTTTTTTCACCTAAAAATGCTTTTATTTTTCTTACTAATATTTCACCGTCTGTATTTCCTTTTTCAGTAGAAGATTTTAGATCAGATTTTTCGAGTGGTGTAACTTTCCCAGGTATTCCAATTGTTGCAATGATAGATGCAGCAACTAAGTAAACACGGTCATTTTCTCCTAAACCTTTTTCGTTTTGATATATATCGTTATTGAGTTTTACTAAACTTGCATCAATCTCTTTTTCACGTTGCTCTTTTAACTTGTCAATTTCTTCTTGCGATAAATGCAAAGTTTTTATCTTTTCTATGAACGCGTCAAAATTTTTAGGTGCTAAAAAAGAAAAATCTGAATAATCTCCAACTTTTTGCCCTACACCCAAATTACTCTTTGAAACATAATAAACTCCTATCTCGTGCTGGATTTTTCCAGCTTCATCTCTGTGACCCGTCATACCTATGGCAATAATATCTGTATAACTAGTATGGTGAAGCAAAGCATTTGCATAATGCACTGCTCCGTTTACAGCAAAAGAATTTATGTTTTTAAAATGCGGCTCATTTTTACTAGTTCTATTTTCAACTTTTCCATTATCATCAAGTTTTACAAGTTTATTTTTATAGCCCTTATATTCAAAAAGTATGGGATAAAAATCTAAATTTTTGTCTTGTAATAGCAGTTTTGCATCCGGACGATTTGCACCTGAACCACCATTTTTGGTAAAGTAGTCATCTAGCGCTTTGTCTATTTCAGCATTTAGAGATTCCTGTTCTAATTTATAATTTAATTCATGAGATTTAAGCCAACCGTTCGCTAAATCTGCAATGTTAGGTTCTATTGATTTTACCATTTAATCACAACCTCCTGTGTTCTATATTTGTGTTTTGTGAATTATTGCTCAATCTCACTCGCAGCCTTTTCTATCTCATTTTTTGCTGGAGTGATATATCTTCTTGTCGTTTCAATCGACTCATGTCCCAACATTTCAGCTACAAACTCAATCGGATATCCAGCGTTTATTAAGTTTTTACCACAGCTATGCCTCAGTTGATGTGGTGAAACATTTCCTAATCCAGCTCTATTAGCATATTTTTGAACTGTTGTTTGAATTACCCTATCTGACATTTGTTTCCCTCTTAAAGAAACGAATAAGTAACTTGAATCAACATTAGGTCTTAGTTGATTCCACTCAGACATTGCATGAAAAGTGTATTTCTTTTCTGTAGCAATCGTTTGCACTCTATATTTTTCGCCTTTTCCATGACGAATGGTAATAGTTCCAGCTATTAAATCTACATCTTGAATTTTTAGATGCCTGACTTCACTTAATCTTAGACCACAATTCAACATTGTACGAATCATCGCCATATCTCTTAATCTTAAAAACTCGTTTTTTTCTTTTTCAATCTCATACAAGAGTTGATTTTGTTCTCGAATAGATAACCACTGTTTGTCCAAATTAATTTTAGATATTTTAATATTACGGACCGATGATACTGGATTCATAAGTACAATTCTTTTACTTATAAAAAAATCAAACAGTGCACTTATGGATGCTATGCGCCTGTTTTTAGTTGATGGCTTTAAGTTGTATTGATCTATGAATTTTTTTATATCGAAAGGAATAACTTTTTCTGGCTGGAATTGACCATTATTTTCTTCAAACCATTTTATAAAAGATTTAATATCAGCTAGATAGCTTTCAATAGTATTTTTAGATAACATTCTTTCTTCTACTAAATACTTATTAAACTTATCTATTACAATGTCACCTCCTACATTATACGCAATACTATTTTAGGTATAGCCTACCACATTATACGCAATAATGTAAACATTTATTGGTAAAAGACTAGTACTGATTACACATAATGCAAATTATACGCAATCCCAAATCATTATATAATTATATCCCTATTATTCATTCTCTAATTGATTTTAAAATCCTTCTCCTATACAACATCATAAACACATCACTAAACAATCAATACGGACCCCAATTCACCTGTTGAGTATGGAAAATTTCTAAAACAAAAAAAAGACCTCCCACAATATAAAATGGAGGTCTAATTTAATAATTCTTGTATTATTCATTTTTCCATTCAACGGTTGGTGCTCTGTTGTCCACACGAATAGTTTTACTATTTGCAGGTAAATCGCTTGTATTATTTCTTCTTCTATCGTCCGCTGTCACAAATTCATATATCGTAGGCTGTCCAAACTCTTCTATGACTTCTAAATCTACTAAATAGTATCCAACAAGCGGTGTATAGAAGTAAACTACTGGTGTTGTATAACTAGCAAACAATTCTACTGCAAAAGTATTTCCTGCAACTGTGTAGTTAACAGTAGTACTTAATTCACCACCATTAGCAATGATATCTTCAGTAGTAAACTGCCACATCACAGGACTGCTGCTAAAGTCAGGCATATTTTCTGCTGTTTTAGCATTAGTATGATTCCATACCACTGTCCATCTTTGACTAGCTATTAAATCTAAATCAGGTGAAAAGCTTCCACTAGTTAGTTCTATTTCTGCATATTTCATGCCATTTTTATCTACTTCCCTATATTCTACTGGAGTAGTAGAATAACTTGCTACTGGTTTTGAATCAGGACGAATAACAATATTTTTTACAGTAGTACTTGAACCTCTTTCGTTTTCTACTGTCAACTCGACTTTATATGCTCCTGCTTTCTTTATTAAAGCTTCTATATAAAGCTCTCCTGTTATTTCTGAATCAGGTCTTATGCTTGTCTGTTCCCCTGTTTCTGAAGTAATCGTAATTATTGTTTTTGAAATATCTATCGGGAATCGTTCAGGTGAAGTAGAGCTCGTGCCGTCTAAGATAATTCGTCTGTTTTCCTTTGCTGTTCCACTGATATTAAGTACTGCTTTAGGTTTTGGATCAAGTATACTAATTGACTTTGAAATAGTGTCTGAAACCCCTAAATCATCGGTTATTGTTAATGTAACTTCATAGATACCAAAAACGCTATTATCCAAAGTCGCATCCCAATCATCAAATGTTTGTTTTTTACCGCTTAATAACTCTTTAAATTCCCATTCAGCAGTCATAGGTCTGTCAGATGGATGCGTACTTGTGTTTATTGCTTCGATTGAATCGCCTACATATAATTCATCTTCTGCAAACATAAAATCCGCTTTTGGTTTTTCTACTATCATAAAATATTCGCTATTGCTTGAGCTGGACCAGTTAAATCCATCATAAGCTCTTACCCATGTGTAATAGGTTTTACCAGTCTCTAAATCTTTAGCAAGGTTTTGATATAAGTCTGTTAGAAAGCCATTTCGTTTATATCTTGAACCAGGCACTAAATTTAACGGTTCTTGTGGCTCACCTGTATCACTTGCCATGAAACGATAAATCCTCTGATCGGTTTCAGCATCACGCACCTCAAGCCTATAATCCTCTGGCTCCAATTCTTCGTTGCTACCATATTCCCAAATAATATTTACATCATTTTCAAGGAATTTTTCTGGGTTACTACTAGATCCTCTAATATTATTGATATAAGCATTAGGTGGCTTCTTATCAGGCACTGGCGGTGGTGGTAACGGCGGCGGTGTGTTTTTATATACAACCGTTTCTGCTGTTCCTATGCTTGATGAATAACTCTTACTAGCCTTAGTGAATACAGTAACTTGTCCTAAGAATTTTTGTATATATTGCTCTACACTATCTAACTTAGACTTTGGTATTATTAAGGTAAATTCAGCAAAATTACTTGTCCCACCTGTTTTAATCTCAGACCGATAAAAAGAATCATCTTCTTTTTTCCCTTGAATTTGCCAATGGCTAATATCTGCCGCAGTCAATCCTATTACTTCGCCCGTTACTTTAACTTTTACATTTATATCACTATTTTTAAACTCTACCCTATCAGGTGTTGCCGTAACATTAACTGTTACAACTACGTCTTTTGGCTGATAGGTAAAATGTAAGTCCTGTCTAGTTTGTCTGCCTACCCCATCAGTCGTAATCAAGTGCAGCGTATTTTGGTTGTTTCCATTTTCATTATTTAAAATCCGTTGCCTTACCCCTGCTGGCAAATCGTTCCACGTCATGCTGCCAGTTGTTCTTATCTCATATTCTGATGTGTTAGCCTTTGCGTTAACTAACCCAAAACCAGCCGTAGCACCGAAATTATTGTTTAAATATAAATATGTCGTTGCTTTTTTATCATAGACACCATAATTAGAAAAGTTATATTCAATACTTGATTGTTCTGTCATTTGTGTACCAGTATTTAATTTAAAAAAGTGAATCAAAGGTGCTCTCGTCACTCTTAATTCACTTGTATTAACTGCTTTATTGAAATTAAAACCCGAGAGAGTTCCTGAGTTATACGCTCCCCACTCTTGACTAGAATGGCGGTTAAGTGGAACAATTTGTCCACCACCGCCACCGCTTGCTTCTAGTATTATAGCTAGGTTGATCCATTCGCTTGTTCCATGTCCTGTTTGTACTTGATACCTAGATTTTTCGGCTTTCGGGTTTGTCGAGCTATTTACAAAATTCCATACATACTCAGGATCACCGCGAAATAAAGTTGCATATTGTTTTATTATTGCTTTATTTTTCGGTACTAAGATATACCCTCGATCTCCAGAAGTAATACCTTTCTCTGGGTTGTAAACATTAAATACCATCATTTCGCCTAAGTTATGAGTATAGTTGTCAGGTATAACGCTTTTAATTGTTCGTTCTACCTTAATAATTACTGCTTCTTCCATGTCAGCATCCATACCAGCTGCCGTTAAATCACCTATTAAATTTACAGTTTGTCCATACTTTAAACCACCGTAAGGAGTTACTCCTGAACTTTCAACTGTGTCTATACCTACATTGATTGAAGCAAGCAATACGACTATAATTATAAAATATTTAACGTTTTTTAAAGTCTGTAACATGACCAACTATTTCATCCCCTCTCCTTACATCTAAGCTCGGAAACAGTATCCACGTTCCTCCGAAACCTCCACCTTTAGGGTTTCTAACAAACATGCTAAAACCACCTTGTTGCACATTTATCGTGTCTGCTTTGAAGGTATCATTAGTTAATTTTGAAAAATCAATTCTCTCTTGCACGAAATTTCCTAACAAATCAGTATACTCCCAACGTGCGCTATATGAATATCCATCAGGTAGTTGAGGAAAAGTAATTTCTAGTATGTCGTTTGTGTATTTAACCGTTTTAATAACTTCATCTTCAAATAGATGATGATACATAGCTGTTTCTTTTTCAATGATAATTACAGTTCTAGTAGAACCATCCCAATCTACATGAGAATACAAAGCTTCACTAATAGCACGAAGTGGTACATAAGTGCGGTCATTGTAAATAATAGGTGTCGTATCCATCTGTACTATTTCTTTTTTACTCAAATCTGCATTCTCTGAATTATATATTTCATAATCCATAGCTTTACTACCAATCGTTACTTTAGATGTGTACGTGTCAAACCGTTTCTTTAGTACAATAGTGGCTGTCTTGGTATTTCCATCCCAATCAACTTCTGCCCCTAAAGCTTCTGATACAAATCTAATAGGTATCATAGTACGACCTACTTCGTTAATGAATGGTTTAGCATCTGTAAACTCAATTGTCTCTCCGTTAACCTTTACTGTTAAATCATCACTTGCAAATACATTAGTACTAAAAGTAAATACTAGCATTATTGCTAATGCAGTTAAGCCTAATAGTTTTCTCATTTTAATTCCACCCTTCAAAAATGTTGTATATTAGTTCGCCACCCCTGCATGAGGGTATCGCTCGTTGCCATTTAGTCATGCCGATAGAGGCTCTATGACAAGGGGGCAGAATGCACAACGCTTGCCCTAGTCATGGAGATTTCGGCAATGATAGCGTTCCGCAAGGCGACCCCTAACCCACACTATGGCGAACATCTTCAAAAATTTCTTTGCTTACCTCTTGGAAATCCCTCCACGATGTGTATATAAACCCCTGCTAACAACTATGTGGTCACCAGGCGCGAAATCTCCCAAATCATAGGAGTTAAAAAAATCAAGAAGCTTTTTGTCTCTACGTCACTATCTACAAAACATTTATGATAATTCCTACAACTAAAACGCTATATATTTTACATTATGCCAATTATGTATGCTCCATAAAATGATTCTTAGTTTATATCAACAATTTCTTGTTGTTCAGTTAATTCGCTCTCTTTTGAAAACTTGTAATTAACTAAAAACATTCTTAGACACGTGCCAAGTAATCCAATTAAATATGAAATTACAAACCAAAATAGATAAGATAAAAACAGTGTTATTACAACCAGTCTCTCTAATGTTACAATAAGTCCTGAAAAAGAAAATACATACATAAACATATAGGCAACTATAGCAATCCCAATTATTGAGCCTATAAAATAAAAACTAAATAGAATACCTATAAGCGCTTCTATCTTTTTATCATTAATTAGTTGATCTACTAGTTTACTACCAATCGTTCCTGATATAATTGCAAGACCGCTAACGATGAAACCTAATGTTCCAATAAGCCCTATTGGCACACTAATAAGAATGCCTTTAATCATTTCATTAAATGCACCGATATCCGAATTATTGTATATATAATAAAAAGAAACTACCGTTAATAATGACAATACGGTAGCAATCAATGCCTCAATGCTGTTATATATTTCTTTATATTTTTTTGTTGATTGTAATAATTTGATGTAGCTATTTTTTTTATAGTAATATTCAATTGTCTTTTGAGTGTGACTCTCCTCCATTTAATTTCACCTTCAATTTCTGTTGTATTAGTTCCTTAATATATTCTCTTGCTACTTCTGGGAATGCCGATAAGCTATCTTTCTCTGAGTCTGGAATTGGACGAGTAAATGGAGCATCCTCATCACTAGTCAACCTATATTTTGTACCAGTGTGATCTTTGCCCTCTACATTCATATCACCATACCCTTTAGCAATGCCATAAAACATTCGTGTAAAGAATCCCGTTCTCCAATTAATTCCCTTTATATTTTTTGATGAAGTAGTTAATGTTTGAGTATATTTTGTTGCATTAGCTTCATAAATTTCCTCAGCATTAGTTCCAAATAGCATTGCGAATTCATCTCTATTTGCATTAGGAGGAATAATAGTTACATCTACTTTTAATATTTGTTTGAATTTTTCCATTTTTACCTTTAATTCATCAATATTATGTTCAAGGTACATTTCAAATTCAACATCTTCCAAATATTTTTCTAATATCATTTTGAATATTTTATTAAATTGTCTGAACCCAAAATTATGCCTCCTAATAAATGCTATTTGCTCCTGATAAACATCAAAATAAAACGTTATATGTGAAGCACAATCATCAGCAGGAGTAATATTGACTGTATCTTTTTCAGCATTATACGATATATTCTCTCCCTCAAATATTTTAACTAACCGGCCAACAACAGTTTTTTGATCATAGTTCTTATTAAGGTCGCAAAATTTGTAACGAACACCATCGTCATCTTCTATCTCTAATTTCTGATCCATCTTCTCAAAAACTTCATTCAGAATCATATCTTTTATTTTTTCATCTCTGTAAACATCATATATGTTTGAATTTATATTCAACTTAGAAAAATATATAACTGCCATTAAAATCCCTCCTAGTTTTTCTTCTTTAATATTTCTAGGGGACAATTCGGATTCCTGTTATTATTTTCCGACAAATTTCGACAAAAGAAATAAAGCTCTCCTCTTATTTTAAACAACAACACAAAAAAGCTCCCAGTAGCAGCGAGAGCTTGAATGTTAAAATTATTTCCTCTTTTAACTTGAATTTCATGTATACTACGAATAGAACAATGTTGAGAGGGTTAGTAACATGAATACTACGGAAAAAATTGGCTCTATAACACAAACTATTATAAAAATGTTGAATCTAACGCTTAACCCTGACACTCCGATTTTTATTGGTGAAAATAATATTAAGCATATGCAAACATCACATCCAGAAGATTATGTAAAGTATTTTCCTTATATTAAAACAATTCTATTATTTCCTGATTACGTAATTCCCCATCCTAAAGATGGCTCTATACAATACATAAAAGAATTAGATCAGCATGTTTTAGTTGCAATTCGTGTATCTCATGGTGGAATATTTTTTGCACGTTCGCTATATACAATGTCAAATGAAAAAATAAAACGTTTTGAGACAAAAGGATTATTTAAAAAATATAAGATAAAAAAATAAAACAAAGGACCGTCACCAAAGGTGCGATCCTTCTACGAAAAACTCTAGGCAGGATGGCACTCCTGCATCTCCTACCGCTTTCACGTGGTGGCGGCCGCCTGTTCCGCCCTCAGAGAGTTTTTTCATATTTAGTTTATTATCTATTTCTATAATTATACTATCATGTGATTATTTAATTTGCAAGTTTATCTGAATTACTTAAAATTATTTACTTCTATGCTGTCGCCAGTACGGATCATCATCTATAACAATCGGTATATCAATCATTTTGACTGTACCATTATTCCATCTTGCAGTAAAACGGATACTGACAGACTGACTTCTCCAAGTTAACATACTTGCATCCCATAACTCACCCTTCCAATCGGTATTTTGGTTTTCACCTGCTAAATTTGTGTTAAATGGATAAGTTAATATTCTAGCACTTACATTATTTGCTGCTAGATATATTGTACTTAACGGATCTGTTCTTGATGAATCAATATCTGTTGTACTTGCTTCTATTAAGAACTTTTCTCCTGGAAAAAATGTAGTTTCGTTTCTTGGCGCATAATCAGTATTAGTTTTGCTTTGATTATAAGAAATTCGATGTTGTTCCCATAAATCTGTGTGTTTTATTATTCCTTCAACAACTAACTCTCTTACTTCAAATGGTATCCAATCTGTCCAGTTGCTCCATTCTCCTAATGAATCCTGAACTCTCTTACGAATATAATGTGTACCAACTTCAGTGACTCGTAAAGTAACATTTTCTGTTTCAAAGGTATTATTGATACCGCTAGGATTTATATGTTCCCATTGGTGATTGATAATAATATCGCCTTCTGGATCGCTACTATCATCTTGTATGAGGATAGTATCTCCTTCATATATAACGTAACTAGGTAATACAATTCCTGCTGTTGGTGCTAAATTTCGCACTTGTACTGATTGGATTAACTCATCAGATAAACCATATGGATCTGTAACGATTTGGCGAATCATATATTCTTGACCGTCATATTCAATATCAGAAAACATATGACTTACATTTGCTTGATTACCTCCAAAGTTTGTCCAACTTTCACCTGCTCTTCGATAGCTCCATTGATAGGTAATTACATCTCCGTCAGGATCATAGGCAGTTGAAATAAAATTAGTATTAATTATTCTACTTGTCGGATTTGGATTGATTGTAAATCCAGCAACAGGCGGTTTGTTTGTCATTACTTTGAAATAACCGAGTGCTGCGTTACTCCAATCATAACCATCATATGCTCTTACAGTAGCTTGGTAAGTCTTTGTATCTGTGAGTGGTGGTACTTGCCACTGTAAGCCTGCTCCTGAGACAAACCCACTAGAAGCTATTGTTGATCCGTTGTTACTTATTCGTACCTCATAACTCTTTTGTGTATCACTATCAGCATCAGAATACGCCCAGCGGATAATTGGATTAATTGTATCTATTTCAATTGGATTACTACTTGTACTACCTGTTAGCGATAGATTATTATTCCCCTTATCTGTTACTCGTAGATTGTTAACTATAGGGATTCTATTAAAAATACTTATTGTTTCAATGTGCTCAGCTGTAACACCATTTACCGTTTTACTTTGACGTATTGTATAATAATCTCTTGATGTAGCTAATGTGGTGAATAGATTAGCTGCTGTAGTAAAAGCACCTGAATTATTTCTAGTTAGTATTGTTTGAAAATTAGAGTTTTTTCGTATAGCATAGTCTGCATTTCCGACTCCAGGATTAGGCGTAACAGTAAAAGTCTGTCCTCTTGGTCCTTCTTTTGGAGTAACAGTAAAACCTACTGGTGGCGGTGCGTTAATTAATATTGTTTTTTCTTCCCAATTACTCCACTCGCCTATACCATTATTACCATCTATATCTCTAACCCTAACCGATATATTATACTTTTCTCCCTGCGGTAGTGTTGCTATGGCAATTGGTTGGTCTGTATAGCTTATAACTGTTCCTGTTGTCCATATATTATTATCTATATGTTTATATCTCCATTGTATTTGCGATAATCCTCTATTTTGCTTTGTAATGTTGTCTAAGTCATAGCTATAGTCTTTTACAAAAGCTTGATATTGGCCAGTACCTGCAGCTTGTAATTGTACAATATAATCAGCAATAGGTCTTCTATGCACATAGAAATTAACAAAGTTTATAGCAGGATTACTCCACTTATAAAACTCATTAAATAGTGTGGTATTACTTATAAAGTTTGTCATTGGATTATCTCTTGCTCTATAATCCAACACGTATTTACCTACTTGCTGAAACCTTGTTATTGGAAGTTCATTAGGGTTATTTAATAACAGCCATTGGTCATGTTTTGGGAATAGACCATTACTATTATCATAATAATTGCTATCATGTGAAAATTTATATTCTTCTTGATATTTCTGATCATTTTCATCATCTGTATATGTCCTCTGTGGGTAGTCAGTGACAAGAGTATCCACTAATAAGTAAACATTATTGCCTAGTCTAGCAGATACCTCTAAATTTAAATTTCGTTCAGTGATACCACCATTTCCATCATCAGCTTTAATTTTAACTTCTTGAACACCTTGTCCTATTTCAGATAATGGAAACTCAAAACTAAAGTTTTTCCAGTTTACTGTGCCGGTAATTTTTAGATGTTTTTCCACTCCACCAACCGAAGCAATAATATCTATTGCATCATTGTCTAAATCCCTAATTTGTCCTTCTAAAATGTATGTGTTTTCTTCTGATAATATTAGGTTATTAGAAGTTTCTATAACAACCTCTGGATTTGCATTTAAACGAACTTGTCTAACTTCACCGTAGAATGTACCTAAAGCATGTTCAGCGTAAGCTCTGACATAATATATTTGACCACTCTCTAAACCTGAAATAATCGATTCGAATTCTCCAGAAGATCCACGCTCGCCTAATCTTGTTTTTGAGGAAAGCGCAGTGGTTAAACCACTAGGACTTGTTGAATATATATGTCCATGTTGAATTACTGATGGTACACCAGCATTTATAAGATTGCCCTTTACTATTAATGTGTTCTTTTCTGCTTTTGAATTATTTGATGTTTCTACTATAGGTTCTTCAGCTACATATCTGCGTTCAACTTTAATTCCAGTACCATGATAATTTGCAGAATTTGCTCTATATATTTTAATAATTCTACTATTGTTCTGAGCTGCAAATATTCTAGATTGCTTATCTGTGATCACATCATATATATCATAACCATACCAGTAACTATAAATAGGATTTAAGAAATGTGGTGGTGGGTCATATGTATCAAGCTTAATATGATCAACTTGAATACTGCCCCTTTGGGTTACAGTTCCCCATACATCTTCCCATCTATCATATATAAAGTTGTATTTCCGATCTACGACTGCTTCGTAGGTATAACCTGTATTAGTTATTCTATGCTCATATAATCTAGTATCATAAGACCCCATATTCCCAAGCATTACAGTCCTTAATTCTGTATTAACATTAGGTGATTTATAAACAAGATAATGTGGACCTTTTTCTACTGTAAAATTCGTCCAGCTTCCAGTAGAACCAGTACTATAATTTATCGCAGATGGCCGAAAGGTAAGTGTTTTGGAGTCTGTTCCATAAGTTCCATACCAATCACTATCTATTAGTAAGTTTTCATATACAGTTTCCCATTGATTTGCTTGAACCTTCGCATAATTGCAATTATCAATCGGAATCCAAATACTACTTATAGAGATAACAGCGACTAATAATAGCTTCAAAAATCGTTTCATTACATTCACCCCTCCCCATCTTTATCTAGCTTGCCATGTTTGCGCTGCACCTAGCTTTGTGTTCTTAGGAACAAATGTACTTCTATATCTAGGCTTACCTGTGTCAATGATTACTACTGCTGTAGGATCACCTATTGCATGTGTAAAGCTCCCATTCTGATATAAAACTGGATAGCTTGTATTAGAATCATCAAAGAATGTAATTGTGTACTTGATAGTGTCTTTAATATAATTGCCTGCCAATGGCTCAATTGTTGCTGTATATGTTCTGCTGTCATAATCCCAATTACCTTGAACACTATCAATATCAGCGTTCAAATTAGTTGCTAATATTGCATTTGCTTGCATAATTCCTTGTTCATATTTAAATATCTTAACACCTTCTGCATAATCATTTTCCTCAATAAACTGTATACTGGCCGCCGCTGTTTCCTCCGCAACATGCCCTAAATGAACTACATGTTGGTTATGAGCATTAAAGTCAAAGCTATCTATTAAAAATGTCATGTTCATAATAAAGCTGGCAATAAACATAAAAATATACATCATCTTGGCAACAACTCACTTGATACTACTCCATCAATCTTGTATCCTAATTTATTTTCTTCATTACTAATCCCCCAGAAGTTACCCAACACTAACAATTTTTTAATCGGAACGATGACTTCAAAATGTATTTTTTCACCTTCATCATAATGCGGTAATCTATACTTTGGTATTTCTGTAAGTGTGTACTCTATTTCATCTCTAGGAAAATACTTTGCTAACTCTTCAAGCATCTTAGTTTTTATTTCAGGAGTAAACCTTCCTTCAATTCGCGCCTTCTGGGCATGCGTAAAAACAATAGTTGTTGCGTTTGTCATTTTATAATGATTTTGTTTGTCTAAAATTGCTTGCAAAGGAAAAAAGAAGATTATCTGAATTGTAACTATCAAAATAATAATCTGTTTCACATATTAACTCCTTTCTAAACAAGTAAAAAGAAGGGCTTAGCGCCCTCCTTAGTCTCTAACTCTTTATTCTAATGTCTGAATCTCTTGAATTTGTTCTTTCAATAGCTCACTACCAACGTTTTTAAGTGAATCCTCACTATCTCCTGCTATTAACAGTGCAAACGCAACTCCTGCAATAATTAAGGCTACAGTTACTAAAATCTCTTTCATTTAAATTACTCCCTCCAACTACACCTGCCTATAGGTTCAGGATTTATTAGTTAAAAAATAATAAATTTTCAAGACTGTCAATTATATAAGCGACAACAACAAAATTACTTAAAACTAGTACGGCACTTAGTGCGAAGAACATATACAAAATGTAGCTTCGTCTTTCGTGATCTTTTAATCGTTTTGTCTTTCTATTTTCCATAACACCTAAATAAAAATTCTCAATTTGTTCTTTAAATTCGTGTGGATTTAACTTATCTAGCTTTTCAATTATTACTGAAAACTCCCTAGCTTCTTCAGTACCAATTTCTTCAGCAAAATATTCAGCTGCAATACTAGACTTATCTTCATATAAATAATTTATAGTTTTATTAAAGACTGGCTTTGTTTTATTTGTGAATTGGTTAAGCTTTTCTAATAAAAATAACCCACTAGGTGGGTCTTGCTCGTAAATAACAACTAAATTTTTAAGCATAGAAAACGCTCTTGTAATTTCCTCATTCATATCATTTTTATTGTTCTTAATAAGGTACTCAACAACATAACTAAACGGTGTTTTGTAAGCTAATATCTTATCTGTTGGAGTACTTAACAAAAATATAATTATTGATGTTATTAAAAACTTCATATCTAATACTTTGTCTTGTAGCTTCAAAAATAGCATTAGAATAAATGGTAAAGCTAAAACCGCATACCTGACTGACTGATAATAAAGCAGCCATTCTTTTTTAAAACCAGCTTTCTTAAAAAGCTCTTTAGATGTATCATCTACATTTTCTTCTATAGCTTTAAGTAAATTAACGGTTCTTTTTTTACTAGTTAAATATACATCCTTTCTTTGTAAGGCTTTTCTAAAGAAAAATACTGATCCAAGTAATAGTAATAATAAACTTCCTAAATAAACAATTAACTCAATAATTCACACCTCCTAAAAATCATTTTTAGGCTTACGAGTAAAGAAAAATAGCCCATAGCCAACAATCATGCTTAACAATGTGTAGATAGCAAACCTTAATCCTAACGGATGGAAAAATTGTCTTTTTATATAATCCTCAAACGAAAAATCTAGGTAGTAAATCATAGCTAACACCGTTGAGACATATATCATTGGAGTTAACCATTTAGCTATTAAATAGCCCTCCTGATTATATCGTTTTTGCTGTTCAGTAATTTCTTTTAGTGTTTTAAATTTGCGTTGAATATCTGTTAATGACGGAGTAACGTCATAATCTTGGTGAATAGCTATTAAAATAGCGTTAGATAAATCTAAACTCCAACTAGTATCAATAGAATAATTGAAGTCATAAACAATTTCCTCAAGCTCTTCAAAATCTTTATATCCCCTTAGCCGTAAACTTAACCTCTTTAACGCTAAACGTGCAAAATAGTGTTTAGGTAGTTCTAATATTGCATTATCTATTGCCTCATACATGTTTTTATGATTAATTTTGTAGTTATTTAAAATAGCTTTAACAACTACATCACCCTCATAGCTAGAATCAATACGTATGCCATATAACCGTAGCCATAAGGTTATATACGGTATTGCAGCAACAATTATAGGAATAATTAATAACTGTGCTATAGATAATTCAGCTTTATAAATAATTAAAAAGCTAAGCAAATATAGAGCAAAACTAGTTAGATAAAAAACAAAGACTGCATACGGATCACTCTTTTGCAAAGTAATTGTTAACAGTCTTTGAATATGTTTTGATATTTTGCTTTGTTCTACCTTGTATTTAACATTACTAAATTTGTTCCGACTTCGTTGAAGATAGATTTTAAATACTGGATTGAGGATAATTACTAACGCTATAAAAATTCCAGCATACAGAATCATTCGCACGACTGTATCTATTAGTATTTTATTCACCTTCTTTCATATAGAATTTATTGACGAATGGCGAGAATGTTGTTTCTTCAGTATTAGGCTTTTCACTTGCAAGCTGTTCTAACAGATATTTGAACCTAGACATTGCTTTTTCATCTTCAAACGAGCCAATTTTCTCTTTATCTTTTCCAAAATGATAATGATAACTCCAATCATCCGTTTTATCGTTATAGCTTACAATTTCATGCGCTGTAACCTCTAAAGTTTCATGATTGAAGCACATCTCATATACCGCCTTTAATCGTTTTTGCGACTTATCCCTAAGCTGTATAAACTCAAACATATAGTCAATACTCTTTGCAATGTTCAGCGAAGTCGCAAATAAATTACCACCAAACTCATTTACAATCTCAGTTGCAGCATCATAGAAAAATAACATTGGATCGTCCTGGTGATAAGTAAATTTGCAACGTCTAACTCCAATTTTCATAGTATCAATTATTAATTTAAGGGATAAAACATCCCTTGCTTCAGCTGCTATTACATAATCAGCATCAGAGCGTTTAATAAATTCTACGATTTGTTTAAGCCTATCTTTATTAACAACAAATTGAATTATCGGTGAATTCGGGCTGATAATATGCCAGGGTATTTCAGGATCTGTTTCAACTTGAATTCCTTCTAAATTAGGATTTTCATAACTTTGCCAAGTTGCAAGAAATGTTGTCTTTGCTGTCTTAGGCGCACCAACAAACCCAACATTAAAACCCATTTTAACCATTGCTTCTAAGCAAGGGATAAACTCACTAGGTATTGTTCCTCTCGCTGCTTGTTCTTCAAAGTTATAGCGTTTAACAGTGTATTTTCTAAAAATAATTGTATGTTCTTTAGTTAGCTTGTCTGTGAAAATCGTTATGCGTGAACCATCTTTTAGATAAACAGTAGCATTACCTTTATCTAGCCGTTGCTCTGGCGACTTAAACATCAATACCTTAATGAGCTGTTCAATTCTAGCTTTGGATATTTTTTGAGGCATTAACTCTAACTTGCCTGTATTTGGGCAAGCATAGAATACCCTCTCACCAATTATCTTAGCACTTTGACTATTATCCATTAGCAACCATTCAGCAACAGCATGATAACCCCAATTTTCATGAAATATTGCTTCGTGAAGATTAACATACCATCCAGGAAATTGTTCATGTTCAAGGTTGCTTTTCTTTAAAAATGCCTTGATTTTATCTAGAAAATAAGCTCTCTCCTTTTCTTCGCCCATCATAGCCTTTTTGTTATAATCAAGAATTTTATCATCATTACTTGAATCAAATTCGCTTATCATATATTCATTAGCCAGTTTGCAAATGTTTAGAAAACGTGTTAACCCCTCGTTTTTAAGCTTTTGATTGCTCTTATAATTATCTGTCTCTGTCGAGCTTTTTCTGATTAAATCTATGTGCTCATCGATGTAAAACTCTTTTCCCACTTTGCCCCTCCTTCCTTGTTGTTATTTAAATATCTTCCATAACGATTTCTTTTGTTTAATATCTGGTATATCTAATACAAAATCTAGTTGCTTTGAAATTATCTTTGCAATAATGTTAATTTGCTGCTCATAATCCTTTAATTCGTAGTTATAAAATGTCTTTTTCTCTAATTCAGGCATCCAAGCTTCGACATTACTACCGATATAGTCAATCGTTCCTGCTAATTGCATTTTGGTATACTCAGTAATTTGTCTAATTGAATTAAATATACTGTTGTCAGTATATTTGTTAACTATGAGCATGAAGTTATGACGATTTAATAATAAGTTGTCATATATACTACTATTATTCTCAAAACTCGTTTTAGCACTTTCTTGTTGAGTAGTGACAAATAATACATTGTTAGTAAACTTTAACGCACCAACTGTTAAAGGATTATCTAAAGACGAACCTGCATCTACTATGACGATATCAAATGCCTCTAACGCTAAATTTAATAGCCTTTCAATATTTTTAATAGAATACTTACGCATTTCTAAGTAATTGTGTATTCCTGATAACATATATAAATTATCTTTTTTATAGCAAGCATCTAAGATATCGTTTTTAGTTAACAAATCGTTGGTGAGCTTCCCTTTCAATACATCTACTGAATTTACATTAGTCATGTATGTGTTATTACGCTTGTGACTAAGGCATAAAAATCCTACTTTAAGCTCTGAATTTTTTGCAATACATTCAGCTGTACTTTGTGCTGTCATAGTAACTCCAACTTTATCATCGGCACCGATAAACACCGCTACTTTCTTCTTTTCAAATGATTTTGGAAATAAGATTTTAACTATTTCTTTAGTTATTTGTGATACCGTCATTTTTGGTGGAATGACATTAAACGAATAACTTTCACAGATGTTTTTTATATTCTTTACTTCCTCAATATTCTTTCGATTAGATAACATATAAAAAATTGTCTTATGTTTCTCATCCAATTTACACTCGAGCATTAAGTCGTTCAAATCTACCAATAAATCACTTATTACTAATACATCACTATCAAGTGACTTAATAGAATCTGGATCAACAATTTGCATTACTTCACTAAACTCTTCTACATTATCTAATTCTTTCAACAATTCATTATCCGTTGAGACTAAAGTAAGCTTCATCTAACTACCTCCTTAATAATACATAATTACAAACTTATAACCTTGTTTAATGTATTGTTCTAAATACTTAAATTCATCAGCCGTTATTATTACTTCAATATCTGCAACGTTACTTGAAGCATTTAAGCGCTGCTCATAACTTGTAGTGGTGACTTCTTTATTCTGTGAATCTCGTACATATGCAACAACAGCCTCTAGTACTGGTTCTTTATCTTTTAGATTATTATTACCAATAGGCATCCCGTTTTCATTGAAAGAAACATTTATCTCATTTTGTTGGACACTATCTAATGCAATAAACACAGCAGTATCTTTTCGCCTTATTGTTGATGGCACACTGTGCATCCAGTCTTTAGGTATTTTTGTGACCATTCTTTCTTCTGTAGTTATTAAATAAGGCTCATCAAAATATAGCTCATGTAGCTGCGATTTAGCTGGAATAAACTGATTAGCTGACTTGCCTATTAAACTGCTAATATCTTTAATAGCTCCATCAATAATCATTTCCCGATCTATTAGCATTGTGCTGAACATACTGGTATCAATAACATCACCACGGTTAATGTATTGTCCTGCTACTGGAATTTCGGTATATTGCACTAACTTTCTACCTTGTAATTCCCAAAACACAACAGCACTAAAAAAACCTACTAGCAACACTACTCCGAATATTAAGGCAATAGTAGATTTTATTTTTTCTTCTTTTTTAGATAGAATCTTTATTTTAACCACTTCCTCCACATTGATTTTTTAGGCTTGTTTAACAAATGACTAGGTATAACCCTCTCTAATAATGATAGTAGCTCGTTAGTATCATACGATTTGTAATCAGTGGGATTATCTATAAAAGTATTACAGAATAAATTAAAACTACTCTTTTTAAATTCTTTCTTAAAAAAAGTAGTTTCATCATCACTAACTAAATTAACTAAAACATCCCATTTACTTGAATGTTCTAATAGTTTTTCATAAGTCTTTGCAAGGTAATATAAATCCCACTCCCTAGGACCACTAGCTATTATGCGTATATTTGCTCTGATTAGTTCAGGCAAGTATCTTGAATGACTATTCTTAGATATTACATAGCCAAAGTCTACAACAATATAAATGTAGTCATCTTCTAATATCTTATGATATTCAGCAATGTTTTCTACAGCGTAATAATGTACATTTTTATATTCCCACGCTCTGCTACCTTCAATCTCTGACAAGCTAGAAAACGCTGTCCTAGAAATTTCCGAATCTACTAACTCAATACAAGCCACATTGCCAAATTGGGATAAATAATGTGCTATCTGAATCGTAGTAAATGTACTTCCTGAACCTTGTTTTGCAGATGTAACACCTATTATTACACTGCCCATAATTTTTTCTTTTGTGATTACTTTCATGCTGGTTTTAGTACCCTTATCAGTTTTATTCTTCTGCTCATCTTGACTCTCTTCACCTACACGCCACCTTTCAGCACAAGCAAAAGTAGCAGGATTCTCTAGCTGTTTATTTATATATGCAGCGTAATCTATAACCTCATCATCACTTAAATCAGATGTACTAGGTGCAATTATGTCATAGACAGCTAAATTTACTAATTGTAATATTGTTTCGTCACCTAGTTTGCGGTCAACTGCTAATATAATAATTTGAGTATGAGGTCTAATCACTTTGTATTTTCTAATTGCCTTTGCTAAATATTCTTCTTCGTCAACAGCTTCTAAAGAAATAATTAAAGCTTTTAAATCAACTCTAGCTGCTTGCACAAGTAAATCATCAATTTTATCTGCATTAAAAGCACCTAATTTTGTAAAAACAATGTCCCCGGCTAAAGAACCCTTTAGCTCGTCGCTGATTTTTTTACTTTCAACTATCACGCCTAAGTTCATTTTTTCACCACCTTATATACAACTAAAAAGCAGGATATATATAACCCTGCTTTCTTTAAATTAAACATCTAAACTTATTTTATTTTTCATAAATTTAGCAAAACAAAAAGCCTGAGTTTTCAGGCTTATAAAAGATTTTTAAATTCATTAGCTGTTAATCCTGCGTCTTTGATGATTTTTAGAGCTAACCCTAGTTTCAGTGTTTTGTGCAAAGGAACAGTTATTTTGGGTTTTGAAGGATGTTCTAATCTGGCATGACTTCCTTTTGTTCTTATATACTGATAACCTATTTTTTCTAATGCTTTTATCATTTCCTTACCCGAAACTGAAGGTATTATTGGTGACATCATACAACCACCTGTGCAACAATGATTGTTTGATTATCAGTTTCCTCAACATTATCTTCCAGGCATAAAGCTATAGCTTCTCTAATGTTTTCAAGAGCTTCTTCAAACGTATCCCCTTGCGAATAACAACCTTCAAACATAGGGCATGTTACAACATAGCCTGTTTCCTCTTTTTGAATAACCACTGGATATGATTTAGCCATATTAATCACCTCATGGTTATTATACTCCAAATTCATCTCATTATCACCTCGTACTATTTTTATGTTTTCGCTACCCCCTGCATAAGGGTATCGCTCGTTGCCATTTAGTCATGCCGATAGAGGCTCTATGTCAATAATGCGAAGCACAACGCTTGTTATTGACATGGAGATGTCGGCAATGATAGCGTTTCAGCAAGGCGACCCCTGACATCTATGTAAGCGAAAATAATGCTTTTAGCACGGTTGGAACAACGGTGCTTATAATCACATCAATATTGGCATAACCATATAAAATTACTTGCAGTTATTATGCGAATATGACGATTTACTAATAATACAACATTGGATTGACTGACTGATTATTACTTATTATCTCAAAATGCAAATGTACACCTGTACTTGTACCTGTGTTTCCCATATTGCCAATCTCTTGCCCTTTTGTTACTTTACTTCGTAAATTAACTTGAATCTTGTCTAAATGTGCATACTTACTCTCAATGCCCGATGAATGCTCAATAATAATAGTTATTCCATAACCTCTAAGCCATCCAGCATATTTGACTATTCCATCTTCTATTGACCAAATTGGGTCTCCGTATACTCCAGCTTGAACAGCGCCGATATCTACTCCAGTATGCCATTCATTTTTATTAGTTATAGGATTATTTCGGTTTCCAAATTGGCTTGTAATTCTAGTTGATGGAGTTGGCCACACCCAACCATTATAAGCCACCTTTTCAGGAGTATAGCTATGTGCATATCCAGAATTTAATTCTATTTCAACTATGTTTGTAATATCAGATATATTATCTTTCGTAATCATTCTCATACTAAATAATTCATCTAACACAATATTAAGCGGTCTTTCATAAAAAAACGTCCATTCTACATCAATCCAATACGAACAATCGTAAGACCCAATCCAATTACCTTCATCATCATAATCATCACAAGTAGCTTGTACATATTCTGGAATAATCTTTACTTCTGATTCATAAAACATATCAGCAATATTTTGTATCTGCCCCTGATTTGCTATCTCATAATCATGTGCATGCATAACAGTAAAAATAGCTATTAGTTTTATTGGACTTAGTTTTATCCCATCATCAGCATAAACAACACCATCTCTTAGTGTTCTAGTTTTCATCTCTAATTCTTCTAATACAGGTTGATATTTATCTTCAAAAGTATCTACTTCAATCGTTGGCGTTGAAAATGCAACTGCAATAGTAACAATTAGTATTATCGATAATGGAATAATCCCAAGCTCAATTATTAATAATATTATCATCCAAAAAATACTACTCTCTTCGCCAGTAGCAGCTTTGCTCTTAATAAAATTCTTTGCTAATACTAAAAGAAAGCTCACAGTTATTTACCACCACCCTTGCCAAACATCTCAAGTTCAAACGGACTGACTTCAATATTAACCTGTAACCTTTTATTGCCAGCAAAAAAAAGAGCTTCACCACGTTTTCCTTCAAGTAGTGTTTGCTCTTCTTTTTCAGAAAGTGTCATTAACTTTTTCATAGCTTCAACATCTTTCTCCCCTTGTCCCATGATTAGCTTATAACAAGGATTATCAATTAAAGCTTGTCCATATCTTCTTACAGCTGGGTCTAAAAAATCAACAAGATTATGAGTAATTACCATCAAAGAACCGCTATATTTTCTAATTCTCTTAGATGTGTTTCTTAGAAACTGTAATGCTTGTGGTGTTTCTGGATCCACTAGTAGATAAGCTTCATCAACAGCTAATATAACTTCTTCATTTCTATCTTTAGCAATCTCGTTCCAAGCCCATGTGAGAACATTAAAAAATTGAGATCTTCTTATTTCTTCATTACCGTCTAATAATTGATGAATGTCTAAAACAATAAAATCTTTATCTGCCGTTATTGTACTATGGCCAGCCCAAAGATTAGCATCTGCTCCGATTGCACAAGCTCTTAGCCTAGCAACAAGTTCTTTCCATTCTGGATCACCATGTTTGTTGAAGTTTTCCTCAACTGTCTTATACAAGTCGCCCACATGGGGCCACTCTTCATTAGCTATCTTCGTCACATCAGTTTCCCATGTAATATTAAATTTTTCATATGTCTCTTCTAAAGCTTTGTCTAAATATGTCATTACAATTTGACTTGCATCTTTCATATACATCTTAAAAAATGTACGTAATGTTTGAAAATGAAGTCCCAATGCTCCGCGGTTTACATGCTCGGCAGTAAACATCTTTTCTTTTTCGTCTTCTTCATCAAGCGGCACAACCCTGACTTGTAATGGATTAATTCTTCCGTTGCTTCCACCGCCACAATCAATCCAATTACCTTCTACATTTTCACATAACTCTTTATACTCACGTTCTGGGTCTATGATGATTACTTTTTTACCTCTAGCATATTCATCTAGTAGAATCTTTTTAATAGCAGTAGATTTACCAACACCAGGCTTACCCATGACATATATATTGCTATTTGTTCTGTCACCGCCCCTTTTCCATATATCTACTAATACTAATCCACCAGTCGCATCTTGCCCTAATAACACCCCAAAGCCATCATTAAGACCGCTATAAACAAATGGATATGAAGCAGCCACACTTTCCATAGGCATGTTTCTAGCTCCTAAGCTCATAATATCTGGCTCAATAATTCCTGCTGGGTACATACTTCGATATGCCTCTTCTTGTTTAAACATTGGTATTCTACCACGCATACCTGCTCCAGCTAGGCGACTTTCAACCCTCTTAATTCTCTGATCTAATGTTTCTTTATCTTCTGCAGTTATAAATAGCAACACTGTCATATATACTACTTGCTGTTGTTCTTGGTCGATTTTTTTTAAAAGTTCTTCAGCATCTTTTAATCCTTTTTCCGCTCTTTGTAGTTGAGTGGCATTTCCGCCTTGTATCAACCTTCCTTGAAATTCTCCAACTGAAACATTGATACTTTTTATTAAATTATAAGAATCGGTCGGCTGAATATGTATGCTTGCTGATACACCAGTCATTGTAACAATACGGGATAGCCAAGCAACGCCAGCTTCACTAGGATAATCAGTAATTACAATTGTACTAGCATATTGTGTTCCAGTAACCAGGCTACGGGTTTCAAAAGATAATGCTGTTGGAGCAATAAAATCTAACACTCCAGAAAGTTGCGGAATATATGACTCATCTTTTTTCTTTTTCTTTAATATTGCCATTTTAAACCCCCTCTCTGTATATTGGCGGCAACTTAATATTGTCTAAAGGTGAGCGCTCAACTGCTGATTGTACAGGATGTGCAAACGTAAAATATAACTCTCTTAAATCTTGCTCATCACATACATTACTAGATAATGCTGCCGATGTAATATTACTAGCAATCTCCCTTGCCTTCTCAAACAATACTGCTTCACCTGCTTTTTTATCCTTTATCATACTACAAATAATATAAAAATTACGCTCTAGAGCTTTACCACTTGCTGCCTTCCTGCTTGCTGTTTTTATGTATTGCTCTAATAATCTTTTCCTTTTAGTATTTGCATCTTCTTTCAATGCTTCTAATTGAGCAATATATCCGTCTAAATCTACTGGTTTTGCTGTAATAAAAATTTGAAAAGGAATATCTATCCCATTTAAAGCCTCTAGCAAAGCATTTATTTTTACTTTTGTTCATATTCAG